>OLZB01001013.1_pt1 | contig 11511 bp, 10 predicted proteins | sample 1673421 | NCBI WGS metagenome assembly OLZB01 (sample SAMEA103958111, study PRJEB25191) | human gut metagenome | biome: human-associated habitat [ENVO:00009003]; feature: intestine environment [ENVO:2100002]; material: feces | place: Germany | collected 2013/2015
AAATGGGCGAAAAAATCGCGTGTGTCAGCTTTTCTGTGTAGAGTCAGTGTGATTTCCCATGTGGGGCGGAAGGGCGTTTCTGCATAGTGAAAACGCCGGATTTTCACTTTTCGGCAAGCAAAATGGGAGCGTCAGCATCGGATGTATTCAACCGATGCTGATGCTCCCGCTTTTTTGTTTGGCGTCAATGATAACTCAGAATAAGTTTGAGGGCGCTCGTGAAGAATGACATCTATGCACACATTTCAGGACAATGTATTATTTCCCGCAGTTCTCATCGTAATTGATATTTGTTCCAAAACATTTATCTGCTGTTGTAAAATATGCCTTCCGAACTTCCTCAACCCAATCATGGATCACCTTAGCATGAGCCAATGCATCCAGACAAGGAAAGACACTCAAAAACATACTGGTTATCCATTGCAAGGAGATAGCTGAATGTTCTGCAGGTGTAGTAATCCCATAATCAGATTGGCCCACTACTATAAGAGATTGCTCGTCCATTAAACTTAATCGTTTGAATGTTCCCTGCGGTGAACCGTGGTTTACAAAACACGCTAACTTATACTGCTTTTTCCAAGCCTCGTCCACATCACAGTTATCTTGGATGCCTTGAAAAGTTGTTATTTTTAATTCGGTACCGTCGTCTTTTTTTGCCCCTTTAGTCCAACTGTATTTATGCTCATCAGTTTGCGATTGTTCAACATATTGTTTTGCAATTATTTCGCCATGCTTCTTTATGAACGCAGCATTACAACACAATTCATACATTGAGCGCCATCTGGCATAAGCACAGTCAGCAAATCCAAGTTTCATTAAATGTAGTATTTCCAAAAACTCTTGGCAACAGCGGCCTTGCATATACTGTAACGCCAAAAAAGTATATTGCTTTTCCTTTTTGAGATCGTCCGAGATGTTTTCGCTTACAAAAGCACTATATCGCTCAGCCGCTTCTAATGCCATAACATACATGGTTTCTGAGACTACAAAACAGCTCCCCCAAATCTCGTTTTGGTGAGCCATAAATTTATCTGCTTCAATTTTTTGGTTGTATGCTATTTCAAAACTTTTTTCAAGAAAATAGTTATGATAATCCTTTGATGCCTGTTCTAATAGCATATCTATGCTACCGTCTGTCTTTTGATTTATTTTATCAATTATTTCTTTATCTGAAATGCCTTGTGCCTGCCACTCACAAATAGTATTTGAATATGCACTTTCAAGCACTTTAGAAAGGTAATCTTCTGTCAATGATAGTTTCACCTCTTTGTATGTGCAGTATGAGATATTTTACAACAAATTATATTCGACTGCATTAAAGTTACTATAATAAAATTACCACATATTCACAAAGTAATCAACTTAAATCCACTACATAGTGTGTTTTCAGTATTTATATCATAGTATGCATTCTGCATTTATCCGGTAGATAGTGAGGAATATATACCATACTGCAACCAACAGCCGCCAAACCAGGACGAAACCGCCAATCACTCCACCAATAATAAAGTTCAGCAGGAACAGCGGAAGGGCGGTTCCCAAAGAGCCGCCCGGTACGATCCAGGCGAACATCCGTGGGATGCCAAAAGGCAGACCGCAAAGTATGAACAGCCATACATAGTCGGTGACACCATCTTTTGTGCAAGCGGATTTGAAAATGCAGTACAGCAAAGCCGCCACCGCCACGGGCAACACACTCTTTTTGAAAAACTCTTTGATTACTTCGGATTTCGTCACAGTCAGCACCTCCATTCCTGGTTCCATTATATCAGCCGGATAACCATGCGCCCAGGGGTTTTGCAAAGACTGTAAAAAGCGCCCAATCCCCGTTACTCCAAGTCGTTGCTCCGCTGCCGCTGCTGTTCCTGTTCCTTCGGCCTTTCCAGCAGGGCGTCCACATTCTGGCGGAGGGTGTCATATTCCTTTTCCTCCCGCTGTATCTTCCGAAGTTCCGCTTGCAGGGCGGCCTTGCGGGTGGAGAGTCCGTCCAGTTCTGCTTTCAGCTTTTCGGCAGAAGGAAGTTTAGTAAGTCCGGCCTTCTTGATTTCCTTAGCTGCCGCCTCGAATAAGATGATCTCGCTCTCAAAGCCACGCAGGAATTTTTCCTTGTCCTTTGATGCCTTGTAGCGGTCATAGACGGGCTTCAGCTTTCGGTAGGTGTCGATCTGCTTTCCCAGGAGGGCAAGGTCGGCGATCCGCTGTTCCGTATCCCGCAGGCTCTCCCTGGTACGGATGGAGGCGGCGGCAACGGCGTCGCACCGTTCCACCAATTCCTCATAGCTGCCGATGCCGTGTTCGGTGAGAAAGTTCATGGTGGCGGCCGCCCGTTTCAGATTCTCAATGGTCGCCCACCGCTGGTATCCGGCACTCTGCTGGGCCTTGATATTGTTTTGAATGTCAATGAGCAGGCTGACCTTCCCGCTGTGCTGCTGGGGCTGTCTGGAGGGTCGGAGGCCTCCGGCAATGAGCAGGCTAATCTTCCCGTTGCGCTGCCGGGCTGTCTGGATGGCCTGGGGCCTCCGGCGATGCGAGAGGCAACGGCTTCTTCCGTGTAATCGGCGCCCAGGGTTTTGAGCCGGGTGAACCTCTCCTGGTCCGGCGCCCTGGCGGAGATATACTTTCCCCGCTTGATCTCGTATCCTTCCCGCTGCAACCGGGCAAGCAAATCTTCCAGGCTGGAGGATACGGGGATCAGCCGGTCGATGGCGGCTTTCAGCTTTGCCTTGTAGCTGGTGCCGTTCTGTGCGGCCTGATGCTCAATGTAGCTCTTGCCCTTATCCCGACCAGGGACGATGACGGACAAGCCGTGTTCTTTGCACAGCCGGTCGCTGGCCCGGCGTATCTCGTGATAGCTGCGCTTGTTGGAATGGTAATGCTTGTGGTCGGTGAAGCTGACCGCATTAAAAATCAGATGGTTGTGAATATGTCCCTTGTCAATATGGGTGGTAAGTACAAACTCGTACTTGCCACCCAATATTTCTTTTGCCAACTGCATCCCGATTTCATGGGCTTCCTCTGGCGACACCTCCCCAGGCTCAAAGGCTTGGATCAGGTGGCGGCCCAGGTGCGTACCTTTGTCAATGGCATGGCGGCGTGTCCATTCAAATTCAATGTCGGCGGTCTCGGCGGCGCAGCCGAAGGAGGACACCAACATCTTCCCGTCCGTCTTGTCAGGATTGCAGATATAGTCAATCGCCGCTTTCAGCGTTGACTTAATAGGATGCGTCTTTGTAACTGCCATATCTGATCCAGCCTTTCCCGGATTTCCTCCATGTCGGCCTGATAGGTGGGGCCTCCGGCGTTGACTCGCTTGGCAATCTGATTGATGTTCCGGCCAATGGCGGACAGAAGTTTGTTCATCTCCTTAATGTCCCTGGTGTCCACCTGGATGATATATCCGTCGATCGCCATCTTCCGCAGGTAGGCGCCGATCCGCTTTGTCTGGAGCTGGGCCATCTTCTGTTCCATCAGTTCCTTTTCCTCGGCGGTCACATAGAACTTCACCTGGATATTCCGTTTCCTGTTTGCCATCGTGGTATCTCGCCTCTTTTCGTATCAGGGTTTGGGATGTTCCCAACAAGCATTTTTCGGGTTTAGGGGAAGGGTTCCCTAAAGCCAAAAATCGCAAGCGGGTACTCGCTTGCTGTGCTTGCTACCGTAACCCTACCTTCGTTTTTCCCTTCTACTAATACTACAATTTGAAGGGCTCAGAATGGCTGCATCCGTAAAGAAAAACAAAAAAGGCCACGGTTGAACAAGCATCCATGAAGTGATCCATCGTGGCCTTAAGCTATACAAGGAATACAAATTGACTTTTCCGAATTGATATTGTAAACTGTGATTAGCGTAAGCTAACCGAAGAGAGAGCGCTTATGCATGAATTATTTTTATCATGATTTGCTCTCTAATCCGTAATATTGAAATCATCGAGGAATGTCATGGATAATCAGCACCGCAATGAATGGTATGGTCCGGAGGCCACCACATTCAAAAAATATAAGGACTACAACTTAATCAATTATCAATGCGAAGGTACGGGAATATGCATGGACTATTCTCTTTTTTCAGGCATTGATTTGATTTTTATGGATTTCAACTGTTCACACACATTTAGAGAGCCAATGGTAAATCGGGATATTCTGGATATTCGTCATTACCGACAGGGCCGGGTGGAGTTTGAATTTCAAAATCAAAAGGTCTTTCACATGAGGGAAAATGAGTTTTGTATCAATACCTTGGCGAATATGCCTGCAAGCTATTCTTTCCCCTTTGAAAAATGTAGTGGTGTCAGTCTCGTAATAGATCGTGACAGCATAGACAGTAGCACAAACCATCAGTTTTCTTTGTATGGAATTGATATAAGAAATCTTGGAGAACATCTGGAATTGGATATTCACTGGTATATCTGTAAGACACCGGAAAATCTGCACCATATCTTTGACGAACTGTATGAGGCAAAGGGCAAAGAGTCTGCTACATATTTCCGTATCAAAATCTTGGAACTGTTGTACCATGTTCAAAAGCTACGGAGCGAGGACAGATACGCAGCGGTTTACTATTCCAAAGAACATATTGAAATTGTCAAACGAGCCAGAAAGTTACTGATTGGAGACTTGGAAACGAAAATCCCATTGGAGTCTTTGATTGCAGGTGAGAATATTAGCATGGTAACATTTCAGGCTATCTTTAAGCAAATATACGGAGACAGTCCCTATACACATTTGAAAAAGTACAAAATGAACTGTGCTGCTGTTCGACTACGCGAAGGAAAGGAAAGTATCAGCGAGATTGCGGTCTCTTTAGGATATAGCAACGCCAGCAAATTTTCAAAAGCCTTTCAGGATGTTTTCGGCCTTCTTCCAAAAGACTACCGGCGCCAGAAACAATCCATTTAACTTTTGGGCTATTTTCGTAAAAAAATAAAATAATGGAGTAGAGAGGAGCATATTTCTTCTCTATAATTGTGGTGAGGTTAGTTAGTGCTAACTTCACCACTTTTTATTTCTATGCTACAAAGCACAAGGAGGAATTTTCAACTATGGAAAAAACAACTGAACGACGGAAGTTTGGCATTCGTGACATTATGACGATTGCCGCAATGATGGTAATTACCTACCTCGTCGCAATGGTTATCGGCTCTGTTACGCTACCGCTTCCGGTGGTGTACTTGTACGGTTCTGCCGGTATTGATGCTTTTATTGGAGCAATTTTTTATCTGGTCGCAGCGAACCGTGTCAACAAACATGGCCTTTTGTTTGCGTGGGCCGCAGTCTATGGGATAATTCAGGGCGTCATGGGTTATATGTTCCTGATTCCATATTTCCTGGTGGTAGCGCTCATTGCCGAGCTGACCATGATTGGCAAGGATACATACCGCAATGCTGTCCGTAACCGGATCGGCTGGACGGTCAATGCCATCGGCAACTTTGTCGGCTGTGCCGTACCGCTGTGGTGGGCCTGGGACAGCTATCAGGAAATGGCAGCAAGCAGCGGTTTTGATGCAAATACCCTGAATATGCAGCTTTCTATGGTGACTTCTCCGGCACTGATGCTTTTGGGCATTGCCATTACTGCGGTTCTTGCCATCCTCGGTACATTATTCGGCCAGCGGTTGCTCAGAAAGCATTTCCAAAAAGCGGGCATTGTAGGATGATGGCCGAAGAAAAAAAGCAAAGGCGGATTGACCGGATCGACGGGCGCACAGTTCTTTTCCTGACGCTGTGCGCCTGTATCGTGACCTTTCTTGCAACAAGTTTTTTAGGGCATGGGATTTTTACCTTTTGGATTTTTTTGATCCTTTGCTGGTTCGGTTTATATAAACAGGCTCTGGGATGCTTTGCGGTCTATTTAGTGGCGATTGTATGGCTGATGATTGAGATGAAGTATCAGATCAGCATTCCCTCTCCGCTGCTACTCAGCATGATTTACAAGCTGCTGCTTCCCGCTATGCCAGCGTATCTTCTGGCTAAAATCCCGTCCGGGAAACTGACAGCCAGCCTGCGAAAAATGCCGATCCCTACCCGTATCATGCTTGTATTGATTGTTATGCTCCGTTTTGCTCCGACTGTGCTACATGAATTTGGAGAAGTCAGGGAGGCCATGAAAATTCGTGGTTTCTTAAAATCGGTTGGCAATGTTTTGAGGCATCCAATGGACACATTGGAATATGCCATTGTCCCGATGGTATTTCGCTCTTTAAAGATTGCGGACGAGTTAGCCGCTTCTGCCATAGTCAGGGGAATTGAAAGTCCCTACAAGAAAGAAAGCTACTATGTCAGCCGGATTGCTGCGCTGGATTGCTTTTTGATTGTTGTCAGCGTGGGAGCTACTGTGTGCTGCTGTCTTTTATAGGAGGAAAGGAATGGGAAAAGAAATAATAATCCGTGACCTGACCTTTTCTATGGAGGGAACGGAAATCAACTGGAACATATATCGTTAGACATTGCCGCCGGAGAGGTCATTGTTATGACCGGCCCATCAGGAAGTGGGAAAAGCTCTTTAACAAGAGTAATTAACGGACTGATCCCCTACTTTTACGAGGGGGAATTAAGCGGCGAGGTTTTTGTGGACGGGAAACCGCTGAAAGAAATTCCGTCCTGGGAACGCGGCAAAATCGTAGGAAATGTATTCCAAGACCCCAGAAGCCAGTTTTTCGCCAATGAGGTTGCCGGTGAGGTTGCTTTCGGCTGTGAAAACTACGGTTATTCCCATGAGGAAATTCGGAACCATGTTCACCGGGCGGCGGCGGACATTAAGATTCAGGACATTCTGGATCATAGCCTGCACAGCTTGTCTTATGGAATGCGCCAGAAGGTTGCGATTGCATCGGCAGAGGCGATTGACCCGGAAATTTATGTCATGGATGAACCGTCCGCCAATCTGGATATTGCATCTACTTATCGTTTTGCAGACATTATCCGAGAGCTGAAACAACAGGGAAAAACCATTATCATAGCGGAACACCGGCTTTATTATCTGATGAATCTGGCAGACCGTTTTCTGTGTGTGCAGAAAGGAAAAATTGTGCAAGAATTTACCGCACAACAAATGAAAGCTCTGACTAATCAGGAAATCCAGGCGCTGGGGCTCCGCACTCCTGACCTACATCAGATTGAGCAGACAGAAATCTCATCTGCGGCAACCAGCGAGGTTGTCCTGGAGGTGAAAAAACTAAACCACTCTTTTGGTGAAACGATTGTAGCAAAGGATATTGACTTTCAATGCTGTCAGGGGGAAGTGATTGCCCTGATTGGTCCCAACGGGACGGGAAAAAGCACCATAGGGCGAATATTGGCGGGGCTTTTGAAAGAGAAATCCGGAGAAGTCATTTTGTTTGGAAAGCATTGCAGACCAAAAGGCCGTTTGGGACAGGTCTGGTATATTCCGCAGGATTTAGACAGCCAGCTATTCGGTGAGGATTTGCTGGATGAATTGACTACTGGTGCAGAGGTCACCCCGGAGCGGAAACAAGCGGCAGAAGAAATCCTGGAAGCCTTGGAACTGACGCCGTTCATCAAACAGCATCCCTCTACGCTGTCAGGAGGGCAAAAGCAGCGGCTGGCTCTTGGCGTAGCTCTAATGCACGAAGCGCCTATTATCATACTGGATGAACCTACAAGCGGGCTGGATGGCACGAATATGCGGAATGTCAGCCGGATGATCCGCAAGCTGGCGAAGATGGGGCGTACCATTATTGTCATTACCCATGACGCGGAGTGTGCGCTTGCCTGCTGTGAGCGGGCAATACGCCTTGAGAACGGCTGCATTACCGATGATTTTCAAATCAAAGGGACAGAGCTTCTTTTAGAAAAAATTGGGTATGACCAAAAGGAGGGTTAGAAATGGCACAGCAAAACAAAAATCAGCCGAAAGCAAAAACCGGGCTGGCGCGTTGTCTGGAACTGGCTTCAGGTCATAAAGGACTTGTGTTTCTATCAGGTTTTTTGGCTGCGCTGGCTGCAATTTGTTCTTTTTTACCTTATTTATCAATTTATTACATCATTCGGGAAATCCTGTTTGTTTACCCGGATATGTCGCTCTTGAATGTTTCTACAATCTCAACCTGGGGCTGGCTTGCCTTGGCTGGTATTTTGGGGAATATCGTATTTTACTTTTTTGCCCTATTGTGTTCACACATTGCAGCGTTTGGAACGCTTTATGAATTGAAGGTAGCCTTTGCCGACCACATCATGCATATTCCCCTTGGGTATCATTTGACCTTGGGCAGCGGCAAGCTGAGAAAAATCATGGACGAAAACATTGAAAGCGTTGAGAAATTTATTGCTCACCAGCTCCCGGATTTTGTTGCTTCTTTGGTTGCGCCGCTTGTTCTGGTCATTATTCTTCTTGGGATCGACTGGCGATATGGTGTGGTTTGTCTGGTCGGTATTGTTCTGGCCTTCATCGTTCAGTTTGCGGGCTTCAACGGCGAAGCAAAGGAAAAAATGCACCGTTTTCAGACCGCCCAGGAAAACATGAACAGCGCCTCTGTGGAATATGTGCGCGGTATGCCGGAAATCAAAGCATTTAATCAGACCGCAGATTCTTTTAAACGGTTGAGTAAATCCATTACGGACTATACCTCTTTCGTGTTGGAGTACGCATTGGGTTGGCAAAACTGTATGCCTGCATTTACCACAATCATCAATAATATTTATCTGTTTTTAATCCCGGTGGGTGTTTTGATTGGAATGCACACTACGGATTTCAGAGAGTATTCGTTGACATTCATTTTCTACCTAATTATTGTCCATGCGATTTCCGGCATCCTGAATAAGATTATGTATATCTCGGAGTCCTTCACGCAGATTGACGGCAGTGTAGAGCGCATGGATGAAATCTTGCGCATCCCGGTACTGCCGGAAAAGAATACCTCGGCTGATATACAAAACTATGACATTGCTTTTCAAGATGTCAGTTTTTCCTATGAAGCTGATTCCCAGGTCATGGCCCTGACTCACATCTCTTTCCTTGCGCCTCAGGGCAAGGTAACAGCCGTTGTCGGCCCTTCCGGTGGCGGTAAAAGTACCATAGCCAATCTGATCTCCCGATTTTATGATGTGACGGACGGAAGTATTCAAATCGGCGGCGTTGACATTCGGGATATTCCGCTGGATGCGCTGATGGATAAGGTCAGCTTTGTATTTCAGGATACATTTCTCTTTAAGCAGAGCATCCTGGATAACATCCGCATGGGAAATCCAGATGCTACGGAGGAACAGGTGATTGCGGCGGCAAAAGCGGCAAGATGCCACGATTTTATCGAGCAACTTCCAAACGGTTATCAGACCGTGATTGGAAGCACCGGTGTCCACCTCTCCGGTGGTGAACGCCAGAGGATTGCCATTGCAAGAGCTATCGTAAAAGATGCTCCCATCATTGTGCTGGACGAGGCAACTGCATTCAGCGACCCGGAAAATGAGTACCTGATTCAAAAAGCCTTTGAAAAGCTAATCCAGAATAAAACGGTTGTAATGATTGCCCATCGTCTGTCCACAATTCGCAACGCTGACCAGATCCTTGTCATGGAAAAAGGACACCTGATTGAATCCGGCACCCATGACGAGTTGCTGAAGAAGGGCGGAAAATATGCGCAGATGTGGAGCAGCTATACGGAGTCGATCAACTGGAAAATTAGCACAGGAAAGGCGGTGTGATCTATGAGTAAGCTGAAAGAAAAGTTAATGCTGTCGGAGAAAGGCTATTCCGACCTGAAAAAAGCGATTACAGCCTGCACAATAACCAATATTGCGCTGCTGCTTCCTTCAATGGTAGCCTGCCTGCTCTTTTGGGAGCTACTGAAGCCGTTTACCGGAGAAACTATTTCGTGGGTCGCACTGTGGAAGTTGCTGGGCCTGGGAGTGGCAGCGGCTATCTTGGTATTCCTGGCTGCGAAAAACGATTATAGAAAAACCTATATTGCATCCTATAAGGAGGCCAGCACAACCAGACTTCGGATTGCAGAACATCTTCGCAAGCTCCCCATGAGCTTCTTTAACACGAAAGATTTATCTGATATTACCACAAACATGATGGCGGATTGCAGCAGCATGGAATCCATGCTAAGCAGTACCATTCCGCCGTTGATTGCAAATATTATCTCCGTCACCCTGACCTGTATTTGTCTGGCGTTTTTTGACTGGAGAATGGCTCTTGCGATTTTCTGCACGATGCCGGTTACATTCCTTATCATCTGGTGTGGACGCAAGCTACAACTCCGCCTGTTTGACAAACAGGTAGATGTGAAATTGGAGGCGTCCAGCCAGATTCAGGAATACCTGGAAGGCATCAAGATCATCAAATCCTGCGGCCTTGGCGGTTCCCGTTTCTCCACGCTGGACAAAGCACTTCAGGCCATGAGAAAAATTGCCATCAAGGTAGAACTGGCCTCTGGTATTCTGGTTCAGGGAGCCAGCCTGGTTCTGCAAGCAGGTCTTGGCATAACCATTTTTATTGGAACGGTGCTGATAACCGGCGGTCAAATCGAACTGCTCCCTCTGCTGGTGCTATTCATGTTCTCCACGCAGATTTACGGCCCGATCCTTGCCATTCTTTCGCAGTTGACTTCTTTGTTCCACTTGGGAACTGTCACCAACCGTATGCGTACTCTGCTGACCACACCAGCTATGGAGGGCGAGGATAAAGATGTATCCAAGTACGACATTGAGCTGAAAAGCGTCACTTTCGGATATAACCGTGACGATGTTATCAAGGATGTGTCTTTCTCTATTCCTGCTGGCAGTATAACAGCCCTGGTAGGGCCTTCTGGTAGCGGAAAGAGTACGATTTCCAAATTGATTGCCCGCTTTTGGGATGTAAGAAAGGGTCAGATTACTATTGGTGGTATGGATGTCAGAACCATTGAGCCGGAACACCTGATGCGCTGTATGTCCTTTGTATTTCAGGATGTGACCCTGTTCAACGATACTGTTTTTAATAATATCCGCGTAGGCAACATGAACGCTACCGAGGAACAGGTTATGGCGGCGGCAAAGGCGGCGTACTGTGACGAATTTATCCAGCGATTGCCGGACGGTTATCAGACTGTCCTTGGAGAAAACGGCAGCACTCTTTCCGGCGGTGAGCGTCAGCGGATCTCCATTGCCCGCGCTCTGCTGAAAGATGCCCCTATCATTCTTCTGGACGAGGCAACCGCATCCCTTGACCCAGAGAACGAAGTTTTAATCCAGAGGGCCATTGCAAAACTGGTGGAGGGCAAGACGGTCATTATGATTGCTCACCGACTTCGCACTGTCGTGGATGCCGACCAGATTATCGTTCTGGAAGATGGCAAACTGGCGGAGCTGGGAACGCATAAGGAATTGATGGAAAAGAAAGGGCTGTACGAAAAACTGTATCATATTCAGCAGGAGAGCCTTGGATGGGCTGTGTAATTTTTATATTCACAGAGTATGTGCTGAAACTTCATGTGCCGAGAGAGGAGCATTTAGAAAGCACCTGTTAGAAAGAAAGGGGGCGCACTATAATTTTTTCTTTAATTGTCCGTGAAGC
>OLZB01001019.1_pt1 | contig 11475 bp, 8 predicted proteins | sample 1673421 | NCBI WGS metagenome assembly OLZB01 (sample SAMEA103958111, study PRJEB25191) | human gut metagenome | biome: human-associated habitat [ENVO:00009003]; feature: intestine environment [ENVO:2100002]; material: feces | place: Germany | collected 2013/2015
GCGGTACGCCGCCTGAACGATACCATCTGTATTGAGAACGGATACTCCATTGTAGCAGACCCAAAAGGCAAAGGCCAGACCTATGACAAGTGGTTGGAAAATCAGAAGAAGCCCCCTCACCGCGAGCAGATTTGCTATGCCATTGATGAAGCACTGGCGCAAAAGCCGCAGAGCTTCGAGGAGCTGCTGGAACTGCTGCGTCAATCCGGGTATCAGATTAAAGACGGCAAAGTACCCTCTCTGTTGGGAACTGACCAGAAGCGTTCTATCCGCATGGATATTCTGGGCGAGAACTACACCCCGGATGCGCTTCGTGCGATTATTTCCGGGGCTAGGAGCCATACGCCGAAAAAGAAGCGGAGCATGGATATCTCCATCAAGCCCAGCGGCAGTCTGCTGATCGATATTCAGGCTAAGCTTCAAGCGGGCAAGGGTGCCGGTTATGCACGGTGGGCAAAGAACTTCAATCTGAAGCAGCTTTCCCAAACGCTGATCTATCTGGAAGAAAACGGCCTGCTGGATCGCGGCGCTCTGGAGGAAAGGACAGCAGCTGCCACCGCTCAATATCGGGTACTTTCCACGGATATAAAAGTCAAAGAGCAGCGGATGGCAGAAATCAAGATCATGCAGCAGCATATCATCAACTACGCCAAGACCCGTGACGTTTATGTGGCCTACCGGAAAGCAGGCTATTCTAAAAAATTTCTTTCTGAGCATGAACCCGAAATTCTTCTGCACAAGGCGGCAAAGCAGTTTTTTGATGAGCAGGGGCTAAAAAAGCTGCCCACCGTCAAGAGCCTGCAAGCGGAATATACCCAGCTTCTGTCTGAGAAAAAAGCCATGTATGCGGATTTCCAAATGGCCAGAGATGAGATGCGTTCTCTGCAAACCGCCAAGGCAAATGTAGACAGGATTCTCGGGGAGGATACGCATACCATGGAAAGAGTATCCGAGAAAGATGGACGTTTAACGTCCATAAGCGATTTGAAGAATCGCGCAGCCGCTGCATTTTTGCAGCGTTCTCAGGATACAGAATTGTATCCTGCGGGGATTGGGGCAGAGCCTCAACAAGCAGAAACCCCTCACTTCCACTTTCGTGGAAACGAGGGGTTTCGCATATGGCGCGCCATAGGCATTGCTTGCGGTTATTATACCAAATTCGGTATAACTACAATATGTTCAGCCAAAGCCCATGCTAGATTTCTTTATTATCACTTAGCAGTATATTTCAGAAAATGCTTATCGACTTAACACAGCAAGCCACAATATCATGAAAAAGTCCGATTTATTGGACAGATAGGATGCTACAATGTTCCCAAAAGCAAAAAGGGGAACATCATCATGGCACGTACAGCTGAGATTACTTTCAAAGAGTTTCGCCGTCGCTACAATACTGAGGACGCTTGCAGAGCAGAGTTGTTCCGCCTGCGCTTTCCCAATGGGTTTGTCTGCCCTAAGTGCGGCTGCGTGGAATACTATCCCGTTCATGGCCGCAACATTTACCAGTGCCGTTCCTGCCGGCACCAGACTTCTGTTACCGCAGGGACGGTTATGCACCGTACCCATTTGCCTCTGACACTCTGGTTCTGGGCGATCTATCTGTGCGCAACGGACAAAAGAGGGATTTCCGCTGTTCAGCTAAGCCGCACACTGGGGATCTGTTATGACTCCGCGTGGCACCTATTGGATCGAATTCGTACCGCTATGGGTCAAAGAGACGAAAAATACTTGCTTTCCGGCATTGTAGAGTTGGATGACGGCTATGTTGGCGGACCTTCCCATAACGGCAAACGAGGTCGTGGTACGGATAAGGCCAAGATTGTGGTGGCCGTATCCAAAACAGCAAACAGTGCACCACTGTTTGCCAGGATGAAGGTAGTAGATAACGTACAGGGAAAGACTTTGCAGGAAATCATCGACCAGTATTTTGTGCCTAAAACGAAGGTAGAATGCGACGGTTACAGAAGCTACCTGAATCTGGAAGGTGTGGAACTGAACGCAAAGAAATACGAAACAGATGATCTGCATTGGGTACACAAGGCAATCAGTAATCTGAAAGCATTCCTTCAGGGAACATATCACGGAAGGTGCACCAAGCTCTAGGCATATCTGGACGAGTACTGTTTCCGTTTCAACCGCCGCATGACGGGCAATCAGATATTCCTGCGCTTGACCAGAGCTGTTGCTACATCTTGTAGCGTGCTGAGTTAAGTCGATGAGCATTAAATCTTTTTTAAAAATTTTAATTGGAGTTCAGTATGAACAGCAGGACGCCTTCGGCGTCGGCGCGCCCAATGACGCCTATGCCCGGTACTTTACCGGCCAGTCCTACCTCAAGCCCCTGACCGTTCCCGGCCAATGCCCCGTGTTCTTGGCCAATGTGACCTTCGAGCCGGGATGCCGGAACAACTGGCACATCCACCATGCCACCAAAGGCGGCGGGCAGCTGCTGATCTGCACCGCGGGCGAGGGCTGGTATCAGGAGGAGGGCAAAGAGGCCGTCTCCCTGACGCCGGGTACGGTCATCACCATTCCGGCAGATGTCAAGCACTGGCATGGGGCGAAGGCCGATTCGTGGTTCAGCCACATTGCCGTGGAGGTTCCCGGCGAGAATACCCGCAACGAATGGTGCGAGCCGGTTACCGACGAGGAATACGCCAAACTCAAATAAGGATTTTGACAGTAAGGAAGCGCAAGCCCGATGGGGCTTGCGCTTCACTGCTTTATAGAGTTACTTCTTGTGCTTTTTCCTGTACAAAACGACCAGCACTATGATACCGGCCAGGGACACGCAGAGGATGCCTGCCCACATGCCGATGTGGCTGTCGTCGCCGGTCTTCGCCGGGGAGCCGGTGGCTTGGATTGTCGCCTTCTCCACGTATTCGCAGACCTCACAGGTGCGGGTCTTTTCTCCGTCCTTTCTGAACGTCGCCTTTTTGGTGATGACCCATTTGCCGAAGGTGTGGGACTCCTTGGCTACGACCACTTCGCCGCAGCACGACCATTTCTGCTCGTGGGTGGTCTTGGTGGTCGTCCATTCCTTCTTGCCGGTGTGGTTGTCGGAATCCTTTTCGCCGTATTTGCCGCCGCAGCCGGCGCAGGTTGCTTTCTCCGTGCAGGTGGCGGTTCCGCCGGAGCAGCTGACCGTCTCCGTGTGAGTCTTGTCACGTTTGCAGACGTGGGTGTGCGTACCGTCGCCGTTGGACGTCCACTTGCCCCAGTCGTGGCCGAGGGCGGGGATGGACACGTCTTTGGATGCGTCCTTTGCCCAGTCGGCTTTAAAGGAAACCTGATATCTCCCCAGGCCAGCCGCAAGGCAGGTCGGCTCGGTGATGACGGAATAGTCTCCCGTGACGGTTTCGGATTCCACGTGGGCAGCGTCATTCTCGCAGACGCGCTTCGCGGTACAGGTATAGCCGGTTTCGGTCTGCGTCCATGTATACGTTGCCGTACCCCAGGTATGGCCGATGGCGGGAAGGAGAACGTCCTTGGTCTGCGCGGGGAAGCCATACGCAGCAGAGAACGTTGCCGTATATGTGCCGGTACCTGCATTCAGGCAGGTCGGTGCCTTTTTCACAGCGTAGGTCACGGTCGCAATATCGGAGACATCGGCATCGCAGTTTTTGCACTTGCCGGATGCCACGCACATATAGCCGTCCGTAACGGCTGTCCATGTATAGCTCGGTTCATCCCAGTCATGGTCGAGAACATTGCCGGTCTCGAAGGTTTCCGTTCCCTTTTCGCCGCAGAAAGTACAGGACTTGTAGTAGACCGCCTTTGCCGTGCAGGTGGCGGCGGATTTCAGGTATTGTTCTGCGACTTTCTCTGTAAAGCTGTGTGCGCCCAGCCCGCCGTATGCGGCGCCGCAGGTCGTACAGACTGCCCTGTCCTTGCAGGTGGCCTTGCCGCCGACGTGCGCGGCTTTGTTTATGATGGCATTGCAGCAAGAATACACCTTGCCAGTGCTCCTTGTCGTCTCCCTGCCACTCGTTCGGCTTAGGGGCACTGTGGTTGGTGGGATCGAGGTTACCATACTCTTTGTCGCAGGTCGTACAGACGGCTTTTTTGTTGCAATAGGCCGTGCCGCCGGTATGGACATGGGCTGCACCGGATTTCAACTCCAGCTTTTTGTCCGCATTGTATTCCACATGGTAGCCGGTGTCATCGGAGGAGAAATAACCCGAATAGTCCGTATCGCTCGCAGTGGAAAATACCGTTTTTTTGGCTGAAATGCCAATATTTGCACCGCTGGCAACTGTGCCGAGCGTAATGATTGGCAAATCGCCGCTATTGGTAAATCCATATCCTAAGTACAGGTTTTCGGTGGTCGTGGCTGAATCAGGCGTATATGTCCGGGTATTCCCGGTAATAACGGGGGAACCGGAGATGCTGATCTTGCCGACACCGGACCATAGGTTGCTTTCCACGTATACACCGCCGCCGTGGTGGGCCTCATTTGTGTTGACTTTGTTTCCGGTGATGGTGCCGCCGTACAGATTCAATGCGCCTTTTGTGCCCACATAGATGCCGCCGCCGTCACTGGTGGCTGTGTTCTCCGTGATCGTGCCGCCGTACATGTTCATCGTGCCGTTTACTATCTCAACGCCGCCGCCACAGCCTGTTCTATTGCCGCCTCTCAGCGTGCCGCTGTACATGTTAAAAGTGGCATTATAATTGCCAGCATCGTCAACACTGACGCAGCCTTTTGAACCGCCGGAAACCGTCCCCGTCTTTTGGGCGCTGCAATCGCACAGATAAAGCGTGCAATCCATATAGCCAACCCAAATAAAGTATTGTCCCAAATTGAGCGTATGCCCGTTCAGGCAGAGATAGAGCGTCTTTCCTCGCTGGTCGCTATCTCCCAGGATTCTCAAATCGTCGTCTAGCGTTATGTCATTCTCCAGATAAGCGTAGGCTACGTTGACTTTTTCGATGTTGAAAATCTGGCGAAGGGAGTTTGCCCTTGTGCACGCCGTATAGGTCACGTCCTGGTGGCTGGTATGATCGCCCGCGTTGACGCTGCCGCCGCAGAAGCAGTGGGTATGCGCCGCCCTCCGCGAGCTGCGGAGCAAGGGCGGACGCTTCGCCGCCTTCAGGCGTCCCGTCCTCTTCAAACGCTTCGTCGTCCTCGTCTTCGGGCGCGGGATCGTCCATATCCGGCACTTTGGTATACAGAGCGCAGTTTTCCGGCTGCGCGCCCTCTGCGCCGCAGCCGGGGCAGTCTATGTTCATTTCTTCCGCTGTGCAGGCCGTTTCGCAGATGCACGCGGGCAGGTTTTCCCCGCCGTCCTCGGCAAAGGCTGCGGTGGGCAGCACCGACAGTGCCATGATGAGCACAAGCAGAATACTGAGCAGTCGTTTCTCCATGGTGATTCCTCGCTTTCTTCCGGCGTCTCCCGTCCCCCATGGGAGGCGCGTTGACAGAAGGGCATTGCATCGGGATATATCACGATGCAAGAGAGTACTCCCTTGCAATACGTATCGGCTTATTTCTTCACAGGCTCTGTCAGCCCGGTGAGGGAAAATTCGTAGCGCATGGCCAGCGCCTTGAACAGCTTCTGCATCACCTGTTCGGCAATTCCCCGGATGTCCAACCCCTCGACGAAGCGGATGACCTGCTCCACTTCCTCCTTGGGGACGTTGTACGCCCGCAGGCTCATGGTGAGAAACAGCCTTAGCTTCTTTTCCAGCGTCAGCTCCCCGTCGCAGGGGTGTGCCATATAGCCGCGCATGATGCTGGCCGAGCCGATCTCCATATCGTAAAAGTCCCGCTCTGTGGCGTCCGGCAGGTAGCTGCCAAAAATGCCGTGCAGCTCCTTCGCCGTCTCCCGGAGAATATATTCGGAGGCCTCCTTCTCGGTGTAGGCTTCGATGTAGATTTCCCGGAGATTTTCGTTCAGCTCCGTCAGGGTCATCTGGATGGCCGTCTCCACCGCGTAGACGTACACCGGCGGCAGCTTCGCCCCCGCCTCCCCCCGCGCCATGGCGAATTGGTTGGAGAACATGAATTCCACCAACTCTGTCAGGACGCCGTCCTTGGCACGGAAAATATTCTGGAAGGTGCTGTAGGAAACGTCGGCTTTTTCAATGATCTCCGCCAGCGTCGAACGTTTGTAGCCCTTTTCCAGAAAGAGCCGAACACAGACGGTGAGAATCCGTTTTTTCGCGGGCAGACTTGCGCTTGTAATGGCCATAGGGGTCACTCCTCTTATTGAATGGTATATATACCATCAGTATATCACGCTCCCTTAAGAATCGCAATCCCTTTTTTGGCGCAAATCGGGGAAACTTTTCCCGAAATGGAATCTTAAGAAACGCCGGCATCGACTTTCTTTGGCGCATGTGCTATGATGGGACAAAAAAGGCAGGTGCATGATATGCGGGAGATCTTATTGCTGGAAGACGACACGACGCTGGGCAGGGGCATTCAGCTGGCGCTGCAAGACCCGGATGTGACGATCGCCCTGACCGGGACGCTTTCTCAGGCGCGGGAAATGCTGGCGCAGAAGAAATTTGACCTGCTGATTCTGGACGTGAATCTCCCGGACGGCAGCGCTCTGGATTTGCTGCGGGAGGTGCGGCAGGGGGAAGCCGTTCCCGTGATCCTCCTGACGGCAAATGACTTGGAGATGGACGTGGTCACCGGGCTGGAATCCGGGGCGGACGACTACATCACGAAGCCCTTTTCCCTGGCAATTCTCCGGGCGCGGGTGAACGCCCAGCTTCGCCGGAGAGTGAAATTCTCCTGCGTGGAACTGGACGGTTTCCGGTTCGATTTTGAGCGGATGGCGTTCTGGAAGAACGGTGAACCCATTGAGCTGAGCAAGACGGAGCAGAAGCTCCTGCGGCTGCTGGTGGAGAACCGTGGGCAGACCGTGTCCCGGGGCGTTCTTATTGACCGCATCTGGACGGACGGGGCGGATTTTGTGGACGAGAACGCCCTGTCCGTCACGGTGAAGCGTCTGCGGGTCAAGCTGGAGGACGACCCGTCCAGCCCCCAATACCTGAAAACGGTGTACGGCCTCGGCTACACATGGGCGGTGAAGTGATATGACGGCCTTGGGATACGGAATTCTTGCGGCGGCAATCGTCCTCTGCGCCGCCGCAGTCTGGTGTGAGCGCCGGAAAACCCGCCGGACACTGGAAAAGCTGAATGAGATGCTTACCGATGCCATGCGGGGGGACTTTACGGAGGACAGCTTCGACGAGACGCTGCTTTCCGCGCTGGAAAGCAAACTGGCGCACTACCTCGCGGCGTCCACGGTATCCGCCAGGAACGTCAGCACGGAAAAGGAAAAGCTGAAAACCCTGATCGGGGACATTTCCCACCAGACGAAAACACCCATTGCCAACATTCTGCTCTATGCCCAGCTCCTGCGGGAGCAGCCGGGGAACACGGTGTGTCTGGACGCGCTGGACACCCAGACGAAAAAGCTGCAAAGTCTCATTGAAGCGCTGGTGAAGACCTCCCGGCTGGAATCCGGGGTAATCGCTCTGCGCCCGAAGCCGGGGGCGCTTCAGGACGTTCTATCCTCGGCGGTATCCCAGCTGGAGCCGAAGGCCGGGGAAAAGGGCATTTCCATCACTTTTCTTCCCACGGATGCCGAAGCGGTTTTCGACGCAAAATGGACGGAGGAAGCCGTATTTAACCTGCTGGACAACGCCGTCAAGTACAATAAGGACGGCGGGCTGGTCATCGTGCGGCTTGGGGAAGAAAAGGGGCAGGCCGTTCTGACGGTGACAGACACCGGCATCGGCATCAGCCCGGAGCATCAGGAGCGGGTATTCGAGCGGTTTTACCGGGTGGACAAGAGCCACTCCAAGGAGATCGGCGGAACCGGTCTGGGACTGTCCATCGTCAAGCACGCGGCGCTGATCCTGGGCGCGGCGATTGAATTGGACAGCACCGTCGGCAAGGGGACGATTGTCACGGTGCGGTTTCCTATAGAGAAGAAGTAGAATGAATGGGAGGGGCGGCGCCCCTCCCATATTTTCTGCCGGATTTACGTAGATTTTACATTTTCCTGATAATGGATTTGACCTTGCGCTGATAAAATTGAAATATCAAAAGATACGAGAGGCTGGATTCTATGGATATTTTCAACGTTCTGACCATGATCGGCGGGCTGTGCCTGTTCCTGTTCGGCATGAACCTGATGGGAGACGCGCTGGAACGGCGGGCGGGTTCCTCATTGCGGGGGCTTCTGGGGAAGCTCACCACCAACCGGATGCTGGGCTTCCTGACGGGTCTGGCCGTCACGGGCGTCATTCAGTCCTCCTCTGCTACCACGGTCATGGTGGTGGGCTTCGTCAACTCCGGGCTGCTGACCCTGGGGCAGGCCATCAACGTCATTATGGGTGCGAACGTTGGCACCACCGTCACCGCATGGATATTGAGCCTTAGCGGCATTGAAAGCGGGAACGTCTTCGTCCGGCTGCTGAAGCCCAGCTCTTTTACCCCCATTCTTGCGCTGGTGGGCATTGTGTACTACATGTTCATGAAGGACGGCAAGAAGAAGGACACCGGCATGATCTTTCTGGGGTTTGCGACCCTGATGTTCGGCATGGAGACCATGTCCGGCGCGGTCAGCAGCCTGAAAAATGTGCCGGAATTCCAGCAGATGTTCCTGATGTTCACGAACCCCATTCTGGGCGTTCTTGTGGGCGCGGTGCTCACCGGAATCATCCAGTCCTCCTCGGCCTCCGTGGGCATTTTGCAGGCGCTGTCTTCCACCGGCTCTGTGACCTACGCCGCCGCCATCCCCATTATCATGGGTCAGAACATCGGCACCTGCGTCACCGCGCTGCTGTCCAGCGTGGGTACCACCAAGAACGCCCGGCGGGCTGCGGTGGTGCATCTGATGTTCAACATCATCGGCACCATTGTGTGCCTGACCCTCTTTGTGCTGGCGGATGCCCTGTTCTCCCCTGCCATTCTGGGAGAAAGCGCTTCTTATCTGGGCATCGCCATCTGCCACACGGTGTTCAACGTCATCTGCACAACCCTGATGCTGCCCGCGGCAGGTCTGCTGGAAAAGCTGGTGTGCAGGATCGTCCCCGACGGGAAGCAGCCGGAGGCGGTCTGCGAGCTGGACGAGCGTCTGCTGGCCACCCCCTCCATCGCCTTGGAGCGCTGCCGTGTGGTCACCAATGAAATGGCGGACGTGGCTGCCGTGACCCTGCGGGATGCCGCCGCCGCCCTCCAGAACTACACGCCGGAGCTTGCGCAGGCTGTGCGGGAGGGGGAGAGCAAAACCGACCATTATGAGGATATCCTTGGCACCTATCTTGTCAAGCTCAGCGCCCTGAAGATCAGCGAAAACGACAGTAGCGAGGCCGCCATGCTTCTCAAAGCCCTCAGCGATTTTGAGCGCATCGGCGACCACGCCCTGAATCTGGTAGAGTCCGCCGAAGAACTGAAAAGCAAGAATCTGGCGCTGTCCGACGCTGCCCGCCATGAGCTGAACGTTCTGCTGCGGGCTGTGGAGGAAATCGTGGACATGACCTTTCAGGCGTTCCGGGACGACGATCTGGAAAAAGCCTACCGGGTGGAGCCGCTGGAACAGGTCATTGACGATCTGAAGGAGAAAATGCGCATCCATCACATTCTGCGGATGCAGCAGGGCAGCTGCAGCATTGAGTCCGGATTTGTCTGGTCTGACTTGCTGACCGCGCTGGAACGGGTGGGCGACCACTGCTCCAACATCGCCGGGTGCATCATCGACCTGCACCACCACAACATGAACACCCACGAGGCCATCCGCTCCGCCCGGATGGAGAACGAGAATTTTGACGACGAATACAAGGCATATGCCGTGAAATACAGTCTAAAGTAAGCAGAAAAGTGTGAAAAGCGCCCGGCGGGAAATGGATTCCTGCCGGGCGTTGTGCTGCCTTATTTCTTCCACTTTTCGATCAGGCTGATGATCTGCCCCGTAAGCTTGGCGTTGTCCTTGTTGGTGTTCCCGCGGCGGGTCTTGACCAGCGCGAGAAGCGCTTCCGCGGCCGCGACCATATCCTCGTAGATCTGCTTCGCCCGCTGGGTGCCCTTGAAGACGGCCGCCCGGTCGATCTTCACGCCCTCGGTGTAGGTCGTGAGCTTGCCGGTGATCAGGTCGTATTCCGTGCCGCTGTAGGGGGCGTCGGCGCGGTAGCCCATGGATTTCAGGGTCGCGCAGAAGGCTTTGCAGCTGCTGTCGTCGCCGTGGTTCACGAACACCATCTTGGGCTTTTCCCGGAAGCCTGCCAGCCAGTTCAGCAGTCCCTCTTTGTCCGCGTGGCCGGAGGTGCCGTGGAGCATGGCAATCTCCGCGTTCACCGCGATGTCCTCGCCGAAGAGCTTCACGGACTTCGCGCCGTTTTCCAGCTTCCAGCCGAGAGACCCCTCCGCCTGATAGCCGACAAACAGGATGACGCTTTCCTTGCGCCACAGGTTGTGTTTCAGATGGTGGCGGATTCTGCCCGCCTCGCACATGCCGCTGGCGGAGAGAATGACCTTGGGCTGGGGATCGGTGTTGATGAGCTTGGATTCGTCGGAGGAGACGGCCAGCTTCAATCCGTCAAACCAGATGGGGTTGACGCCCTGTTTCAGAATGGCCCGGGTCTCGTCGTCAAAGTCCGTGGGGTCGCATTGCAGGAAAATTCCCGTCGCTTCCACGGCCAGAGGAGAGTCCACGTACACCGGGAAATGGTCGTGTCCCGTCACCAGCCCCCGCTGCTTGATCTCCCGGATGGCGTAGAGCATTTCCTGCGTCCGCCCCACGGCAAAGGCGGGGATGACCAGATTGCCGCCCCGGTCCAGCGCCCGCTGGATGCAGGCGGCCAGCTCGCCCACCACGTCGCCCCGCTCCTTGGGGTGCAGGCGGTCGCCGTAGGTGGATTCGATGACCAGATATTCCGTCTCCGCAACAGGCTGGGGGTCCCGGAGCAGGGGCTGATTGACGTTGCCCACGTCGCCGCTGAACACGATCTTCCGGGTCTGCTGCCCCTCCGTCAGCCACATTTCGATGGCGGCGGAACCCAGCAGATGGCCGATGTCCGTCATGCGGATGATAATGCCCTCCGCGGCCTGGACGGCGGCGTTATACTGGCAGGGGCGGAGAAGGCGGAGGGCTGCCGCCGCGTCGTTGGTGTCGTATACCGGCTCCACGGCCCGTTCCCCGGCGCGCTCGGCCTTGCGGGTGCGCCACTGGGCTTCCGATTCCTGAATGTGCGCCGAGTCCATCAGCATGATGCGGCAAAGATTGCAGGTGGCCTCCGTGGCGTAGATCTGCCCACGGAACCCGTCCTTGCACAGCTTGGGGAGCATACCGGAATGGTCGATATGGGCGTGGGTCAGGAACACCGCTTCGATGGCATTCGCCGGAACGGGCAGCGGGACATTCTGGAAGATGTCCTCCCCCTGCTCCATACCGCAGTCCACCAGATAGTACCGGCCATTCACTTCCAGCAGCGTACAGCTGCCGGTGACCTCAT
>OLZB01001025.1_pt1 | contig 11418 bp, 10 predicted proteins | sample 1673421 | NCBI WGS metagenome assembly OLZB01 (sample SAMEA103958111, study PRJEB25191) | human gut metagenome | biome: human-associated habitat [ENVO:00009003]; feature: intestine environment [ENVO:2100002]; material: feces | place: Germany | collected 2013/2015
CCCCATCGGGTCAAGGGCGAAGCGCCTTGCCCAGGGAAAGTTGATGCCTGCGTCAACTTATACTGGGTATTACCTGACGCAGACTTTCGCAGGATTTGCGGCTTCGCCGCCCCTTCCCCGGCCCCGCAGTATCTTCACAGGAAGGAGGAAATCTGTTTGAAACTGACACGACACAATGGACGCTCCGGCAAGCATGGCACTTACAATCCACGCCACAATGACCGCCGGTTCGATGTGGAGAACAGCGAACACATTGACGCCGAACGGGCAAGACAGAACGTGTACTGGGACTGCTACCGGGGCTTCACGACACACGAGTTCCGGGAGAACCCGGAGCAGCCGGATTTCAGCTTTGAGGAAATTGAGCGGATGTACTACTATGAGCATTACGGCGGCCATGTGGAGGCCCAGAACGCCCGGAATGAGAAAACCCGGCACACGGAGCGCAACCGCAGCGTGGAGGACTTGCTGAAAAACAACAAGACCTGCCCGGAGGAAAGCATCTACCAGATCGGCACGATGGGAGAATCCGTCCCGCCGGATACGCTCTTTTCCATCGTCAATGAGTTTTATCAGGAATTTGAGCGCCGCTTCGGTTCCCATATCCACATCTTAGACTGGGCGCTCCATCTGGACGAGGGGACGCCCCACATCCATGAGCGCCATGTGTTTGACTGCCAGAACCGCTACGGGGAACTGTGCCCCCAGCAGGAAAAGGCGCTGGAAGAACTTGGCATCCCTCTCCCGAACCCGGAGAAGCCCAAAGGCCGGAACAACAACCGCAAGCAGACCTTTGATGCGGTCTGCCGGACGATCCTGTTTGACATCGCCAGACGGCATGGGCTGCATCTGGATCAGGAGCCGTCCTACGGTGGGAGGGAGTATCTGGAAAAGCAGGATTATATCCTGATGAAGCAGAAGGAGCAGCTGGCGACACAGGAGCAAAAGCTGGAGGAACTGACGCTAAAAATTGAGGATGTAGAAACCTTGCTGGAAGATGTTTCCGGTGCAGCCTATGACAAGGCGGTGGAGGTTGTGACCGACAAGGTTCGGGAACAAACCCAGCTTGAAGATATGGAAGTAATTGAGAAATATCGAAAGAGCGTGGTATCGCCCAATGCCAAAAATTCGCCAGAAGTTGTGAAGATAGCGAACACTCTGCTGAGTAGGGTGCGAGAAAAATTACAGCAGTCTGCTGAAAAAGTTCTCAAAAAGGTACAGGCGGTGCTGTTAAAACCGGAGGTCAAACAGGCTGGCAAAGAGCAGATCAAAAATAAAGCCAGAAAATCCATTAAGGAGAAGCTGGCACAAGGCAAACTGGACGCTGATCGGGAGAACCGGGTGCGCTGGGAGCGTGAAGGACGGATTGCTCCAACAAGAAAACAGGATATGGAATTGTGAGGCATCTGATTTTCTATGGAAACCGGATGCCTTTTGCATTGTTTGGAGGTGGAAGAAACGAATGTATTTGAAGCAGTAAAACAGTCTGTTACCACAAGGCAGGCTGCTTTGGTTTATGGAATTTCAGTAGGACGCAACGGGATGGCTTGTTGCCCGTTTCACGATGACAGGCATCCCAGCATGAAGGTGGACAGACGGTTCCATTGTTTTGCCTGTCAGGCAGATGGAGATGTGATTGATTTCACTTCCCGTCTTTTTGGACTAAGCAGTAAAGAAGCTGCCTTAAAGCTGGCAGACGACTTCTCAATCAGCTTTGACCGCAAAGGCCACGATCCGCCACAAAAGAGAGTAATCAAAAGAAAAATCAGCGAGGAAATGCGATACCGGCAGGCAGAGCAGAAATGCTTTCGGGTGCTGTGCGACTACCTGCGTTTGCTGGAACGATGGAAAGAAGAATATGCGCCCAAACAACCGGAGGATGACTGGAATCCTTTGTTTGTGGAGGCTCTGCACAGGCAGCCATATATCGAATATCTGTTGGATCTTCTTCTGTCTGACAGCATAGAAGAACGAGCTTTTGTAGTTGCTGAGTATGGAAAAGAGGTGAGGAAAATTGAACAGCGAATATCAGAGTTTATCGCCAGCCACCCAGCAGGCTGTGATGAGCGCAGCCGAAGCCATAGCGACGGAACAGAGCGTTGATGAGGTGCGGCAGAGCCTTTCTGTTACCGACAAGGGAAAAACAGCCAACACCATCGACAACTGCCGGATTGTGTTCTGCTGCGATCCACTCCTGCGGGATGCCATCCGGCTTAATCTCCTGACAGACCGGGTAGACATTGTACAGGACTTGGGCTGGCGCAGGAATACCAGCGCTCTGACGGATACTGATGTGAAATATCTTCTCCTCTATTTTGAGAGAAACTATGAGCTGACCAGTGAGAAAAAGATCACGGCTGCCCTTTCTATCGTAGCAAACGAAAATTGTTACCATCCAATTCAGGATGTGCTGAACAGCCTTGTCTGGGACGGTACACCACGCATCCGATCCTGTCTGCACCATTTTCTTGGTGCTGATGAAAGTGACTATGTGGAAGAAATGCTGAAACATTTCCTGCTGGGTGCTATACGCCGGGTATTCCGTCCCGGTTCCAAATATGAGGAAATGCTTTGTTTGGTGGGCGGTCAGGGTGCCGGGAAGTCCACCTTCTTCCGACTGCTGGCGATCCGGGACGAATGGTTCTCTGATGACTTAAAAAAGCTGGATGACGACCGGGTATTCCAAAAGCTACAAGGTCACTGGATCATTGAGATGTCAGAGATGCTTGCCACCAGCAGCGCAAAGAGCATTGAAGAAATCCGTTCCTTTATTAGCCGACAGAAGGAAACCTACCGGACACCTTATGAATCTCAGCCTAAAGACCGGCTTCGGCAGTGTGTGTTCGGTGGTTCCTCGAATACGCTGGACTTCCTGCCGCTGGATCGAGCCGGGAACCGGCGCTTTCTCCCAATCATGATTTACCCGGAGAATGCAGAGGTTCACATTTTGGAGGACGAGGACGCTTCCAGAGCGTATCTGTTGCAGGTATGGGCAGAAGCTATGAGCATTTACCACAGCGGCAAATATTCCATGAAATTCAGCAAGTCCATCCAGTGTCAACTGGTGGAGGTGCAGAAAGACTTCATGCCGGAGGACACCGAAGCCGGACAGATACAGGGATTTCTGGAACACTACACCGGAAACATGGTCTGCTCAAAACAGCTGTTCAAGGAGGCGCTGGGACATACCTTTGATGAGCCGAAGCGGTGGCAGCTCCACAATATCAATGAGATCATGAACACGGTCGTGACCGGTTGGAAGCCTTTTTCCAATCCCCGGATGTTTGCCGGATATGGCAGACAAAAGGGCTGGGAACGGGACACTTCCGGCAACGAACTACCCAGCAACGAAGGTGGATTTGTAGAACTGAGTGAAGAAGAATGCCGTCAGCTGGAACTTCCGCAGGAGTGGATCGCCTGACAAGGACGGTCTGTTGCCGGGATGGCTGCCGGTTGGTTGCCGGGTTCGTTGCTGATAAATTTATGGGTTTGATATAGAAAAAGCCCGCAAGTAAAGGCTTTTTATGATCTATCTATGTTTCCGGCAACGAAAGCAACGAGATTTTTCAAGAAAATTTAGAAAGTAAGATTTGCAGGCCAGACGGTAGTTTACAGGTTTTCAGAGGTTCGTTGCCGGACTTCGTTGCCGGTGCTGCCGTCTGGCCTGCCACTCTATGGAGGTAGCCTATGGAAAAAAGCAAGCAGCAGAAAAATAAAGTCCGTTTTGTGGTGGTGCGGGAGTTCTCCGGGGAGAAGTCCATGCGGGAAGCCTTTGAGCAGCTGATCGAGCGCCAGACCTGCGAACACTTCGAGGAATGGCTGGAACAGCGGGAAATGGCGGAGAATGCTGCGTAAAAACGGTTGATTCAGGGACAGGGACATGGTACTATAATGGTATCGTGTCCCTGTTCATAGAAGGAGAACGCTATGAGCAGGAAAAAACAAGTCTATGAGAAAATCACCGCTCTCTACTGCCGTATCTCTCTGGATGACGGCGGCGACAATGAGAGCATGAGCATCAGCAACCAGAAAATCATGCTTCGGGACTTTGCTGAAAAGCATGGAATGTTCCAGTATGAGTATTATGTGGATGACGGCTATACGGGCCGCAACTTCAACCGCCCTGCCTTCCAGCGCATGATCGCTGACATTGAGGCGGGGAAGATCGGCTGCGTCATCACCAAAGACCTGTCCAGACTTGGTAGAAATTATATCGAAGCTGGCAGCTATATCGAAATCTTTTTCCCAAAACACAATGTACGCTATATTGCCATTACAGACGGAGTGGACAGCCTGACCCGTCAGGAAATGGACATTACGCCGTTTAAGAATATCCTGAACGATATGTACAGCCGGGATATTTCCAAAAAGGTGCTGGCGGGCATTACCACCCGCTCCCGGCAGGGAAAATTCTGCGGAGGGACGCCGCCCTTCGGCCTGATGCGTGACCCGGAGGACAAGGGGCATCTCATCATTGACCCTGAGACAGCGCCAATCATCCGCAAAATCTATGACTATGCCCTTGACGGGCTGGGCTGCATGAGGATTTCCAAACGGCTGATGGAAGAAAAAATCCCCATCACTCGTGTCAAGGCCAACACGGAGTTTGACGCCAACTATTACTCTTGGGGCGGAGCGAGGATTAGCCACATCTTGCGGAATCCCTTTTATAAGGGCGCACACCTGGTCTTTCGGACGCACCAGAAGGGCATCCGTTCCAACACCTATGACATTATCCCCCGTGACCAGTGGGAAGTGATCGAGGGCTGCCATGAGGCCATTGTGACGCCGGAGGAATGGGAACAGGTGCAGGAACTCATTGACCGCAGGCCGACCATTCAGGGGAATTCCTGCCCCTTTTATAATCTGTTCCACGGTCTGGTCTACTGCGCCACCTGCGGGAAGTCCATGCAGGTGCGGTATGAAAAGGTCGGCAGAACTGGCAAAAACCGCTTTACCGGCGAGATGCGGGAACCGATTGATAAGGCGTATTATATTTGTCAGACCTACAACCGGCTGGGCAAAAACGCCTGCACCAGCCATAAAATCGAAGCCAGGGATTTGTATAATCTCGTTCTGAAGGATATTCAGGAACTGGCAGCGATGGCGCTCAAAGATGCAGATGCCTTTTATCAGCGATTGAGCAGCCGGATGGAGCGCCGATATATGGCGGATGCTTCCGAGATGCAGAAAGAGCGTGAGCGCCTGGAAGCCAGAAACCGACAAATTGACGATATGTTTCTGAGCCTTTATACCGATAAGGCCAAAGGCGTGATCTCTGAGCAGCGGTTTGTGAAGTTGACCGCCGCCATGGAGCAGGAACAGGAAGAAAATCAGCGTTGTTTGCAGGAACTGATGCGAATACTTCAGCAGTCTGACGCTCAGGAAAGTGAAGTCCGTACCTTTATCCGGGAGATTCGGCAGTATGCCACTATCCAAGAACTGGATGAAACGGTTCTGAACCGCCTGATCAGCCGTATTCTGGTGGGCGAGGTCAAGAAGGTTGATGGTCAGAAAGTTCAGGAGGTCAGGATCGTTTATAACTTTGTTGGCGAAATATTTATGTGAAGAAAGGGATTTTTATGAAAACAGATATTTCTACTATTAAAGAACTTGAAAGGCTGTTTCAGAAATACGAGCAAGAGGTGCTGACAGCCCAAAATAGTGGATATTTACAGCCTAATACCATACGCACATATTTGCTTCATTCCGGAAACTTCGTAAAGTGGTGTAAGGACGAATTTGAGCCGGGTTCCAAAAACAAGTAAGCTCCCCCATTTAAGCTAAACAACAAACTGAACGGTTTCGTTCCAACCCTTCTCTTAACCGAGAAGGGTTATTTTTTTGCCCATTTTTGAATTCATCACTTGACATTGTGGCAAAGAGCTGATGAGCCAGGACGAGCTGGCAGTTATGGATGGCGGCAAGTGCATCTTGCAGTTGCGCGGTGTGCGTCCGTTTCTTTCAGACAAGTATGACATTACCAGACACCCTAATTTCAAATACACAGCTGATGCAGACAAGCGAAATACCTTTGATATTGAAGCATTTTTGTCTGCCAGACTAAAACTCAAGCCTGATGAGGTCTGCGATGTATATGAAGTAGACACGGAGGGCGTGTAATACGGTTCCGCTGAGAAAGGAGTGATCGTATCTATTTGCCGCAACTGCCTCTGTTGAGGCCATTGGCGTACAAAGCGGGCAATCATCAACAAAATAATGAAAAAGGAGGACAGCCGGAATCAGGCTCTCATATATCGAGGGCAGATTGTTCCGGCTTTTGTGCGCTTATGAAACAAACCTAACTAATCATTCAAATGATTCCGGCTAATATTATTTATGGCATTTTTTGAACAGGCAATTACCGTTCTTCAGACTCTCGTTATCGCTCTGGGTGCTGGTCTTGGTATCTGGGGTGTCATCAACCTGTTGGAAGGTTATGGAAATGACAACCCTGGCGCCAATGCTCATGTGCGATAAAGTAACACACAAAAATTTGATAGACAACCGCCCATTATTCCGTTACTATTCTTCAATATGGATTGAGAAAACCTCTCTGATACAGTATAATAAAGTGTCAGGGAGGTATCTCTATGAAGGAAAAAATACTAATCATTGAAGATGATTTTACGATACAAACACAGCTTAAAACTCTTTTGTCTGGGAATGGATATGAAGTATTTGCAGTTACGGATTTTTCCCAAACAATAGAGCAGTTAAAAGAAGCTGCGCCACATCTGGTTATTCTGGATATAAAACTTCCGGGGAATAACGGTTTTGAAATATGCTCTCAAATTCGCACCTTTTCAGATATTCCGATTGTATTTGTAACAAGCAGCAATACAGATATGGACGAACTTAACAGCATTATGCTGGGTGGAGATGCGTTTATCACAAAGCCTTATAATCCCGCTATTCTTCTTGCTAAAATTGCTGCATTGTTAAAGAAAGCCTACCGTTCCCCTCAAACAGAAATTTATATGTGGAGAGAAGCTACCCTGCATTTGGAGAGTAGCATGATAGAGTACAAAGGACAGAAAGCAGAATTGACAAAGAATGAATTGAAAATCCTCTACTACCTTTTTAAGAACGCCGGAAAAATCTGTTCCAGAAATGATATTGTGGATTTTCTTTGGGACAATCAGCTTTATGTTGATGATAACGCCCTAAGTGTCAATATTACCCGTATTCGCGACAAACTGGCAGCAATCGGACTTGTAGATTTCATTAAAACAAAACACAGGCAAGGATATACATTATGAGTGGAAAACAATATTTGAAAAATCAACTCCCCGTTATTTTAATCAATCTGCTGGGTATGCTTGCCCTTGCTTTGTTCCTGATTGCAAGCGATAATCCTATCCAAACAGTCCTGTTTATTCTTGCAGTCTGGTCGATTGTCCTTGTTTTATCTTTGCTGGCATTTTATTTCTCACGAAAAAAATATCTGAATAAATTGCTCAATATGACGGAGCAATTAGAAGAACGATATTTATTGCCGGAAATCATGCAAGTGCCGGAAAGGGCTGATGAACAGGTTTTTTACCAGATTATGAAAATGGCTGAAAAATCTATGTTGGAACGGATTGGCGAAGTACAGAGGGAACGCAGGGAATATAAAGAATACATTGAACAATGGATACACGAAGTAAAAACACCAATTACAGCCATGAAGCTGCTGTGTGAGAATAACCGTTCTCCCTTTTCCAGAGAGGTATTGGCAGAGTTAGAGAATATCAATCAATATACAGAACAGGCGCTTTACTATGCCCGGAGCGAACACGCTGAAAAAGACTATTCTGTCCGTGAAGTCAATTTATGCGATGTTGTGCATAGTGCAATCGCAGATAATAAGTATCTTTTGCGTCAAAGCAATATGTCAATTCAGATAGACGATATAGAAACAAAAGTTTACACCGATGAAAAATGGGTGCGGTTCATCTTAAATCAGATTATCGGTAATGCAATCAAATACCATGCAGAGCAGCCTATTTTGCACTTTGGGGCGACAAAAACGAATGACAAGATTGTGCTATCTATCAGCGATAATGGGATAGGTATTCCTAAAAGTGATTTACCCCGTATTTTTGAAAAAGGATTTACAGGTCAGAATGGGCGAACCGGGAAAAATTCTACTGGAATTGGCTTATATCTTTGCAAGCGTCTATGTGATAAACTGGGAATAGGACTTACTGCTTATTCCGAAAACAGAGGAACAACGATTTCACTTATCTTTCAAATGAATGATTTTATTATCGGAGTGCAGGGCTGATAGGTTCTGCACTTCTTACATTTTTGTAAGAACTGTGTAAGAAAACTTGATACAAAAAATGATATACTCCATTTACAATATAGGTATGGAACAGTTAAGGAGGTTTATCCGATGAATACAATTTTGAAGCTGGAGCATATCCAGAAATATTATGGCAATGAGGGGAATATTACCAAAGCCATTAAAGACATTAGTTTTTCTGTGGAAGCCGGAGAATTTCTCGGAATTATGGGTGCGTCCGGTTCTGGAAAGACAACGCTGCTAAACTGTATTTCTACGATTGATACCGTAAGTGCAGGGCATATTTTTTTAGAGGGAACAGATATAACGGAAATCAACCCAAAATCCCTTGCCCGCTTTCGCAGAGAGAATTTAGGTTTTGTATTTCAAGACTTCAATTTGCTGGATACATTGACAATTTCAGAAAACATTGCACTGGCATTAGCAATCAATAAAGTCCCTGCCGGGAGTGTAGAACCCAGCATTTTGGATATAGCCGGAAAGCTGAATATCAGCGATATTCTAAACAAATATCCTTATCAGGTATCGGGCGGTCAAAAACAGCGTTGTGCCTGTGCAAGAGCAATTATCAACAATCCGAAACTCTTACTGGCAGATGAGCCAACAGGGGCATTAGACAGCCATTCCTCACAAATGCTGCTGTCTACCATTCAAAGTATCAATGAACAGCTTAGGGCGACAATTCTTATGGTAACCCATGACGCTTTTACCGCCAGCTATGCCAACCGTATTCTTTTTTTGAAAGACGGAGAAATCTTTATGGAACTGCGCAAGGGCAACGACAGCAGAAGTGATTTTTTTGATAAAATTCTGAATGTCCTTACCATGATCGGAGGGGGACAGAGCCATGTATGCTAAACTTGTTTTCAGAAATGCAAAACGGTCTGTAAAAGACTATCTGGTCTACATTGTCACAATGACAATCTGTGTTACCTTGTTTTATGCGTTCTTGTCTATTTCCAGTAGTTATTATAGCCCGGATATAGGCAGCGAGTATGATTTTACTCTGTTAAGTGACGGAATGAAAATTGCAATCTGTATGATAACATTGCTGTTGTTATTTTTGATACGGTTCGTCAATCATTATATGCTAAGACGGAAGCAAAAAGAGTTTGCTGTCCAGTCCATTATGGGAATGGAACAAAAAACCATTGGCAGGATTTTCTTTGCAGAAACACTGATTATGGGTATATTTTCCATTTTGATTGGTATTTTTTGCGGTGTATTTTGCTCTCAATTCATTACCGCAATGCTCCTTACTGCTTATGGAAAGCCTTATGAAATCTCATGGACATTGTTCCCGGACACCGTTTTGCTGACAGTGATATTTTTTGTGGTAAGTTTTTTTGTGGTAGGAGTTTTCAATACACGCACAATCAAAAAAACAAAAATTATTGATATGCTTTCCGCAGAGAAAGAGAACGAACCAGAGCTAAAAAAGAGCCGCTTCATTTCTGTTGTAGTAGTCCTCTTTGAAGTATTTACCGTATGGGGATTGATTACAGGAATACAAAAGGTCTGGTTTTATTATGACACCCGCTTTGCGTTTCCGGTGCAGCTTATGTTTTGGGGAAATATTCTTTTTCCGCTGCTTACTTTGCTGTGGTCGATATTTTGCATAATTAGAAAGAAAAAAAGAGAATGTTTCATTGCCGGTTTGCTGATATGTTCTGTATTGAATGCTTTTACAGCAGCCAGCGTTGCAGCATTAACAAATAAATATTATCTGACTTTAGGTGGTGGAACGCTCAAACAATATCTGCTTTTTGTTGTGATTGACTTACTTTTCTTCATTTGTGCCTTCATTTATCTTACCAGTGGTTTGATTGTAGCATGGAAAGTAAAATCGCCGGAACATAGATACAAGGGAGAAAACCTGTTCTTTTTCGGGCAAATTATATCAAAACTAAATACAACCAGCAAAACAATGACGCTGATTTGTATAACCCTTGTCCTTGCAATCTTCATGTTTATTGCCGCCCCTATTTTGACGGGCTGGGCTTCAGGTTATTTGGATATGCGCTCTATGTATGATGTGCAGGTATATTCAAGATATAATGACGTATATGAAGAAGAAAATCTGCCGCAAGACAGTTATGAAATTATTACTGAGTTTCTGACAGAACACAAAATAGATACAGTTTATGATTGCACGTTCAATCTATATCTGCCAGAGAAAGATGATTTTCACAACAGACAGAAATATGATTTTCCGATTGTAGCAATTTCTTTGAGTGATTATAACACTATACGGGAAATGCTGGGTTACGAACAGATTTCTCTGGAGGAAGATGAATTTACAACACAATGGAAAGCAATCGCCACCGAGGAAGAACGGGATAGCTTTTTGAAAGAACACACCAGCATTATGACAGACGCAGGAGAATTGACTCTTTCCGGGCAGTCCTATTATGAGGATCCGATTGGAGAAACAGCGTACAATTCCTATACAAATGTATTGTATGTACTTCCAGACAATATTTGTGAAAAGCTGTTGCCAGTAATAAAAAACCGATATATTACAACAACGGAAAATATCTCCTATGAAAATGCAAGGAAACTGGAAAAACTTTTTACAGAGAAGTATCCCGAGCAGGCAGAAACCGGGGCTATTTATGGCGTGCGTTTTAGCACACTGCAAATCAATAGTTCCATAGCAAATAACTTTATTTTACAGACTGCAATGATTTATGGTGCTGTCGTACTGATGGTTATATGTCTTACCGTACTTTCTTTGCAACAACTCTTAGACGCAGGACAATATAAATATCGCTTCTCTGTACTCCGAAAATTGGGGGTGGAAGAAAAGCATATCGGAAAACTTATCTTGCAACAATTAAGTGTTTGGTTTGGGCTTCCAATTATCACAGCAATCATTGTAGCTGCTGTTGTAATAGCTTACTTTATCCAAACCATATCAGCAGAAATTTCAGCCTATATTGGGTTTAGTACATTGATGTTACAAATAGGGGCAACAATGGGGATTTTGGCAATTTTATTGATTTGTTACTTCATAAGTACATGGATTATTTTTAGGCGTTCTGTTAATCCATAGTGAGTGCAATTTATAGTGAACGCAGAAAAGTTTATGAATGTTGTCCGGCGGCATACCAGCTTTGAAGAAC
>OLZB01001026.1_pt1 | contig 11401 bp, 11 predicted proteins | sample 1673421 | NCBI WGS metagenome assembly OLZB01 (sample SAMEA103958111, study PRJEB25191) | human gut metagenome | biome: human-associated habitat [ENVO:00009003]; feature: intestine environment [ENVO:2100002]; material: feces | place: Germany | collected 2013/2015
CAAACGTATCGCCATCATTATTTTGATGATTGATATCCCATTCTTTGTTTCCCATATGTTTTAGTACGACATCATAATTGCCATGTTTTAGAAGTCTCGTTAAAACATCATTACCGTTTTCATCTTTAGTATTAATACTGACTAGTTTTTTTGATAGTATCTTATCTACTAATTCAATGTGACCTTCTCTAATTAATTCGAAAATTAACGAGGGATCATCTTCACAAGCATTAATAGCTTGATCTACATCATAAAACATTAATTTAACACCTCTTAATTTCACGGGATAGTTCAGTATTCTAACAGAAAATCGCATTTTTGTCAAATTATGGTCCATTCCGTGCTTCCTTTTTTGTAAAATATGGAGATTTTCCATGTCTTACTTATTTTTATTTTGAGGTATTTTTTGGTATTTTATGCAAAATTTGGTAATTATTTGATTGGTTCAATTACTTCTTTGCCACCCATATATGGTTGCAATACTTTCGGAACTTTGATACTGCCATCTTTTTGGTAATTGTTTTCCACAACTGCGATTAGTCCTCTTGGACTTGCTACGACCGTATTATTTAACGTATGAACATAATACGTTCCTTTATCCCCTTTTGTACGGATACCAAGACGTCTAGCTTGAGCATCGCCTAAAGTAGAGCAAGAACCGACTTCAAAGTATTTTTGTTGTCTTGGACTCCATGCTTCAACATCACAAGATTTTACTTTTAAATCAGCAAGGTCGCCTGAACAGCATTCTAGTTGTCTAACTGGCACGTCCATGTTACGGAAGACTTCTACTGTATAACGCCACATGTCTTCATAGTATTTCATAGAGTCTTCTGGTTCACAAATGACGATCATCTCTTCTTTTTCGAACTGGTGAACACGGTACAATCCACGTTCTTCTAAGCCGTGACTGCCGCCTTCCTTACGGAAACATGGAGAGTAAGACGTCATCTTAATTGGTAACTCTTTTTGGTCGATAATTTGGTTTTGGAATCTACCAATCATAGAATGTTCACTCGTACCAATCAAATACAAGTCTTCGCCTTCAATTTTATACATCATAGCTTCCATTTCTTTAAATGACATAACGCCTTCTACGACACTTCTATGGATCATGAATGGTGGGATTACGTATTGGAATCCTTTTTCAACCATGTAGTCTCTTGCGTAGGCAATCATCGCTTCGTGAAGTCGTGCTATGTCACCTGTCAAATAATAGAATCCTTCGCCTGAAGTTCTACCGGCAGATACTTTATCCATACCACCAACACGTTCGATGATATCTGCATGATATGGAATCTCATAATCTGGTACGACTGGTTCTCCGAATCTCTCTACCTCGACGTTTTCAGAGTCATCTTTACCAATTGGAACAGATGGATCGATGATGTTTGGGATTACCATCATGCGTTTTTTAATTTCCTCTTCTAGTTCCTTCTCTTCATCCGTTAGTTTGTCTATTTTTTCACCGAATGATGCAACTTCTTCCTTGATTTTAGATGCTTCGTCTTTTTTACCTTCACGCATTAGGGTACCAATCATAGCACTTTTACTGTTCTTTTCACTGCGTAGATTATCTACTTTCGTTTTCGTTTCACGATATTTAATATCCAAATCGTACACTTCATCCACTAAGGGAAGTTTTTCATCTTGAAACTTTTTCTTGATGTTTTCTTTTACTAAATCTCTTTGCTCTCTAATTAATTTGATGTCTATCATACAATCCTCCTTCTAATAAAAAAAACGAGACTCTCCAACAGGAGCGAAGTCTCGCGGTACCATCCTTATTTATCACTTTCATACTATAACGCGTAACCGGAAGGCATTACCCTTTCTGTCTCGAAAGTAGATTAAATAAGGACTTAGATTCGTTTCCACCAACCACGAATTCTCTATTCTAACTCGATTATTATTGTCTTTCGTCATCGACAACTTCATCATATTACTTTTTTATTTTTTTGTCAATCCTTTGTAATTTCTATTTGTCTTTTAAATATCGCTTTAACAAAAACGTTAAAAAGTACGGAAATGTATAAAATTTTCCATTATATCCAATATTTTTATTGCATAGTTTAATGCCATATTTAATGTCTCTATATGTTGTATTATCAATTAAATTATTTAATGATACGGTTGCTTCATCATTTGCTTTTACTTCGATTGGTATTAACGAATTTGTGTCTCTGACAAAGAAATCCATCTCAATTGTACCTTTTTCATTTTTATAGAAATAAAGCTGATACCCTTGTTTTACTAACATGTCTGCTACAATATTTTCATAGATTGCTCCCTTGTAAGTATTGAAATTTTTGTTATTTCTTAAATCTTCTTGAGTTTCTTCATCTAGTGATCCAATCAAAAGACCAGTATCTCTAAAATAAATTCTATAGTTATCCGGATTATAATTTCCCTTTAAAGGTAGTTCTGGCTGCTCTAAGCAATAACATACATTGATGATTCCAGCTATTTTAATGTCTTTTATCACATTTTTCCAACTATTTTTGGGCACTTTTTACACAAAATTCCAACTAATTACTGAATTTTAATTATATATGTTATATTTTTTCTGATATTGATATACTTTACTATCGTATTTTTTAGGATTTATTTCTTCCTCGCTACAGAACCGATAAGATGTATAAGGATTTTCTTTTCTTACATATCCTTGCATCCATAAATTTCCAAAGCATTCGTTTCCCAACATGTATGCTTTCGTTAAATCTATGATGCGGTTTTGAAAACGATGATATGGCATGATTGAGATTAGTGGGAAGATCGTTATACAAGCATCATCTTGTAAATTTAAACTGGTGTACTCTGGATATCGATTATAATTTTGAACCCTTAAGTTTTCGCCGGTGAAAGAATTGAACCATTGTCCATAATCGCGATAAATTGGTGTGTAATTTATAATATGGAAGCCTCCTGTAATCAAAGATGGATAGAAATAGTAATCTTCCATCGTTTGATGAAAAATATTGTTATAAGAGGCGCTCGGTACAACGTTCATGGTATCCCAACTTGCTGCCAAATATTGGCGTAATATCATTGGAATACTCATCATAGATAATGTACTGTCTGGATACAAATGAAAGTCACTCATGATTTGGTCAAATAAAAGGGATTTTCGAATACGTGCACAACGAGAAGGACTATTGACATAGCGATGTAACAATTCTTCCACCGTTTCTTCTTGATCATAGTTCGTGTCATTTGTTTTGGTTTGACTATCTGTATGATAGTCTGTTTTCGTTTTATGATATGTTTGGCTAGAAGTATGACTTTCTTGATTACTAGATTTGTTCGTTGAACTCGTGTAGTTTGTATAGGTGCTACTAGAAGTACTTTTCTTTGTATCTGACGCACTTTGGTATTTCGTACTACTTTGGTGTGTGTCATTTGCTCGATTCGTTTTGCTTCTTGCTTCACTCTTTGGCGTAGATTTCTCTTGTGCTTTCTTTGCAGAAGATGATTCTTGCTTTGGTTTCGCTTGTTTTGCTTGATAAGACGTCCATTCCTTATCATAACTTGCACGCATTTCTTTATCAGAAAGAACTTCTTTAGCATCTTCTACTTCTTGAAATGCACTAGTATCCATTTCGGGATGTAAATCCGGATGGGTTTCCCGTGCTTTCGTACGATATGCTTTCTTAACTTCATCATCCGTTGCGGTTTGAGTAATTCCTAGCACTTTATAAAAATCGCGTAGCTCTTCTGGTTTATCGCTTTTATAAAAATTTACTTTATTTGCCATAATACCCTCTTCTTTCGTTTCTGTATTATATCACTTTTTCAATTCAATTTCAAATTGTCACTTCTTTGGTTTCTTTTTTTGAGGACGTAAAGTCAAACACTTATTTAAATCCACTTCATGACTAGATAGAAATTTCTTTTCTCGCTCTAAAGACGATAATAAAGATTGTGCCTCTTTCGATTTATTTTTTTCTTTTCTAAGTAAATTTAGAAAATACTCTCCTGATGCTGTTTGATTTTGATAAAAGCAATCTCTTGCAAATATGTATTTTATGACACTCGTATCATCTTTAGAAAGGCCATAATCTTTGCAAACTTCTTCTAATGATTTGTCTCCTTCTGCAAACGTATCCGCAATTCTTTGAAGTCCAGACAAGTCGTAGTTTGCTCGATCTGGCTTTAAATCTTCGCTGTTCAAAGACCCTTTTCTTTTTCTACCAAACTCAAGCTTTTCCTGACACGGATTTGCGTCTTCTAGGTATGGCGCTGTTTCCGTTTCTTCCGTAAATATATGGGAAGTCATAATATTTTGATGCTGTAACGTCGTATGAAGTTTCTCTGCCAAAGAATCCGTTTGATGAGCAAGAATTTCTTGCTTTGTTTCTAGCAACTTTTCCACAGCCAATGTTAGATTGATATGATTTTTTGATTGGCTATTTTTATTTTGCAACATTTGCAAAACATGTTCGTAATTTCTTGCTGTCAACAAATCAGCAAAGGAATTGCTTTTCGAATCCGTAGATGGCAAAATCGCATTGGACTTTCTCATCCATATTGTTTCTTCTACGACTTTTTTTAAATAATCCCATGTCGCATCATTTTGCTTGGTAATATAGTCCGTCAATTCTTCCAATTGATCCGTATTTAATAGTTCTTGAATATGGTCATTAATCTGGTTATACCGTTCCGTTATTTGTTTTAAAATGGTATAAGATAACAAATATTCGATTGGAAGTGGAAATTTGAGTAATTGTACTAAACATTGTTTGCTATGTTTCATTTTTTTATGACACCGCAACACGATTAAGGCAAAATTTCGTTCAAGGGAATTTTCGGATGCCGTGGAATCGATAACATCCTCTTCCTTCAACGTTTTGGCATAGGAAGAAAGCGACTCCGGTAAAGGAATTGCTTTATCTAATAACAAAATATACAAATTACAAATTCGTTTTTGATAATCATCTAATCGATTGAAATCCATTCTATTTAATAAATCAGCTAGTTGTTCTAAATTTTCTTCGTCCAAACACCTGTAAACCGCATCCATAGTAGGTTTAGGTTGACTTAGTACTTCACTTTTTAATTCATATTGATTGCGTCCGTATTTGACGATTTGACCGTTTTCAATTGCTTTCTTAATTGCATAATCGGTGTATCCTTGTTCCAATAATTGTTTTCTACTAAATAATATCATAATGCCCTCCTGATATTTTCATTATAACACTTTTCTCTTTCTTTCAAAAGAAAAGATAGCGTTTGCTATCTGGATTCGACAATCAATTTAATTGCAGTTCGCTCTTCGCCATCGATTGTAATATCCGTGAAGGCGGGAATGCAAACTAAGTTTTTACCGGATGGTGCGACAAAGCCTCTCGCTATTGCAATCGCTTTAATGGCTTGATTCAATGCCCCTGCTCCAATCGCTTGAATTTCAACATATCCTTTTTCACGAAAGACATTTGCAAGTGCACCTGCCACGCTATTGGGATTTGATTTACTAGATACTTTTAATATTTCCATAATATCTTTCCTTTCTACAATTTAATATATTCCGAAATATAAAAAAAAGAACTGAAATTACTCAGTTCTTAACGCTTCAACCGGATCTTTCTTAGCGGCAATTCTAGCTGGGATAAATCCACCAATCATCGTAAGAGTCATACTGACTAGTATTAATATTAAAGCATGAAGTGGATTTAAAATAGCAACGTTTTCTAATTCCGTCAAATTGTAGATAATTTGGTTCGCTGGAATCGTCAAAATTAGTGCAATTCCGATACCAATTAATCCAGATGTGATACCGATAATGAACGTTTCGGCATTGAATACTCGCGAAATATCTTTCTTTCTAGCACCAAGAGCGCGTAAGATACCAATTTCTTTCGTTCTTTCCAATACAGAGATATACGTAATGATTCCAATCATGATGGAAGATACGATTAGAGAAATGGATGAGAATGCAATTAAGACAATCGTAACTGCTGACATGATGGAACTAGACATAGAAGAAATTAACTCCGCTTGATCCATGTAGATGACTTTATCGTCATCTTCTTTGTCATCGTTATAGGCATCTAAGTATTCTAGCAATTCATCTTTGCTTTCGAAATCTTTTGGGAATAGATAAATCATGTAAGGAGTTTGGTCTGCTCCTAAATATCCTAAAACAGTATCTTTTGTCATCGTCATTCCTGCACTAGATGAGCTAGATGGATTACTTGTAGAATCTGAAAACGGCATTCCCGTTAATACGTTGACGTCACTTGCCTGTTGTGCCTTCACGATTTCAGATTCGTTGTTGGCAGCAGTGACTTCATCCAATAGTTCATTGGTGTAGCAAAGAGATGCACTTGACACGTAAGATGGAAAGTCTTCTTTCATACGCAGGATTCCTGATACGGTCAATGTAATCGAATTATCATAGACGCTTTGCAAATCTGGGTTTCTGACAAAGTAATCTCCCATCTTTACATAAAAATCGTCATTTAATGCTACTTTGATTGTCTTTCCGATAATTTCGTCAAACGGAATTTCATCCATTGTATCAAATCCAAGTAATTGTAGAATTTCAGTATTGACGCGATTACTTGCATCGACAATCAACACGATATCTTCTTTCTTTTGTGGAAGTGTTCCTGCTAGGATATCGTAATAGGCTTCCATAGCAGCATTCGGAGTATTTTCGTCCAACGACTTCGGAAGAGCACTAAACGATATATCTTGAGTATCTACTACAGACACTTCTCCGTCATGTTTTGTTAACACATTTAAGGCCGTCATCTTTGTATAAGATACTCCATATACTAAATCACTTGAGATGTTTTCAATATAATCGATGTAATCATCGTTAATTTTATTTTGATGAACCAACGATTCTAGCGCATTATCCTTTGGAATAACGGTCTGCTTATCAGGATATTTTTCCTGTTCTTCGCCCGTTAACTGAACCAAACTTTCTTCATCCAAATCCATCGATTGCTTGCTTATCATAATTGGCATGGCCGATAGAATTCCTCGTTCAAATTTATCGATTTGTAAATCGAACCCATTTGATAAAGACAGAATCAAAGCGATACCGATGATACCGATGGATGATGCGAACGCTGTAATTAACGTTCTACCCTTTTTGGTCATGATATTATTGAAAGACAGATATAAAGCTTCCATAAAAGACATCTTTGTCTTCTTTAACTTGTACTGTTCTTCCTCTTGTTCTTCTTTTGTAAGTGGATTTGAGTCACTTACAACTTTGCCATCTTTCACTTCAATGACACGTGTTGCATACTGATAAGCTAAATCTTGGTTATGGGTAACCATAATGACCAATTTATCGGATGCAATTTTCTGAATCAAGTCCATGATTTGCTTGCTCGTATTAGAGTCTAGTGCTCCGGTCGGTTCATCTGCTAAGATGATATCTGGATTATTTACTAAACTTCTAGCAATGGCAACTCGTTGCATTTGACCGCCAGATAATTGGTTTGGACGTTTGTGTGCATGTTCTAGAAGACCGACACTTTTCAGTACTTCTCTCGCTCTTTTTCTACGTTCTTTCTTTTTAACGTTAGATAACGCAAGTGCCATTTCGACGTTGTCTTGAATGGAAATATGGCCGATTAAGTTATAACTTTGAAAAATAAAACCGACACTGTTATTACGGTAAGCATCCCAATCCGCTGCTTTAAAGTTTTTGGTCGATTTTCCATTGATAATTAAATCTCCTGAATCGTAGTGATCTAATCCGCCCAAAACATTTAAAAGGGTGGTTTTTCCTGATCCAGACGGTCCTAAAATGGCAACAAATTCATTTTGACGAAACTGAATGGAAACATCATTTAAAGCCTTTTGAACGAAATCACCTGTTTTGTAACTTTTTTTTATGTGTTTGATTTCTAACATATTTTTATCACCTTTTCTATTACAAACAATATTGACACTTTATACAATTATTCCATTTATAGCAAATTCACTTTTTCTTCTATGTCGTAAAACCAATTGGCATGACTTCTTGCAAAATACATTGCATCCAACGAATCTTGTCTCATCTGTGGTAAGAGACGATTGCTCTTTTTATCATATGTCAAGCGAATTTCCGATGGTATCGGTTTTTCATGCTTTTTTGCAGATGCCATAGCCTTTGCAAATTCACGAGTCATACTTTCCAACGTCTTTTGTTGATTTTCTTGTGTCACATCAAAAGTATCCATCGATACAGAATCCGCTTCGTTGATGGCTTCTTTTTTTAATAACTTTTTACCAAACCGATAAAAGTAGTCGATGGAAATCGTGTTTCCATTACATAGAATGTGTACAAAAACATTGTCTGCTTGATCTTTTGCATACATTCTGGCAATTTCTACAATTTTGATTTCAACGTCTTGTAATTCTTGTTCGAATGTTTTCGATAAGTCTTCTTTTTTTAATGAAATTTCTGATGGTTCTTCATCGATAAATTTACTCATCTGGATACCTCCTTATTATTTTATATAATTATTGTACCATTTTTTGCTGTGATATAAAATTTTTTAATTCAATTTTGTTTAAATCTTTACTTACTATCTTATGACATAAAAAAAACTCGTAGAAGCAGATTACATATGATTCAACGAGTATCTTTACTTTTATTTTTTTTGTATAATTTTTCCTTCTTTTATTTCATAAGTTACATTGGTAAGTCGTTCAATATCTTCTTTTTCATGAGTTGCAATGATGATAATCTTATCCTTTAGTTTTTTTAATAATTTACGTATTTTTTTCTTAGATTCTTCATCAATACCATTAAAGGGTTCATCAAATATCATAACTGTTGGATCTTCCATCAAAACTTGAGCAATTCCAAGTTTCTGTTTCATACCTAAAGAATAAGTTGAATATTTTTTATCCTTTTCATCCCATAAATTTACATCTTTTAATGTTTTTTCAATTCCTATAGCCTCTCCTTTTTCAATTCCTTGATTTTCAAATCTTTGAAATAATTGATCCATTGCCTTACACATATTGATTTCATCTCCTTCTGGTAAGTCTTCTTCTTTAATGTCCGTATGTGTCAAGATGGATGCCATCTTATAATTTTCTACACTGATCATACGGTTTGTTCTTAACTTTTCATAGTCTCCTTCAAGCATGCTTTGACGGATCTCTACCACTTCTTTTAATCGTTTACTTTTAAGGATTTGAGGATCCATGTTTTGAAGCTCTAACACTGGTAGTTTCCAGTCATTGATATAGTCTTCCATCTCAGGTGGTACTTTCAAGCTTTCTTTTAAAGATTTTGGATAGGTCCATTCCTTATCTCCCGTATAAAAGACAAATGTTCCTACAGGATATACTTCTTTTCCTCTTTCTACCTGATTGATATAAAGCTGGGCATCATAGTTGAGTATACGAATAATCATATTCTTATCCAAAGTACTTTGATGCTCTACACCAATGATCATATAATCCCCATTGATACTTGCTTTTCTGACGATATCTCGGTATCTTTTTGTTTCCATTGGTAATGCTTCTTTACCTATCAATGTTGAAACATCATTTTCCTGTGAGATCAGATTTTCTGGTTTGATGACCTATCTACCATGAAAATAGAGAGCATTGCATAGATCTGCAAAACATTCCCCGTCTCTTAATAACTGTTTACAGGTTGTATCACTTGCATTTCTTATTTGACTCATTTTTTTACCTCCTTACATGAGTGTTTTATAGTTAGACATCATCGCTTTTTATCTCTTTTTTTAATATTGATGTAAGGAGCTTTCTTGATTTAATTGCATCATATGTTTAAAGATAATTCGTCTCAAATTTGTCTCACATTTAATTCACAAATATTTCTTTTTTATTATTTTATCTTTCTCTTTTCCTTCTTTCAATGGACGGATAGTCCAAAAAAAGAGACTGCATACTATCTGCAGTTTCATCTTAACTATATAATTTTTTAGCTATGATAAATTTCTTTATCAAGCATTTTTTCTTTTTTAGCAACGATTACAGAGGTTGCTGCATCTCCTGTAACATTGAGGGAAGTTACAAGCATTTCAATTGGTCTATTGATTGCAAGAATCAATGAATAAGCAAGTAAAGCGGCATCATTTGTATAACCCATACCTGTTAAAATTGTAAAGAGGATAACAGCTCCTGCACCAGGTGCAGCAGGTGTTCCAATAGAAGCAATTAAAGCTAAAATAGCAATAATAGCCATTGACATAAAAGTTACTTTATAACCTGAACTAACAGCTACAAACATGGCTGCAATAACTTGCATAATTGCTGTTCCATCCATGTTAACTGTCATACCTAGAGGTAAAACAAACGAAGCAATTTGATCATGTACCCCTAATTCTTCTACTGTTGTTTTTCTATTTAATGGTAGTGTTGCTGCAGATGAAGATGTTGAAAATCCAAATAAAGCAACTTTAGCAGCTTTTTTCATAAATGGTTTAGGATTAACCCTAGCCATTGTCATTAAATAAATTGGATAAGCGATAAATAAATAAGCAAATAAAGCAATAACAACTGTTACTACATAAGCTAAAGCCGGTTTTAATGAATCAATTCCATAAATAGCAAATGTTCTTGTAAGTAAGCAGAAGATTGCATATGGTGCAAATTTATTAATTACAAACGTTAGAAATAAACTAATAACTTTTGAAGCTTCTTCAAATACTTTTTTTAATGTTTTTGTTTGTTCTTCAATGGTATTCATAGCAAGTCCAGTAACTACTGCTAAAAATACAATTGCTAGGACATTCCCATTTGTTGTAAAGGCACTTACAAAATTGTTTGGAATAATTGATACAATAATATTTAATGGATTAGATCCTGTTGTTCCTTGTTGAACAGTAATCTTTCCTGCGTCTACTGAATTAAATAATCCTAAATGATAGATAATTGTACTTACAATACCAGCAAAAATCAAAGCACATATTGTTGTCGTAAAGAAAGTTAAAATTGTTTTAGAAGAAATTCTACCTAATTTCTTAGTATCAGTAATTGTACAAATAGCAAGTGTAATAGAAACAAAAACCATTGGTACTATAATTAACTGTAATGCATTAACAAATAATTGACCTATAATATAGAAAATTCCGATAGCACTTGTAGCACCTTCTGCTGTAATATCTTGGAAAAAGATATTATTAATCGTTTGCCACAAGTCTCCTTGACCATTTGAATTTAAGTGTTCTCTCAATAAAATACAACCAAATCCAGCAATTAAACCACATATTAATGCAATCAACATTTTCTTAGCTAACTGCTTTCCACTATTTTCTTTCATAACCATCCTCCTAAAAGTTCCCAAATTGCCAACATTATACATTATTTTTTTTAAAATACAATCCCTTTTATAAAAAATGTTAAGACCCAGCGATTTTGTCACGATAAAATTCAGCGAAAATGTCACCATCATTTCTCTTTTCTAATCTTCTCCATT
>OLZB01001040.1_pt1 | contig 11319 bp, 10 predicted proteins | sample 1673421 | NCBI WGS metagenome assembly OLZB01 (sample SAMEA103958111, study PRJEB25191) | human gut metagenome | biome: human-associated habitat [ENVO:00009003]; feature: intestine environment [ENVO:2100002]; material: feces | place: Germany | collected 2013/2015
AGTCCAGCAGCGTCCCGTCCACGTCCCAGAGGATCACGTTGATCTGTGCCATATCGCGCCTCCTGTCCCTCAGACCTGGACCCGCTCGATGCTGTCCACCGCGGCTTGGATCAGCGCCTGGATGTCCAGCTTCTCCTCGGGAACCATCCGGGAGAGAATTTCCGTACCCTTGCCCACCACCTTGTAGACGATGGTGAGGGTATCCCCGTCATAGTCGCACACGGAAATGGGACGGCGGAGGAATTTCCCGGTGATTTGAATGTTGACAAACTGCCCCGGGGCGGTAATGGCGGAGGTGTCGCCGGAAAGCACCATTTTGTAGACGCAGTCCGTCAGGGGGGTGTTGGATAGGATTGTGAAAATGCTCTGTTTCATGGTCGCTCCTTCCGGGAATTGGGTTGCACGTCAAGCATCTATCGTGGAGATGGTCAGCGTGGTTTCTTCCAGCACATCCAGCAGAACCCGGATGGTGTCCAATGCGGTAAACAGCGTCACATTGTGCTCCGTGGCGATCCGGCGGATCTTCGTGCCGTCCCGGCCGCTGGAGCCGGGGTCGCGGGTGTTGATGACGTAGGCAATGTGTCCCTGACGCAGGGCGTTGGGAATTTCGTCGCTTCCGTCGCTGATCTTGCCCAGAACATGGGTGCGGATGCCGTTTTCCTTCAGGAATGTGGCAGTTCCGGCGGTGGCCTCGATGTTGAAGCCCAGACGGTAGAACCGGCGGATCAGGGGCAGCGCTTCCTCCTTGTCTCGGTCGGCGATGGTGGCAAGCACGGTGCCGTAGTTCTGCAGCTTCATGCCGGAGGCCTGCAGCGCCTTGTACAGGGCACGGGTCATGGTGCGGTCATAGCCGATGGCCTCGCCGGTGGACTTCATTTCGGGAGTCAGATAGGCGTCCAGACCGCGAATTTTATTGAAGGAGAACACCGGCGCTTTGACGTACCAGCGCTCCTTTTCGGCGGGGTAGATGTCGAAGAAGCCCTGCTCCTTCAGGCTCAGACCCAGAATCACGTCGGTGGCGATGTCCGCAAGGCTGTAGCCCGTGGCCTTGCTCAGGAAGGGTACCGTGCGGGAGGAACGGGGGTTGACCTCGATGACGGACACGTTGTCCTCCGGATCCACAATGAACTGCACGTTGAACAGGCCGACAATGCCGATGCCCAGACCCAGCTTTTTGGCGTATTGCAGAATGATGCCCTTGACCTTGTCGGAGATGGAGAAGGAGGGGTAGACGGAGATGGAGTCGCCGGAGTGAACGCCGGTGCGCTCCACCAGCTCCATGATGCCGGGGACGAACACGTCCCGGCCGTCGCAGATGGCGTCGATCTCCACTTCACGGCCCTGAATGTATTTGTCTACCAGAACGGGCTTGTCCTCGTCGATCTCCACGGCGCTTTTCAGGTAATGGCGCAGCTGGGTCTCGTTTGCCACGATCTGCATGGCGCGGCCGCCCAGCACGAAGCTGGGACGTACCAGCACGGGGTAGCCGATCTCATTCGCCGCCGCGAGACCGTCCTCGATTTTGGTGACGGCCTTTCCCTTGGGCTGGGGGATGTCCAGCTCTTTCAGGAGCTTTTCAAAGGCGTCCCGGTTTTCGGCTCTGTCGATGGCCTCGCAGCCGGTGCCGATGATCTTCACGCCCCGGTCATGGAGGGGCTGGGCCAGATTGATGGCGGTCTGACCGCCCAGAGACGCGATCACGCCGTCGGGCTTTTCAAAGTCGATGATGTTCATGACATCCTCGGGAGTCAAAGGCTCAAAATACAGCTTGTCGGCGGTGGTGTAGTCGGTGGAGACGGTCTCGGGGTTATTGTTGATGATGATGGCCTCGTAGCCCGCCTTTTTGATGGTCATGACGGCGTGGACGGTGGAGTAGTCGAATTCCACGCCTTGACCGATGCGGATGGGGCCTGCGCCCAGCACCACGATCTTCTTTTTGTTCGTCAGCCGGGAGACGTTCCCGCCGGTGTAGGAGGAGTAGAAGTAGGGGATATACGCGCCGGTGTGGCAGGTGTCCACCATACGGAAGGCCGGGAACATACCGTGTTTTCTGCGGAAATCAGACACGTCCGTCTCAGAGCATTTCCACAGCCGGCTTACATATTTGTCGCTGAAGCCCATCTTCTTGGCGTCCAGAAGGGCTTCCGGCTCTTTGGTATGGAGCTTCAGGTATTCCTCCATGTCCACAATCCGCTTGATGGCGTTCAGGAAATACACGTCGATGGCTGTAATTTCATGAATCTGCTCCACGGTGACACCCCGGTAGACCATTTCCGCAATGGCGAAGATGTTGTCGGAGCGGAACACGCTGATATAGTCCAGCAGCTCCTCCGTGGTCATGTCGTCGAATTTGTGATGGTAGATGTGGTTCGCGCCTACCTCCAGAGAGCGGATGCCCTTGAGCAGGGATTCCTCCAGATTGGAGCCGATGCCCATGACCTCGCCGGTGGCCATCATCTGGGTACCCAGAATGTTGATGGCGGAGGTGAACTTGTCGAAGGGGAACCGGGGCAGCTTGGTGATGACGTAGTCCAGCTTCGGCTCAAAGGCGGCGTTGGTGTTGGCGATTTTGATGTCCTCCAGCGCCATGCCCACGGCGATTTTCGCGGTGACCCGGGCAATGGGGTAGCCGGAGGCCTTGGAGGCTAGAGCGGAGGAACGGGAGACACGGGGGTTGACCTCGATGAGATAGTATTTGGAGGAATTGGGGTCAAGGGCAAACTGGACGTTGCAGCCGCCCTCCACCTTCAGCGCCCGGATGATCTTGATGGCGGAGTCGTTGAGCATCTTCATGTCGTGGTCGCTGAGGGTCATGATGGGGGCGACCACCATGCTGTCGCCGGTGTGGACGCCCACGGGGTCGATGTTCTCCATGCCGCAGATGGTGATGGCATGGTCACCCGAATCCCGCATGACCTCGAATTCGATCTCCTTGTAGCCCTTGACGGACTTTTCCACCAGAACCTGATGGACAGGGGAGAGGGCGAAGGCGTTGAGACCGATTTCCACCAGCTCGTCTTCATTGTAAGCAAAGCCGCCGCCGGTGCCGCCGTGGTGCTGGATGTGAAGGACGGCAGCGTGCTGGCCGCATCCAATTACCCCAGCTTTGACCAGAACCTGTATGCCACCCAGTACAGCGAGTACAGCGCGGACGAGAGCCTGCCCCTGTTCAACCGGGCGCTGCAGGGCCTGTACACCCCCGGCTCCACCTTCAAGCCCGCCGTGGCGGTGGCGGCGCTGGATGCCGGCGTCATCAACCGCTATTCCACGGTCTACTGCAACGGTGTGTATACCTATTATGATACCTACCGCCCCAAGTGTACCCGCCACGGCCACAGCGGCAACATCGACGTCATCACGGCCATCAAGTGGAGCTGCAACATCTTCTTCTACGACGTGGGACGCCGCACCACCAGTGACGTCTACGACGCCTACGCCTACAAGATGGGCCTCGGCGTCCGCACCGGCGTGGAGGTCAACGAGGCCACCGGCCGCTTGACCACCAAGAACGACTCCAACTATACGGCCTCGCTGGACGTTCAGGCGGCCATCGGTCAGGGCAACACCGTCGTCACCCCTGTTCAGCTGGCCACCTATGCCGGTACGCTGGCCAACCGGGGCATCCGCTACCGCACCCACTTCGTCAAGGCCATCCTGGACACCAACACCGGCAAGGTGCTGCAGGAGACTCAGCCCGAGGTGATGGACGTCATCGAGGACCGGGGCGACACCTTCGACCTCGTGCGGCAGGGCATGATCGGCGTGTCGGAGACGGTGTCGGGCCTGAAAAACTACCCCGTCACCATCGCCTGCAAGACCGGCACCCCTCAGCGCAGCGAGACGTACTACGTCGGCAGCACCCGCAAGCACTACACCAACACCATGATGATCGCCTACGGCCCGGCGGAGGATGCCGAGATCGCGCTGGGCATCGTCATCGAGTACGGCGGCGGCGGTGCCCGCGCAGGCAACCTTGTGGCTGACATCTTCAACGCCTACGCCGCCCTGAAGGAGGGGACCCTGACCGTGGAAGAGCCGGGGGCAGACAGCGCTTCGGATGCAGCCGTGGACGGGCAGGACGCGCCGGAGATCGTGGAAAACGGCGACGCCCCCGCAGACCAGCCCGCCGCCTGAGCGATGGTGCGTGGATTTGGCAGAAAGTTATGAAAATTTAGGACTTTTGGCTGAAAAACAGTTGTAAAAAGACGGAAACTGTGATACTATGATATGTGCAAGATGATTGCCCCGGACAGGGGCGTGGGAAAAGGAGAGGTTGACCGATGACGATTGCACTGATTGCGCATGACTCCAAAAAAGAGCTGATGGTGCAGTTCTGTACGGCATATTGCCGGATTTTGAGCCAGCATAAATTGGTGGCTACGGGTACCACCGGCAAGCTGATCTCCGAGGCAACGGGTCTGCAGATCCAGCGCTTTCTGGCAGGTGTTCAGGGCGGTGATCAGCAGATCGCATCCCGCATTGCCTGCAATGAGGTCGATCTGCTCCTGTTCTTCCGCGATCCGATCAACGCAAAGCCCAGCGAGCCCAACGAGATGACCCTGCTGCGCCTGTGTGATGTGCATAACATCCCGCTGGCCACCAACATCGCCACCGCGGAGGTGCTCATCCACGGCCTGGAGCGTGGAGACCTGGATTGGCGGGATATCGTCCACCCGCAGAACTAAAAACTGGAATAAAACAAAAGCCCCCGCATGTTGGCCGGAAAAACCAACGTGCGGGGGCTTTTTTGCATCCCTGTGATGTTACAGGAACGTGACGGTTTCGGACAGAGGCTTGCGGGAGCTGTGGTTGGGCAGGGGACCTGCACCCTCGGCAGCGTGGCCCAGATCAAGGAGCATCACGATCTCCTCGTTTTCGGGCAGACCCAGCGCTTTTGCCAGCTTGTCCGGGTCAAAAAAGTTGACCCAGCAGCTGTCTATGCCGGCATTGGCAGCGCCCAGCAGCAGGTGGGTGGCCACGATGGCGGCATCCTCCATGCCGGAGTTCATCCGCTCGCCGGGGTAAGTAAAGGTGTGGTTCTTGTCATAGGCGACCACCAGACAGATGGGGGCACCGTAGCGGCAGGGAGTGGCAGCATCGATCTTTGCCAGCCCTTCTTCGGACTGAACGACGTAGATGCGCTGTTCCTGAGTGTTCTTGGCGGTGGGTGCCAGCCGACCGGCTTCCAGAATGGTGTGGAGTGCTGCAGCGTCTACCTTGCCTGTACCAAAATTTTTGCAGGAATACCGCTGTGCAATAAGCTGAGTGAATTCCATAACGATCTCCTCCTGACTTGGATTGGACGGAACAGAGCGCCGCTTGCAAGTGCTCTGTTATGCTGATTATACCACACTGCGCCGGTGGTGCAACCCTTAAAAGAGGTCCAGCATGTTGTCCAGATAGATCGCCTCCCGGACGTGGATCTGATACTCCGGCCGGGTCAGATAATAGAGCAGAAACTCCAGCACCAGCGCGCTGCCCAGCCCGCGCCCTTCCAGCTTGAAATTGGAAAAGCCCAACGGCAGATAGCGCTCCCGGATGTCCGCAGTGCCGATGAACCCGGGGTTTTCCATCGCCTTGGAAAAGCGATAGCCCTCCTGCGCGCCGGGGGCGGTGCACCGATGTTCGCAGACCTCCCCCAGATTTTTGCGGCTGACGGCTTCGTAGCAGCGCCTGCGCTCGGTGCAGCCGAACCAGCAGCACTCGTTGCAGAGAAATTCTACCTTGTCCTTTTCGGGCTGGGAGAGCGTATCCAGAGCATCGAAGGACTTGTTCAGCCGGAAGTCCGGCACGACATACCGGAACTCCGGCCGCCGGACCTCTGCCTGAAACGCCTGAAGATCTGTCAGGACCTTGGTGGTGGAGGATACGAGATAAAGCTCCGGATAATGCTGCTGCAGGTAGTTCAAAAGCAGCTCGGAGTGGACGATGACCCCATTCTGCACAGTGCCCCGCTGGGCAAACTGCTGACACACTGCGTTGCATTTCCGGTCTGAGAGGTGCTCCGGGCGGAGCAGGGAATTGCTGAATGTGAGCCGGGCAGAGATGCCGTATTCCTGGGTCAGAGCCAGAACTTCGGCGGGGGAGTGCTCCCCGGCCTCCACGCGGCCCCCGCCCCAGATGCAGTCTGGCGGCGCGCCGTAGATGGAGCCGATCTCGCACCAGTCATAAAAATATTCCCGGTGCTCCCGGAACAGGGGCAGGAACAGGCGGTAGAGCTCGTAGAACTCGAACAGTCCGGGCAGGTGATAGCAGGCGGTATGTTTCATTCTCAGATTTCCTCGGTGTCAGAAGGTGCGGCGGTGATATCCCGGTAAAAGATCGCCCAGGCCGCTTCCTCGTAGGGGTGCAGAAAGAAGAAGCCGGCGCTCAGCGGGATGGACAGCAGGATCAGCAGAACAAGGACCGTATCCGCCGAGTGGGTGAAGGCAAAGACGAGAGAGAAACCAATCAGCATGGGCAGGGTGCAGAGCAGCTCCCAGCCCAGAAAGCTGAGATCGAGGCAGAACAGCCGCCACTTGTTGCCGTCCATGATGCGCCGGGATTCAGTGATGGCTTCGTTGGCCGTCAGGCCGGGGTGCTCGGCCATGATATAGGGGGTCATGGCATAGCTGTAGGCTTTTACCACGCCGGGGATGAACAGCAGCAGCGACCAGAGCGCCACATAAAGCCCCTGCAGGAAATTCATGCAGAAGCCGTCCCACAGGCGGTGCTTCTGGGAAGCGAGGTCGGAGAGGGCAGCGTCCCTGCCGTCTGCAAGGTTCAGGTTGAACCGGGCGTAACCCAGCCGCGCCGCACCGCTCACGATGACGGTGAACACTGCCCAGGCAAGGATGCAGATCACAAGAACCGCCAGCACGCCGCCGCTGCCGGTGGAAAGCAGCCCGGCAAACCCCGGGGTGTCGCCGTTGGTGTTCTGGCTCATGTTGGAGATGACCCTGTCTGAGCTGCTCACAATGTTGGCTCCCAGCAAACTGGCGATCAGTCCGGCCAGAACAGCTGTCTTCCATCTGCCACGCAGGGCATCCAGCGCAAGGGCACGATAATCAGCAGAAAGTTTCATAGAGCTTCCCTCCTGTCAGCAATGGAGATCGTTCGTTGAAAAACGGCAGCTGCCGTTTTATATAAAATACGTTTCAGCCTGCACAAAAATTGCAGCCGGGACTTCTTTTGCAAAGGCTCATCCCCGGGCATCCTGCCGGGTGGTGCTGAAATATTCCTTGGGTGTCATGCCGTACTCCTTTTTAAAGGCGCGGAAAAAGTGGTTGTAGCCCCCAAAGCCGCTGGTCTTGTACACCTCGGTGATGGGGAGGCCCTGCTCAATGAGGGTGCAGCAGCGATCCAGCCGGGCCTTTACGATGTAGCGGTGCACGGTCTGGCCGGTCTGGCGTTTGAATTCCCGGGCAATATGCTCCCGGGAGACGAAAAACTCCTTTTCCAGACGATCCAACGTCAGTTCCTCGGTGAGGTGCGCCTGAATAAACAGGAATACCTCATCCAGCATCAGGTGGTGGCGGCTGACCGAAGCGGTGTGGAATTCGGCATGGATGCAGGCACGCAGTGCCAGTACCACGAACATCTGCAGGATGCCGTGCTCGAACGCCGCCGCGCCGAACTGGCTGCTCTCCTGGGGGAGCACCAGCAGTTTCCGGGCAAGATTCTTCAGCAGCATATAGATCTGGCTGTCCGGCCGGACAGCCACTTGCCGGAAGGGCACCACATTGAAGCTTTTTTCAAAGTCAGTGTCCTCATCCGACAACTGCGCCAGCATCTGGGGAGACAACTGCACCCGGATGATCTCCAGCGGGCCGTAGGCTCCGGCATATTCCAGTCTGCCACCCTGCCCGGGCTTGAGGATGATCAGATTCTGCTGCTGGGCGGGCAGCACCACTTCGCTGCACCGGAACACACCGCTGCCCCGCATGACCAGAAACAGGTCATAATACGCGCCGGAAAAGAATTCCCGAACAGTGCTTTGTTCAAAAAGATAACGTTTGGCTGTATAATTCACCAAAATTCCCTCCGTGGAACTGTCAGATGCGACAGTTTGTTGTACACAACTGAAAAGTACAACTGTCATAATTGCATAATACATCAATTTGCGATAGTTTTCAATCATTTTTTGGATATGCTTTGACGCAAAATTAACGTATAATACAATTGAAGAGAAGAGGCTTGTGTGAAAAGCCTCGTGGTTTCATCTGTTTTTTAAGGAGGATAAAACGAAATGGACCAGAAAAAGACCGTTCGGCCCTTCTCCATGAAGGACAAGATCGGCTATACACTGGGCGATCTGGGCTGCTGCTTCACGGAGCAGTACCGCGCCATGTATCTGTCGATCTTCTACACCTTGATCCTGCAGGTCAACCCCTTCCATGTGGGTATCCTGCTGCTGGTCACCAAGATCTGGGATGCCGTCAACGACCCCATCATCGGTGCGATCGTGGACTCCCGCAAGGCCACCAAGGGCGGCAAGTTCATCCCGTGGATCCGCGCCTTCTCGTTCCCCATGGCAGTGCTGTGCATACTTGGCTTTGTCAATGTGGGCAATATCAACTACGGCCTGCGTCTGGCCTATATGTTCGTCACCTACGTTCTGTACGAGGCACTGTACACCTGCGTCAACGTGCCCTTCGGTACCCTGTCCAGCGTGATGACCGATGATGTCAGCCAGCGCACCGCACTGTCCCGCTACCGCAGCCTGGGCGGCACCATCTTCATGACCGTCATGGTCATGATCGGCCCCCTGTTCCTGTATGTGGACAACAAGCCCGTGGCTGGCCGCTTCCTGATGCTGGCCTGCATCTGCGCTATGCTGGGCCTGCTGTGCCTGCAGATCACCTGCGTGTGGTGCAAGGAGCGCGTGGAAGTGCCCGAGCGTCCGCAGGGCGAAAAGCTGAACTACCTGCACGTGCTCAAGGAGATCTCTCACAACAAGGCTCTGCTGGGCGTGATGTTCTTCAGCCTGACCGGCATGATCGGCGCTTCTGTGGTCAACGGCCTGAACACCTATCTGTACAAGGACTTCTTCGGCAACGTCAAGATCCAGGCCGTTTCCGGTATGCTCAGCGTTCTGTACGCGGTGCTGTCCTTTGCCATCACCCAGCCTCTGGCCAACAAGTTCGGCAAGAAGGAGTGGTGCTGCATGGGCGCAGGCTTTGCCGCCGTCGTGTTCGGCATCCTGTTCTTCTTCCCCGTCCACAACCCCGTGGCCTTCATCGTCATCAACGGTATCTGCTATCTGGGCGCTTCCGGTATGCAGGTGCTGATCTGGGCCATGGTCAACGATGCCATCGACTACCATGAGCTGCAGACCGGCGAGCGCAACGAGGGCATCGTCTACTCCACCTACTCCTTCTTCCGCAAGCTTGCAAGCGCCATTTCCGGCAGCCTGTCCAGCTTTGTGCTGGGTGCCATCGGCTACAACGTTACCGCTGGCGCTGTGCAGACCGCAGGCGTTGTGAACGCTATCTGGAAGAGCTACACCGGCGTCTACTTCCTGGGCTACGGCATTGCAGTTGCCATCCTGTTCTTCGTCTACCCCCTGACCAAGCAGAAGACTGCTGAGATGCTGACCGAGCTGAAGAGCCGCCGTGCCGCAAAGGAGAGCAAGTAAATGAAGATCTTACAGGTCCAGTTTCAAAACCGCAATGGCCACACCCTGCGCGGCATCGTGACCCTGCCTGATACGGAGGGCAAGGTGCCCTTTGTGGTGCACCTGCACGGCTTTGCCGGCAGCTGCAGCGGCTACAAGTCCATGTACACCCACCTGTCCCGCGCTCTGGCAGCGCAGGGCATCGGCAGTGCCCGGTTCGATTTCTACGGCAACGGCGAGAGCGACGGCGAGTTCGAGGATATGAGCTTTGACGGCCTGCACACCGATGCGCAGGATATCTTTGCATGGGCCGCTGAGCAGCCCTATGTGGACAGCGAGAAGATGTTCCTCTCCGGCCAGAGCATGGGCGGCTACATTGCCGCCTCCTGCGCTCCGGTGATCCAGCCCCACGGCCTGATCCTGCTGTGCCCGGGCGCAGGGATGTGGTTCGGCTGCGCCCAGCGCGCCGACGGCGTGACCCAGACCGGCAAGGACTACGCCGACATGGAGGGTCTGTGCTACAAGATGGCCTTCAATTATGAGATGGCCAAGCACCCCGATCCCTTTACCGAGGCCAAGGGCTACAACGGCCCGGTGCTTCTGCTGCGCGCCGATGATGACCGTCTGGTGGACGAGGGCACCTGCAGCCGCTATGCCGAGGGATACACCGCACCCGAGGTGGATACCATTGCAGGCGGCGGACACAACTTTGCCACGCTGACCGCTCGTGCCGCCGTGGAGGAAAAGACCGCCGCATTCATCAAAGCACATCTGTAAGGAGGCATTTGTATGGAAAACATGATCCTGCAGCCCATTGTAGTGGGCGGACAGACCTTTAAGAACCGCATCATGTTCCCCCCGCTGACCACCGGCTACGAAAAGAACGGCATGATCAGCGAGCAGGACATGGGCTTTTACACCCGCCTGGCAAAGGGCGGCGTGGGTTACATCGTTCTGGGCGACGTGGCACCCATCAACAGCTTTTCTCCCACCCCCAAGCTGTTTGACGACAGCCAGATCCCTGCCTTCAAGGAGCTGGCCGACAGTGTTCACGCCTACGGCACCAAGCTGGGTGTCCAGCTCTTCCACCCGGAGTACGATGTGGATGCCATCAACAGCCTGTTCATGCAGAAGAAGTTTGACGAGATGCGTCAGCGCCTGCATCACGACATGATGTTCTTTACCGATGAGGTCAGCGAGGAGATGCTGATGTCCATCATTGATAAGATGTGCGCCTGCGCAGTGCGCGCCCAGAAGGCCGGTGTGGACGTGATCCAGATCCACGGCGACCGCCTGAACGGCTGCCTGTGCTCCACCCGCATGAACCACCGCACCGATAAGTTCGGCGGCAGTCTGGAGAACCGCGTCCGCTTTGCCCGGATGCTGACCCGTGCCATCCGCAAGGCTGTGCCGGATATGATCATCGACTACAAGCTGTCCATCGTTACCCCGCAGCGGGGCAAGGGCGGCATTGACGAGGCGGATGCCGTGCAGTTTGCCCAGTGGCTGGTGGAGGACGGCGTGGATATGTTCCACGTTGCCCAGGCCAACCACACCGGCAACATGGCCGATACCATTCCTCCCATGGGTGTGCAGCCCTACGGTTTCTTTGTCAGGATCGCCGGGGACATCAAAAAGGCTGTCAACGTGCCGGTCAGCGCCGTGGGTCGTATCGTGGATGCCGAGATGGCAGAGCGTGTCATCGAAAGCGGCATGGCTGATAT
>OLZB01001041.1_pt1 | contig 11308 bp, 5 predicted proteins | sample 1673421 | NCBI WGS metagenome assembly OLZB01 (sample SAMEA103958111, study PRJEB25191) | human gut metagenome | biome: human-associated habitat [ENVO:00009003]; feature: intestine environment [ENVO:2100002]; material: feces | place: Germany | collected 2013/2015
ACTCATTCTTAAACAGTTAAACAAAAGTTTCATTACCCCTATTGAGCGCGAAGATATTCAGTATATCGCCGTTCAGCTTAACAAAATTAACAAAAAAATCGTTAAAGCCATTCTTAATCTCGAAGTTTACAGGTTAACAACTTACACAAACGAAATGAAAGAACAGGCGCAGACACTCCTTTCTGCAACAGAACAGCTCGGTGATATTATCAAAAAATTCAAGAAAGTTTCTGATCTTGAAGAAATCACTAAAGCAAATATTGCAATGAAAGAGCTTGAATCTCACGGTGATGAAATCCATCACAAAGCTATGAATGAGTTGTTTTCAGGAAAATATGACGCGCTTGATGTTATTAAACTTCGCGATATGTACAAGGAAATTGAAAATGCCCTCGATGCATGTTTTTACATATCCGATACGATTTTGAATGTAGTTTTAAAACAAAATTAAAGGGAAACAGCCATGACAATTACGTTACTGATTTTATTAGCTGTAATTCTTACAGCATTGGCGTTTGAATATATAAACGGGTTTCATGACTGTGCAAACGCAATTGCAACAGTTGTTTCGACAAAGGTGCTTTCGCCAAAACAGGCGGTGCTTTTCGGTGCCAGTCTGGAATTTATCGGGGCATTAACCGGCACGCACGTTGCAAAAACTATCGGCGCAGGTATTGTAAATGCGGATATGGTTACATTAACAGTAATTTTCTGTGCGCTTTTGTCCGCAGTGTTGTGGAATCTTTTTACCTGGTATCTCGGGCTTCCGTCAAGTTCTTCCCACGCATTGATAGGCGGACTTTTGGGCGCGGCAATCGTTAAGGCAGGCATTTCTTCAATCCATATCCACACGCTTTTGGACAAAGTTATTATACCAATGTTTACATCTCCCGTAATCGGGTTTGCGGCCGGATTTATGATGATGTTTCTGCTTATATGGTTAATGATTATTTTAAAAGCACATCCGGAAACTGTTAATAAAAAATTCCGTAAACTTCAGCTTATATCTTCAGGGCTTATGGCGCTCAGCCACGGCTCTAACGACGCTCAAAAAACAATGGGGATTATTACTCTTGCACTGTTAGCAGGCGGAGTTCTACACAAAAGCCCAAGCGGTGATTTTGAAATCCCGATTTATGTAATTCTTATTTGCGCATTCACAATGGCTGCCGGCACGATGAACGGCGGCTGGAAAATTATCAAGACAATGGGGCACAAAATTATTCGACTAAAGCCAATTCACGGTTTTGCAGCAGAAACTTCTGCTGCGGGAATTATTCTCACAGCGTCTCACTTTGGAATTCCGCTTTCCACAACTCACGTAATCTCTACAGCTATCATGGGCGTTGGCTCAACAATGCATGCGCACGCTGTTAAGTGGAGAATTGTTGGAAATATTGTAACAGCTTGGGTTCTGACAATACCAGCCTGCATGGTTTTATCAGCAGGAATATATTATTTTATTTATCATTTTATTGCAAAATAGTTTTTTATGCGGTGCCTTCAGGCGGTCGGAAAATAAAAGTATTTGAAATATCCGGAACTTGTTTCGGAATTTTTTTTACTTTTGCAACAACGTTTTCCAAATCCTGCGGTGTAATTTTGCCGTCTCCGTCAAAGTCTAGGCCTCTGTTAGCATGATAATATTTTGCTGTATCAGGTGAAAATGCGCTTGAATACACTTTTTTCTTCGCATTGGACGGGGTGTATACAAGCCCATAAAGGCGCCCGGCATCAAGTTTTTCCTTATCTTTAAACTTTGCCATTTTTTTCATTGCAAGAATATAGCATTCAACATATGGAAGCTGTTCTTCGCGGGTTAGATTTTTGAACTTTTTCATATCCATATCAGGATCAAGATTTTCATAACCATTTTTGAGAGCATATTCGATTGCCGCGTTAAGCGAGCGCCTGTTCATCTGCCCTATGCCTTTGTATGAACCTTTGCCCGCTTTGGGGTTAAACCTTGATTCCTTAAAAAGCAATGCCGCCAAATCCTCTGTATCACATTTTATGTTTTTAGAAGCGTCTACAATCTTTTGCGCAAATTCCTCCGAAAAATCAGGAACTATTTTGACCCAATCATTTTTAAGCTTTTTCGCCTCTTCTGAAATAGGTTTTGTCTTGAACTCCGGGTAAAAATCATTCATAATTCCCGGTTTGTACCCGAAAAGAGTTTCTTTCTGAGGCTTTTGCTCTTGTGGATTGCCCGCATTTTTAAGGGGGACGTTTGTGTTTGCTGAAATTTTGTCAATATCTGTCATAAATTTTACCTCTACAAAAATTTTTACGGCAGCCTGATGGAAAAACTTTAATTAAAAAAATCCGCCAAATATCTGACGGATTTTCATTAATGAAAGGAGTTGTATTAAATTAGAATCTGAAAGTCATACCGCCTTGGAAACCGATACCGGTTCTTCCGCCGTTTCTGAACGTGATTTGAAGATATCCGTCAAGTCGGTCTTTCCAGGTTTTCGTAACCCCAAGGCCGTATTCGATGTAGCCGTGGCGCATCTTAATACCTTCAAGGTCAACGTTTCCGGCTTTACCTCCGACATATCCCATAATATTGTACATATACTGAATTGTTGCGTATATGCTCCAGGTTTCACGGCCATAGATAAAGTTTACACCAGGCGCGATGTTAATACCGTTAAGCATACCGGTTCTCATGCCCATATCACCGAAATCAGTATGCCAGGTTTGACGCCCAAAGTAGTTGTATGAAGCAAGCAATGTCGGTTGAATTATGAAATTCTTTGAAGGATGGAAGTTGTATGCAGCTTTTGCAGCAGTACCAGCGAACCAGTTTCCGTTGGTATCAGTGAAACCTGCCACGTTCATTTCATTTGCATACCCGCCGGCATAAGCCAAAACTGATCCGATGAAATCATTCTTCATGAATGTACCCATAAAGCCGCCTTGGCCGCCGTTTTGATACATGCCAACGTAATCGAAAGTTTGGTGAGCACCGTTATAGCCGATATAAGCAGTCGGAAGGAATGACCAGCCGTTTTTCAAATCAACAACCGGTAAGTCAGCACCGATTAATGTTCCGTACGCGTTGTTACCGACGTTTAAACCTTGAGTCATGCCGATTTTTTCAAAGTTTCCGTAAGCTTTAACCCATAATCCGCCGGTTTCTCTGGTGTATTGGTATGGCGCGAATTCAGGCAGAATTGCAGCGTATTTGTTAGGACTTGCACTGCTTTCTCTGAGCAAGCGTTGTGAGACAAGGTTTACGTGATCAAACAAGACGTTATTTATAGCAAGTTGGTTTGCGTAATTTGCCACTGTAGCAACTTGACCTCTGAAGACTTGAGGATTGTATCTCACAAGTTTTGCGTTGAAGTCGCCCCCGCCCATTGAGAACAATCTATAGTACCCTATCGGTGTAAATATCTCTTTATTTGTTGCTGAGAACAACACATTATCATCAATAGGGTTTGATGTTTTGAAAAGGGTTAAGCCGATGTTACGGTCAATCGGGGCTTTTCCAATAAATTGGAAGTCTGAGATATTAATTGTACCTTGAAGTGTTCCGTAATTCAAGATACTACCGTCAATGGTTGTTGTATCTGAAGTTTTGTTACGAGGCGAAATATCAATTTTGAAGTTAGATGTTTCACCGCCGATTGTGTAAAAGTCGCCGCCAATTGTGTTGTTGGCTATAACGCCATTCATAATATCAACTGTACCTGTTGATGCCATGGTATTTGCAACGCTGAAACCGTTATTGGCAATAATTAAATTACCTTTATCAATACCGAGTTCATTGAATTTTGTCGACTGCGCAAATGAATACAAAGAGGCATTTTCAACAACGGCTGAGCTTTCAAAGTTTGCGTTGTTTCCGTAAACGCCCATTGTACCGCCAGTAACTTCAACATCATCATTGAAGTAAACATCACGGCCTGCTTTTGCAATTGCGTTAAATGTTCCGGCAGAAACGTTGACTTCATTGTTAAAAATTAAGTCAATATCGTTAATTGTTGTGTAACTAACAGTTGCATTTTTGGTTTGATTAATTGCTCCCTGAATATTATCAGCAATAATTCCAATGGTTTTGCCCTCAACATCGTTGAAGTTCAAGTTGCCGAACATACCGTTCACAAATGTAATATTACCTGATGAATTGATATTTGTATTACCGTTAAACTGTGAGTGGTCGCCGGAGAAAATTAAATCGCCGTCTTGATTTTTGTTAATATCGCCGTCGCCTTCAAGGTCTGATTTCAAATCAAATATTCCTGTGGAATTGTTAATATTAACATTCGCTCCTGAAGCAATTTTCAATGTAGAACCTTCAGAAGTCGAAACGTAATTGTTAATATTCATTTCTCCTGACTGAATATCTGTAATACTGTCAGTGCCAAAAAGTTTTGTATTTTCAGCAACTTCTAAGATTTTACCATTGTAAATAAATTGGCCGGTATAGCCGCTGTTGTCGCCGCTTAAAATCATTGTTCCATCACCGCCGGCATTTATCACAGCGCCTGATGGTGAAGTCATGCCGGCAATGTCTGTAAAATTATTGAAGTTTTTGTTATCGCCGTCTGCAACAGAAATATTTACAGAAGCAGTATTTCCGAGGGCAAGAACCGCAGAATTAACCATTGATGAACCTTCATTCAGGTTAATTGTGCCGTTTTCAAGTGTAGAATTGCCGCCAAAGAATGCGTTAGAAAACTCAGCCACGCCATCCGTTTGAACATATTGACCGACGAATGAAGAAACATCATTAGCATAAGTTGTTGTGCCAGAGCCGGATTGAGTAATTTTTGATGTGCCGTCCGCGCTTGAAATTGTTGATGTAATATCGATATTACCTGTATTAGACAATTCTAATTCAGAAGAAGAATTTACTGTAACTGTTCCGCCTGTAAGCGAATTATCAGTAGTAAATTTAGCGCCATTGTTAATGTTCAAAGCACCGCCGGTTTGAGTAACTTTACCGCCTGAAGCGTCAAGGGCAATTCCATCAACTGTAAAGATACCGCCATCGCCCAGACCAATTGTTCCGCCGAGCGTGTCTCCTCGATTTAAGGTTACGGAGCCCCCGTTTGTAATATCTACATTGCCGTTAATCTCTGCCTTGACAGCCCCTGCAATAGCACTACCCGCACCAATGTTTAACGTACCGGTTGAATCTAATGTTAAATTTCCGCCGGTAGCATTCAATTTACCACCATTTGTGTTGTCGCTTACTGTTAATGAGCCGGATGATAGGGTTGTATCGCCAGACCAGTTGTCGCCGGTGTTTACAAATACTGAACCGCCGTTTATATTAACTTTACCGCTCAAATCCGCATTAACAGCGTTTGCTATTTGGCTTCCTGTGCCGATGTTTAACGTGCCGGTAGCGCCAAGTGTTAAATCGCCGCCTGTTGCGTCAAGTGTGCCACTGTTTGTAATGTCGTTTACTGTCAAGGAACCGTTGCTTAAAGAAATTTTGCCTGTCCAGGTGTCGCCGCTGTTTAAGGATACCGAACCACCGTCGATGTATACACTGCCACCAATATTAGCTTTTACGGCATCTGTAACCTGGCTGCCTGTGCCAATGTTTAATGTTCCGGTTGAGCCCAAGGTCAAGTTGCCACCCGTTGCATCGAGTTTGCCGCTGTTTGAAATGTCATTTACTGTTAATGATCCAGAAGTTAAAGTCGTATCACCAGACCAGGTGTCGCCGGTATTTAAGGATACGGAACCGCCGTCGATATCCACTTTGCCGCTCAAGTCCGCATTAACAGCAGCAGCTATTTGGCTGCCGGTACCGATGTTTAATGTTCCGCTTGAACCTAGTGTTAAATCGCCACCTGTTGCATTCAGCTTGCCGCTGTTTGTAATATTGTTTACTGTTAATGATCCGGAGCTTAGAGTTGTATCACCTGCCCAGGTATCGCCGGTATTTAAGGATACGGAACCACCGTTTATATTTACTTTACCGCTCAAATCTGCGTTGACGGCATCTGTAATCTGGCTGCCTGTGCCTATATTCAGTGTACCGGTTGAGCCTAAAGTCAAGTTGCCACCCGTTGCATCGAGTTTGCCGCTGTTTGTAATATTGTTTACTGTTAATGATCCGGAAGTTAAAGTCGTATCACCTGCCCAAGTGTCGCCGGTATTTAAGGATACGGAACCGCCGTCGATATTCACTTTACCGCTCAAATCTGCGTTAACGGCATTTGTTATTTGGCTGCCTGTGCCGATGTTCAGTGTACCAGTTGAATCTAAGGTCAAGTTGCCCCCGGTCGCGTCAAGCTTACCGCCGTTTGTAATATCACTTACAGAAAGTGAGCCGCCTGAAAGATTAACTGTGCCTTCCCATTTATCGCCCGTATTTAAGCTTGTGGAGCCGCCGCTTATGTTTAATGTTCCGTTAGCTGTAATATCAACTTCTGCCCCTGCACTAATAGTTCCGGCTGACTGGTTTACAGTACCCGTTTTAGCGTCTGTTCCTATGTTTAATTTCCCGCCGGTGATACTATCAGCGTCATTATTAATCGCAAAATTACCTGTAACTGTTGTTTCACCGGTGTTTTGGGTGTATGAACCCGTTTTATTTGTGAAGTTATTAATATTCACAACACCGCCGTCATTTGTGAAAACGCCGCTCAGGCTGTCGCCTGTATTTAAGTTAATCTCAGCTCCGGCGGAAACATTTGTTACACCGCCAAGTGCAAGGTTAACCGTATCTTCTATGACAGTCCCTGAACCGCTTACAGTGAATTGTGATGATGAATTGTTAATTGTTATATTACCGGTTTGCGCTTGTGCGCCGTTTGTAATAGTAAGTCCGCCGTCATTAATTGTTATATTTTGGTAAGTTTTTGAGCCTGCACCATCAAAAATTGTGCTGCCGGCAGATTGAGTGAACTGTCCGCTGAAACCTGAGCCGTCAGATGTTACTGTATAATCACCTTCTCCTGTTTTGCTGATTGTGCCTGTGCCTGTAACACTGCCGCTTTGGATAACTTTTTGACCGGCAGAAGAGTTAATATTTAACGTTCCGTTATTAGAAAGTGCACCGCTTATTGTTAAATCAGCGTTTTCCGCGTTTGCATTCACTGTTCCGTCAGTAACTGTAATATCTCCGCTGTAATTCACGTTATCATTAATTGTTAAAGAGTTACCGGTTTCGTCTGTTCCGACAGAAATGTCCGTATCCACTGTCAAAGTCGGTTGGGAAGCGTCGTTTGAAATTACTAAATCGTTATTTTTAACATTATCATTTGCGCTCATTGCGCCTAGAATTGATGAGGTATTTGAATTATCAGCAAACGCAATTGTTGAATTATTTGCCTTAAAATTTCCTGTAGAACTTATGTTTGAAGCTCCGTTAAGGCTAAGCTGGCCGCCTTGAATGTCTGAATTTGCAAACAAAGTCGCGTCATTCAATTCTGTTTTTCCGCCGGTTTGGGTGAATTGGCCTTCATAAGTTGAAAAGTCGCCGTTTGAAAGTTTCAACCCGCCATCGCCGGATTTCAGTATTTCTGATTCAATTGACCCACGAATAGAGTTATCGCCTGTGAATTCTACATAATAATCCGAATTTGTGCCGTTAATATTTGCAACAGTTGTTCCGTCAAGGTACAAGTCTTTGCCTAAATCCGCAGAGTTTGAACTTTCAAAAACAATATTTCCTGTTGTAGAATCAAGGTTTATTGTCGAATTCTTGCCATAAATTGCGCCGCCTTGAGTATTTTTACGGCCTGTACCATCGCTTGTTGCAGCATTGTTTTTAAACACAGAGTTTTCGCCGCCGTTGATAGTTACGGTACCGTCGACGGAATAAATCGCCCCACCTTGCGCTTGGCCGCCAATTCCGGCAGAGGAAGGGTTGTCTGAATCAAAATGTGAAATTGCCTGATTACCGTCGAAAGTTGAATTAGAAACAGTTACTTGAGCCTGATTGTTGTAAATAGCTCCGCCTGTTGCAAAACCTGAGCCCATATCGCCTGATGTTGAGCCTCCTGTTTGTGTTGCAGACGTTTCGACATAGTTGCCGGTAAATGTTGCAGAGTCTACATTCATATCAGAAACAGTGGTTACGCCGTTGTCGTTAGATTTACTGTTATAAATTGCGCCGCCGCCCATTGTGCTGATATTAGTGCTAAATTCTGCACCTTCTTGAACGGTAAATTCACCTTGGTTATAAATGGCACCGCCCATTTCACCTTCATTGTTATTAAAAACAGCATCTTTTCCGATATTTGCGGTACCGGTATGCGAGTTTCCAATGGCACCGGCCATAGAAGAGTTTTCGCTAAATGTGTTTTTACCTGCCAGATTAAGTTCGCCGTAATTGTCAATTACAGGTACAATCCCGGCTTGGTTTGTTGTAAAGGTAAGATTGGAGGATTCATCGGATTTTATAACACCTCCTACGGCATTTGCGATTGCGTTATATTCAAAACCGCCATTATTTTCAAACTTTATATCACCCTGAAAATTAACAGTACCGCCTGTGAGGTTGTTAATAACATATGCTTCTGCATTTTCGCCACCCGTAAAATTGATATTATTAATAGTCAATTCACCTTGGTTTGTAAATGCTGAAGTAGTGCCGTTATTTGAAATATCAATGGTTGTATTCACTGCTGTTCCGCTCAAAGCATTTGAGCCGGTGTTAGTAATTGCGTCAGTCATATCAATGTTCGCATTAACATTGTGCGAGCCGCCCGACGTCATTGCACCTTGCAAGTCTGCAAAGCTTGAAATTTCATTAGCGCTGCCGGCTGGTATAGAAAAAGCCGAAAGCACTCCCGCGACAATAATTGCCGCCTTTAAATTTTTCCTCATAATCCACCTATTACTTATATTTATATTCCAAGTATTAAAATTATAAATAAGAAATAAAACTTTGTAAACAATGTTAAGTATTATTTTAATAATAATTCACAATAAAGAGTTAGTCTAATATTTTATGCAAAGCTGAAACAACTGCTATATCATCCTTTGGGGATTTACCCGTTGTTGTCAAATAATTGCCCGTTAAAATTCCTTCGACTGATGTTTTTAATGCACGAATTTGGTTTTCTTCAGACAGCCTCATGCGTCCGCCGCAAAATCTTAACACTGACTTTGGATTAGCGATTTTGAAAACAGCCAAAGTCCGCAAAATATTTTCCTCATCGATTTTGTCATGATAGTTTTCAAAAGGTGTTTGCGGTATGGGCATCAAAATATTTATAGGAATTGACTCAGGCTGGATTTCTGCAAGTTCCATTGCCATTTCAATACGCTGTTCTACAGTTTCACCCATCCCCAAGATTACGCCGCAGCAAAGTTCCATGCCGTATTTTTTAACCAACCGGCACGTATTTATTCTGTCATCGTACGTGTGAGTTGTGCAAACACTGCTATAATAAGAGCGGCAGGTGTTTATATTGTGATGAAATCTTGTCAATCCTGCTTCTTTAAGTGATTTTGCCTGTTCTTCGTTAAGAATTCCAATAGACGCGCAGCTTTTAAGCCCGTCAATCTTGTTAATCTCTTTTATCAAATCAATTATACCGTCTGTATCGCTTTCATCCGGCGACTTGCCCGACGTTACCACCGCAAAGCGACTTGCGTGATATGATTTAGCCTCCAAGGCGGCTTTTTGAACCTTTTCCTTTTCAATCAGCGGGTATGTCTCTATATCTGTTCGATAATGAGAGCTTTGCGCACAGTATTTGCAATTTTGTGAACATTTCCCGTTCCTTGCGTTCACAAGCGAACAAAACTCAATTTTATCTGACATAAGCTTCGATGAAATATCCAAAAGCTCGTCCAAGTCTTTGTTATACAAATCTAATAATTCTTTTTTTGTTAATTTTTCCGCTGTTGTCATACTTCGGCTCCCTTCAAGTCCTTATCTATTTTAATTTGAAAAATTATTCCAGTCAACAAATTTGATTGACGGGTTTTCAAATGTATGCTAGAATTATACTTAAAAAAAGGGTGAAATATGTTCTGTCCAAACTGCGGTAAAAAAATAAATGATTACGATAACTTTTGCAAATTCTGCGGACGCGATTTGCGCGAAGAGTCTTACATAGAAAATGACAACGAAAATGTAATTCCTTTTCGCGAGAGCACTAATCAAGAAAAAGCAGTTGAAATTCCTTTAATCGTGCAAACAGCGTCCATGACAGAGGAGTTCAAAGACGAGAGTGAAGACGAAGAAATTGTAGTTTACGAAATCAAAAAACATTGGATGGCTCTTTTTTGGCCGTTGGTGTTTTCGCCGCTGTGCCTTTTCTATTTCTGGAATATTTATATACATATTGACAGCTTCATCGGATTTTTAATAGGGCTTTTATTTTTAATTCCTATTGTATATCCGATTTTGCGGTATTACTCTGACAGAGCTGTTATAACAACCTCTCACCTGCACACGCAGCAGGGCGTGGTTGACTTCACCGAAACAAGCATTAAGTTAGATAAAATCAACTTAATCCATATGAGAAGAAGCTATCTGGGCAAACTTTGCAATTACGGGCACCTGATTATTGAATCCGAAATTGATGAAAAACCAACGGTTTACAAGTACATTCAAGATCCGGAAGACATCTCATTCATCCTCAGAAACCCCAAAGCATACATCGAAGCTTATTTGAAAAAATAAGTTTAATACCTGACTTTGAACGGGTAATCTTCCGGAATTTTCCAGCCGTTGTACTGAATCCATAAGGTACAATAGCTCTGACTATTCTTGTTACATCCTCGCGTGCGGCCAGGAAAGTCAGGCGCCGGGGAACCACTCGTAATTCCCGCTAATGTCCCGTCCCAACCGTACTGATATGGTTCAAATGTACGGGTAGAGTTAAGGATGCCAGCTCTTAATATGTAATTAAATGAAAATCTGCAAACACCTTCTTTAATCTTTAATGCCTTGCACTTTGAATAATCCATGGTATAAAAATACCAATCCGATAAAGAGTTCGGACTGTAGCCACCCGCGTTTGCGAACATTCCGCCATCGGCAAGGGAAAATAAAACATAATTATCTGATGTATATTTTCTTTTAGTAATTTTCATATATGGGGCAAGGTATTTGTTCACCCATTTTTCTGGATTAGTTTTGCCTTTGACTGGGCGGCCTTTTATGTCGGTGTCAAGATCGTCGTACTTTGCATACCAATACTCTCTGTCGCCATAATCCACTTCCGCTAAGGTTATCGCCTGGTTTATTGCGGAGTAGAATTTCATTAAGCGTGTTTCGACAACTTTGTTGGTGTGCTTTTGGATTAAAGTTGGAAGCGTCAGGGCCGCCACAATGCCGATTATACCGAGGGTTATCAATACTTCCGCTAATGTAAAA
>OLZB01001049.1_pt1 | contig 11233 bp, 13 predicted proteins | sample 1673421 | NCBI WGS metagenome assembly OLZB01 (sample SAMEA103958111, study PRJEB25191) | human gut metagenome | biome: human-associated habitat [ENVO:00009003]; feature: intestine environment [ENVO:2100002]; material: feces | place: Germany | collected 2013/2015
TTCATGTCCGGCACGGCAATGAAGCTCTGCGGGAAGCCGACGCGATCCTGCGGGAAGAATTTGACAAAAATGGTCTTGCCGGCAAGGTCTGGCAGTACTTCATTGCCGTGCCGGACATGAAGAGTGTCGGCGTAAAGGACGGCAAGCGCTACGAGGGCTGGCCCGCCATCATCCGCGCGGTCAACACCACCGACGCCATGACGGCCACCATCGAAGAGATCCCCTATCCTCTTCTCCACCACATCACCGCCCGCATCACGCATGAGGTTGACGGCATCAACCGCGTAGTGCTTGACCTGACCCCCAAGCCCACTGGGACGATTGAGTGGGAATAAATCACAAAAGCCCAAAAGTGCAGGAATCCCAACGGCTTTTTGATTTTGCCCGTTCCTTCTGATAAGATTTTGATAAGATTCCACGGAGACGCGGTTATTCCGCGTTGCCAGTGGCTTGTGAGTAAGGAGTAATCGCTCCTGGCCCACGAGCTCCCCATATTATCGTTTAAGCCCGTACTGATTGGATGTCAGTACGGGCTTTTGCTATGCTCAGATATCTTCCAGATAATTTTTGAATGCGCCGACAAGCATATCACTGAGTCCCTGTGACGGTACTTTTGCCCAACGCTGGGTGGTGTCTTCCTCCGGGAATGTGTAGCGCCAGTGGTCATACTGCTCTTTGGTGATCTCGCCGCTGCGCAGCTTCTCCGACTGCTCTGCCCATGCGGAAAGCATGGTAAAGATTGATTCATCCATGGCTCGCTTGCTGCCGTCAAAGATGAGATGCACTTCGTCCCCCTGCTTTTCAGCCCGTATACCGTGAATGTCCTCAATGGCGAAAAGAGTATGGATAAAACCAAGGTCACTGTCAATGTCGGGAACCTGCAAGGCCAGAGGGGAAACCTCCAAAACGTTGGCGATTGCCTTTACCAGGTCCTCCTTTGGTGTCCTGGAGCCGGATTCGTATTGCGCCATCCGGACATCTGCTGTCTTTGAAGGAAAGCCAACGGCCTGACCAAGCCATTTCTGCGTCATGCCGCGTAGGTTGCGTATAAATCGAATTCTCTCACCGATTGCCATAGTTTTGCACTCCTTCTGCGTCGATGCCTTGATTATAACTTAAATGCTTAGTACATGTCAAGATAGCAGAAACAAAAAAGTTTAGTATTTTCTCTGCAGCCTCTTGACATAACTGAATTTGTTTAGTATAATGCTGACACGAGCTTAAACAAAAACAGTTAAGCTCAACAACTGAATAACTGCCGCACATCACAGTATGATGTGTCCGCCCGGGCAAATCGGAGGCGGCCAGAAAGTATCCGACACTAAATAAGGAGAAGTATAACCAAAAATCAGAAAGGAGGGATTTTATGGACAACAGATTTATCCGAGTGGATGAAGTCGCAGCGGAATTGGATGTGTCGAAGCCCTACGCCTATAAGCTTATTCGTAAGCTCAATGAAGAGCTGAAGGAAAAAGGCTTCCTCACCATTGCGGGGCGAGTCAACAGACAGTATTTCAACGAACGGTTCTTCGGAACAGAAAGGATTAACACAGATGCCAGCTTATAAAAACAAGGAAAACGGTTCGTGGTATGTGGTGACCCAGTACACAGACTGGACTGGGTCACGCAAGCCAAAGTGTAAGCGAGGATTCTCAACAAAGCGTGAAGCACAGGAATGGGAACAGAAATTCCAACAGCAAAGTGCGGGAGATCTGGACATGAGCTTTGAAGCCTTCTGCGAAATCTATACCAAAGATCTCAAGGCACGGCTGAAAGAAAGTACATGGCAAACCAAGGAGAATATTATTCAAAAGAAGCTGCTGCCGTATTTCGGCAAACGGAAAATCTGCGAGATCACCACAAAAGATGTAATTGCATGGCAGAATGAGATGCTTGCCTACAGAGACAAAAACCACAAGCCGTATTCCCAAACCTATCTCAAGACGCTGCATAATCAGCTCAGCGCAATTTTCAATCATGCGGTTCGATTCTATGATCTCCACGCAAATCCGGCAGCCAAAGCCGGGAATATGGGCAACGAAGAGCGAAAGGAAATGCTGTTCTGGACAAAGGAAGAGTATCTAAAATTTTCGGAAGAAATGATGGACAAGCCCGTTTCCTACTACGCCTTTCAGATGCTCTACTGGACGGGCATCCGAGAAGGAGAGCTGCTGGCGCTGACACCTGCGGATTTTGATTTTGAACATGGTACGGTTAAAATCAGCAAAACCTATCAGCGCCTCAAGGGCAAGGACATCATAACCTCACCCAAAACAAAGAAAAGCAATCGTACCATTCAAATGCCGGATTTCCTCTGTACAGAGATGAAAGAGTTCTTCGGAATGCAGTACGGTCTAAAAAAGAAAGACCGGATATTCACTGTCACCAAGCATTACCTTCATCACGAGATGGACAGGGGCGCAAAGGCGGCCGGCGTGAAGCGCATTCGGATTCATGATTTGAGACACAGCCACATCAGCCTGCTGATTGACATGGGTTTTTCGGCGGTTGCCATTGCCGACCGGGTAGGACATGAAAGCATTGAGATTACCTATCGATATGCCCATCTGTTCCCATCCAAACAGAAAGAAATGGCAAACAAATTAGATGACATTGGAAAAGGAGTTTGATTTTATGTCAGCAAAGAATGTAGATAGGAACAATCGCTTCCGTAGTATTACGGTTGGCTTCCGGGTATCCCCCGAAGAACAGGAGGAACTGAACAGAGCTGTTGCCCTATCCGGACTTCCCAAGCAGGAATACTGTTATCGAAAGTGCATGGAACGAGAAGTGGTCGTGCAGCCGAATCCAAGAGTGTATAAGGCGCTGAAAACGCAGATGGCGGCAATACATGAAGAACTGGAACGCATTGCTGCAGGAAACAGCGTTCCCGATGAACTGCTGAGTACCATTGATCTTATTGCCGTCACAATGCAGGGATTGAAAGGAGAAGATGCGAATGAATGAAACAAAAGAAAAGACCGCCCTTAACGCATCTGTTGGCGCAGATGCAGGGCAGTCAATCCAATCAAAAACTACTGAGATTATAACAGCTGAATCCCCGGAAATCAATGACCTGGAAGACATTTCTCAAGAAAAATTTTTCCAGCAGATGCAGCGCATGGCAGACCCGGCCTATTTGCACACGGTTTCCATGAACGAGTTATATGAGACAGTGTACCAGAGCAGGCAGCCGGTCATTGAAGGGCTACTCTATTCCGGCACTTATCTGTTCGCCGGTGCGCCGAAGATGGGCAAATCATTCTTCATGGCGCAACTGGCCTACCATGTCAGCACCGGGCAAAAGCTATGGGAGTATGAAGTCCACCAGGGCACGGTTCTCTACCTGGCTCTGGAAGATGACTACCAGCGATTGCAGGAGCGAATGTCCCGGATGTTCGGCGTGGAGGGCACAGACAAGCTCCATTTCGCAATCTGCGCCAAGCAACTGGGGGCGGGACTGGATGAACAGCTGGAAAAGTTTATCCGGGAACACCCAGACACCCGGTTGATCATTATCGATACCCTGCAAAAAATCCGGGAAGTCAGCACAGACGCTTACAGCTATGCCAACGACTATGACATTGTTGGCAGGATGAAGCAGTTTGCGGACAAGAACGGCGTGTGTCTGCTTCTGGTACATCACACCCGGAAGCAGCCTTCCGGGGATAAGTTTGAAATGATTTCCGGCACCACAGGACTGCTGGGCTGTGCGGATGGAGCGTTCCTGCTCCAAAAGGAAAAACGTACAGACCAGAATGCCACACTGGATATTGTAGGGCGTGACCAGCCGGATCAGCGGCTACACCTGACCCGGAATATGGAAAGGCTCACCTGGGAGCTAGACCATGCGGAAACAGAGCTCTGGAAACAGCCTCCCGATCCGCTGCTTCAAAAGGTGGCAAGCCTTTTGAAGGAGAATGTCCCAGAGTGGAGCGGCAGCGCCACGGAACTGGCAGCGGCTCTGCAAGAGGAGATGCCGCCCAATATTCTGACCCGGCAGCTCAACGTGAAAGCGGGGGAGCTGCAAAACGAATATGGGGTGGAATACACCATGAAGCGGACACGGAATGGCAGTTTCATCCGACTGCGAAAGCAGGGGGTGTGACGGTTGGTGACGGTTGTGACGATTCTTTTGGCAGTGGGGTCGGTATCAAAAATACCGTCACAATCGTCACAACCGTCACACACCCCAAAACGCATCCCCCGTCCCCGGCGCTCAATCCGCAGATTGGGAGCCGGACTGTGGACGGCAGCGGTGCAGTACGGGAGTACGGAAACGCTGGTGTCCATGCCGCTGCTGATGATGTGGTACATCGTCAGCAACGGCCAAGGCTCCCGCAGGAGCCGCATTCCCCGTTTCCCCCTCGGAGAGCCCACGATACTTTGCAGCCGCAGGATGAAAGTATCATAGTGGGTTATTACACTTCCGCAGAAGTGTCTCCCCGAAAGCTGCCCCGTCCTGCACAATCTGAAATCAGGAGAAAGGAGTTCTATGGCAAGAGGCGACGGTATTGACCGTACCAGCGCAAGAAATGCAAAGATGACAGCCGCCAAGGTTGGCAACGCACAGGCCCACAATGAGCGGCAGAAAGAAAGTTATGTAAATCAAGATATTGTCCCAGAGCGAACGCCGATGAATGTCCATTTCAAATCTCCATCAGGTGACTACACCGCAACATTTGATGACATGGTAGCCTCCGGCACCATCTCCACCCGTGGCCTGAAATCGGATGCGGAGAAGTTTGGAGAACTGGTCTTCGATGTGAACTCCGCCTACTTCTATAACCACGGCGGCTATGAATTTGCCAAGCAGTTTTATAAGGACGCTTACCGGGCAGCCGTAAGTATTGTGGGTGGCGAACAGTACATCCTCTCGGCAGTGATGCACGCCGACGAACGAAACCGGGCCATGTCCGAAAAGTTGGGAGAGGATGTGTACCATTACCACCTCCATGTAGTCTATATCCCAGTGGTGGAAAAGGATGTCCGCTGGACGAAACGCTGCAAAGACCCAGCCCTGGTGGGAACGGTGAAGGAGCGGATTCACCAGGTGAGCATGAGCAAGAAATGGGCTTCCCAACCGGCAATTGGCGAGGATGGGCAGCCCTTGCTCACCAAGTCCGGCAAGCCGGTTCTGCGGAAATCCTACTCCGTCCTACAGGACGATTTCTACAACGCCATGCGGGCGGCAGGCTACACAGACCTGGAGCGTGGTGAGCGTGGCAGCTCCGAGGAGCATCTGACCGTGACCCAGTTCAAAGTGGAACGGGAGCAGCAGCGCCTGGAAGGGCTGACAGAGCAGACGGCTGCCAAAGCCCAGGAAGCCGCAGCCCTCGGAAAGAAAATCGAACGCTACCAGAAGCAACAGGTGGCCATCCAGAAGGTGGACGAGATTGCAGCCAAGCCGGTGCCCTTGTCCACTACAAAGGTGATCCTGGAACGGAAGGAGTATGAGGCACTGAAGACTACGGCAAAGAAGTACATTGCCCAGGAGAAGCGGGAGGGAGTGCTCCAAAGGGCGCTGGATGCCGCAAAGGCCCTGATTAACGAGCTGAAAGCGGAAATCGCCTCCCTGCGGGAAGATCTGGCCTACTACCGTTCACCCCGGTTTCAGATGAAGCTCCATAAGGTCGAAAAGGAAAACAACGATCTCCGGGACAAGCTCCGGGTCTACAACGCCATCATTGACCGGTACGATTTGGGCCGATTCTTTGGAAAAAACAGGGATATGGGCCGCACCAGGGATGAGGCACGGTAAATCCCGTGTAGACCCGGAAAAGTCATAAATCATGCAATGGGAGCGCCTGAATAGAACAGCGCTTCATTCAGGCGCTTCCCACCAGAAAAATGCCAAACTTTCCCGGGTGCAGAGCCGGGGAAATTATTCAACAATAGGAGGGTACTTATGAAAACAGGACTTACCAAGAAACAATAGAGAACCAGCATTTATTTCACAGAAGCAGACGAATTCCTGGAAATCTGCACCTACAACACAGAACTCAAAAACCGCCTGGCGGCCTTTGCAGAGAAATATCCCACAGGGTGCCGCCAACTGGATGATGACGGTAACGGATGTAAGACCTTTGAAGTCCGAAAGGGACGGTTCAGCTTCCGGCTGACGCCGCCGTATAGTGAGGAGAGAAAACAGGCGGCGAGTGCGCTGGCAAAGAAAAACATTGAAAATCTGAGGAGGACCACAAAATGAAGCTTTTATCCTGTGAGTTCAACATGGACACTGCTTGTGTAGCGCTGAAATTCGACGATGGCAGCACGATTGTCATTGATACCATCGCCGCAGAAAATGAGGTTGCCGACAATATGTATCAGCGGTCAGAGCTGGACTATCTGATTTACAACGCTCCGCTTGAATACGCCGACTTGATACTGAACGGTGATCCCGAAACCTATTTGAAAACTGTAACTGAATACAAACCGCTTGATAGCTAACCAACACGTTGCCCGTGGGGGGAATCCTACGGGCAACATAGCTATCTTGGTGCAGATTTCACCTGTTATAGGTAGAAATTTCACCTATAACATTGACGGAATCAGACCATTATGGTATAATTATCAAGCCATAACGATTGCGGAGGTGCCGCCATGTTGGATTTCTTTATGAATGACAGATACAGAGTGCTTGAATGTATGGCGCAACGGCAGATTATTGTCAATAATGAAGCTGTAGTCAAGCTATCACAGCAGGAAATTGCTGATACATTAGGCTTTACAAAATCGAAAGTTAATTCAATTATCCGTGAACTTATCCAAAAAGGCTATGTGACACAGGTAAATGCTCGTGGTAAATACGCATTAACAGAAAATGCAAATCGTGAATTGCGAAATATGCATAGTAAGGAGGCGGTTGTATGAATCCCAATACGATGCCATTAGAGGCTGAGACTCGTGTTCTCATCGACCGTAGTCTTGAAAATCTCGGTTGGAAATTGAGCGGCAAAGATCAGAACGTTTATTATGAGCAGCCACGCTCTGAAGCAGAGAAAAAGAAGCTGTGCGGAAAGCGTCCGGACTATGTTCTCTACTCGAAGGATAGCGATAAGCCCTTGATTGTTATTGAAGCAAAAAAGAAAGGTGTTCGACTGGATTCAGCATTGGAACAAGGCATCCAGTATGCAAAAGCTATTGAGGCCCCTCTTGTATTTGCTACTGACGGCGTTTTCTGCAAAGCATTTCATACTGTGGCAAATAGACCTCCCATTCTCAATGGCGAGGAAATAGACGAATTTATCCGCGAAGCACTTGCTTTGCGCTATTTGACGTCCTATGAAGTAAATACCGTAAGCCCTAAAGTTCAGTATGACCGCAAAGAACTTATTCGAATTTTTGATGAAGCAAATAATATGCTTCGTGGGGAAGGTCTGCGTGCCGGTATTGAGCGTTTCGGAGAATTCGCAAACATTCTGTTCTTAAAGCTTATCAGTGAAAGCGAACAGATTAAGCGAGAAAGTGGTATCCCAACTAAATTTGATGTTGCTTGTAGTTGGGATAGTATTAAGCAGATCCCTATTTCCACCCGTATTGAGTATATAAACAAAACCGTATATGACAAACTGAATGCGCTCTATGATACGGACATTTTCACCCCGCTGCAGATTAGAGATGCAAGTATCCTGAAAGAAATTATGGATAAACTTCTGGAAGTGGAGGAGAAATTATGAGAGAGCAGCTGATTCAGTACGTGCAGCTCCTGTTCGCGGGAGCCGCGGATTGTGACGATACCCGGCAGGAGATCCTGCAAAACACCTTAGACCGCTACGACGATCTGATCGCCGCCGGAAAAACGCCGGAAGCCGCCTACCGTCTTGCCATCATGGGCATCGGCGATATCAATGAAATTCTGGGCAGAGCCCCCGGCGCAGCTTCCCTGCCCGCCCCGGCAGCCAAGCAGGAGGAGCATGACACCCCCGCAAAGAAGCTTCTCCGCGCCATCGCGATTGGACTGTACATTCTCTGCCCCATCCCGCTGTTCGTTCTGAGCGGTATGTGGAACATGGGAATTCCGGGTCTGTGCGGGACGCTGACCCTCGTGGCCGTCGCCACGGTGCTCATCATTCTGGGCGCTAAGAAGGAAACCGAAAATGCAGACGTCGAGCCGGGTACTCCCCAGTCGGCGCTTGCCAAGAGCATCAACGGCCTGATCTGGGCAATTGGCCTTGCGATCTATTTCATTGTCAGCTTCCTCACGGGCGCATGGTACATCACTTGGGTGATCTTCCCCATCACCGCCGCCGTGCAGGGGCTGGTCAAAGCCATTCTTGACCTGAAGGAGGGTAAATAAGATGAAAAGCAATGCAATCGTTCGCATCGTCATCTGGAGCGTTGTGATTCTGGTGCTGCTGGCAGTCCTCATTGCCGGACTGGCCAACAACCTCTTCACGATGTTCCACGGCAGCACCGATACGGTGTACCACAGCACCGATGTTGCAAACTCCGAGCCTCCGGCGGGTCAGTCCGATACTCCCATCGCAGAACGCTCTGTCTCCGTGGTATCGCAAACCAGTGTCTACACCATGCCAAACACCCAATCTGCTTCTGTCGGCGCACTGAATGTGGGCGACAATGTGGTCATTGACCGTTCCGAGGAGGTAGGCGGGGGCAGCTGGATTCACATCACCTCTCCGGTTGACGGGTGGGTTAATGCTGAGTGTCTCAAGCTGAACGGTGTCAACCAGACCGGTTCGGTCGGTTCCGCAGACCCCGCTGCCATCCGGGAAATCAAAATCGAATGGATTTCCGGTTCCGTCACCGTCGAGCCGGGGGACGTGCAGGAAATTACCTTTCTCGAATCCGGCAATGGCACCGACAAATATGAGATGGTCTGGAAGCAGTCCGGCGACGAACTGGTTATCCAATACAGCAAGGACAGCAGCATCGCCGGCTTCGGCCTTCACTTTGGCGACGGCAGCAAAGACCTGACCGTCACCGTTCCCCGGGGCTGGGTCTGTGATTCTCTGGAACTCGACACCGCTTCCACCGATCTGACCGTCCGCGACATGATCATCCGGGAAATGGAGATCGACTCCGCCAGCGGCACCGCCAAATTTGAAAACTGCACGGTCAGCAGTCTGGACGTGGACACCGCCTCCGGAGACGTCACGTTTTCCGGAAGCCTGAACGAGCTGGACTTCGAGGCCGCCTCCGCCAGCTTTACCGGCGTGCTGGAGAATGTTCCCGACAAGGTGAAAATGGACTCCATGTCCGGCGATCTGGCCCTCACCCTGCCCGAAGATGCGGGCTTTACCGTCAGTCTGGACGCCATGAGCAGCGACTTTTCCTCTGACTTCCCCACCGTAAAGAAAAACAAGAGCTACGTCTGCGGCGACGGACACTGCAAGATCGACGTGGACGCCATGAGCGGCGACGTGTCTATTCTCAAGCAGTCGGCAGATGCCGCCGTCAAGAAATAAATTCTGCCGGGGAACGGTTCAACTGTTCCCCGGCATTGTTTTATTTTATACTGAACTCCAATTAGGGTCTATCTGAAGGGCATGGAGTTCATTAATTGAAGTTCAGTATGAGAAGATAAATTCGTTTGTCAGCCCATATCGGCGGCAAGAGCCTGGTCGATGAGCTTTTGCAGCGTCTCCGCCTGCTTCTTTTCCGTGATGGCGCCTACGATGGGTTCACCCACGATATTGCCGCTGCGGTCGACCACATAGGTGGTGGGATAAGCAAAGATGTTGGTAGTAAACTTTCCCGCCTCACCGTCGGAGTCAAAATACACATTCTGATAGGTGGCGCCCTTCTTGGCCAGCACGTCCTTCGCCTCGGAAATCGCTGCCTCGTCGCCGTCCAGCGTGAAGGTGTTGACACCGATGAGGGAGCCGCCCTTCTCCGCCAGTTCTTTGTTCAGCGCGTCCAGCTCGGAAAGCTCACCCACGCAGGGATTGCAGGTGGTGAACCAGAAATTCACTACGGTGACGGCGTTGGCGGAGAACAGCTCGTCGCTCTTCACCGTGTTGCCATCCAGGTCCTTGCCCTCAAAGGCGGGAAACTTCTGCATACTGCCGTCGTCGGGAGGATTGCTCGTGTCGCTGCCCGCAGGCATGCTCATATCGCCGTCCATGGACTTCTGGATGATCTCGGGATACTTCTCTTCCAACTCGGTCAGCCTGTTTTCAATATTGCTGATTTCCGTGGCTGACTCCTTCAGCCACGCATACTCCTTGTCGGTGAACTGCTCTTTAGCGGCCTCGACGGTATCCAGCAGGAAGTCGCCGTAGTTTTTGCCGTCCTCCTGCATGGTCATGCCCTTGTCGGCCGCCATGAAAACCTTTTCCCACAGCTCGGTATTTTCCGACAGGATCGCATTCTCCCGCTCCAGCAGCTCCTTGTGCAGGGCGAGCGCCTCCTTGGCGTTTTTCGGCTCGCCAGTCATGGCGGAGCTGTCTCCGCTCATATCCGCCTGCTTGTCATTGCCCTTTGCGCCGCAGGCTGCAAGGGAGAGCAGCATCATCGCGCACAGCATCAGAGCCAGTATCTTCTTTACGTTCATATTCGTTTCTCCTTAAGCTTTGTTGTTGTTTTCTCGCAGTGTCGCTGCGTTTTCTTTCTCTTTTCCATTGCCGAAGCCGTAGCGGAAACACACGGCGTTCGTCGGACAGGCGCGGATGCACATTCCGCAGCGGATGCACTCGGTATGGTTGGGCGTTTTCGTCACATCCACATCCATCTTGCAGGCTCTGGCGCATTTCCCGCAGGAGACGCACTTATTCTTATCCACCTTCATCTGGAAGAGGGACACCCGGTTGAACAGCGCGTAGAACGCGCCAAGCGGGCATAGCCACTTGCAGAAGGGACGGTAGAACAGCACGCTCAGCACGATCACCGACAGCAGGATGCTGAATTTCCATGTAAACAGCTTGCCCAGCGCCGCCCGGATGCCGGAATTGGCAAGGGACAGCGGGATGGCTCCCTCCAGCACGCCTTGGGGGCAGAGGTATTTGCAGAAGAACGGGTCGCCCATGCCCACATCGTTTACAAGGAACGCCGGCAGCAGGAAAACCATCACCAGCAGGACAGCGTATTTCAGGTATGTCAGCGGCTTCAGCCTCTTTGTGGAGAGCTTCTTTGTTGGGATTTTATGCAGTAGCTCCTGAAACCAGCCGAAGGGACAGAGGAAGCCGCAGATAAAACGCCCCAGCAGGACTCCCAGCAAAATGAGAAAGCCTGTGATATAATAGGAGAAGCTGAACTTTGACGAGCCTACCAC
>OLZB01001053.1_pt1 | contig 11215 bp, 9 predicted proteins | sample 1673421 | NCBI WGS metagenome assembly OLZB01 (sample SAMEA103958111, study PRJEB25191) | human gut metagenome | biome: human-associated habitat [ENVO:00009003]; feature: intestine environment [ENVO:2100002]; material: feces | place: Germany | collected 2013/2015
TTTGCATGACAATATTCAATCATTTCAATCGCTGCCGGAATCGTATTGATATAAGTAGCGATTCGGATCAGGTCGATTACACTGTCGCTCTTATCAATGATATCGCGGCGAAAATCGGTTCTACCGACATCTGCCATCACGGCAATCTTCATGTCGGAATCGTTGTCGCCGACGATACGGCGAATGTCTTCTTCGTTACAGAATTTCCATGGTCCAAAATCTTTTTCGTCAAAAATATCTTTGGATGCTTTGTAGCCGAACTCCATATAGTCAACCCCGGCTTTGATGTTAGCCTGGTATAGATTTTTCACAAATTCATCGGTAAAACGAAAATCGTTTACCAGTCCACCATCGCGAATTGTCGCATCTACCACCCGGATGTCCGGACGATAGGATAAAATTGTTCCTTTGTTTTCCATTTTTTCTTTTCCTTTCATCGTTTAAAAGAACGTATTTTTTTAAACCAATTCTAATTGTAACAGAAATAGAAGAAAAATGCAAAAGAAAATGAAACAAACTTTTGACCGACGCTCAGTTCTATGCTATAATAAAAGTAATTTTGATGCGTAAACCGCAAATACTAATACAATGCGCAGTATTTTCGCGCGAGAAGGAGTTAAAAATGGATTACAAGAAAGCAGGCGTAGATATTGAAGCAGGATACAAATCAGTAGAGCTGATGAAAGAACATGTAAAGAGAACCATGCGCGAAGAAGTGCTCGGAGGCCTGGGCGGATTTTCCGGAGCATTTTCCCTTGCTAAGATCAAAGAAATGGAAGAGCCGGTGCTGCTTTCCGGTACAGACGGATGCGGAACCAAGGTGAAGCTCGCCATGATTCTTGATAAACACGACACCATCGGCATTGATGCCGTTGCCATGTGTGTGAATGATATCGCATGTGCCGGCGGAGAACCGCTGTTCTTCCTCGACTACATCGCATGCGGAAAGAACTATCCGGAGAAGATCGCTTCGATCGTAAAAGGCGTTGCAGAAGGCTGTCTGCAGTCCGATGCGGCACTGATCGGCGGTGAGACCGCAGAGCATCCGGGCCTGATGCCGGAGGATGAGTACGATCTGGCAGGTTTTGCTGTCGGCGTATGTGACAAGAAAGACATGATTACCGGTGAAAATCTGGCAGCCGGAGACGTACTGATCGGCATGGCTTCCACCGGCGTTCACAGCAACGGATTTTCTCTTGTCCGCAAAGTTTTCGATATGACAAAAGATTCTTTAAATACATACTATGATGAGCTTGGCGCAACCCTCGGCGAGACCCTGCTTGCACCGACCCGTATCTACGTAAAAGCACTCCGCGCCATCAAAGATGCCGGTGTAACCGTAAAAGCATGCAGCCACATCACCGGAGGCGGCTTCTACGAGAACATTCCGCGTATGCTCAAAGACAACACCGTAGCCGTTGTACAGAAAGACAGCTATACCGTACCGCCGATCTTTGATCTGATGGCAAAGAAAGGCAATATCGACGAGCAGATGATGTACAACACCTTCAACATGGGTATCGGTATGGTACTGGCTGTTGATCCGGAAGATGTAGACGCAGCGATGAAAGCCATCCGTTCCACAGGAGATACGCCATATGTGATCGGCCACATTGAAAACGGAGAAAAAGGAGTACAGTTATGCTAAGATTAGCAGTTCTCGTCTCCGGCGGCGGCACGAACCTGCAGGCGATTCTGGATGCGATTGACGAGGGAACCATCACAAACGCGGAGGTTTCCGTTGTCATCAGCAACAATGCAGGAGCGTATGCGCTGGAGCGTGCGAAAAAGAAGGAGATTGATGCGGTATGCCTTTCCCCGAAGACCTTTGCATCGAGAGAAGCATTCAACGAGGCACTGCTGGCGAAACTGCAGTCGTACAACGTCGATCTCGTTGTGCTCGCAGGATGCCTGGTTGTGATCCCGCAGAGCATTGTGGATGCTTATCCGAATAAGATCATCAACATTCATCCGTCCCTCATTCCGTCGTTCTGCGGAACGGGCTATTACGGACTGAAAGTGCACGAGGGCGTATTATCCCGCGGCGTCAAAGTGACGGGAGCGACGGTTCATTTTGTGGACGGCGGAACAGACACCGGCCCGATTATTCTGCAGAAGGCAGTCGAAGTGCACGAGGGCGATACACCGAAGGCACTGCAGCAGCGCGTCATGGAAGAGGCCGAGTGGGTCATCATGCCGCGTGCGATTGATCTGATTGCAAATGGAAAGGTAACGGTAGAAGACGGACACGTAAAGATAAAGGAGTAAGAGCGATGAAAGTACTGATTGTAGGAAGCGGCGGAAGAGAGCATGCGATTGCCTGGAAGGTGGCGCAGAGCCCGAAGGTAGACAAGATTTACTGCGCTCCTGGAAACGCAGGAATTGCGGAGTACGCAGAGTGTGTCGATATTGCAGCGATGGAGTTTGACAAGCTCGTTGCTTTTGCGAAAGAAAAAGAGATTGACCTGACCGTCATCGGCATGGATGATCCGTTGGTCGGCGGTGTTGTCGATGCGTTTGAGGCAGAGGGACTGCGCGTATTCGGACCAAGAAAGAATGCGGCAATCCTGGAAGGATCGAAAGCGTTCTCCAAAGACCTGATGAAAAAATACCATATCCCGACGGCGGCATACGAGACATTCTCCGATCCGGAAGCGGCAGAGAAATATCTCGAGACTGCAAAATTCCCGATCGTGCTGAAAGCCGACGGTCTGGCTCTTGGAAAAGGCGTTCTGATCTGCAATACCTTAGAGGAAGCAAAAGAGGGCGTCAAGACGATCATGCTCGACAAGAAATTCGGCAGTGCCGGAAACGAGATGGTCATCGAGGAGTTTATGACGGGACGTGAGGTTTCCGTTCTCTCCTTTGTGGATGGAAAGACGATCAAGACGATGAGTTCCGCACAGGATCACAAGAGAGCAGGAGACGGCGACACCGGCCTGAACACCGGCGGTATGGGCAACTTCTCCCCGAGTCCGTTCTATACCGAAGAAGTGGATAAGTTCTGTAAGAAATATATCTATCAGCCGACCGTAGATGCGATGGCAGCCGAGGGAAGACCGTTTAAGGGAGTTATCTTCTTCGGACTGATGCTGACACCGGACGGACCGAAGGTGCTCGAGTACAATGCCCGCTTCGGCGATCCGGAGGCACAGGTTGTGCTTCCTCGTATGAAGACAGACATTATTGATGTATTTGAAGCCTGCATCGACGGAACTCTCGACCAGATCGACCTGCAGTTTGCAGATAATGCGTGTGTCTGCATCGTACTGGCTTCGAACGGTTATCCGGTTTCCTACGAAAAAGGATTCCCGATCCGCGGACTCGAGACGTTCAAAGAGCATGAGGGCTATTACTGCTTCCATGCAGGAACGAAGTTCAAAGACGGCGAGATCGTGACAAACGGAGGCCGTGTCCTCGGCGTGACAGCACTTGGCGATACCCTGAAAGAGGCACGTGCGAATGCATATAAGGCTGTTGACTGGGTTGACTTTGACAATAAATATTACCGCCATGATATTGGAAAAGCGATTGACGAAGCGTAACGTGAATGTGAATTTTAATTTTGAGTAAAATGGAGCCGCCAGAATCCCGGTGAAAGGGAAATCTGGCGACTTTGTCTTTTTATTCTGAAAAGGGAATAAAGCGCCGCCGTTCCAGATACAATAGTAAGGAGATCCTTTGCTTTTTAGCAGAATCAGAACAGGAAAGGCGGTCGGAAAAGATGGGAATCGTTTGTCTGGCGGGAATTTTTGCCGTATTTCTTCTGCTTGCATGGACGCTCTGCCGGGCGGCAGGATGGGAGAAAGAACGGGAAGATCTGGAACAGGAGCAGTACCTGAAAGAGTGGCGGGAGAAAAAGTTGAAAAAAATCGAAAAAATTTGAAAATTAGTGTTGACATTTGGCGGGTGGAATGCTATACTAACGAAGTCGGTTGGTGATACAGATAAAAAGCCAACAGACAAAACACCGATGTGGGGTCTTAGCTCAGCTGGGAGAGCATCTGCCTTACAAGCAGAGGGTCATAGGTTCGAGCCCTATAGGTCCCATGTTACAAAAGAATATGGCGAGATAGCTCAGTTGGCTAGAGCACACGGTTCATACCCGTGGTGTCGAGGGTTCGAATCCCCCTCTCGCTACTTATGGAACCCTTGAGAAATCAAGGGTTCTTTTGGCTTTATGGACAGTATGATGATATGGCTGTCATGTCAAAATCGTGTCTTGAAATCCACAGGGATTTGTGAGAAAATAAGATTACCTAAGAGCTTGTTTTGGGCTCTGAAAGTAAATAAAACAGTAATGGATAGAAGAAAGATAAGGAAAAAACAATGATAGAGTTTAATAAACCACCTTTTATTGGAACAGAACTGGAATACATCCGCCAGGCGGCAGAGGAAAACAACAAGCTGTGCGGCGACGGTCCTTTTACGAAGAAATGTTCTGCCTGGATGCAGGACAATTTCAACGTAAAACATGCGATTCTTACGACATCCTGCACCCATGCACTGGAAATGGCAGCTTACCTGTCTGAGATTCAGCCGGGCGACGAAGTGATCATGCCGTCCTACACGTTTGTTTCCACTGCAGATGCCTTCGTTCTGCGCGGAGCAAAAATCGTCTACGTGGATATCCGTCCGGATACAATGAACATCGACGAGACCAAGATTGAGGATGCCATTACCGAAAAAACAAAAGCGATTGTTCCGGTTCACTATGCGGGCGTTGCCTGTGAAATGGATACCATCATGGATATTGCAAAACGCCATAACCTGAAGGTTGTAGAGGATGCGGCACAGGGCGTGAGCGCGTACTACAAGGGAAAAGCCCTTGGAACGATCGGCGATTTTGGCTGCTACAGCTTCCATGAGACGAAAAACTATACGATGGGAGAGGGCGGCGCGCTGCTGTTCCAGGATGAGAATTATCTGGAAAAAGCAGAGATCCTTCGTGAAAAGGGAACGAACCGCAGCAAGTTTTTCCGCGGACAGATCGACAAATATACTTGGATCGACTACGGTTCCTCCTATCTGCCGAGCGATATGAATGCGGCTTACCTGCTTGCAGAACTCGAGGAACATGAGAAAATCGACAGAAAGCGGATGGCCATCTACAACTATTACCATGAGCAGCTCCGTCCGCTGGCTGAGGCCGGAAAGATCGAGCAGCCGGTTGTGCCGGAAGGCTGTGTACATAATGCGCATATGTACTTCATCAAGGCAAGAAATCTGGAAGTGCGTACAAAACTGATCAAGTATATGAAAGAGCGCGGTGTGATGTGTGTCTTCCATTACGTTCCGCTCCATACCTCCCCGGCCGGACAGAAGTTCGGTGTTTTCCACGGAGAGGACAAATACACAACAAAAGAGAGCGAGCGCCTGATGCGTCTGCCGATGTTCTACGGCCTGTCTGAACAGGATATGGCATATGTCGTAGAGTGCCTCATGGACTTTAAAGAGTGGTAACATTTCATGTATGAGAAGTTTTTAAACTACTTTACGGACTATATTTTCGTGAAGGATGAGCCGCAGAAAGCCGATGTGATTTTTGTGCCGGGAAACGGATATCCGCAGATGGCGGCGCACGCGGCAGAACTCTGGAAAGAAGGATTTGCGCCGTATGTGCTTCCGTCGGGAAGATACAGTACTGTGCTCGGGCATTTCGCCGGTGTACAGGATCTTGCGGAGCAGTACGGCGGGAACTATGAAACCGAGTGGGAGTTTCTGCGGACGGTACTGCAGAAAAACGGCGTGCCGGAGAAAGCGATTCTGCGCGAAGACAAGGCGACGTATACGTATGAAAATGCACTGCGGTCACGGGAAGTGACAGATGCGGCGGGCATCGAGGTAAAAAAAGCGATCCTCTGCTGCCGGAATCTCCATGCGAGACGGTGTATTCTGTATTACCAGCTTGTCTACCCGGAGACAGAGTTTTTTGTCTGTCCTTCGGATATTGAGTTCACCAGAGAAAACTGGCATACAAAGGGTGAATGGATCGACCAGGTGTTAGGAGAAATGGAGCGCTGCGGCGGTCAGTTCCACAAGATTCTGCGGGAACTGCCGGCGGATTCTGAATTTTAACACCAGTAGACAAGAAGTCCCCCGCTTCTAAAGCGGTGGGATGAATTGTTAAAAGAAACATAACGGCAGTGGTAGGCGGAGAGAAATCGGTATCCTCCACTGACATGAGGAAAGTCACAGTCGAACTATTCTCGACATGTCAGACTCCGTGAAAATACCGACTGTAAGTTGAAACGAAAAGATTTATAAAAAAGAGCGGAAATTGTGGTAAAATTGCGGCTCGTATGGTATACTATCGTTAAGTTAAGTTTCTAATCTAAAGCAAAGGTTGGTGGACAGTATGAATAAGATTGATGAAGTATTAGAGCTTTTAAAACAGAGAGAACGTGAGAGCGAAAAACCGAAAAACGTGATTTTATGGGTCCTTGCCATTGTCGGAGCGGTAGCGGCAGTTGCAGGAATCGCATACGCAGTATACCGGTTTGTAACTCCGGATTATCTGGAAGACTTCGAAGATGATTTCGATGACGATTTCGACGATTACTTCGAGGATGAAGACGAAGATAAGTAGGATGGAAAAAAGAAACTCCGGTGCCGGAACGTGGTACCGGAGTTTTTCTGTCCGGAAATTAGTTTGACATAGAAGGAGAAGAGAATGAAAAAAGGAGAAATTTACGAGGGAGTCGTGGAAAGAATCGATTTCCCGAATAAAGGACGTGTACATGTGGAGGGCGAGACGGTTACCGTGAAAAATGCAATTCCGGGACAGAAGATCCGCTTTCAGATCAACAAAAAAAGAAAGAACCGCATGGAGGGCCGCCTGCTCGAAGTAACAGAAAAATCCCCGATGGAAAAGCGCGATCCGGTCTGCAGTATTTTCCCGTCCTGCGGCGGATGCATGTACCAGACGATGAGTTATGAGGATCAGCTTGCAATGAAGGCCGGTCAGGTGAAAAAACTGCTCGACGATGCCCTCGTGGAGGCCGGCCAGGTCAATGAGGCGGGGGAGGCCGATTATCCGTTCCTTGGAATCAAGGGAAGTCCGAAGGAGTTTGCATACCGGAATAAAATGGAGTTTTCCTTCGGCGATGAATACAAGGACGGTCCGTTGTCTCTCGGACTTCATAAAAAGGGAAGCACCTACGATGTCCTGACCGCGTGCGACTGCAAAATCGTGCATGAGGATTTCACAAAGATTCTGACCTGCGTGCTGGCGTACTTTAAAGAGCGGAACGCAAGTTACTACCACAAGATAAGCCACGAGGGTTACCTGCGCCACCTGCTGGTGCGAAGAGCCGAGAATACCGGAGAAATCCTGGTAAATCTCGTCACCACAAGCCAGGAAGAGTGGGATCTGATGCCGCTCGTGCAGGAAGTGCTTGGTCTGCCGCTGGAAGGAAAGGTTGTCGGATTCCTCCATATCATAAATGATTCCCTGGCAGATATTGTAAAGAGCGATGAGACAAAAGTGCTCTACGGACAGGACTACTTCTATGAAGAACTCCTCGGACTGAAATTCAAGATCACCCCGTTCTCCTTCTTCCAGACCAATTCCCTTGGCGCGGAAGTTCTCTACAGCACCGCCCGCGAGTTCGTCGGCGAGACGAAAGACCGCACGATCTTCGACCTCTACAGCGGAACCGGAACCATCGCCCAGATCCTTGCACCGGTCGCAAAAGAAGTGATCGGCGTGGAAATCGTGGAAGAAGCTGTTACAGCTGCAAAAGAGAACGCAGAGGCAAACGGCCTTACCAACTGCAGTTTCCTCGCCGGAGACGTGCTGAAGGTGATCGATGAAATCGAAGAAAAACCGGACTTCATCGTTCTTGATCCACCGCGCGAAGGAATTCATCCAAAGGCTCTGCCGAAGATAGTTGATTTATATAGGTGTGAAAAAATGCTTTACATCTCCTGCAAGCCGACTTCTCTTGCGCAGGATCTGGTAGAATTTGCAAAATATGGATACCGTGTAGAAAAAGTCTGCTGTGTTGATATGTTTCCGGGAACGGTGCATGTGGAGACGGTTGTTCTTTTGTCCCAACAAAAACCAGATGACACGATAGAGATCGACTTAGACCTGGACGAGCTGGATGCCACCAGTGCCGAGTTGAAAGCAACCTATCAGGAAATCAAAGATTATGTGCTGAAAGAATTTGGCTTGAAGGTTTCAAGTTTATATATTTCTCAGGTAAAACGCAAATGTGGAATTGAAGTGGGAGAAAACTATAATCTTCCAAAATCAGAAAATGCAAGAGTTCCACAATGCCCGAAAGAGAAAGAAGATGCTATCAAGGCTGCCCTGAAATATTTTGCGATGATCTAAGGACATCGCTGATTTCAAGGAGGAATAACACATGAAAAGCACATTTGAAAAAATGGGTGGAACCTACACACTTGGCGCAGACGGAATTTACTATCCGAATCTTGTCAGTACAGATGAAGAACCGCATTATGGGAAATATGGAATGATGCGGAAAACGTATCTGAAAGAGCATCGTCCGGCAATGTATTCACTGTATATGTTGGAAGACAGACTGGTGGAACATCTGAATCTTGTGGACGATGAAGCACAGGAGAGAATGGATATTCTGGTGCGTCAGATGATGGAGAGGCAGGGCATTACGGAAGAATTGAAAGCTCGTGACCAGATGGAATGGGTCAGAGCGGTAAATAATATCCGGAATGCTGCAGAAGAGATTGTGTTGAAAGAATTAGTGTATATTTAAAGCGTGGAAAGCTCCTTCGGGAGCTTTTTGCTGTTTATAAGATAAATTCTGTCGGAGATTTTGACTTAATGATTTGATTTATAAAACTGGCAATGATACAATTAGCGTAATTTGTAAGAAAGCAGAGAAAATATGAGTGAAAAGTTACTGATTGTTGAAGATGACAAAAAATTAAATGATGGAATCCGTCTGGCTTTAAAGAATGATGCTTATTTCTTTTATCAGTGCAGAACTTTGCAGGAAGCTAGAGAAATCTTGAAAAAGGAAGATATCACATTGGTTTTATTAGATGTGAACTTGCCGGATGGGAATGGGATTGATTTTGTAAGAGAAATAAGGAAAAATAGTCAGGTGCCGATTATTCTGCTTACAGTAAATAACATGGAAGTAGATATTGTAACAGGATTGGAAGCTGGGGCAAATGATTATATTACGAAACCGTTTAGTTTGATGGTTTTGCGTGCAAGAGTGTCTGTGCAGCTTAGAAATAAAGAGGCAGCAGCTAAAAATTCTATGGAGCTTGATGGATTTGAGTTCTATTTCGATAAAATGGAATTTTTCAAAGATGGAGAACCTATTGAACTTAGTAAGACAGAACAAAAGCTCCTTAGAGTGCTGTGTGAAAACAGAGGAAAAGTATTGAAACGGGAATATCTGATTGACGAGGTATGGCAGGGAGATACAGAGTTTGTGGATGCTCATGCTCTGACTGTTGCAGTCAAACGCCTCAGAGACAAATTAGAAGATGATACGCAGAAGCCTAAATATATCAAAACGGTTTATGGAATTGGTTATACCTGGGCGGTGAATGGATGATAGAAATAATTATATTGATTGTAGGAATATTTGTTTTAAGTGGAATCTTCTGGCATAGCATTTTTTATCAGAAAGAAAAAAAGCTTTTGAACCGGCTGCAGCAAATGCTGGATTGTGCCATAGATGGAGAACTGGAACGGACAGAAATATCAGAAGAAAAGTATTCTGCTCTTGAAAACAGCATGAAACAACATTTAGACAGTAGCTTTCTAGCACGAAAGAACCAACAGGAACAAAAAGAAGTGATACAGAAACTTATTTCCGACATTGCGCATCAGACTTTGACTCCTATTTCAAATTTGAAAATTTATGGTGAAATACTCTCTGAAACGAATCATGAAAATCAGGAGGAGATAGATACCATTTTGGAGCAGACAGAGAAATTAGATTTCCTGATACAATCATTGGTCAAATTATCACGGATGGAGAGTGGAATTATCGCAGTACATTCGGAGGATACTACTATTACACAGATGCTTGAATCCATACAGCAGCAGGTTAGCGTGAAAGCAAGGGAGAAGAATATTACTCTGAGCCTATGTGACACGGATTTGCATGTTCTATGTGATCCAAAATGGACTGTGGAGGCACTCGGAAATATTGTAGATAATGCGATTAAATACACAGCATGTGGGGGAAATGTTCAGGTAAAAGCTGAGCAGAATTCTTTCTTTGTAAAGATTGATATTATTGATGATGGCATTGGAATAGAAAAAGAAGAAATACCAAAGATATTTGGAAGGTTTTATCGGAGTCTGTCAGTGGCAGACCAGCCAGGAGTAGGAATTGGCTTATTCCTTGCAAGAGAGATTATTCAGGCACAAAAAGGGTATATAAAAGTGACATCAGAGAGAGGAAAGGGCTCTATCTTTTCTGTGTTTCTCCCGATATCAAAAAAGGAATAGTATCAAAACTGTGATATTTCAGAAACCGGATAGAGACATTGTTGTGATAAAGTCTGTATTGTAAAGAGCAATACAGGCTTTTTTAAAATATAAGACAGGGAGGAAGACATGAATATATTAAAAACGGTAGATTTACAAAAAATATATGGACAAGGAGAAACAGAAGTCAAAGCCCTTGATGGTGTAAATTTAGAAGTGGAAAAGGGGGAGTTTGTAGCGATTGTTGGAACTTCCGGGAGCGGAAAGTCTACGATGCTTCATATCATTGGAGGATTAGATAATCCAACATCTGGGCAGGTAATTGTGGATGGACAGAACTTAAGCCATATGACAGATGAAGAGCTTACCATTTTCCGACGCAGGAATATTGGTTTCGTATTTCAACAGTATAATCTGGTTCCGATGTTGAATGTATGGGAGAATATTATTCTTCCCGTGAAGCTGGATGGAAAAAAGATTGAAAAGAAATATGTAGATGAAATCATTGATACACTTGGTATTCGAACAAAATTGGAAAATCTGCCAAGTGCTCTATCCGGCGGACAGCAGCAGAGAGTGGCAATTGCGAGGGCTTTAGCTGCAAAACCTGCCATTTTGCTCGCTGACGAACCGACTGGAAATTTGGATTCGAAGACAAGTCAGGATGTATTAGGGCTTCTGAAAGTAACCAGTAAGCGTTTTCACCAAACCATCGTTATGATTACCCATAATGAAGAGATTGCCCAGATGGCAGACCGGATTTTACAGATA
>OLZB01001054.1_pt1 | contig 11190 bp, 9 predicted proteins | sample 1673421 | NCBI WGS metagenome assembly OLZB01 (sample SAMEA103958111, study PRJEB25191) | human gut metagenome | biome: human-associated habitat [ENVO:00009003]; feature: intestine environment [ENVO:2100002]; material: feces | place: Germany | collected 2013/2015
ATTGACCAAGGATTAATTCTTTGTTACCATATACTGTAGTAGGCCAGGGTTTAGTATAAAACTTCTTCAAGTGTAAATAATCTACCGATTCAAGATTATCTATAAGTGCATAGATATCAGAGATTCTTACGCTGCCACCAATGTCTGAGGCTTCCGGAGAATAAGCATTAAACAATGCACTTAGAATCTGAGATTGTATTTCCGACGTTTTATAAGATTTCTTCCCAGTAACCTCTACATCCAGGATAATGTTTACCTTACCTGCAGACTTAACTGTTAACCAAGTAGTAAGAGGTGAGTTCTGATGTAATACATCATATACCTTTTGAATAAGATTAGAGTCAGCAGTAGCACCATTATCTGGAGATATATAAACAATTAATTTTCTACCACATTCATATTCTGCCTTTGCCTTACTAACTCCATCAACTAGTTTAGCTAAGTCTATGAAATCTTGTTTGGTAATAGCAACTCCCATAGTCTTTACACTCAAGGGTATATGTTCCTTGAGCATATTGAAATTTTCGTATGATGAACCTCCACCTGCAGCATAAGTATTAGATACTGTAGCATCAGTAACTGATGAAGATATAACTGTTGGTACAGAAGTAATCATACCAGATTTTACATTACCATTGATACCCGTAGTAAGGTAGAACTTAACTTCAGATATTTTGGCATTAGCTGCTGGCTTCTGTCCATATTTACCATCACCAAATAAGATATAAGGGTTTAAAGCTTCATCCATGGTAACCATGAAATGTTTATCGGTTGGTTTTGAGTAAGCAAAGGTGTTTACCAATACCCAAGATTCTCCACCAATCTTCATACTCATAGTTCCATGTTCGTAATACTTACCATTAGGTAGTGTACCAAGAGTAATAGTTACCCTTTCATCTGAAGGTATAACCATACCATTTATCTGGCTTTCCGTATATAATTCGTGTTGTACAACTGGAACTTTACAAGTAGTTACATTAGCATACCAAGTTACGTCTCTAGATGATAGCCATTTGTTACCATTAGAGTCTGTGAATAAAGTTCCAGAAGGTATAGTTAACTTAGCACCAATAGAATCTCCAGATACATCTCGAGATACTACCAAATCTACTGATGCTGCAATAGCACCTCTTGCATGATAATCTACCAAAGCACCATGCTTAACTACTGAACTGTATTTACGAGCAGTAGGCAAGAATGATTCCCTTGCCATATTATCAATGTAGTAGTGAAGAACTTCGGCAATTGCCGCAAATAATGAAAGGATAATGATTAAGATATTTCCTTCCGAGTAATCAGTTACGAGTACATTGCCATCTTTGTCTTTGATATTCGTAAGTGATTCTATCAGCTTGGCCTTAATCTGTTGGTAAGACCTCTGATAAGGGTTGAGCCATTTATTAGTGATTCCCATATTAATAAGAGTTTAATGAATTTTCATTTTTATCGTAGGTCAGGTACAGGTACTGACTAGTAGAAGTTTCATTAACTACATAATGAACTTCTATGTTTATTTTAGCACCTTGTCTAGAAACGGTAATACCTTTAAAGGTAATCCTTTGTTCCCATGCACCAATTGAGCTTTTAATAAACTCTTTAATAATAAAACTTAGGGCTTGTGTATTTGGCTCCTCTATACATTCCCATAGGCGATTCCCAAAGTTTTCCTGTCGAAATCGTTGTCCTATTAAATAATACATTATAGAGCTTATATTATTTCTTACCAAAGCCATATCACCATTAACGGGATACCAACCGGTTTCACCCTTTTCATTTCTCGTAAGTTGAATAGGGAATATCATACCCTTTCCAACAATGTTAGTAAGATAGTTATCCATTAGTGTATACATTTAGTGTCCTCATAATCTTCTTGTTTGAAAGTAGAGAACGGTTGACTTGCTTGAGTTACAGTAGGACCTGAAGAACCTGGTCCAGTAGTTACACCTGAGTGTACATGAGAATTGAATAGAGCTCTTAGAGTTTCCAGTTCTTTAATGGTATTATTGAGTTTCTCGGTTAGTTCTTTGATATTAACTACTCCTTGATTCTCTCCCTTATTTAAGATTACTGTATCACCAGAACCTACACTTACATCTCCTTGTGCTTGAATAGAAATGTTTCCCTTAGCAGCAATGCCTACATCTCCATTTATATAAACAGTTAGCTTTCCATTATCATCATCAAGTACCATTACATTTCCTTCTGGAGTTATAATACCCATTTTATTAGGACCATCCAAAGGGTCTGGTATTTGTTGTAGTCCCCAACCATGATATTCCCATAGAGGTTTAGTTGGGTCTCCAAATTCGAATGTGACAAATACTATATCTCCAACTTTAGGAGCTAAGTACTTGAACCCATTATTGATAGAACCATGTTGGCCCTTAGGAAAAGCCCATGTAATGATTCCACCCATAACTTCAGGACAGCATACTTTAATACGGTTCATATGTTTCTCCGTATCATTATTATCTACCACTATGCCACGGTAGATAGAGTAGTATCTACCTAAACCTTCGATACCCTCTTCTGTTAGTAATCTAGCTGTTGAGTACATTATTTCTTGTTGGATTTATATCGTTCATAAGCTTTCATTGCCCAATTAAACTCATCGAAGTTATACCTTTCTTTCATAGAAGGAGTAACCTTTGATTGGTCTGCCTTTATGACATTAGTTTTACCATAGAGTGCAGTACCGTTGGAAGTTACTACTGTGCCTTCTGTACGAACGGTACCTGCAGCAAGAGCTTTTGGGTCTTTAGCATTTATCTCGTCATAATAGAACTTATTCTGTAAGAACTCTCCTGCACCTTTCTTATCAATAATTCTACCCTTATCATCCATAAACCTTCATTATAGGTAAAATCATGTACAATATCAGAAGCATTAGCAGTATTCTTTTTGTTCTTACCAAAATCAGTTTTAGCAGAATCCTTAGCATCATTACTTACAATATCCTGAGTACTAAGTTGAGTCATAGATGTAGTTTGTCCATCTCTTGCATTGTTCTTAATCAAATCAAGAGTACAAAGATAACCTTGACCAGCATCCATTGAATGTTGTACAGATTTAATATACCAAAAACCTGACCACCTTTTTCCAACGTTATCCAGGTAAATTACCTGAGAAGATTGTAATGAGGGTCTACCTACTACAGTCATTTGGCATACTAGTTTTCTTTCGGATATCTTAAGACCACCGTTAGCATTAGCATTCATTGCCCAAGTAACTTTATCTGCTCCACCATATCTACCAAAAAGATTATGATACAATTTATAAATAGGTACTAAGTATGGTACCTTCTTCATTCTTCGTATCTTAACCCTAGCTTTAACTTTTCGAGTCATTGTAGGAGTAGTAACTCCATCACCAGAGTACTTTAACTCATATGTATCAGGGTACACCATAATACATGGGTCTTTTTCCATTGCAGATATACCTCTTTGAGATTGCTCATTAGCTGAAGCAATCTTATATTTATTGCCCTGAGTATCTCTAAGGTCAATCATATGGAGAGGTGTCATACCTTCCGGGTCATATTCTCTTGGGTCTACCCATTCTTCTGCAAGGTATTCCATTTTGTATTCTCCAGTAAATAAGTATCTTTCGTTTTCTAGTAATTGCCTAAGATTACTTTCTAACTCTTTACCGTTCTTTGAGTTCTTTAAGATTTCTTGAATAACCCTTTTCTTATCGTTCGGTAGATTATTTACAGCAGTATTAATTGCCTCACGATATTGCTCAGTACTTAAATTATCCAATGCTTCTTGTTTACCTGCATTATAAGCAACATAAGGCTTTTGAGAACCGTATTCTTTTATTGCAGAACTAGATTTTTTTACTTTAGCTTCATACTGTTTATGACTAGCTATTATTTCTGGAGATACAGTAATGGGATGAGGATGTCCCAACCCAAAATTCTGTCCAGTTCTATAATCCCATGAAGGTACTACTTCGGTATTATCTTGGGGAGATTTAAGGGGTTTGAATAAAGATATCTCTTCTTTCTCTCTTTCAGGTTCTGTAGTATCCGTAGAACCTACAACTAAACCCTTATCTTCTGGGTCTATTGTTTGAGTTAATTGAGCTTTTACCCTTTTAGTTATCTTTTGCATAGTGAAAGATACTCTAAGTACCTCACCATTTTCTTGTTGGTATATGTAAGTATATTCGGGTTCTTGAGTAAACTTACGATTGTGTATGTATATTACACCATCCCTAGAATCAATATACCAAGGACCATTTGCATACCCTTTCATCTTTTGTTCTAATTGAACCAAGATGTTATTACCTATTAATCCTAAGTCACTATCTATCAGAGACTTTAAATCACTTGGCATAGCTACTTGAGCTACTCCACTAAACCTGTTAGCGTAAAGTATCTTTCCAGTAGTATTTCGACTTTGTTCTGTCGGGACCTGTAGTGACTCGTAAACTTTATTACTTATTACTTGTTTAGCCATTACTGAAATATTTCTATGATTACGCCTATGTCATTGTTACAGCCATTATCCAAAAAGTTGGATAAACTGTATTCCGATAAATCTGAATGAGTGTAAGGTGGTTGGAATCTTAAATCTCCAACTGTATCTATACACTTAATCGTCACATGAGTGCCAGTGGAATCGAATACACAATCCAAATCTCTAACCTTAATACTGCGTACTGGGCTAGAGATAAATTGACCATCGGGGTATATGTATCCCCACTGAAGATAAATAATCGAGCTTTCCTGAAGGTCCTCGATATCTACAGTATCTGGGTCTCCAGTATCAAATGTAAGGGTAGCTAAGTTCTCCTTCTCCTCATCATACTTGTAGCTCCAATTACTTATATAAGCGCCAAGAGGTATGCCAGTAATGGGATTCATTATAGGCATACCTCCAGAATTGAACAGAGCCATGTAAGGTGTTGCTGTTCCATTATAAAGTATTGGTTGGTTAGGTTTTCTAATTTCAGCCATACATTGGTATTCTTAAAATTTGATAAGGTTCTAATTCTTGAAAAGGGTTCAAGATATTATTAGCTTCGGCAATCAAATACCACTTACCAGAATCACCATAATAACGATAGGCAATATTCTGTATAGTTTCTCCATCCAATACAGTATGTTGTTTATCGTTATCAGTATAAGGAACGTTTGGGGGAGTTACCTCTAATGAATAATCTCCCTCATCATACTTAAGAGCAATGGCTCCATCATATGGACTTGCTCCTGTTAGGTATTGATTTAAGTCTATCATATCTGTATTCCTTTCGTATTCTTTAAATCTTCTTCAGTTACAATGTCTTGATAAGATAAGTTATAAGCACTTACCCTTTTGAAGATTAATTCCTGAGTTGCAGCTGAGGGCAATAACTTTAAATCCTCAATTGTACTTGACTTACCTGCTACTCTAGTCCTTGAGGCATTCCTAAAGTTATTCAGAGTATAAGTTGCAGATGTAAGAATGTATTGATGATTATCAAATATACCAGAATTACCCCATTCGATTTTTAGAATCGGAGGGCTTGCCTGATAAGCATTTGCCTTAGTCCACATTTCCAATAATCGGCATTTAGTAATTACCTCTTTTGGATTATCTGGGTCATTACAAAACCAAGATACATTGAATTGAATTATATCCTCACTACCCGTAAAGTGATACATAGGAGTATTACGTCCCATAGATTTAATCGTTGCCCAAGTAGTTTCTCCTCGAAAATCAATTGATGGTGGTCTATTTTGAAGAGTGATATATTGATATGGGCTAGCAGTAAGATTATAAATCACTACCTGATTCATGTTTCTTATCTCTGGCATTACCAAGAAAAGTTCTTTATTCTTTGTAACACTCTGACCTTTAGCTGGGTCCATTTCTTCATATCCGAATGGAACTCCACCTTCTACTTGATGTTTTAATTCCATTCGATATTGATTCTGAATCCTTTGGTTTAATTTAGGATTCTTTGAAGTAGCTCTAGGTCCGAAGGGATTATTTGGGTCATAGATTTTACCCTTATCTGCAGTATCCTTAGGCAAGGTAGAAGTTGCTCTATTGAGATAAATCCTTGCTCTCCAAAGTTTATTCAGAGGACCAGTAAGAACTCCTGCAGAATCTCTTGTGAGGTCATTGTATTTTTCAACAACCCCACCTGCTATTTGATTTAATATTCTTGCCATGATTGTTTAGTTTAATCCTAAAGATATACCAGTAAAATCTTGTTGACCACCAGGAGCAAAGTCTCCAGCTTCGTTTCCATCTACTGATATATTAATTCTTGAATCCTTGAATCCATCTCTGATTGCACCTCTAACTGCATCAATAAATGCTTGTTGGTTTCTGTCTTGAATAGAAGCTTTGGTTTCTTCTGAGTTTAATGCAGCAGTGTTATTATCTACAGAACTTGTAAGACCACCGATTACTTCTATCAATGCAGGGATAGCTATAGAAGCTAGTAGTCCCCAAGGCCCACCTAAGAATCCTAAAAGTCTACCACCAAGTAATCTAGCACCAAACCCCATAGCACCTTTCTTAGCAATCTGTTGGCCTGCAGTTTTAGTTACAGTAGAACCTACTGCTGCTCCAACCCCTGCTCCTGCAAGTGTACTCATTGAAGTAAATCTTCCTCTTGCATCTCTTGCTACTACAGTACCTTTCTTGGTTTTACCTATAGCACCTCCCATAGGTAATGCAAAGAATTTACCTGGAGCCATCTGCATAGCAGTCATCCTCATCATCATTGCAGAGATATTTCTCATGTGACCTTCAAGGATAGTAGCTTGAACATTAGTTCTTACCATACCTTCTGCCATACCATTGGTCTCGGTAGTAGCTAAAGCTTGGAAAGTACCAATCATTTTGATTGTACCTTGAATAAATTTGAAGCCTTGATATAAAGTACCTACTACTGCTCCAGTTGCAACTACCTTTACCAAGAACTTACCTGCCCAAGTTTCTTGTATACTGTTAATAATCTTTAGGATACCAGAACCCAATTTAAGTACTGGGCTAAAGACTTCAGCAAGTGTAGAACCTGCAGTTACAATAAAGTTCTCCCAGTTTGATTTAAACTGTTCGATAATACCAGCAGGAGTTTGTAATCTTTCTTGAGTTAAATTTTCTACTGTACCACTTGCACCTGCAACCTTATCCATAAGTTCAGTAAGCTTATTAGCTCCAGTCCAGTAATCCTGAAGTAAAGCTGAGGCAGCTCTTGTACCACGAACTCCAAAGATATTAAACAGAGCAGAGGAGATATCTATTCCTCGTTTACCTCTAAGTTTATCTCCCAATATAGATATAATCTTATCTAATCTCAAAAGATTACCCGAGGCATCTACTAGAGTTTTTGGGTCAATGCCTAAAGATTTTAGCATCTCACCACCTCCCTTTTTCTGCCCGGTTACGGAAAGTGTTAAATAGCGCATCATGTTTGCTAATGCAGTACCAGCTGATGAAGCTTGGATACCTTGATTACCAAGTACTCCAATGGCTGCAGCTGCATCACCCATACTGATTTTGGCATTTCTAAATTCTGCTCCTGAATATTGGAAAGATTGGGCAAGGTCTGTTAGAGAAATATTTGCAGAGGTTACTGCAGTTGCCAATTGGTCTACTACCTGGGTAGCATTCTGTGAAGGTATATTAAATGTCTGCATGATGTTAGTCATCAAGTCAGCAACTCCACCTTTCTGACCAAGAGGCATACTGAAGATAGAAGCTAGCTTAGCTGCAGGGCCAATCATTCTTTCGATTTGCTCTACATTGTTACCAGCCATTGCCAAGTACCTTTCGCCTGATGCAATATCTGCAGCAGTAAGAGGAGTTACCTCATTGACTTCTTTGGCTACTTGCATTAGCCTTGCCTGTTGAGCAGCATTAGCTCCAGACATTTTAGAAGCTAAGAATACTTGGTCGTATACTCCTGCAGAATATTGGTAGGCCCTTGCCATACCTCCAACCAATTCTTTTCCAAACTCAAAAGCATTAGAAGTTGACATTTGAATACCTCGATTCCAGGTATTCATATCGTTCATCATTGTTCTAAATGAGTTCGATATTCTGCCAGCCTCATTAGAGAATCGGTCTTTTAATACCATTGCAACACCGACCTCGACTAAGCTTCTTCTGTCTATCATTTTCTAGTTTTCTTTTTTAAGTTTTCATAATACTCATCGGCTATATCCTTAAATCTTTTCCTTTCTCTATACGGAAGACGCAAAAAGCTGAGATAGTCGATGGCTATCTCAGCTCTACATATATAAGTAAATGTACCTGGGTGGTCTACGCTTCCGTCAGGTAGAAAAAAGTCGGTGAAAGCATTATAGGATATTTATCAATTCTTCCAGGTATACTTGGATGTTCTACATCTGTGTTACCATCGAAGACTGGGTCATATTCAAATATTGTTTTACGAATCTCTGCAATGTCTCTTACTGAGAATAAATGGAAGCTTTCTACCTTTTCCCATTTACCATCAATCTGAAGGTGTAAGTTCCTTGCAATTAATGCAGCATTACGAGTTTGTTTTTCTACTGGCAAAGTAACCAACATTCTTTCTCCTGCACCAGTAAGCAAATCAAATTTAACTACCTTACCTGAAGATAGAGTTACTTCGTAATCGGTAAGCTTACCTTGTTCTGGATAATAAGGGATAGCGTTTGGTTTTTCGGCCAATTCCTTTTCTGTAGGAAATTCTCCATAGTTATCGAATAACATCTCGCTTAAGGATTGACCGTAAGTTTGTACTCCGCCTTCTTGGCCCCAATCATATTCAAATTCTACTTCATCACCAAGTGAGAAGATTCTTGATTGGAATAAGATACAGTATCTGTCATTCAAAGGGATACGGTCTGCATCCTCTACCGTTAATCTACGATTAGGAGTAAAGTCGGTATCAACTACAATTGCCTGAATGAACTTAGTAAGGTTCATAAGGTTTCTTACATCCATAGGATTAGATAAGATATCCTCATCTGCACCATTCTGTTCCCTGATTGAGAATTTATAACCTGATGGGGTTATAAACTCATGTGTTCTACAATTTAATTCCATGTTTAAATAAGTTATTTGGTTATACTTTAGTTCATAGTGTTCGCTGTAACAACAAGAAAGGGGTGAGCCCTTTCTAGGAATCCCACCCCTCCCACCTAAAAATCTTAGTGAAAATAGACTAAGCGTTTTTAATACTTATCTACAGTACCTACTGAGAATTCGATACTTTCGATAGTGTTTTCTGAAGCCATTCTGTCCAGGTCTAATCCTGTAATCTTACATGGCCATACCTCTTCGAAGAGGTGGGTGTTAAGTACGGAAACTCCATCTTCAGCAAGTTCATTTACGATTACATTTTCCCAGTATTGGCTTGGTACCAAACCTCCACCAGCAATCATATCTTGGCATGAATAAAGCCAATCATGAAGCCATGTATCTGAACCTGCAGTAGTTAAAAGTTTACCTACTACTAAGTTACCTACAGTAACTCTACCGGCAGTTTTAACGTCCCGGTTAACGTCTCCATGAGCAACCTGGTCAATCTCTACATCTGGCAAAGTACAAGTTTGGAACAGATAAGTATTGATTGGGTGCTTAGGGAATGTGATACTCCAAAGGAATTTCTTTCTTGGATTCTTTACTTTTGCTCCCATGTTTTCTTAATTTTATTCGTTAACGTCCTGAACAGATACGGACTTGGATGCCTGGTCAATATAGATGCCCATAGTGATTTCTTGCATCGGAACGATATCCTTGAATTTCAGGATTGCTTTGTATTTACCTTGACGAACATCGGCTTCATTGTTAACCGATAAGTCATTGTACGAGTTAGCGTCTTGGTCACCCATCCAGGTGTATTCAGACATGGCATCTTCATCTACCAAGTTATCCAGCATTGGTTTAACTTCTAGATAAATCTTATTCCAAGTGTTCCAGATATTTGGTTCTTCCAAATACTTTTCTAGAATAGGTCTAAGATTCTTTTTGAGATACAGATTCAATCTTACAATTGCAAGGAATCTTTCTGAATCCTGTTTTACCTGAGAAGAAAAACAATGCCACAGCAAAGTTTGTTTACCTTGGTTAGGAACATCTTTGATACAGATTATATTTGCATAATTCTGTGCTAACTCATTGAGTTCCTTAGTTCTTGAAGGAGAACCATAATTTGGGCATACTGGACCATTACCATCATAGATAATGCCCCGATTCATACCAGCAAATGATTTCCAAGGTCCAAACTGAGAAGCAGAAGCATCTCCTAATCCTGCAATGGTACCAAGAACATCTGAATCTACCAAGTTACCGTCGGCATTATAGTATTTAATACCACCACCAAAGTAAGCAACATACTTACTGTTACCTACAGTACCAAGGCAAGTCTGAATCCAAGTGATGATTGATTTCAAGTCTCTTGGTTGGTCACCCTGAGTATAGTGAGTAGTATATTTTGGTACTTCAATGTAGTAGGTATATTCTTGCAGTTCTTTAACCATATCTACTGCAGCCTTGTGTACTTTAAGTACATCAGCGGATGCTTCAAGATGTTGGTCAATGTGTGAACAGAAGATTTGATATACATCTACATAATCCTTAACGAATTCCAGAGAAGCAATCCATTCGTCTGCCGTAGGAGTACTACCGGCACTACCAATTGTACCATTCAATTTTACTCCATCGGCAGTGATAGCAGCACCATTGAGTTTAATATCAATTGGGTTTCTTGTCCCATCTACATCATCAGTTAACCATTTGATGAAGTTGTTCCAAGATTTGATGTTCTCTGTCTTTTCAGTTAATACCGGAACGATATATTCTGAGTTCTTTGCAAATGCACTCAGAGCAAGGTAATCTACAGAAGTATCATTGTTATCATCTGCAGTTTTGTAGGTTACTACTGGACCTTGTTCAAGTACCTGGCCATTAGCACTAATTACTTGATAGTAAACCGTGTTAGCCTGTTTGTAAATATTCACAGAGAAAGTTTCAGCACTACCAACTGGGTCTCCATATCCTTTAGTTACCAAACCAAAGCCAACAGCAACTGAACCAGAAGTAAACTTGAAAAGAGTAGAAGCCGTGGGTTCCTCTGGAGTTGCAGAAGCTACTACCGGAGAACCGTCTTCAGCAGCCTTAGGAGCAGATGCAGCTTTAGCTCTTGTTGCAGCAGATACTACACCTTTGGTTGCACCCTTACCAAGTACACGAATAA
>OLZB01001060.1_pt1 | contig 11147 bp, 13 predicted proteins | sample 1673421 | NCBI WGS metagenome assembly OLZB01 (sample SAMEA103958111, study PRJEB25191) | human gut metagenome | biome: human-associated habitat [ENVO:00009003]; feature: intestine environment [ENVO:2100002]; material: feces | place: Germany | collected 2013/2015
CGGAGAAAGGGGCGGAGCTGATGCCGGAGGACACCGGCTCCTTTGCCGCCGGGCTGATGGAGCTGCTTCGGGACGCGGTTCTGGGACTTCGGCCGGATTTGAAGGAAGCGTCCAAGGTCAGCCTTGGGGTGATCGCGGCGGTGATGATGGTGTCACTGCTCCAATCCTTTTCCGGAAGTGTGAAGACCGTCGCAAACCTTGTGGGGGCGACAGCCATTGCGGCGGGGCTGCTGCTGAGCGCAAATTCCCTGATTCGTCTGGGGTCGCAGACCGTGACGGAAATCAGCGAGTACGGAAAGCTGCTGCTTCCCGTCATGACGGCGGCCATGGCGGCGCAGGGCGGGGCGGCGTCCTCCACGGCGCTGTACGCCGGGACGGCGGTGTTCGACTCGGTGCTGAGCTCCCTGATTTCCCGGATGCTCGGCCCCATGGTGTACCTGTTTCTGGCGCTGTCGGCGGCAAACGGCGCAATCGGGGAGAATATTCTGGGAAAATTGCGGGATTTGGTCAAAAACGTCGTCAGCTGGAGCCTGAAAACCATATTGACGGTGTTCACGACCTATATGACCGTCACCGGCGTGGTCAGCGGCACTACCGACGCGGCGGCGCTGAAAGCAACGAAGGTCACCATTTCCTCCGTAGTCCCCGTGGTGGGCGGAATTTTGTCCGACGCTTCGGAAGCGGTGCTGGTCAGCGCGGGGCTAATGAAAAACGCGGCGGGCATTTATGGAATTCTGGCGGTGCTGGCGGTATTCCTAAGTCCGTTCCTGAAAATCGGCGTCCACTATCTGATACTGAAACTGACAGCCGCCGTATGCGGCATCTTCGGAGAAAAGGGACTGACGGAGCTGATCGGCGATTTTTCCACAGCTATGGGACTTCTGCTCGCCATGACCGGCTCGGAGTGCCTGTTGCTGCTCATCAGCACGGTGTGTTTTCTGAAAGGAGTGGGATAATGGAGGCGCTTCGGCAATATGTTATTTCTGTGGTAGCTGCCGCCATGCTCTGCGGCATTGTGGTCAGGCTGTTCCCCAATGGAAGCGGCAAGCAGGTGGGGAAGCTGATCTGCGGGCTGTTTCTGGCGTACACCGTTCTGAGTCCCATTTCGAGGGTGGATTTTTCCAAATTGCCGGACTTTTCCCTGCGGTACATGGATGACGCGGAGGACGCCGCCGCGATGGGAGAAAATCTCGCGCGGGATTCCATGGCGGATATCATAAAGGAAGAAACGGAAGCATATATCTTGGACAAAGCCGCAGACCTCCACGCGAACCTGCGCGTTGAGGTCGCTGTCGGCGAAGACAATCTCCCGGCGGCAGTCACGATCTCCGGGGAGGCGTCCCCTTACGCCCGACGGCAGATACAGGCCATGATCGCAAATGATCTGGGTATTTCAAAGGAGAATCAGAAATGGATTGGGTAACGCTGAGAAGCAGGGGAAAGGAGCTGGTCAGGAAATACCGCTATGTCCTTTTGGTGGTGCTGGCAGGGCTTTTTCTCATGGCGCTGCCCGACGGGAAAAACACAAAAGCAGCCCCGGAACCCGCCGCTGCGGAAACGGAACCCCGGCAGGACCTGCAAACCGGGCTGGAAGAAATTCTCAGCCAGATACAGGGCGCGGGCAGGGTGCGGGTGCTTCTGACCCAGCGGGAAGGGGAGCGGACGGTATACCAGACGGACGAGGATTCCACATCCTCCGGCATCCGGTCGGACACGGTTTTGCTCAATGGCTCTGACCGTTCTCAGACCGGGCTTGTGCAGCAGGTCAATCCCCCTACTTATCTCGGCGCGGTCATCGTATGCCAGGGGGCGGACAGCGCGTCCGTCCGGCTTGCCATCGTATCAGCGGTGGGCAGCGTCACCGGGCTGTCCACCGACAAAATAACCGTTTTGAAAATGAAATGAATGATTGGAGGCATTTTTATGAAGGTATGGAAGAAGAATCTGATTGCGGCGGCGATTTTGGTGACGGTATGCGCAGGCATCTACGTCAACTGGCGCTACACCGAGGATCAGGCGGCGGCAAATCTCACGGATACGCTGGACACGGAAAAGGTCATGTCCGACGACAATCTGGTGCTCAGCGAGGACATGGCGGCCATCTCCGCCGGGGAAGACGTGGCGACCACCTCCACCGACTACTTTGCCGCCGTCCGCCTGTCCCGGCAGCAGGCGAGGGACAACGCCGTGAATCTGCTTCAGGAAGCCATGTCCTACAGCGAAAGCTCCAAGGAAGCGGAGTCCGCGGTAGAGCTGGAACAGATCGTGCTGACGGCGCTGAGCGAAGCCCAGATCGAGAGCCTGATCATCGCGAAGGGCTATGCCGACTGCGTGGCCTACATGTCCGGCGAGGGCATTTCCATTGCGGTGGCTTCTCCCGAGGGCGGCTTGCAGCGGGAGGACGTGGCCGTTATCGCAGACATCGTCATGGCGCAGTCCGACTATTCTCTGAACGATATCCGTGTTGTGGAAGTTCAATAAGTTTATGCCCCGGATGAAGACCATCCGGGGCAATCTTGTAAATCCGTGCTTTGCTTGCAGAAAATGGTTGTATTTTTCTGGATTTGTGGTACAATAAACAAAAGTATGTCAAGCCCACGGGCGGGACAAACATTTAGGAGGTAAAACCTTATGGCTGAATATAAGCAGTACATCACCCAGATTCAGGAAAATGGAAGCGTCATGATCTCTGAGGACGTGGTAGCGACCATCGTGGCTCATGCCCTGTCCGAGGTGGAGGGCGTCGGCTCTCTGGGCATCAAGCCCGGCGTCAGCATCGCAGACTTTGCCAATAAAAAGAATTGGGGCAAGGGGCTGAAGATCCTGATTGCGGAGGATAACACCCTTACCATCGAGTGCGGCATTATGGTCTGCTACGGCTACAGCGTCGTGGACGTGGCGAAGGACGTGCAGGCGGCAGTGACCGCCAGCGTGGAGTCCATCACTGGCACGAAGGTCGAGAGCGTCTCCGTCAACGTCTGCGGCATCGTCCACAAGTAAGGTCGGGCGGTATGAAAAGAGGCGACGCCAGAGAACTGGCAGTACATCTGATTTACGGCCGGGCGTTTACCGGCGAGGAGCCGGAGCAGGTGGTTTCCACCCGTCTGGACAAGGAATATTACGGAAAACTGGCCGAAGAAAATGAGGTATATGCCCAGCGCCCTGACCGGTTCCAGCTGCGCTATATCGACTCGGTGGTCACCGGCGTTGCCAACCGGGAGGACGAGCTGGACGACGTGATCCGGCAGTTTTCCATCGGCTGGGACATCAGCCGCATTTCCAAACTTGCCCGGTGCATTCTCCGGCTGGCGATCTACGAAATCCTTTACGTGGACGACGTTCCCACCGGCGTTGCGGTAGCCGAAGCGGTGCGCATTGCGAAAAAATACGACGGCGACGATACCGGCGCGTTTATCAACGGAATCTTAGGCAGCTTTGTCCGCAGCCGGAACACGGAGATGGAAGCCCCTCAAGAGGAAGCAAAATGAGCGTCATCGGCATCGACACCAGCAATTACACTACCTCCATTGCCTTTTTTGACGGTGAGGGGGGAGAAAATTGCTCCCGCCTTCTGCCCGTCAGGCAGGGGGAGCTGGGTCTGCGTCAGTCCGACGCGGTATTTGCCCATATCAAAAGCCTGCCGGAGCTTTCCGGCAGGCTGTTTTCCCATATTCAGAAGGACGCCATCACGGCGGTGGGCGTCAGCACCCGTCCCCGGGCGGTGGAGGGAAGCTATATGCCCTGCTTCATGGTTGGCTACTCCCATGCAAAGCTGTTGTCGGACGCTCTGGGCGTGCCGCTGGCGGAGGTTTCCCACCAGCAGGGACACGTGGCCGCGTCATTGTGGAGCGCAGGACGGCTGGATTTGATGGAGAAAACCCATCTTGCATGGCATTTGTCCGGTGGTACCACGGAGCTGCTTCTGGTGGAGCCGGAGGGCAGAAATGTGGAGTGTACCCGCATCGGCGGCACCACGGACATTTCCGCCGGTCAGCTGATCGACCGGACGGGGCAGCTTTTGGAGCTGCCGTTCCCATCGGGCAAGCATCTGGACAGCCTCAGCCGGGAAGCGACGGGGAAGGATGTGTTCCGGGTGAAGTGCAGGAACAGCGAATTTTCCCTTTCCGGCGTGCAGAATAAGGTGCAGCAGTTCCATGCCGCCAGCGCTGACCCTGCCGAAACTGCGGCTTACGCTCTGCGGTGCGTTGCGGGCGCGGTGTATGAGGCGACGGTTCAGGCGCTGGAAGCCTATCCGGGGCTGAGCGTGGTGTTTTCCGGGGGCGTTGCGTCCAATTCCATGCTCCGGGAGCTGACGGCAACCCTCCATCCCGTTTTTGCACAGCCGCAGTTTTCCACGGACAACGCCATGGGCGTCGCCGTGCTGACAAAACGACTGACGGAGGAATAACATGGCTCAGAACGTTCTGTCCATCACCCAGTTAACCGAATACATCCGCGGACGGCTGGACGACGACCCCTTTCTGGGGCAGGTGGCCGTCCGGGGCGAGATCAGCAATTATAAGGTCTACCCATCTGGGCACCACTATTTTACGCTGAAAGACGAAGGGGCGGCCTTGAAGTGCGTCATGTTCAAGGGCAATGCCATGCGTCTGCGCTTCCGGCCGGACAACGGCATGAAGGTCATTGCCATGGGCAAGGTCACGGTCTACCCCAGAGACGGGGCGTATCAGCTGTACTGCGCCGCCATGGCCATGGACGGCGTGGGCGACCTGTACGCCGCCTTTGAGCAGCTGAAGAAAAAGCTTGCGGCGCAGGGGTTATTTGACCCAGCCCACAAAAAGCCGCTGCCCAAATGCCCCGGCACCATCGGCATCGTCACCAGTTCCGCCGGTGCGGCGGTGCATGATATGCTCCGCATTCTCAGAAAGCGGTATCCGCTGACAAAGGTGCGGCTGCTGCCTGTGCGGGTGCAGGGCGCGGAAGCGCCGGGGGAGATCGCCGCGGCCATCCGGTATGCCAACCGCTACAGGCTGGCCGACCTGCTGATCGTGGGTCGGGGCGGCGGTTCCATTGAAGATTTGTGGGCGTTTAACGACGAACCGGTCGCCCATGCCATTTATGAATCGGAGATTCCCGTGATCTCCGCCGTGGGACACGAGCCGGATGTGACCATTTCCGACTACGTGGCCGATCTTCGTGCGGCGACGCCCTCCAACGCGGCAGAGCTTGCCGTGCCGGATCAGGACGCTTTGCGGCAGAATCTGGACGCCATGTCCAGCGCTATGGCGTCCGCCCTGAGCCGCCAGTTGAAGGCGGCGCGGCAGCATCTGAACGTGTTGTCCCAGTCTCCTGCGCTGCGAAGCCCCACGGGGTACATCGAGCAGCGGGAGAAGAGTCTGGAGCTGTTGAAAAACCGCCTGATCGCGGCGCAGAACCAGAGTATCACCCGGAAAAATCAACGCTACATTGCCGCCGTTTCCAAGCTGGACGCCATGAGTCCCCTGAAAGTGCTGACCCGGGGCTACTCCATGGCACAGACGGAAGCGGGGGAGGTACTCCGCTCCGTTCGGCAGGTGGAGCTGGGAGAGCGCATCAGCGTCCTGCTGAGCGATGGAAAACTGTCCGCAACCGTAATGGATAAAAAGGAGGAAGCGCGATGAATCCGCAGAACAAAACCTTTGAGGAGTCCATGGCACGTCTGGAGCAGATTGTCCGGGCAATGGAACGGGGAGACGTGGCTCTGGAGGAGTCCTTGAAGCTCTTTCAGGAGGGCACTGAGCTGGTGCGAAGCTGCCAGAAGCTGCTGGACGACGCCCAGCTTCAGGTGAAGAAGATCATGACCGCCCCGGATGGCAGCCCTGTAGAGGAGGACTTTCAGGATGAGCCTTGACGCTAGAAGCCGGGAATACCGGGAATATGTGGAAAGCTATCTGAAGGACTTCTATGCCCAGTTCCACGACGCGCCCCAGAAAGATCTCTACAAGGCCATGGAATACAGTCTGCTTGGGGGCGGCAAGCGTCTGCGGCCGATTTTTGCCTTTGAGTTCTGCCGCCTGTGCGGGCGGGACTGGAAGGACGCCGCGCCTTTCGCCGCCGCCGTGGAGATGATCCATACATACAGCCTGATCCATGACGATCTGCCCTGCATGGACAACGACGACTACCGTCGGGGACGGCTTACAAACCACAAGATTTTCGGTGAGGGCATGGCTGTCCTGGCGGGGGACGCCCTGCTGACGGACGCCTTCATGGTTGCATCCAAGGCAAAACTGGCAAAGCCGGAGGACATGGCGACGGCTGTCGGGCTGATGGCGGAGTGCGCCGGTTCCCCCGGCATGGTGGGCGGACAGGTGCTGGACATCATGAGTCAGGAGCGGGAGCTGAGCGAGCAGGAGGTTCTGGACATTCAATCACGGAAGACCGGCGCCCTTATCAACGCTGCCTGCGCCCTGGGTGCGATTGCCGGCGGTGGGTCGGAGGAGCAGTTTGAGGCCGCCTGTCAGTTTGCGGCGGGGCTGGGACTGGCGTTCCAGATTCGGGACGATATGCTGGACGTGATCGGCACCCAGTCGGAGCTGGGAAAAGCCATCGGCGTGGACGGGGAGAAGAACACCTTCGTCCGCCTGTACGGCCTTGAAAAGTGCGAAGAACTGGTGAAGAAATACACGGATTATGCCATTTCCGCGCTGTCCGCGTTTGAAGATACGGAATACATCACCGCCCTCGCTCACAGCCTGACCACCCGGCGCGTGTAAAAACCATAGGATAAAGTTTGTCCCCGGCCATACGGCCGGGGGCAATTTTGTGTGTCATTCCAGCATTTCGGTGATCTCCGCCATCCGCTCAATGGGGAAGGGCGGATTGCCGATGGGCTTCATGGCGATGGACATGAGCTTGACAGGGTTATCGTCCGCCGCAACCCGATTGGAGCTGAACGCGCCGCACCGGCGGCAGCGGTGAATGATCGCCCATTCGCCGTTTTTCCGAACCCACACCGCCACCGGCTCCATCAGTCCGCCGCAGTCTGATTCCCGGTCACCCGGCTCAATGTCCAGATGTACGGAACACAGGCAGTTGGGGCAATGGTTCCGGTGGTCGCTCCCCGCGCCCGCCGGGACGACGGGATATCCGCAGTTCCGACAGGTGAAGCTTTCGTCACAGGGGTGGGTTTTATAATAGCCTTTTTCGTACTGTTTTCTTTTATTTTCCCGGTTCATTGGGGGTATTCCTCCTAAAAGTATTTGCTGAAAATTCTTTTGGGAGGTTCGCGGAATTGTGATTGCCAACCTCCCGGTCAGATCACAATATCCATTTGATTACGATTAAACAAACAATTACCTCATTATTTCATATTTTTAGATGCGCATTCAGCGCGGGATATTGGATTACCGGATGTCCTCGTCGTCGAACTTGTCGCCGCACTCAGGGCAGAATTTGGGCGGATGCTTGGGGTCTTCCGGCTCCCAGCCGCACTTATCACAGCGGTACAGCGGCTCGGACGCGGGCTTCTTCGCGCCGCATTCGGAGCAGAACTTGCCCTTGTTGACTGCGCCGCAGGAGCAGACCCAGCCGTCGGCGGGCTTGGAAGCGCCGCACTCCATACAGAATTTGCCCGTGTTCACCGCGCCGCAGGAACATTTCCAAGTATTTGCACCGGCCGCGGGTGCAGCGGGGGCGGCAGGAGCGGAAGCAGCGGGCTGCTGCTGACCCATCTGGAACAGGGAAGCAGCGTTGAAACCACCGGCGGACTGCGCCATGTTCATGCCCATGAAGCCCATCATCGCACCGTTTTTGTTTCCGGCGGCGGTCTTCATTGCCTCGGCCTGTGCCTGCACCATGTGCGCCGCTGCCATGTTGGTGTTGCGGAAAACGGCGGACTTCTGCAGCTCCTTGATGGTGGCCTCGTCCTCGGCGGAGGCGGTCACGGAGTTGACGCCCACGGCGACGATGGCGAGGCCCCTTGTCGCGCCCCACTTGCCGGACAGAACTTCGTTCATAGCCTGGGCCAGCTCCATGGTGTGGCCGGGCAGGGCGGAATACCGGATGCCCAGAGCGGAGATGCGGGCGAACGCAGGCTGCAGAGCGGTGAGGAACTCGGATTTCAGCTGGCTGTCCAGCTGGTCGCGGGTGTAGTCCTGAGATACGTTGCCGCAGACGTTCTTGTAGAACAGCATGGGGTCGGCGATCTTATAGGAATATTCACCGTTGCAGCGGATGGAAACGTCCATATCAAGGCCGATGTTGTTGTCCACAACACGGAAGGGGATGGGAGCGGGGGTGCCGTACTTGTTGCCAACCAGTTCCTTCAGGTTGAAGAAGTACACCCGCTGATCCTTGGCGGTATCTCCGCCGAAGGCGAAGCGGCGCTTGAGGGTTTCCCAGCTGCCTTCCAGACCTTCCAGACCGCCCTGGAAAATGGTGGGTTCGCTGGAGGAATTCCAGGTGTATTCGCCGGCCTCGGCGGCGAACTCCACAATCTTGCCCTGCTCCACGATCATCATGCACTGCCCCTCGTTGACGGCGATGACGGAGCCGTTGGAAATGATGTTGTCAGAGCCTTTGGTGTTGCTGTTGCGGGAGGAGGTGCGCTTTTTGCCCTTGGTGACCAGAACGTTGGCCGCCATGCTGTCACAGTAGAAATACTCTTTCCACTGATCGGCAAGGACGCCGCCTGCCGATCCCAATGCTGCTTTGATCAGACCCATAATGCTTTCTCCTTATGTAAAAAATTTTTTGATATCAAAACTTTCCGCCGCCGCCACCGTGGCTGCTGCCGCTGGAGGACGTGTGGACGGAGCTGCCGCCACCGCCGGAGCTGCTGCTTTCCTGCTGGATGCGGGTTTTGGTGACGTTGCTGTACAGAAACAGATCCTGATTGGTGCGCAGGTGGTAGGAGCTGTCGTTCAGGTAGCTGCCCGCGCTGCGCTGGGGGCGCTTGGTATTCATGCAGGCGCGCATGATGAGGACTGTGATCCCGCCGATGACCGCGCCGATCACAATGGAAATCCAAATGCTTACGTGCCGGGGCTGCTCATAATAGACGACATCTTCCTGATCGCCGTGGTAGTAATCGCCCGAGGTGTCTGCGTACCCGTCAATGGGAGAGCCGTCACTGTAGGCGGAAAAATAGGTGGGCAGAGCAGCCAGAAACGCGTCGAAGGCGCCATAATAATCGCCGTTTTTCAGGTACGGAAGGGCGCTTTCGCCGACCTGCTGAATGCCATAGTCCGTCAGAGCGTAGATGGCGTTTCCCTTGGTGGAAATGTACCAGTCCCGCTCTTCCATGGACAGGAGGAACAGCACGCCGTCATCTGCATAGCCGTTGTAATCGTAATAATCGTCGGCATAGTCCTGAGGACGTTTTCCGTCCAGAGTGTCCACCGTCAGGATGACCACGTCCATTTCGTATTCCTGCCGAAGCGCCTGCGCCTTTTCTTCCAGCGCCGCTTCCTCCGAGGAGGACATGAGATCAGCGTTGTCAATGACGTATTGCTGCTCTGCGCCGACGCTCAGGAACAGGGAGGGGAGAAGCAGCAGGCACAGGATCAGGCAAATCAGTTTGTGTTTCATACTGTTTCCCTCCTTAAAGCATCAGAAACTGCACCAGCGACGCAAGCAATGCGACACCGGCGGTGATTCCGGCAAACCATGCGGCTGTCTTCTTGGGGCAGATGGGGAACGCGCCGGTCATTTTGCCGGTCTGGCCGTTCATGGCAAAGAGGAAGTCCTGCTCCTTCCAGCGGGTGTGGAGCATCCAGACCGGCAGCAGAGCGTAGTGGGGTTCCAGCGTCCGCGGGTCGAGCTGCTCCGAGAGGGTCTGGACGCCGGTGTAGCCGCCCAGCGTATCGTGGAGGGCCGCAGCGGTGCTGTTCTTCATCCGGGTCAGGACGCGGGCAGCACACTTCTTGTCGTCCTCGTCGTACCGGTCCGCCAGAAAGCCGGGCAGGTAGGCCGTGGAGAAGGGTTTGAGGTCGCTGTAGTCGAAGGGCTCGATGGCGTCCATATGGGCGTCCGGCATCTTGCTGGAGCCGTCCACCGGCACCCGGACAAAGTCGGCGTCGCCCACGCGGGCCACGTCGAAGTGTCTGGTGGTGGTGACAATGTAGTCGCCCTCACGGTGGCTCTCGCTGATCTCGGCTTTGTAAGCGCCCCGGACCTCCATCCGGCCATCGTAGAGCCAGAAGGGCACATAGACGCCCTGGATCTCCTCGATGTGGTTTCCGTCCTTGAAGGCTTTGGGGAGGAAGGCCTTGCCCTTATAATACTTCTTCAAGTTCTCGATGGCCGTTTTCCTGTCCATCTTGAAGGGGATGATGTACTCCGGCTTGAGCTTGCCGGAAAGCTGTCCGCCCAGCACGGTGGGGTTGCCGCAGTAGGGGCAGGTGGTGGCAGCTGTTTCGGGGCCGCAGACCAGCTCTGCACCGCAGGAAGTGCAGGTGCGGCTGCTGAGATTTCCCGTCTCCATCTCCCCCCAGACAGGGCCGCTGGACGCTGCCTTTTCGGCGGCTTCGGCGGCCTTATCGGCCTGAGCCTGCTTCTCGCCGTAAAGAGCCTCGACCTGTGCTACATCGTAGGTGGAGCCGCAGTAATCACAGCAGAGCTTTCCGCTGGCGCTGTCGAACCGCAGCGGGCCGGTACAGGCCGGGCACTGGTAATTCGTGGTGTTTTCTGCCATATCTCAGCTCCCCTTTCAGGCTCCGAAAGGCTTGCCGCATTCGGGGCAGAACTTAGGCGGGTTGGCCGGGTCGGCAGGGGTCCAGCCGCAGTTCGGACACTTGGCCGCCGGGCGGGGCTTACCGCATTCCGAGCAGAATTTGCCGGTATTGTGTGCGCCGCAGCTGCACACCCAGCCTGCTTCGGGGCGGGGCTTGCCGCAGGCGGTGCAGAACTTGCCGGTGTTGCCGGTCTGGCCGCAGGAGCAGCTCCAGCTGCCAGCCGCCGGGGCGGCTGCGGGGGCAGGAGCAGCGGCAGGCTGCTGTGCGCCCATCTGGTAGAGGGCCTGGGCGTTGATGCCGCCGGCAGCAGCGGCCTGATTCATGCCCATAAAGGCCATGGCCGGACCGGCGGAGGTATTGGAAGCCGCTGCCTGCATAGCCGAAGCCTGTGCGCCCACCATGTGGGCGGCGGCGCGGGTCGGGTCCATAAAGGCGGCGCTGCGCTGCAGCTCCTTGATCATCTGCTCGTCT
>OLZB01001063.1_pt1 | contig 11110 bp, 9 predicted proteins | sample 1673421 | NCBI WGS metagenome assembly OLZB01 (sample SAMEA103958111, study PRJEB25191) | human gut metagenome | biome: human-associated habitat [ENVO:00009003]; feature: intestine environment [ENVO:2100002]; material: feces | place: Germany | collected 2013/2015
CGGACACTGATGGGGCACTCTTCTGCCAAAGACCAACAGTTGGAGGATCATTATTTCGGCTCTATCCCTCCACGTGTCACTGCATTTATGAAAGAACTCGAAATCGAGTGTCACAAACTGGGTATTCCCGCCAAAACCCGTCACAACGAAGTAGCCCCCAACCAATTTGAGTTGGCCCCTATCTTCGAAAACTGCAATCTTGCCAACGACCACAACCAGCTCGTCATGGACGTCATGCAAAAGACCGCCAAAAAGCACGGTCTGGTCTGCCTCCTCAACGAAAAGCCCTTTGAGGGTGTGAACGGCTCCGGCAAGCACAACAACTGGTCCCTCGCCACAGACACCGGCGTGAACCTCTTCGATTCGGGCGAGACCCCGGGCGAGAACGCCCAGTTCCTGCTCTTCCTCTGCGCGGTGATAAAAGCCGCGGACGACTACCAGGACCTTCTTCGCATTTCGATAGCCTCTGCCGGCAACGACCACAGGCTCGGCGCCGCGGAGGCTCCTCCGGCCATCATCTCCATGTTCCTTGGCGAAGAGCTCACGGGCATACTTGAAGCGATCGAAAACGACACCGCCTGCGACGTAAGGCAAAAGGAGCTCTTCAAGGTCGGCGTTCACGCGCTGCCCCGCTTCCCCAAGGACACGACGGACCGCAACCGCACCTCGCCCTTTGCCTTCACCGGCAACAAGTTCGAGTTCCGCATGCCCGGCTCCGCGGCATCCATCTCCTCCGCGAACATCGCTCTGAACACAGCTGTGGCCGAGGAGCTCAGGCAATTTGCCGACGAGCTCGAGGCCGCAGAGGACTTCAAGACTACGCTGCAGGCTCTCATAAAGCGCGTCGTGCGCGAACACAAGCGCGTAATCTTCAACGGCAACGGCTACGACCCCGCCTGGGTCGAGGAGGCGGAGCGGCGCGGGCTGCACAACCTGCGCTCCACGCCCGAGGCCCTGCCCCACATGCTGGACGAGCCGAACGTGGAGCTCTACTCCCGGCACAAGGTCTTTTCCTACGCCGAGCTGCGCTCCAGGCAGGAGATAAGGCAGGAGGAGTACTGCAAGCTCGTGACCATTGAGGGCAAGACCGCCCTTGCCATGGCCCGGCGTGAGATACTGCCCGCCGTGAGCGGCTTCGCCAGCCGGCTCTCCGGCCAGGCTCTGACCATGATGGCGGCGATGCCGGACTGCTCCGCTCAGTTCGAGCTCGGCACGGCGCGCAGCCTCGTCCAGCTCTCGGACGCGGCGAATTCCCTGGCGGGTCAGCTGGAAAACGAGCTCGTCCACGCCGAGCAGATACACTCGCCGTATGAGAGGTCCGTCTTCCTGCACGACCACGTGCTCCCCGTCATGGGCGCGCTCCGCGCCGCCTGCGACGACATGGAAACGATAACCGCAGAGGACTGCTGGCCCTTCCCCACCTACGGCGAGCTCCTCTTTGGAGTGAAATAACTGCAAAAACGCCGTCCCCGCTCTTTCATGCGGGGGCGGCATTCTCTTTTTTTGCACTCCATTCAGGAAACGATGGCATACTTTGACTCTACTCCCCTGTCGGCAGCGGGGTATCCCCGTTTGTATACGGCCAGGTACAACTCGTTTATAGTGTTTACGACGGACGAAACCGCAGCCTCCACCTGCTTGACGGTGAGCTGCACATGTTCTTTGGGATGTACCAGCCTGTTCCGCAGGTCTATGCTCTGTTTCAGAGCCATGTACCAGGGGTCGTTTCCGCTGAGCTTGGCCCCAGTAAATTTGTAGTACAGGAACTCAATACGGTCCGTGATCCTGGAGATCTTCAGACTGTTGCTGAGATAATATTCGCCGCGCTCGAATCTGACCTCCTTTTCGAGCAGCAGAGCCCGCTCATAAACGTTGTAGCTGTCTCCATACGGCTCTATCAGGAGCTCTTCGGCCATGGAGTTTAAACAGGCCTCCAGAGCGCTCATCGTGAGGAGGAGACCGGCGTGCATATATGCGCTTTGGGTAAAGGGCTCCGCAGACTTGGCCTTTTCCAGCAGCGCCTTGGATTCCTCAAGAAGCTGAGTGGAGAACGAGTCGAATTCAGTCATCCTCACACCTTGCTTTCCGCCTCACGGGCCTCCAGCATGGCCTGTTTGGCATAAAACCTTGCAATTGCGGCGTCCGCCAGCTCTTTTGTGATCCCGCTGCCCTTTTCCGCCTGGAAGAAAAAGAGCTCTGCCAGGCGCCCCCTCTCTTTGGCATCCATGCGGGTGCCGAGGCCCCGGTAGTTGTCCGGATCGGTCTTGTGTTTTGCGCGCGCCAGGGCTTTGGCATTGAGCGGGTCGGTCTTTTCGAACTGAGCCAGGGCGTAATGCCTCTCGAGTCTGGTTGGGTTGTCGCTCAGCACACCCGCGACAAAAGCCTAGGCCGCGACTATGGCGTAGCTGGAGGCCTTGTCCGCATAGTCCCCGTTTGAGACCTTGCCGTCCTCCCTGGTGAACACAGATTTCTGTTTTTTCATCAGTTCGGAAAACGCCCTGCCGGCCGCCAGCAGTTTCGCATCCTCCCACATTCCGGGGTGGTTGAGCTTGAGCCTCTCCCACTCGTCGTCCACACCGCCCGTCTTGGCCAGGACGGGCGTGGTCTTTCTGTCTGAAAAGTCCTTGGATGTGATCGCAGAGCCTTCGTAGTAGTTCATGATAAACGTCCGCGCAGCGCGTACGGTAAACCTGCTGCCGCGCTGTTTCCGGTCTGCAAAGTCCTCGTGCTCCCTCAAAAGGCCCGCGCTCTGGCACCAGTCCCGGAGCTGAGGCCCCTTCACGGTCTCCAGCATCCTGTCCAGAAGATCGGACGAGACGGCGATATTCGTGTTTGATATGAGCTGGACGTCCAGACGCTGCTCCATGTTGAGGCCAAAATATACCTTCACGCCGTGGACCTTTTCGACCCCGCGTTCCAGCGCCTCGGCAATGGCTATGTAGCGGTGCTGGCCGCCGATTATTTTCAGCGGATGCTCCGCATTGAACGCAGTGTTGTATTCTGCAACGATGTTGCTGAAACTTCTGCCGTTCAAAGCGTCCTCTTTCATCTGGATGAACGCGGCGCTGTCCTCCACCACGTCACGATTGGCCCTGTATTCGCCTTGGTTTTCCGCGTCAAGGGGAACATCTATGGTTCCGTAAGAGATTACGAGTCCCGCCCGGATGTGACATTCGCAGAACAGCGCCCTTTTGATCTCATCTTCAAAGATGTATATCTCCCCTTCTTCCGGGGGCAAAGCTTGCAAAAATCCTCTATTTCGGCCGCTGTCTCGTCTTTCACGACGCCTCTGTGCTTTACGCAGAATTTTATATCCATCAGGTACCTCCCACAACCGCTAATGCAAATGTTTACACTTTCTTGTTAATTATACCACTCTTTGGTATACCTGGCAATGCAATCCTACGCCTCCACGGTGAGTTAAGCGGCAGGCGTTTACTTGAAACCAAAGCCCAATTTACTGCAATATTAGTAGTGACAGAGGAGGTGAAGGTAGTAGTGAACGACGAAAAGGCGCTGCGCGCCATCGGACGCGGTGACGAGGATGCGCTGGCCTGGGTCATAGACCGCTATGCCGCGTATGTCAGCGCAGTCGTCTTTAATATACTGGGCGCGGCCATGCAGACGGAGGACCTTGAGGAGACTGTCTCCGACGTTTTTCTTGCTCTGTGGGCCAACTCGGGAAAGGTGAAGCCAGGAAAACTGAAGGCGTATCTGGGCGGCATCGCCCGGAACAAGGCCAAGGAAAAGCTGCGTTCCGCCTGCATGGAGATATCCCTTGAGGACGACCTGCTCGTTTATAACGGCGCCGGCCCTGAGCCGGAGCTGGAGGCTCGTGAGGAGGCCGGCTTTGTCCGCCGCGCCCTGCTTGCCATGCAGCAGCCGGACAGGGAGATATTCCTGCGCCACTATTACTATTACCAACCGGTATCCCTCATAGCTAGGGAGATGGACATGAACGTCTCAACGGTCAAGACCAGGCTGCGCCGCGGCCGCGGCAGACTGAAAGAGGCGCTTTGCAAAGGAGGCTATGAAGTTGAAGTCTAGGATATCTGACATGATGGACGGCATAATGGACGACAGCGTGGACATTTGCGAACAGTGCATCTGTGACCCGGTGCAAATCCGAGAAAAAGTATTTAAGAGGCTCCCCAAAAACACCAGGGCGAAAAGGCGGAGGTCGAGACTCTCACGCACAGCGCTGATAGCCGCATCGTTGGCTCTGACGTTATCCGTGAGCGCGCTCGCCTACGTGGGGTTCGTGGTGTATGGGGACCCTGCCGCGATGTTGGAGGCATTTTTTGGAGACGTCTCAGACTCGCGGCCAGATGGGATCGTAGAATTTGATGAAAGCGGCGACGCAGTCGTTGCGCTGCCAGGCTGGGAGCGCGTTCCGGTAAACGAGGAGCTTGCGGCGGACTTGGCCGAAAGCATCGGAGCGGTGGACGCCAGCGTGGCCTGGGACGGATATACGCTCAAGGTCGAGGCAGCGCTTTATGACCCGCAGACGCAGTCTGGGCTGCTGTACTACAGCATTGAGAACCCGGACGGGGTTAGCGGCTACGTCGTGAGGGCGCAAAACAGCGTGATCTTTCCGAAGGAGAGCATAGATTTCGCACCCGGTCTGGGCTCCGGCTGGGGCGGAGCCTGCTATCTGGACGAAGTCCGGACGACTGCGACGAAGGTATATCTATGCACCTATTACATCGGGTGCGAGGGCATAGCCGGCGAGGACTGGGAGCCGGACAAGCTGCAGCTCCTGGTGCGGTCCAATATGGACGGGGAGCTTTTGGCGAGCGTGGAGTTTGAGCACTCGTGTGGAAGCGTGTCCGGTTTAAATCTTGCCGGCGGGAGCATTGTCGTATCTCCGATAGGCATCCGCATCTACAGTGCCGAGATGGGGTATGAGTCGGGCAACGACATAAAGAGCATAGTTCTGAACTTTGACAGCGGTGAGAAATATGTGGTATTGGACGAGTCCAACGTCCTGTGGGAAGGCACGGACAATACGACGTACGGGCTGCTGGACGGCGTCTCCGATGCGCCGAGCGTAACATATACGTTCAACCGCCTTGTAGACATCGGTGCTCTGGAAAGCGTGACGATAAACGGCTGTGACTACTGAAACGGCACTCCGCAACCGGCCCAGTCACAGGTGTTTTGGCAGCTAAACAACATAAATGAATACAAAAAACGCTGCAAGCATATCGCTTGCAGCGTTTGTCGTTGGCACCCCCGGCGCGACTCGAACACACTACATTCCGCTTAGGAGTACGGCGTACCGCTTGGTACATCGTCCGTTTCATAATTTGCCTTGTTGTTTTATCCGAAATTGTATTGCCTGGTTACTGGTCAATCTGCATAAAAATCCCTGTGATGCCGCCTTGTGACGGGGCGTTCAGAAAGTCAAATTAGCAAATTCTTAGCAGGAATGGTGTCTGACAGGGCCTTTCCCATCAGGGAAACCGGGCAGGTATGGGCAAAATGCCGACAAGAAACGGGAGGCAGATTATGAGTGCATCGGGCGGAAATTAGACGCCGAAAAACAGAACCTACACCGTGGAGGACATAGCCGCTATCCTCGGCATTGAAAAATCCTCTGCCTATAAGCTCGCAAACTCCGGCGAGTTTCAGACGATCCGGATTGGAAACATGATCCGCATTTCCAGAAAATCTTTTGAGGATTGGCTGGGGATGGAGGAGAACGAGGAGTAAGTCCCCAAAATTTAAGGGAACAACTGAATACAGACCGGCCATCTGCCGGGGAACGCCATAGGTTACACAAACCTGTGGCGTTTTTTATGCCCTGCCAAGGGTGCATGAAACTGTATGAATACGGGTGGAAAATTCCCTGTTTTTTCGCCTGTGGGCGGCGAAAGTGAAACCTCCCATATTCTTTCCCTCATGGGAGGCGGGGTGGTGATACAGGGTCGAAAATCCGCCGAAACGAACACTTTTCAAAACCGAAGGAAGGAGGTATCCAATATGGCGGTATTCCGCATTGAGAAAACCCGTGATTATACGGTGATGTCCAACCACCACCTGCGGGACAAGTCGCTCTCGCTGAAAGCGAAGGGCCTTCTCTCCCTCATGCTCTCCCTGCCGGAGGAGTGGGACTATACCACCAAGGGGCTGGCCCGGATCTGCAAGGATGGCGTTGACAGTATCTGCGCCGGGGTGCGGGAGCTGGAGGAACACGGCTATGTGATCCGCCAGCGGGTCCGCAACCCCAACGGCCAGCTCGGCGCCATCGAGTACACTATCCTGGAGCAGCCCCGCCCACCTGAACCGGGAAAACCTGAACGGGAAAATCCAGTCTTGGATAATCCTGAACAGGCTTCCCCTGTCTTGGGAGAACCTGAACAGGAAAACCCCGCACAATTAAATACTAAAGAATCAAGTAAAGATAAATCAAAAAAAGATCTATCAAGTACGGAAGGATCAAATCCTATCCTATCAAGCCCCCAAACCCCCAGGGGCTCGGATAGGGCCGGACGGGATTGGATGCAGGAACGGGAGAACTACCGGGAATTGATTTTGGAGAACATCGAGTATGACTACCTCATCCGAAACCATCCGCTTGACCGGGACCGTCTGGACGAGCTGGTGGAGCTCATGGTGGATACGGTATGCTCCCACCGGGAGACCATCCGCATTGCCGGGGATGATTACCCGGCGGAGGTGGTCAAGTCACGGTTCCTGAAGCTGGACAGCTCCCATATCGAGTATGTACTGGACCGGATGCGGGAGAACACCACCTATGTCCGCAATATCAAGAAATACCTGCTGGCCGCTTTGTATAACGCCCCGGCCACCATCGACAGCTACTACACTTCCCTGGTGAGCCACGATATGTACGGCGGCGGAGATCGGAGGTGATGTGCGTGCAGGAAGAAATCACCCAGGGCGCGGTCTCCCTCTCGGTGGAGACCGGCAAGATGACGGCGGACCTGCTCCAAAAGGCCGTGAAGAAGGTGCTGGAGGAGATGCAGAAGAAGCCCTCCCAGCGCACCCTCCACCAGGGGAAACAGACCCTGCACCAGCTCAAACAGCATGGGGCCTCCCTGACCAACATCGAGATCACCGAACAGAACATCAAGGCGTTTTCCGTGGTGGCGAAAAAGTATGACATCGACTATGCCCTGAAGAAGGACCCCACCACGGAGCCCCCGCATTACTATGTGTTTTTCAAGGCGAAGGATAAGGACCAGCTCCAGCTGGCCTTCAAGGAGTTCACCGCCATGACCCTGGATCGGGAGAAGCGCCCCACCATCCGGGAGAGGCTGGCCCAGGCTCAGGAACAGTCCAAGACCAAACATCGGGAACGGGAGAAGGTCAAGACCAAGGACCGGGAGGTGACGCGATGACCGATAAGCTGAAAAAGCAGCTCATCCTCAATCTTCCGTATCTCGTCTTTGTGTATCTCTTTGACAAGCTCTGCCAGGGCGTGCGGCTGGCTCCTGGGGCTGACGCCTCGGAGAAGCTGCTCCATATCGGGCAGGGCTTTTCAGCGGCCTTCGCCAGCCTGGCGCCCAGTTTCCATCTGCTGGACCTGTGCGTGGGCGCCGCCGGCGCGGTGCTGATCCGGCTGGCGGTCTACTCCAAGGGCAAAAACGCCAAGAAATACCGCCGCGGCATCGAGTACGGGAGTGCCCGTTGGGGCACACCGGCCGACATCGCTCCCTATGTGGATAAGGACTTCTCCCAAAATGTTCTCCTTACCCAAACGGAGCGGATCACCATGTCAAGCCGCCCAAAGGAGCCCAAGTACGCCCGGAACAAAAATATCCTGGTCATCGGCGGTTCCGGCAGCGGCAAGACGCGGTTCTTCGTCAAGCCCAACCTGCTCCAATGCCATTCCTCGTATGTGGTCACGGACCCGAAGGGCACCATCTTACAAGAGGTCGGCGCCCTGCTGGAGCGCAGGCAATACCGCATCAAAAGCCTGAACCTCATCAATTTCAAAAAATCCATGAAATACAATCCCCTGGCGTATATCCGCAGCGAAAAGGACATTTTGAAACTGGTGAACGCCCTCATTCTCAACACCAAGGGAGAGGGTGAAAAGAGTTCCGAAGATTTTTGGGTCAGTGCGACTCGTTCGCAGGCGGTAAAAAGTCTGCGCACGGGCAACGGTTTTCCGTTGTTCGGAGAACTGATAGTTTGATAGGTGGAATGACGGGGTAACGCCCTGAAACGCCTACCCTTGATGGGCGTGCATTAGCTGTAATGGCTTTTGTACGAAGCCCCATGACAAAGGCTGAGAGTAACCGTAACCACTGCCAAAAGTGGTCGAAAGCGGTCTGGCGGCAGACTGTGTTACCTATAAGCCGAGGGTCTATAAGATACCTATGGTTAGAATGTTCGCTTTGGCGGGCGAACTGACGAACCTGCGAATGTACAGGTCTAAAAGAAGACCACGCAGAAATGTGTGGGTGCGTTAATGCGCAGTCGGTGTGGTTCAGTAGAAATTTGCCCTACGAACGACCATGCTGTGTTACAGGCACAGGCAAGCCGACAGGTCTATAGCAGGAACCTAAGGGTATGTATGTACAGATAGAGCTATCGGAACGAGGAAAGGCAGCAGATTCCGCAAGGAATAATCTGACGAAGAACAATAAGCAGACGAACTGCTGCTGAAAAGCAGTGGTCGAACCTATGATGTGCTTGCGTTATGTGAGCTACGGAGGAATGGCCACAAGTCGGTTGAGATAAACAGGCATTATTCAATCCAACATAAGGATTCGAGTAAGACCAAAAGGGTCACTTTCGTAAAAGGAGGTGATGCCTTATGCCAAAGAAAAGCAAAAATCTATGTGTAGACGATTTACGGCACGCCGAGTATTACGGTATGCAGCCAGTTTTTGACGAACTCTATCGCCGAAGTCTGGACGGAGACAACTTTACCGACCTTATGGATATAATCCTAAGCCGGGATAACATTCTTCTGGCATATCGGAACATCAAAGCAAACGGAGGAAGCTACACAGCAGGAACAGACAACAGAAACATCAGTGACATCGGGTGTTTACCGCCCGAAACAGTTGTGGAGAAAGTGAGGTTTATTGTCACAGGAAGTCATCACGGATACCGACCAAAACCGGTCAGGCGTAAAGACATTCCGAAGCCAAACGGCAAGACCCGCCCGTTGGGTATTCCTTGTATCTGGGACAGGCTGGTACAGCAATGTATCAAGCAGGTCATGGAGCCTATCTGCGAAGCGAAATTCAGCGACAATAGCTACGGCTTTCGCCCGAACCGCTCCGTAGAACACGCCATGCAGAGAACCTATACCATGCTCCAGCGAATGAATCTGCATTATGTGATTGAGTTTGATATAAAGGGCTTTTTCGATAATGTAAATCACAGTAAGCTGGTGCGGCAGATATGGGCTTTGGGAATACACGACAAACAGTTGATTTTTATTATCAAGCGGATTCTGAAAGCACCGATTAGAATGCCAGATGGCACTACCCTCATTCCAGACAAAGGCACACCGCAAGGTGGTATCATTTCACCGCTACTTGCGAATATCGTGCTGAATGAACTGGATAACTGGGTAGAGAGCCAATGGCAGAACCACCCTCTTGTAAAGGAATACGGGTATGAGAGGAAAATCAGAAACTCGATTACTTTTGACCGGAGCAAGGCATTTCTCAAAATGAGGAAAACGGGACTGAAAGAAATGTACATCGTGAGATATGCAGATGATTTCAGAATCTTCTGTCGGAATAAAGAGGACGCTTTGAGAACAAAAGAAGCTGTAACAGCGTGGATAACTGAGAGGCTAAGGCTTGAAGTATCGCCGGAGAAAACAAGGATAGTCAATGTCAGAAAACGCTATTCAGAGTTTCTCGGATTCAAGATACGGGTCAGACCAAAAAGCGGTAGGTACGCTGTGCAATCTCATATCTGTGACAAAAAGTTGGAACTGGAAAAGCAAAAGCTGGTGGAACAAGCGAAGCGGATTGCCAGACCGTCCAAAGGAAAAAGACCTTTAGACGAGATAAGGCTGTTCAATTCAATGGTTCTGGGAATATAGAATTATTTTCAGCTTGCTACCTGTATCAGTATTGATTGCAGAAAAATCCACAGGCAGGTCATGACAGTTTTAACCAACCGGCTCAATACAGAAACCGGGTGCAAACTTGTTCGAGAAGGCGGTGCAATGACCGAGAGCGAAAAGGAGCGGTTCGGTAAGTCGGCAATGGTACGGTATGTATCAGGAATCGACCAACCTATCTACCCTATCGCATATATCAAGAACAAGATACCGATGGCAAAGAAAACAGCGGTATGCAGTTATACGGCCGACGGACGGGCATTGATACACACAAACCTAAGCCTGAACTCATTTGTTCTGGCGGGATTGAGAAATCAACCGTCTATGGGTCGAAGCACAGAACTCACAGACAGCAGGATTTCATTATTCTCTGCTCAACGTGGAAAATGTGCGCTAAGTGGAGAACTCTTTGAAAATGCGGCTGACATCGTATGCTGGCTGAAAACTCCGGCAGAATTTGGCGGCAGGGAACGCTATCAAAACATGATTTTGTTCCACAGGAGATTCTTTCCGCTTCTGCAAAGACGCCCGATGAATGAGCTGGAAGCGATAGCTAATGCTCTCAAAACAACAAAGGAACTGATGTTAAAAGTGAACAGTCTGCGTGAGCGGGCTGGTTTGTCCGCAATAGAATAATAGTATTTCATTTGGAGATTGATTAAATGCTTGTGAAAACAATCGATGGAACGCCGGATGCGGTGAAAGTCGCACGTCCGGTGTGAAGTGGGGGAAAATCCGGCGATAACTTCAAAGGATTACCTATCACTATAGGCCGAGCGGTTATACTATTCTGCCCTCATCGGTTACATTTGGTATGAGGCGGAGCCGGAGGAGCGCAACTTCATCACCCTGCTGGACCTCATCAACGCCAGTGAGGCGCGGGAGGACGACGAGGAGTTCCAAAGCCCGGTGGACATCCTGTTTGCCAAGTTGGAAAAGGAGCAGCCGGATCATTTCGCCGTGAAGCAATACCGCAAATTTAAGATGGCTGCCGGAGATGTATGCTCTAAGTGACTTCTTAATCATGGTTTTTGTCATGGTTAGTGA
>OLZB01001066.1_pt1 | contig 11079 bp, 12 predicted proteins | sample 1673421 | NCBI WGS metagenome assembly OLZB01 (sample SAMEA103958111, study PRJEB25191) | human gut metagenome | biome: human-associated habitat [ENVO:00009003]; feature: intestine environment [ENVO:2100002]; material: feces | place: Germany | collected 2013/2015
CAAGAAAACCGTCTGCGATTTTGGAAGAAATCGAAGGCATGTTTGGTTCTCCAGATTTCCAGTTGGATGAGGGCGAAGACGAATAAAAAAAAATGGGACGATAAAGCAAAGAGAGGATTTTAATCCTCTCTTTTGTTTTGTAGATATACAACATTTATATCAGGATTTAATAAGATAACTGTCGTATACTCTTTAAATGGAGGGTATTATGAAAAAGAAAACTGCCGATATTACGTCTGACGATATAAGAAAACAATTTCACAAGATCTACTATTCAGATATTGCCCCCCAAATGATTGAATATGAGAAAAGACGAAAAAAAGAAATATTTAAATTAGTATTGATTGAATTAGTGTTAATATTTGTAGCGACAGGTTTAATTTATTACTATTTGCAGACGGTTGCGGCCTGGATGCTTATTTTATTTATACTTTCAATCCTCTCAATTATTTTGGCTCCTATAATTAAGAATATGAGTTTTACACAAATGCTAAAAGCTCAATGTATGTGGAAAATAGTTCGAGCTATGGGAAATATTAAATGGGAGCCCGGCGGTAATGTTATATCAACGAATAAATTACAAAAAAGTAATTTATTTATGCAATTTAATAATAGAAGTTCGGATGACACTTTTGAAGGCTTCTATAAAGGCGTTAATTATTCAATTGAAGAGACGCATTTGTGGTTCAAGTCGGGGAGTGGACGAAATTCTGTTTACTACGACGTATTCAAGGGAGTGATTATAAACTTTATTGCAAATAAAGATATAGAAAGCACAACAATAGTCGCAACTAAAGGTGATAAAGATATTAAAAATCGAAATCCTTTAGTTTGGATTATTGGCGTAGCTGTTATACTGCGAATATATATTGAAGCGGGTATATTTCCGGGAACTTTGGCTTTAATTTTGGCAATCATTGCTATTGTAATAATGAGTATACGCAGATTAACCGTCAAAGATGAGCATGCATTAAATAAAATAGTTTTGGAAGATCCGGTTTTTAACAAAAAATACACGGCATACTCAGGCGATGAAGTCAACGGGCGATATTTGCTTACAACAGCATTTATGGAAAGGTTCAATAACGTAAAAACAGCATTTGGCGTTGAAAAAATAAAATGTTCATTTTACGACAAGTATTTGATGATTGCAATTTCTACTAAAAAAAATATTTTTGAAATTGGAAATTTATATACGCCTCTAAACAGCCCAAAACAGCTTGAAACCTTTTTTAATGAATTTATCTCTATATTAAAACTTATAGATTATTTCAAGTTGGATGAAAAGACGGGGTTATAAAGTCCAGTTAAAAAACTTCCCAATAATAGTCTTGTGCATTTTTCCGCCTTTTTCTACTGGATGGCAGGGGCCTGCTCCGGGCTCAATTTTAATTCCAGAGGATTTTGAGACTTTCCTTAGTGTAAGAATTTTTTGAAAATTTCAAGCCTATATTGTGGGGACTATAAGACCCTATTCAAATAAGATGGCAAATTTCTAAAACTTTTAATCGATTTAACAAAAGTTATTAAAAGATTTAGCCGTTAATATTTTTGAAAGGATTTTATTATGGCAACAATAATTGAAGGACAAAGAAGAATTATCAAAATGTCAGTTGACGATATTTTGAACATAGTACGAGAATATCAGCAATTGACAAGAAATTCTTCGTGTTATGAACATACAAGAGAAATCTTATCAAATGCAGTATTTTTTGTGCCGGAAGATGTTTAAATTTATGTAAATTTTTTGTTATAAATTCAGCAAAAATTTTCTTGTTTGTGTTTAATATGAGCAGGAGGTTGTCTCATGTTCGTAAATTCTATAAGAAATTTAAATACAGCATATTTTAAAGGGCAGGAAAATGCGGCTGTTCAGCCGGCCGAAACGGCGTACAAAACAGTTCAAACACAGCAGGCAGCAGAAAATACCGACACGGCTTTGACAAAAACCGGGCAAGATGCAGCATTACCGCCTCAATCTCAAGCCGATAAATTTCAGAGGGAACAAGCTCTGAGAGATCTCCAGATCCCGACTGTTGCGCAAATAAACAAAATGCAAAGCACGCAAAAACTTTTAGGTGGTACGGTTGCTGCTGTTGGTTTGCTGGGGATGTGCTCTGCTTTCGCTCCTAAAAAGTGGGTAAGATGTTTGTTTGCAATTCCTGTCGGAGCTATGATTACTTATCTTGGTGTAAACATGTTTGACTCGGCAAAATCGCTTGACAAATTAAAAGACATCGTTTCAGATAAAAACCAGCCTTTTTACAAATAGCCTGTGAGGATAGGCTTAATATCAGCCGGTCGGTGTTTAAAAAAAATCCTTTTTAGTTTATGCTATTATGTAGTAATTAAAAAGGAGAAATTCTCATGAAAAAAAATCTAATTATTATCGGTTTAATTTTTGTTATTCCGCTAGTTGCGTTTTGGGCTTTGAATAAATCAAACTCAACAACAGCAAAAACGACAGCCGACATTGCAAATAAACCTCAGGTTATGAAATTTACGTCAACAATGTGTCTTGACTGTCAGAAGATGAATAAACTTTTTAAAGAAGTTTTCCCAAAATATGAAGATAAAATTGTTTTAACAGAAATCCAAGTTCAAGACGGGCAGGACTTCACAAATCAACAGATTAAAAAACATAACGTAACATTAGTTCCTACAATGATATTCTTTGATTCTGATGGAAAGCAGGTAAAAAGAATTGAGGGCGCTATCGAAAAAGAAGAATTGGAAAAATATTTACAAGGACTTAAATAATGAATTACGTTGAACTATTTACACAAAGCGGCTCATTGCCAATGTTATTTGGTTTGTCGTTCTTGGGCGGGCTGGTGGCATCGGTTTCACCATGTTCTCTTGCGATGCTTCCGATAATAATCGGTTACGTGGGCGGTTATAACAACGAAAAACCCGCCAAAACTCTTTTACAAATGTTTATGTTTGTAATGGGCACAGCAATAGTTTTTTCTGTGATAGGGATAATTTGTGCTGTTACAGGTAAAGTTTTTGCAGCATTTGCGGGCGGATACTTTGGGATTATACTCGCTGCTATTGTTCTGGTAATGGGGCTGAAGCTTGTCGGGATATTAGATTTCGAGCTTCCTGTTCTTATAAAAGAAATGCCTAAAAGCGAAGGACATAATATTTATCTTTACCCGGTGCTTTTGGGGATGGTGTTTGCACTAGCAGGAACACCCTGCTCGACGCCGATTTTAGCTGCTATAATGGCGTTTGCGTCATTGTCTGCAAACCTTGTTCAGGCAATCATAATGCTGTTCTTGTTTGCTCTTGGACAAGGCCTTATACTAATTCTTGCGGGGTTCTTGACAAGCCGTTTGAAAAGTTGGAAAAACTTTTACAAAATATCAGATGTGCTTCTGAGATTGAGTGGCGTACTTTTAATCCTTGCCTCATTATATATTTTTTATAAGATTTTCTCGCCTCTTATTGTAAAATAACCTCAACTGTTGTAAAATAATAACAACAGACGAGTGTTAGGAGAAAACTTATGAATACATATGAAGGACAGTTAGTTGCGGCAAATGAAAAATTTTGTATAATTCTATCGAGATTTAATGACTTTATAGGCTCAAAGCTTCTGTCAGGCGCGGTAGACGAACTTAAACGCCACGGTGTTGCAGACGAAAATATTGATATAGTAAAAGTGCCCGGCGCTTTTGAAATTCCGCTTGCCGCTCAAAAATGCGCAAAGTCAGGCAAGTATAATGCAATTATTACGTTAGGGGCAATAATCCGCGGTGCAACAACACATTTTGAATATGTAAGCGCAGAACTTTCAAAAGGCATAGCGCAGATAAGTCTTCAAACCGGAATTCCTGTAATTTTCGGGGTGCTTACGACAGAAAATATTGAGCAGGCAATTGAAAGAGCCGGTACAAAAGCCGGAAACAAAGGTTCTGATGCTGCAAAATCGGCTATTGAAATGGCGAATTTAATGAAATTAATATAGTGTTTATAGAATATAAAAGGAGTTATGTATGAGTGAGGTTATTACTGAGTTTCGGAATGAAAACACCAAGGATATTGATCTTTTGCCGACAATTGATATTGTGAAAAAGATGAATGACGAGGATAAGCTTGTTGCACTTGCAGTAGAAGATGAATCTGAAAATATTGCAGCAGCCATTGATTTGATAGCAAAACAGTTTCTAAAAGGCGGCAGGCTTTTTTATTTCGGGGCTGGAACGTCAGGCAGATTAGGAATTTTAGATGCCTCAGAATGTCCTCCTACATTTTCCGTTTCGCCGGAAATGGTGCAAGGTATTATTGCGGGCGGCGATACAGCAATCCGCAATGCAGTCGAAGGTGCAGAAGATAATGAGGAGGTTGGCTGGAAGGATGCTTCAATGCTTACAGCAGAGGATGTTGCAGTGGTAATTTCAGCAAGTGGTAACCCTAAGTATCTTCTTGGCGTGTTAAAGCGTGCAGAGGAAGTTGGAGCAAAGACAATTGCGGTTACTTGCAACTCTAAAGGCAGAATAGCAGAAGAAGCAGGACTTGTGATTTGTGCGGAAGTCGGCCCTGAAGTAATTGCGGGTTCAAGCCGCTTGAAAGCTGGCACAGCACAAAAAATGATTTTGAATATGCTCACAACCGGTGCTATGATTAAGATAGGTAAAACTTATGAAAATTTCATGATTGATTTGCAAGCCAAAAATGAAAAATTGAAAGATAGAGCAATAAGAATTGTTGCACAGATTGCCAATGTTTCTCATACAGACGCGCTTTCAGCATTGTTAAAGTCTGATTGGGAAATAAAAACAGCAATAATTTCACTAGAAATGGGCTTGGAAGTTGAAAAAGCACGCGAAGAACTTAAAAAACACAGAGGCGTATTAAGAAAACTTCTCAACGCTAAAACTGCAATCTAATAAGGATAGAATGGAAAGAAGGGAAAGACAGATGAAATTAACAGTAATAGGTGCAGGATGCTGGGGCTTAACACTTGCGTGGCTGTTGAGCGGGAATTTCGATGACGTAACAGTTTGGGGCCGAGAACAAGATTTGTCCGAAGATCTTCTGAAAAATAAGCACACTTCAAAACCTCTTGAAGTCCAGCTTGCAGACAAAGTTGAAATTACATCTGATTTGGCAAAAGCTATTGAAAATGCCGATATAATCCTCTCTGTCGTTGCGACATCGGGTACTCGTGATGTTTGCGAAAATCTTAAAAAAGCAGGAATTAAACCGGAGCAGATTTTGGTCAATGCCTCAAAAGGTATTGAATTACCTTCTTTGATGAGAATGTCAGAGGTTATAAAAGACGTTTTGCCAGAGCAAAAACTTGCGATACTTTCGGGCCCTACTCTTGCAAAAGAAGTTTTGGCCGGACTTCCTACTGCGGCCTCTGTTGCTTGTGAAGATATAAAAGTTGCTGAATTTGTTCAAAAAGCCTGCACTGTACCTTCAAAATTCAGACTATACACAAATACAGACGTAATTGGTGTGGAGCTTGGCGGAAGCCTTAAAAACGTAATTGCAATAGCTTCAGGTTTTGCAAAAACAATGGGGCTTGGCGACAATTGCACAGGCTCCCTTTTAACCCGCGGAATGGCTGAAATTGTACGTGTAAGTATACAACTTGGTGCAAATCCTTCAACATTATACGGCTTATCAGGCATGGGTGATTTAATTGCTACCTGCTCAAGCCCTATGTCAAGAAATTACACTGTAGGTTCAATGCTTGCAAAAGGCAAAAAAATTGACGACATTCTCAATGAATTAGGTTCTGTTGCAGAAGGCGTCAAGACTTCTAAAGCTATTTGCGAATTAGCTAAAAAGTTAGGAATAGAAGTCCCGGTGTCAGCCGCGATTTATGAAGCCGTATACACGGACATTACGCCAAATGCGCTTTTAGAAAAACTCATGAACAGAAAATTGAAAGAAGAAGAAAGATACGTTTAAAATGAAATTTGCCGTAAACTATATAAAAAACACATTTCACCCGTTGGAAATCCCTGACAATATAACTCTTGAAGACGGGCAGATGGTAATTGTTCGGACTGACAAAGGCGAGGAAGCTTTAAAAGCCTTTTTAGTAAATACAAAGATTTCCCAGATTTGGGAAAAAGCTAAAAATAAACCGGAAGCTCTTCCGTTGATAAGGGTAATGACGCAGCGGGACTTGCAGACGCTGGATGAGATTAAAAAAGAGGAAGTTACGGCTTTTTTCAAATGTCAAGCCCTTGTTAAACAGCATAAGCTTTCGATGAATTTAGTGCAATGCCGAATTACGTTTGACAGGCGTAAAATAACATTCTATTATACGGCTCCGGAAAGAGTTGACTTTAGAGCACTTTTAAAGGATTTAACACAGACATTTACACGTGTACGCATTGACCTTAGGCACATCGGCGTGCGAGATGAAACCTCAATTTTAGAAGGAACAGGGCTTTGCGGACGTCCATTCTGCTGCTCAAGTTTCTTGAGAAAATTTGCGACAATTAACGTTAAACTTGCAAAAGACCAAGGTATGCCAATTGCTCCTGGCAAAATCTCCGGCACTTGCGGCCGTTTGTTGTGCTGTCTAACATATGAATACTCAAATTACATAGACGCAGCAAAGGGCATGCCGCCTGTTGGCTGTTCTGTTATGACACCTGATGGACTTGGTAAAGTTTGCTATTTGCAGTTTTTGAGCGGCAAGGTTGCTGTTAAAATGGAAGATGGTAAAGTTAAAGAATTCTTAAAAGGTGATATAGAAATGGTTGACGCTGATGTCAATGTTGAGATTGAAACACCGGTAATTGCGGCTTACACAGAAGAAACCGATGCCTCTATTGATATCCGCCAGTTAGAAGACGATCGAAACAGCTCGACGGGAAATGTTTAGCTGCCCCCTTGAATTTGTCAAAATATGGGATAATGGTAATAGTTAAAAAGTTAAAGAGTTAATAAGTTAAAAAAATTACGCCCGCAGAGGTTTTGATAACACTTGGATAATCGGAATAATCGCAGCAATGCTGCCAACTTTGATTATGTATAACGGCTGGAAAATCCCGGATGATTTACCCAAGGAAAATTACTTATTAAGTTTATTTAACTTCCTTGAAAAACTCGTCGGATATCAGTTGTGAATATTTTTTCTTTTCATTAACTGATATCAAAAGTCTTTGTTCGCCGTTTTTGTTTTCCGCAACTGAAATTATACCGGCGATTTCACCGATTGGAAGTTTTTTTGCTTTTGCTTCAAACTTTACATAATTGGCGTCCTTGCCGAAAGATTTTAGTGTTCCGCGTTTGGTAATTTTCAATTCATCAACTTGAAGGGTTTGATATTTTACTTTTTTTGTTAGATTAATCAATTTTTCTTCGACTTTATCAGAATTAATGTCTTGTTTTGTTAAAAGCGGTTTGGCTTGTTCATCAACAACAACCATTTTTTGCCCGGAAGCCTTGTGCTCTGCTACAACTCCGTTATAACCCATAATTCCGGCTGCACGTTCAAGTTCAAATTCATCGCTGATATTTGAAAAATCACCGACTTTTTCTGCTCTTTTCATAAGCTCATCTTGCGGAGGGTTAAGAAAATTGTTTACATATCCACCGACCAATTTCCCGCCTCCAAGCGACACAAAGCCTACGACTGCAAGAGTTATAAGTATTGACATGAAAATATTTTTTAAACAACCCATTTGTATATTCCTTATTTTGTGTTATAATTTTATTATAGCTATGTCAAAACAAGAAATCAATCATATAAATTCATGGGAAGTAAATATAGAAGATTTGACGCCAGTCATGCAGCAGTACTTGCAAATTAAGCGCCAAAACCCTGACGCTGTGCTTTTGTACAGGCTGGGAGATTTTTACGAAACGTTTTTTGAAGACGCTGAGTTGATGTCAAAAGAGTTAGAATTAACTCTTACAGGTCGCGAAGCAGGTGCTAAGCTGGGCCGTATTCCGTTAGCCGGGATTCCTGCAAAAGCGGCCAACGCATATTTAGAAAAATTAGTTGCTAAAAATATTAAAGTAGCGCTGTGCGACCAATTAGAGGATCCTAAATTCGCAAAAGGCCTTGTAAAGCGCGGCGTAACACGTATTATTACATCAGGCACACTTACAGAAAGCGATTTTCTAAAGCAAAATACCAACAATTACATCGCAGCACTTTTCAAAGATGAAAAAAGCGATAATTACGGATTTGCATACGCGGATATTTCAACAGGCGAATTCAAAACAACTCAGGCGCCTCTGAATTTAATCATGTCTGAATTAACACGGATTAACCCTGCTGAAATCGTGGCGCCTGCTATGCAAGCTAAAATCATGCCTTTCCAGATTGTGCCCGAAGAAAAAATAGATTTGCCCGATGGTATTGTAAAAACCTATAACTGTTCAAAAATTCCTGCTAACGTATTCGATATGTCTATGGCTGAGAATAATCTTAAAGGTGTGTTTAGTCCAGCGGCATTAACAGCTTTTGGTTTTGATAAATTTAAATTAGGCTTTAGAGCATCAGGCGCTTTGCTTGCATATGTTTGGGAAAGCATGAAGGATAATGTTCCAAAGTTTGAGCGTATTGAATCTTATGAATTGTCCGAGTATATGATTCTTGACGGCGGCACGCGCAGAAATCTGGAACTTGTTGAAACTTTACGAGAAAAAAGCAAATACGGTTCGCTGCTGTGGGCAATCGATAAAACCAAAACAAACATGGGCGCAAGACTTCTCAGAAGTTGGATTTGTCAGCCGTTAAAGAAAGTAGATAATATCTTAAAGCGCCAAAATGCAATTACTGAATTTGTTGAAAAAACAGAAAAACGCCATGAGCTTATATCTATTTTAGAAAAAATTTATGATATCCAACGGCTTTCAACAAGATTAAGTAACAATTCAGCTAATCCAAAGGATTTTCTAAGTCTGAAATCTTCATTATATAAGCTTCCAGAGCTGCTAGAGGCCTCAAAAGATTTAGAGTTTAATCCGTTTAAAAACATTGTTGAATACAAGGATGAAATTGCTGACTATACTGAATTGATTGACAAAACGATTAAAGATGACGCTCCAATTACTATTAAAGAAGGCGGAGTTATAAAAGAGGGCGTGTCAGGTGAACTTGATTATTACAAAGACTTGCTTGACAACGGAGAAAAATGGCTTCGCGACTTTGAAGAACGTGAAAGAAATCTTACAGGGATTCGTACTTTAAAAGTCGGTTATAACAGAGTTTTTGGATACTTTATAGAAGTTACAAATTCAAACCGCAACCAGGTTCCAAATACCTATATCAGAAAGCAAACCCTCACAGGATCAGAAAGATACATTACAGAAGAACTTAAAAAACACGAAGATGATGTGTTATCAGCTCGTTACAAGTCAACAGAGTTGGAATACAAGTTATACAGCGATTTCAGGGAATATTCAAAAGAATTTGTTTCTAAAATTCGAGAGATTGCTGACTGTATAGCGCAAGCTGACGTTCTTTCTTCACTTGCAGAAGTTGCTGTTGAAAATAACTTTACAAAACCTGAGATAGATGAATCTGGTGATTTTATTGTCAAAAACGGTCGCCATCCGGTTTTAGAAAAAATACTTCCGCTGGGCGATTATGTGTCAAATGATTTAGAATTGAAAAGCAATTCAACAGATTCAACACAGTTTATGATTTTGACCGGGCCAAACATGGCGGGAAAATCAACTTACATGCGTCAAAATGCCTTGATTGCACTCTTGGCTCAAATAGGTTCTTGGGTTCCCGCTGATTATTTGAAACTTGGTGTTATTGATAAAATTTTCACAAGGGTAGGGGCGTCTGATGATTTAACTTTGGGACAATCTACATTTATGGTTGAAATGATTGAGACTGCATATATTCTTAATTCAGCGACAGAAAAGAGTTTTATACTGCTTGACGAAATCGGCCGCGGAACAAGTACCTACGATGGTGTTGCTATAGCGTGGTCTGTTGCCGAGTTTATTGCGACAAAAATCAAAGCAAGATGTATATTTGCAACTCACTACCACGAATTGAATGTAATGAGTAACACTTATCCTCAGATTAAGAATTTCCGCATAACCATTGCCGAAGAAAATGGTGAAATCGAATTTTTACGCAAAATTGTTCAAGGCGGAGCCAGCAAAAGTTACGGAATTCAAGTAGCAAAAATGGCCGGGCTTCCAAATGCCGTAATTAAGCGCTCGCAAGACTTGATGGTAAAAATGCAAAAAGATTTTTCAAATAACTTAGCAACCAGAAAGAAATCTGATAGTGCAGAGTTTGAAGTTCCGCAGTTAAACTTATTTAATTAAAAGCTCTTGAAATTTTTCCAAATATGGTTTATAATAAAATTGTAGAGCAGATGAAAGGAGCGGAAGACTATGATTATACGGCAATTTCAGGGGGGGGGGGGCTGAACAGAAATCAGGCCTCAAAGGATTTACTTTAGCGGAAGTTTTGATAACTTTGGGTGTTATCGGAATTGTTGCGGCTTTAACTTTGCCCGGAATAATAGAAAACCATCGAAAAAAAATAGTTGAAGTTCGGCTTGCAAAGTTTTACAGCACTGTTAATCAGGCTATAATTCAATCAGAGCTTGTTAATGGACCAAAAGAAGATTGGGATAATACGACTACCGATTATGAGCTAGATGCTGACGGTAACCGAGACTATTCAAAACCTACAACTGTTGCATGGTTTGATAAGTATTTTAGGCCCTATTTAAAAGCTTTAAAAGTTGAAACCGTCTCTGGGTATACTAATGTTATTGTTTATTTCCCGGATGGAAGTTTGGCTACTTTTGGGGGTGCTTCTTGTCTGTTTTATCCTGAGGCAAAAAATTTCATTTTAAATGAAAAGAGTGCTCCGGATCGTTGGGGAACCAAGTCAACACCTACTGAAGATTCAGGTACAAAATATTTTACATTTTTCTTCAGTCCGAAATCTACTGCAAATTGGAACAAGCATCATTATAAAAAAGGGTTAGAACCCTACAAATACGATTGGAACGGTTTAGAATCTTCTTTAATAAGCAATTCAACATATGGCTGTAAGCAAAATAATAGAAATGAAAGAGCTTACTGTACTGCTTTAATTCAACATAACGGCTGGAAAAT
>OLZB01001069.1_pt1 | contig 11062 bp, 12 predicted proteins | sample 1673421 | NCBI WGS metagenome assembly OLZB01 (sample SAMEA103958111, study PRJEB25191) | human gut metagenome | biome: human-associated habitat [ENVO:00009003]; feature: intestine environment [ENVO:2100002]; material: feces | place: Germany | collected 2013/2015
CCCCCCCCCCCCTGAAATTCAGTTATAATCATACTTTTACCATCCTTTCCTCTTTATTTATATTATACAATATTTTGAAAGAATTTTCAAGTGTATATCTAGAATTCATCAGAAGGATTTTCGGGTAACGGCACTGCTGTCGGTTCTGTAGAATTCACTGCCGGATTTTCCAAAGGCGTAAATTCGTAATTCGGTTTATCTTCTTCGTTTTCTTCTCCTTTAACCTTGAAATTTAAAATAAAAATGTTATTTTTAGGGATAACTATTTCCTCCCCCTTTTCTACGTAAGAAAAAGGTGTGCTTTCATAGACTGAAACCGCTGATGATTTAAACCTATTGCCTTCTTCATTTTTCACTGCACCCTCGACTGCGTGATAGCCCAAAGAAATTCCTTTTACAAAGTGATTACCGACAGACAACGCCGCGCTTTTGGCCATACTTGCAGTATCAAATTTGGTTGTATATTTACCAATAAAATAATCCTTTATTTCGTGTTCTTTACCGGAATTATCAATATAGCTTAAAAGCACAAACGAAAACGTTGCATTTCTTTTGAGACGTGTCGGATCTTTCACATCTACAATCTGGCCTTTAAGTATATAATCAGGCATAATTACGATTTCGCTGCTTAGCTGCAAATCTGTTACAGCCTTAACCTGCATGTACTTTGGAGGATTTTCTGTTGTAAAGTCCGAAAGTGCTTCAACTTTAATAGTCTTTGCCATAGCCGGCGCCGAAAACGCAATCAACATAGCCAATAATGTAAAAATCTTTTTCATAAACCCTCCATAATTTTATATTAACAAATTTTTATGAGCTTTGCAAGGCTTATAAAAACAAAGGTTTTAAATATTGGCCGGTGTATGACATTTTAATCTTGGAAACTTGTTTCGGTGTGCCTTTAGCCACTATTTGACCACCGCCAATACCGCCTTCGGGGCCTAAATCAATAATATAATCAGCAACTTTGATTAAATCCAAATTATGCTCAATAATCAAAATAGTGTTTCCCTGATCCGCAAGCTGGTGAAGAATTTTGATAAGCTTGTCCAAATCTGCCCAGTGAAGTCCTACTGAGGGTTCGTCCATTAAATAAAGAGTTTTGCCGGTCGCACGTTTGTTTAATTCGGACGCAAGTTTAATCCGCTGAGCTTCCCCGCCGGAAAGCGTTGTGGCACTCTGTCCAAGCTTAATATAATCCAGCCCCACATCGTTTAGAGTTTGTAATTTATGCTTAATAGCCGGCACATTCTCAAAAAACGCAAGAGCTTCTTTTACGCTCATATCAAGAACATCAGCAATCGTTTTGCCTTTGTATTTTACTTCTAATGTTTCGCGGTTGTAGCGTTTGCCTTTACACACCGGGCATTTTACATAAACATCTGACAAAAAGTTCATTTCAATTTTGTGAACGCCGTCGCCTTTGCAAGCCTCACAGCGGCCGCCTTTTACATTAAAACTGAACCTGCCGGGTTTGTACCCTCTGAGTTTTGCCTCATTTGTTTTGGAATACAGGTCTCTTATATGCGTAAATAAATCTGTATAAGTTGCCGGATTTGAACGAGGTGTTCTGCCAATTGGCGACTGGTCTATATCAATAATCTTATCAATGTTTTCAAATCCAGTAATCTCATCAACACCTTGCGGTTTAGGCTTGTTTTTACGAAGCTTGTGAACAGCGTATTCGTATACCAAATCCTGCATCAAGGTAGATTTTCCTGACCCTGAAACCCCGGTTAGAACAACAATTTTGCCAAGCGGAATGTCAACATCAATATTTTTTAAGTTATTTAAGTGAGCATTTTTTACATGCAAAAATTTGCCGTTTCCTTCGCGCACTTTTTCAGGAATAGGAATATATTTTTCTCCGCTCAAATATTTACCAGTAATGGATTTTGGGGCTTTTATAATATCATCCACAGAGCCATATGCGATGATTTGCCCACCGTTAACCCCAGCCTTTGGCCCGATATCCACAATGTAATCAGCATTACGAATAGTTTCTTCATCGTGCTCAACAACAATAAGCGTGTTGCCAAGGTTACGGAGCTTAATCAATGTTTTGATAAGCCTGTCATTATCGCGCTGGTGAAGCCCGATTGACGGTTCATCTAAAACATACAAAACACCTGAAAGCCCGCTGCCTATTTGAGTTGCAAGCCTTATCCGCTGAGCTTCGCCGCCTGAAAGCGTTCCTGACATACGCGCTAAGTTTAAATAGCTTAAACCAACGTCTTTTAAAAATTTCAGCCGCGCACGGATCTCGTCAAGGATTTGCTTTGCTATCTGAATGTGATATTCATCAAGCTCCAGGTATAAATCTGATATAAAATCGTAAGCTACATCAATAGGTAAAAGCGTAAATTCATAGATATTTTTGCCTTTAATTTTGACTGCAAGCGGAAAAGGCTTCAATCTTGCACCGCCGCAGGCTGTACAAGGCGTTGTAATCATGTATTTTTCAATTTCTTCCCGCCAGTATTCCCCATCTGATTCGTGGTATTTTTTCATGTAATACGGAATAACACCGGGATAGCTGTGATATCGGGATTCGTAACGTTTTGTGGTGAAACCTCTTATACGCATTTTTATAACGTCAGGAGCGCCGTACAAAATAATATCCTGATGAGCTTTTGGCAATTCACCAAACGGAGTGTCGGGATTAATTCCGTAATGCGACGTTACAGCCGCCAGAATGTCTTTATAATAGCTGGTTGTTGACTTATCCCAAGGATATATAGCGCCTTCGTTTAAAGATTTCGTCTTGTCCGGCACAATCAAGTCCGGAGAGATTTCATAATCAACTCCGATACCCGAACACTTTTCACAGGCCCCATACGGATTGTTGAATGAAAAAATTCTCGGCGCAAGTTCTTCAAAACTTAAATTACACTTTGCACAGGCGAGCTTTTCGCTGTAAATAACTTCCTTGCCTTTACCGGAGGCTCCAGAGGCTTTATCCCCGACAATGTCCACAATCGTAATACCGTCAGCTTTTTGCAGCGCTATTCCGACACTGTCAGCAATACGTGAACGCGCATCAGATTTTACAACAATACGGTCGATAACAACCGAAATATCGTGTTTTTTAGTTTTTGCAAGTTCAATATCATCTTCATCTAAATTAAAAATTTTGCCGTCAACTTTTACTCTTACAAAGCCTTCTTGGCGAAGTTCCTCAAAAACTGATTGGAATTCACCTTTTTTACCGCGCACAATCGGTGCAAGGATTTGAATTTTTGTTCCTTCTTTAAGTTTAAGAATGCTGTTAACTATTTCATCAATTGTCTGCGGCTTAATTTCTTCGCCGCACTCCGGGCAAAAAGGAGTTCCGACACGTGCGTACAAAAGCCTTAAATAATCATAGATTTCAGTAACAGTTCCGACAGTTGAACGCGGATTGTTGCTTGTAGACTTCTGATCAATAGAAATCGCCGGAGAAAGTCCGTCAATATATTCAACATCGGGTTTGTCAAGCTGTCCCAAAAACTGGCGTGCATAAGTTGAAAGGCTTTCAATATATCGTCTTTGGCCTTCTGCAAATATCGTATCAAACGCAAGTGAGCTTTTGCCGGAGCCAGAAACCCCTGTAAAAACAACCAGTTCATTTTTCGGAATTTCCAGGGATACGTCTTTTAAGTTATGTTCTTTTGCCCCTTTAATTTTTATAGTGTCAAGCATAACATGATTATCGCACGTAAAATTTTTAATTCAAATATTTTGTTGCGGGATTACCAAGGGTAATCGTCTTTAATCTGCCAACCATCGCGTATTATTTTATCGGTACAGCAGTTTTCATTGCCGCTACTGGAGGTCGTACAATTTGTGATTACCTCATCATCGGTCATATCACTGCAATATGGTATTAATCCTTTTTTGCTAGCAAGTTTAAATAAAAATACGTCTTTGCCTAATACATTTGGGTTACCACCACCGTTTAGATCTATATATACGTTACCACTGCTGTAATAACTAGGATTACCATCAGCATCCCTTGTATAACGCGGCATAAATATTACTGTACCGTCTGCTATTTGGAATAGAAATCTTGAGTCCTCTGTCTTTAACCCCCAGGCTATTGGAGTGCCATTTATGTTTTTCCAGGGGTTAGAGTTTTCCCCAGCCCTTGTATAACCGCAGTCTTTGGCGTTTTCACACAATTTTACACCCTTATAATACGGTTTAAAATACGTATTAAAGTAATTTTCAACAACTATATCCTCGCCTTTGGGCCAAATATCGTACTCGCCATTGTCAAGTTCTGACAGCTTTATTGCTTGATTGAATATACTGTAGGCTTTTTGAAGCCGAGATATTGTTTCTTGCTTTTGGTGTTTTGCAATTAGTGTCGGCATTGTCATTGCTGCTACTACACCTATTATGCCCAAGGTTATCAAAACTTCTGCTAATGTAAAGGCAAATTTCTTTCTCATACTGACCTCGCTTTTGCTATATTTATTATTCATTACAACATTATTCTGGTCAGTTTGCAAGTAGGTTAAATTTCTTCCTTTAAGCGGTAAAAATCCGCGAGCCCCCCCCCCCCAAGGATTGTTGATTATTCATGTCTTTTGCCTCCTTTTTAACTTATTAACTCTTTAACTTTTTAACTATTCCCATTATACCCCATCTATCTCAAAATTTCAAGCAGAGTTTTGTGCAACTTTACATTGTGAACGCGTAGAAAATCTACTTTTCGCTCAATGGCAAGCGTATTAAGCGCAACTGTGTATATGTCTTTTGTAAAATTATCCGCCTCTGGAATGTTTAAAAGCGACTTACGTGAAAGTCCAAGCATTATAGGGCACCCCAAACCGTAGAACTCTTCTACACGGCGGATTATCTCAAAATTATTTTCTCTTGTTTTTCCAAAACCAATTCCAGGGTCAAGAATTATATTCTCCTGTTTTATACCGCGCGAAAGCGCCAATTCTTTTTTCGCCCGTAATGAAAGATATATTTCATCCATCAAATTTTCGTAATGAGGGTTTTTCTGCATATTTTCAGGGGTTCCGGCAGAGTGTTGAAGAATTATTTTAACGTTGTGCTTGGCCGCAACATCCGGCATTGCACTGTCAAAATCAAATCCCGATACATCATTTATTATTGCCGCGCCGTGCTTTATACATTCATCCGCAACCCTTGAGCTGCGCGTATCAATGCTTATTGTTGTCTGTAAACCGTTTTTTTTAACATAATCCAGCACCGGCAAAATTCGTTTTAATTGTTCATTATCCGGCACTGGTTGTGAAAAAGGTTTTGTTGATTCTGCCCCGATATCAATGATATCCGCGCCTTGTTCAATCATAGCTTGTAAATGTTCTATTGCATTATCAAATTCAAGAAACTCGCCTCCGTCGGAAAATGAGTTGGGTGTAATGTTTAAAATTCCCACAATTTGTGGATTTGACGTACGTTTTAAATCTATAAACTTATGAATTTCTTCACCCAAAAACTTTAAACTGAAAGGCTGAAAGGATAATTTATCCGCAATTTTTTTTAATTGCGCCTGGCTTCCGCCGAGAATGCAGTCCGTAAATTCAATATCGCCCACGATAGTTTGCCTGTGCGTCGCGCAATCTGCCCCGAAAGACAGGGCCGTTTGTTTTAAAATATTTGCTTGAGCCGGCTTCAAAGAAAAAATCTTAATATTTTTATAAAGAAACTTTTCAGCAGCACGGCTTTGGTACGATTTATCAAAACCAATGCCGTCAAGCTCTTCTTTAATATCGCTTTGTAAAATCTCTTTCAGTATAAATTCTTTCATGCTTTTATATTAACAAACGAGTTATTCTTCGTCGTCATTCAAACTATTTAAAAATTCTGATTTTGAAACGTGTTTTTCGAATGCAAAAGAGGTTGCTTTAGCGATATTTGCCATGCCTGTAATCAAAGTCAGGGCTGCCAATCCAAATCCAAAACAGGACGTAATTCCCATTGCAAGTCTATTTTCTAAAAGTGATTTCATAAACGGTGTTTTTTTGAAGTTTTCAGTCCATTGAACAAGTTTTTGAGTGTATATTTTAGCAGTTCTGCCAAAGTTACCGAAAAGGTTTTTTGTATTCTGAACCGGTTCTTGTGCAATTTTTATCACATCTCTTGTTTCACGTGTAATCGCACCAAGTTTATTTGTTGATTTAAACATGTTAAACCCAGCTTTTTTAGCGGCACCGGCAGCAGCACCTGTTCCTATAACCGCGCCTTCAGCATTCTTTTTACGCTTGTCTGATGTTTCAGAAGACGTGAAAGGAACTTCATATCTGTATGAAACCTCAGATATTCTCATTATCTTCTCCTTCAGTCTCTTCCTTTTTGGGTTCAGGCTTGGTATTTTCGATTAATGTAAGTGCCCCTGTTGAAACTCCGCCTGCTGCACCTACAGTATTAGCTATTGCATTTTGTTTATTCATGCCTGACAGTTTTTTGTAAGCAGCCGCGGTGCAATCACCTATAAACTCAAGTGCTTTTTTAAACGGTGAAACAATCGCTTTCACAATTGTATTTTCTGAAAACTTGTGAAATTTTTCTTGCAATTTTGTATTAAATGATGATTTTTTGTAATCTTCAGACCATTTAGAAATTTTGGTTTGAATTGATTTAAATGAATCTGATGTTTTAATATTTTTAACATTTTCAGAAACATAATTGAAACCATTCTTAATAGAATTTTTCAATCCTTTAAACGAATCAGACTTAAAAGCACGCTTAAACATATTCATCGCATAGTGAGTAGACCATCCGGTTGCTGCTGCTGCGATACCGCCGGTCGCAAAACTTGCACAAACAATAGCACCTGTTTTAACAGGTTTGGGAATACTGTTTTTTGTATCGTTAATAACTTCTGCAAAAGTATTACGATCTTTCACCCATTTGTCGTGTTCTTGTTGATATTTCTCTTGAAGTTGTTTATCATCCAATTCTTCGTCTGATTTGAAAGACGGATGTGAATAAATATTTCTTGTAAGTCCGGATTGAATTGTTAACATATTTTCTCCAATTTAAAACCTTTTGCTGTTAGAGTAATGGATGTAAATATAGTTTTTTGCTACCTTTTAATAAAAATTTACAAACCTGCATTTTCCAAAAGCATTATTTCATATTTTTCTATTTTTGTAAAGTTTATATTAACTTTTACAACCTTGCCAGCTATCTCTTTTTATAAATTCTCTGTCGATTTTATTTAAGCAGTCAAACTTTTTGCTAAGCCACAAAGGCGCAATTAAGTCTTTTTTCAAACCATTCCCGGCAACTCTGTGGATAGTTGTCTTTGCCGGAAGATATTCCAAAAAGTCGCAAACCGTTTTCACATATTCATCTTCACTCATAAAATCTATCTTGCCGGAGTTATAAATATCAGCAAGTTTGGTATTGTTAAGCGCGCACAGCATATGGATTTTAACTCCGTCTACTTTCAAATCCCTTAGTTTTTGAGCAGTTTGCATCATTTCGTCATGCGTTTCCCAAAGATTGAATATCACATGCACACATACATTAATCCCCTTTTCTTTTGTAAGCTCATAAGCTTTCAAAAAGCAATCAAAGTCGTGGCCGCGGTTAATCCTTTTCAGCGTTTTGTCGTGAATTGATTGAAGACCATACTCAATCCAAGTGTAATAGTCATCCCTGTATGATGCGATTAAATTCAGTTTATCCTCATCCACACAGTCCGGCCGTGTTCCGATTGAAAGCCCAACAATTTTATCATTTTTAAGCGCTGAATTGTAAATCTTTTCAAGTTCCGCAACAGGCTTGTAAGTATTAGAATAAGCCTGAAAATAAGACATAAACTTTTCAGCCTTAAAACGCGCAGACAACTGTTTTATACCTTCTTCAACCTGTTCTGAAACAGTTAAAAGATTTGAATGAGCCTGAGAAAAGCTTCCGCCCTCGTCGCAGAATATACAGCCGCCCGTTGAGATTAAACCGTCTCTGTTTGGACACGAAAAACCGGCGTCAAGAGTAATTTTATATACCTTGACACCGAATTTATTCTTTAAATATGCACTAAACTGATTGTATCGTTTATCTGTATTGTTAAAAAACATTTTATGACTTTTGTTCTTCTTCTCCGTCATAAATCGGATAAACATAGTGTTCACCGCAATTTGGACATACAACTTCCTGCTGTTTACCGTCTTCTGTTTTTGCAACTTCAAATAAAGTTTTGCAGCCTGATTGTACGCATCTTATTGCCCAGCTTGGTCTAATTAATCTTGCCATAAAAATTTTCCTCTTTTGACTTTTGTTTTACAATACATATTTTAGCATTATGCAAAGATTTGTGCAAGTTAAAAAATTACTGCCTGAATTATTTATATTTGCGGAGAATTGAATATTTGTTACTCAGGCTTATAATACATTAAGAAAAACGAGGTATTAAAAATGAAAAGATATTTAATATTATTTTCACTAATCATAGTGGGACTTCTGGCCTATGTAGACACAAAAACAAGATTTAATGAACTTGATAACGAAATTTCTGCAACTACACCCTCGCAGGTTGAAATGAAAAGAGAAATTCCAAAATCATATGGCGAGGGCATACAAAATAAACCAGATGTTGCAAAAGACTTATCAAGACCTAACGACAAAAATAACGACAATGTAATAAAAAACATGCCTCAAAAATTGAACCCGGGGTTTGACACTCAACAAATACCGCAAAACCCGCTCAATTCTCAAAGTCCGTAAATTATCTCACCGTAACTGCCTTCTTCTTCATCTTTGCTTTGCGGTTGAGATTTCAGCGCAGGTGTGATAACCTGGTTATTCATTCTAAAAAACGCACCGGCAGAACCGCCCTGGGTATTAGGTGTAACAACAGGGTTTGCGGTTTTAGGGAAAAATCTTAATATAACATTTTGTGCAATGCTTTTTGCTGCAATTGACTTTGAATAATATTTTATCTGTTCATATTTTGCAAGGGCTGAAGACGGCGATTTTGCCCAGAATTCATTGTTGTTATTGCCGACTTTACGGCTGTAATGCCCGCTCCACATGACAAGATCATTAACCGTATCAATTAAAACTGCATCTGTAATCATTTCATAAGGATAAACAACCTCAAACGCGCTTGATAATTCCAGCATCTCCCACAACCCGCGCTTGACATTACTTTTATTTGTTTTGACCGAGCTTGAAATAAGCAGGACTGATTTTGCGGAAAACGAATTTGCAATGTTTTTTAAAACCGGAAAATCTATATTATTTTCATTATATCTGTAACGCTTCAGCACTCTTGCAAGGGTTTCACGAGTCTGCTGATTTGCTGACATCTTTTGGCGGACAGTGTAAATAGTAGGAGATGCAACTCCCGTTGAACTGTTAAAATATGTTATAACATCCTCCGCTATAATATTTGAAACCTCATCATAGCAGTAATAATTTGAGCAGACATTCATCAAGTCAACAGGCAAAACCACTACATTAAATGTTATCGCGGAAGCTTTTAATGGTAAAAATAGTATAATCATCAAGAAAATTTTTATAAAACTTTTCATACACTTATTGTAACACATAATTTTTCATACAACTAACGGATTATATTTTAAGAGCAATGTTATAAAATTTGAATATCAGACAAACGCAAGGAGAATAAGCATGGAATATAACATTTTAATGGAAAAAGCCAAGGAAGTTTCAAAAAACGCTTATATACCTTATTCGCATTTTGCAGTAGGAGCATGCGTTTTAACAAAATCAGGCAAAGTTTATACAGGCTGCAACTTTGAAAATGCAAGTTTCGGGCTTACAATCTGCGCAGAAAGAAATGCTATTGGCAGCGCTATTGCCGATGGCGAAAAAGAATTAGCGGCAATTGCAATCTTTTCACCCAAAATGCACGACTGTACACCTTGTGGAGCATGCCGACAAGTTATCTCTGAATTCTGCCCGCACGAAGGCATTGACATAATTACAGAAAATGAAAACGGCTTAATTATCCGTAATTTTAATGAACTTTTACCTGAAAGATTTTATTTGCAATAATGTATTTTATAGAACTTTTAGTGAAATATTTTCAAAAAGACAAAGTCGAAAATTTGTTAGAAAAATATGAAAAAGAAAAGGCGCTTAATCCTCTTAACGAAACATATGAAATTGAGGACGAAAGCGCAGAATGTGAACACATATTTTCGCCTATAGACAGCACAGAAACAATGTTTGCCTGCCGTAAATGCGGACTTTTGATAGACAAAAAGACATACGACAGTCGAAACTTTTTTAAAGACAAATAAAACTCGTTACCAAGGATAATAGTCTTTCATTTCCCAGTTATCGAGCCTCAGAAGATTTAAACAACGACGCCCTGTTCCTTGTTTATGGCAGGCTTCTACGGCGGAAGGATCCATTTGTTCATCGTGGTCGTAATCACTCCCATAAAGAACATAAAAATTTGTGTCTTGGTCTATTGCTAAAAATGCAATGTCTTTACCAATTACATTCGGTTTCTTTTTGCCGTTTATATCAAAGTAAACACTAACCCGCCACATAATAGATGGGTCATCTGTCCTAACTTTTTGATGAACATTAAAATTTAAAATAGTTCCGTCAGCTAAGAACACTTGATAAGGGGCTTTGCCCAGTAATCCTTCATCTGTCTCAAACATATCACGACCATTTAAGGCTGTAATTTTATAATCTTCACACCCCTTGCAGGTAGATGTGTGCTTTATATACGGCAAGATGTACTTTTCCATAAACGGTTCTATGCCTTCATAACCATTTTTAATATAGTCTGTCGGACCTTCCCAATACATAAGCTCACCATGCTCTGCTCGCGCCATTGTTAATGCGTTTTCTAATACCGCATAGGTTTTGCGCATTTGTGTTGCTGTCTGCTTCTTTTGGTAATTTTTTATAACCGTCGGCATTGTCATCACCGCGACAACACCGATTATACCCAGGGTTATCAGAACCTCAGCTAAGGTAAAGGCTAGCTTTGATTTTGTTGGGCTGAAAGCCCAACCTACTTCTACTTCTGAGGTTATACACTTGTAGGTTGGGGTTTCTACCCCAACATTTTTTCCTTTAAGCGGTGAAAACCCGTGAGCCCCCCCCCCCC
>OLZB01001070.1_pt1 | contig 11059 bp, 8 predicted proteins | sample 1673421 | NCBI WGS metagenome assembly OLZB01 (sample SAMEA103958111, study PRJEB25191) | human gut metagenome | biome: human-associated habitat [ENVO:00009003]; feature: intestine environment [ENVO:2100002]; material: feces | place: Germany | collected 2013/2015
AGGCGCGCTTCGAGCTCGAGGGCATAGATTGCCGGACGATAGTTTTCCCGCGATACGACCAGGAGTCCTCCGCGCTGATACGCATGTACCTGGCGGGGCAGTTCGGCGCGAACCCGGCAGACGTGGGTCCCTGCGCGGCGTCCATCTTCTACGCGGTGGACAGGTACGCCTCGTATATGACGGACTGGGGCGAGTACTACAAGTCCGGCGGCGTCATCCTCTCGGACAGGTACACGACCTCAAACGCCGTACACCAGGGCGCAAAGCTGCCGGAGTCCGAGCAGCCGGCTTTTTTCGACTGGCTGTACGACCTGGAATATGTTAAACTCGGCCTGCCGAGGCCGGACCTGGTGGTGTACCTGGACGTGGATTTGGAGACCTCGCTGGCTCGTATGCGCCACCGCCAGGAGAAAACCGGCAAGGACGGCGACATACACGAGAAGGATGCGGCATATCTGGCCGCCTGTCTCGCAACCGGGGCGAGAGCGGCGGAGCACTACGGCTGGCGCCGCGTGGACTTCAAAAAGGACGGACAGATACGCGAGCTGGACGAAAAGCACGAAGAGATCTTTGCCGCGGTCAGGTCAGCGCTGTGAAAGCGGAAAAATCTAGACTCCGCGGCGAGATAAGGGCCAGGATAGCCGCGCTGGACCCGGATTATATAAGCAAGAGCGACACCGGCATCATGAGAAACACACTGAAAATGCCCGGCTTTCGCAGCGCTCATACCGTGTTTGCCTACCTTTCCGTGGACAGGGAATGCGATACAAGGCGCATAGTGGAGCAGCTCAGGTCAAGCGGAAGGCTCATAGCCCTGCCGAGGAGCCGGAAAGGCGGCGTTATGGACTTTGCGCTCTATGACGGGAAGCTCGACGAGGGTATGTACGGCATCCCACAACCGCCGGAGGAGGCGGAGACCGCCGAGCCGGGCGAGAAAGACTTCATGCTGGTCCCGGCTCTTTGCTGCGACAGAAGGGGCGTAAGGCTGGGCCACGGCGGCGGCTACTATGACCGCTACCTTGCGGAACACCGCGTAGCCACCGCCTGCCTTTGCCGCGAACGGCTGCTTTTGGAAAAAGTACCGAAGGATTGGAACGATTTTGCCGTGAACTACGTCATAACCGAACGGGAGATAATAAAAACAGGGCTCTGACGAGCCCTGTGCCGGGAGTTACGCTGCTTCAGCAGCAGGGGTTGCAGCAGTTGCTGCTGCTCTCGCAGCTCGAGCTGCAGCCGCAGTTGCCGCCGCAGCAGAAGATGAGCAGGAGTATGATGATGATCCAGAAGCAGCTTCCGTTTCCATTTCCGCAGAACATTTAATCGACCTTTCTCCGCGCTATGTGATTTACCCGGGCCCGGCCCCGCGCGGGGGGCGGGCGAGGCTGGTTATCTGGCGTAGTGGACGGCGCCGGCGCCGGATTTGCGCCGTCTGAGCCATAATATGCCCGGCGCGGCAAACACGTTACTTGGGAGAACCGAGGAAAATGCAGAACAATTTTGACAAGCTCAATGAAATATTCGGCGTAAAGCCCGAGGGCGGGGAAGAGACCGCAGCAAAGGAAGAGGCCAGGGAACCGGAAACGGCGCCCGAGCAGGCCGCTGCGCCAGAGCCGGCAGGGGAAGAGACAAAGGTCATAAATCCTCTTCGCGACAGCCAGCCGGTGCCGGAGAAGCCCGCTGAGGAGGCACCGCAGGAGGAGACGCCGGCGCCTGGTGACGAGGGCGGCGAACCCGAGGAAAAGTCTGCCCCGCACTTCAAAGGTCCCCTGAAATTCATAGACAGCTTTATCTATGACCCGAAGAAACACGAAAAGGACGCGGAGGAGGCGGCAAAACAGCCGCACGAACCTCCCGAGGATGAGCCGGAAGAGCTGGACGACGAGGACGAACCCATCGAGCCGCGCGACTACCAGCCCATACGCGGCCGGAGAGACGGCAAGACGGGCTGCCTGGGCGGGCTCATGTACTTTGCCTTTGTTGTCAGCCTGAGCATCATCCTGGCCTGCGTCGTGTGGATGGCGGCTTCCGACGTGCTCGCGCTCAACAAACCGCTGGAGGACGGAACTGTCACTCTGCCGCAGAGCATCTTTACGGAAAAGGTCATAGAGGTCGAGAACGAGGACGGCACGACCACCACGAAAACCGTCATGAGCGCTGATATAGACTATGTGGCAACGGCGCTCAAGGACGCTGGCCTCATAGAATACAAGCCGCTGTTCAAGCTGTTTTGCAAGGTCGTGGACGCGGATATCAAAATAGACCCCGGCACCTATAAGCTCAACACCAAGTGCGACTATAACGCGCTGGTCCTGAGAATGCAGACGGCCTCGGCGTCCATGGTGGCGACGACTGTCATGTTCCCAGAGGGCTATACGATGCAGCAGATATTCGAAAAGCTGGAGACTGAGGGCATCTGCTCCGTTGAGGACCTGATGGAGGCCGCCGCGAACTACTCTTATAATTACCCCTTCCTGGACTGGGCCGAGCCCGGCGACGCGAGCAGGCTTGAGGGCTACCTCTTCCCGGACACCTATGAATTCTATCAGGGAATGCAGGCCTCCAGCGCGATAAACAAGTTCCTCCTGAACTTCCACGGCAAGCTCACGGCGGATATGTATACCCAGGCCTCGAAGCTAAACATCTCGCTGCACGAAGCGGTGATAGTGGCGTCCATGATAGAGGCAGAGGCGGCTAACGATTCCGAACGCGCGAACATTGCCGCCGTCATCTACAACCGCCTGAAACAGGGTATGCCGCTGCAGATAGACGCGACAGTCATGTACGCGCTGGGCGAGCACAAGGAGTACCTGACGACGGAGGACCTCCAGGTGGACAGCCCGTACAACACCTATACCAACACTGGCCTGCCCGCAGGACCGATATGCAATCCGGGCCTTGCCTCGATAAACGCGGCGCTGAACCCCTCTGATGCCAGCTATCTCTACTATGCGCTGGACGTTGAGAGCGGAACGCACAGGTTCTTCACGAGCTACAGCGAGTTCGAGGCCTTCACGGCCACGCAGGACTACACGGCGGGATAACGCAAAACGAGCTGAGCGGCGCTGACTTGAGTCCGCGCCGCTTTTTTGCACCGATTCGGGCTTGTTTTCCTGGGAAAGGTCGTATATAATGTATAAGGGGTAGGATTTGCCTCGTGATTATGGAAAACGGAGATGTGATAAATGGAACTGCAAAATTTTGACAAGATTCTGGAACGCGTTCCCAAAATGTCCAGGCCCATGCGCGTCATCCTCGCCGGTTCAGACGGGGAGAACATGCTGAAGGGCATCTTCGCGGCGCAGGAAAAGGGCCTTGTCCAGCCTGTCCTGGTGGGTGACCGCGCGAGGACTATAACGGTGCTTGAGCAGTTCGGACTTGAGCGCGAGCCCTATACAATGGTAGACACGCCTCCCGGACACAACATAACTCAGGAGGCAATTGACATCATAAACGCCGGCGACGGCGACGTGCTCATGCGCGGCAACATCGCTACGCGCGACTTCCTCATGCCCGTCCTTGACAAGACCAACAAGCTGCGCACGGAGCGGCTCATGAGCCACGTTTCCCTGGCAAGCCTTCCGGAGTATCCCAAACTCATTGCGCTGAGCGATATGACCGTAGTCATCAAGCCGAATATGACCCAGAAAAAGGCCATAATCAAAAATACCGCCGACGCACTAAAGGCCTTTGGCTATGAGAATCCCAAGCTGGCCCTCCTGAGCCTTGTCGAGAAGGTAACCTTCCATATGCAGGACACCGTGGAGGCTCAGCGCCTTGTCTCCGAGCAGAAGCAGAGGCCCTTTGCAGACTGCGAGCTCTGGGGACCCATCTCCTATGACCTGATCCTGAGCAAAGAGGCCGCTAGGCTGAAGAATTATGACTGCCCCTGGTCGGGCGGCGGCTTCGACGGCATCATCGCTCCGGACCTGTCCACGGCGAATACGCTGGTCAAGAGCTGGCTCATCCACGCGCACGCGGTGACTTGCGGCGCGGTGGTCGGAGCCCGTGTGCCGATAGCGCTGACCAGCCGCAGCGCGAACGAGGAGGAGACCTACCTGTCCCTCGTTTTCTGCGCCGTGCTTGACGCCTGGCGCAAGGAGTGCAAGGCCAAGGGGATAAGCTGAATAGAACAAGGCGATAATATGGGGGCTCTCCGGCGGGAGGGCCTCCTTAATTTTTCGCCCGCCCTTGACAATTTTTACTCGGGTGTTTATTATGAATAAATACGGATATTTGTCCTGGGAGGTAATTATGAAGGCTTTCGGTCTTAACGAACTCAGGGAGATGTTTCTCTCGTTTTTTGAATCCAAGGGGCATCTGCGTCTGCCGAGCTTTTCGCTCATCCCGCAGAACGACCCTTCGCTCCTGCTCATAAACTCGGGTATGGCGCCGATGAAGCCCTATTTCACCGGCGAGCAGACCCCGCCGCGCAGGCGCGTCTGCACCTGCCAGAAGTGCATCCGCACCGGCGATATCGAAAATATCGGCAAGACGGCCAGGCACGGCACCTACTTCGAGATGCTGGGCAACTTCTCTTTCGGAGACTACTTCAAGCACGAGGCGATAGCCTGGTCCTGGGAGTTCCTCACCAGCCCCGAGTGGGTCGGGATAGACCCGGACAGGCTGTACCCGTCGGTGTACGAGGACGACGACGAGGCGTTCAACATTTGGCGAGACGAGATCGGCATAGCGCCGGAGCGCATTTTCCGCTTCGGCAAGGCGGATAACTTCTGGGAGCACGGCACTGGCGCCTGCGGCCCTTGCTCGGAGATATACTTCGACCGTGGCGAGAAATACGGCTGCGGCAAGCCGGACTGCACCGTGGGCTGTGATTGCGACAGGTATATCGAGGTCTGGAACAACGTTTTCAGCCAGTTCAACTCCGACGGCCAGGGCCACTACACCGAGCTCGCGCAGAAGAATATCGACACCGGCATGGGCCTCGAGCGCCTGGCCTGCGTCTGCCAGGGCGTGGACAGCCTGTTCGACGTCGATACCGTCATGAACATCACGCACAAGGTCTCGGAGCTGACCGGCGCGCACTACGGCGAAAGCCACAGGAACGACGTATCTCTCCGCGTCATCACCGACCACATCAGGTCCGCCACCTTTATGATAGGCGACGGAGTGCTGCCCTCGAACGAGGGCCGCGGCTACGTGCTGCGCCGTTTGCTCCGCCGCGCGGCGAGGCACGGCAAGTTCCTCGGCGTGAACGAGCCCTTCCTGTATAAAGTCTGTGAGACTGTCATAAACGAGAACCGCTCCGCCTACCCGGACCTCGTGGAGAAGCAGAGCTTCATTACGAAGGTCATCAGGACCGAGGAGGAGAGTTTTGCCCGCACGATAGACGGCGGCATGCGTATCCTGGGCGAGCTCGTGGACGAACTGAAGGCAAAGGGCGAAACCGTGCTCTCGGGCGCGGACGCCTTCAAGCTCTATGATACCTATGGTTTCCCGCTGGACCTCACGGAGGACGTGCTGGGCGAGTCCGGCATGACTGCGGATACGGAGGGCTTCAACGCGCTCATGCAGGAGCAGCGCGATCGCGCCAGGGCCGCGAGGGGCGAAATAAGCGGCTGGTCCGGCCTTGACCTGGGCCTCGACGCCGTGCCGACGGTGTTCACGGGCTACGAGAAGCTCACGGATGAGGCAAAGGTCGAGGCGCTGGTCGTCGAGGGCGAGCTCTCCGGCGAACTGCGCGAGGGGGTCGAGGGTTCCGTCGTGCTAGACAAGACGCCCTTCTACGCCGAGATGGGCGGCCAGGTGGCCGACCACGGCAGGATCGAGGCTGATGGCCTGCTCTTCGAGGTTCGCGACGTGCAAAAGACCAAGGGCGGCAAGTACCTGCACAGCGGCGTCATGAAAAAGGGCGAGCTTAGGCTCGACATGACCGTCACCGCCTTCGTGGACGAGGAGCGCCGCCGCGCCATCATGCGCGCGCACTCCGCCACGCACCTGCTCCACGCCGCGCTGCGCCAGGTCCTGGGCGACCATGTCCACCAGGCTGGTTCGCTGGTAGAGCCGGACAGGCTGAGGTTCGACTTCACACACTTCTCCGCCCTGACCGGCGAGGAACTGCTCGAGGTCGGCAGGATAGTCAACAGAGAGATCCTCAAGGGCGACGCGATCGACGTCGCGGAGATGGGCATAGACGAGGCCAAGGCCCAGGGCGCTCAGGCGCTGTTTGGGGAGAAGTACGGCGACGTTGTCCGCGTCGTCAAGATGGGCGAATTTTCGAGCGAGCTGTGCGGCGGCACACACATGAACAACACGGCCAAGGTAGGCCCGTTCAGGATAGAGTCCGAGTTCTCGGTTGCCTCTGGCGTGCGGCGCATAGAGGCCGTGACGGGCCTGGAGTTCTTCCGTGAGAACGAGGAGAACAACCGCAGGCTCATGGAGATGGCAAACGTGCTCAAGTCCTCGCCCTTCGAGGTCGTGGAAAAGGCCAAGACCGCCATGAACGACCTGAAAGAACTCAGGCGCAAGGTAGAGGCCCTGCAGGACAAGCTGCGCTCCGGCGAGCTGGACGGTTTCATCGCCTCGGCCAAGAAGGTCGGAGACCTGCGCGTGATCACCGCTACAAGGCCTGGTTCCACCGCGGATGAGATGCGCCGCGTGGGCGACTTCCTGCGCGACAAGGCCCCGAATCTCGTGGCGGTGTTCGCCGCTGTAGAGGAGGGGAAGATAACCTTCTTCGCGGTCTGCGGCAAGAACGCGGTCGAAAAGGGTGTGAAGGCAGGCGACCTCATAAAGCAGGTCACCGCCATGACCGGCGGCAAAGGCGGCGGCAAGCCCGACTTCGCCATGGGCGGAGGAAAGGATACGCTCATGCTCGACAACGCCCTCGCCATGGTGGACAACTTTGTTGCGATAAAGCTTGGACTTTTGAAGGAGGAGAAGTAAATGTCAGACTGCCTTTTCTGCATGATAGCCAAGGGCGATATCCCCTCAAACAAGGTCTATGAGGACGAGAGCGTCCTGGCGTTCAGGGATATCAACCCCCAGGCACCCACTCATATATTGGTCATCCCGAAGGAGCACATCGCGGACTCCGCGGCGGGCATCACGGCTGAGAACTCTGCGGTCGTGGCGCACATCTTCGAGGTCATAGCCAAGATAGCCGCGCAGGAGGGCCTCGACGCAGGTTTCCGCGTCATCACCAACTCCGGCAAGGCTGCAGGCCAGACGGTGCCTCACCTGCACTTCCATATCCTCGCGGGCGTGGACATGGCCGAAAAGCTCATATAAAAGACGAACCCCCGGTCCTTGTGGACCGGGGGATTTTTCAGCTGCTTTCCTTTTCTACCAGCACCCAGGGCGCGACCTCCGACTGGCAATCCTCGCCGTTCATGAGTCGGAACAGGAGCTGCGCCGCCATGCGCCCGACGTTGTATTTCCCGTGCGAGAGACTGGTTATCCGCATGGGCGAGAGCTCGCTGTACTGGCTGTTGTCAAAGCTGACTACGGCAAGGTCCGCGGGGATGGAGACGCCGTGTTTCAGCAGGTGGCCTACTAGACGGCTGGCTATAGACGCCATGAACATGGGCATGGGCCTCCTCCCGGACGACCGCAAGGCCGAGGGTATCATAGCCGACCTCTCCGTGCGCGAGAACATCATCCTGGCGATGCAGGCCAAACGCGGGATGTTCAAGCAGCTCAGCCGCGCCAAGCAGGAGGAGATAGCGGACAAGTACATAGACCTCCTGCAAATAAAGACCGCGACGCGCGAGACTCCCATCCGTCAGCTCTCCGGCGGCAACCAGCAGAAGGCGATACTCGCCCGCTGGCTGGCGACGGACCCGGATTTCCTCATACTCGACGAGCCGACGCGCGGCATAGACGTCGGCACCAAGACCGAGATACAGAAGCTCATAATCCAGCTCGCAGGCGAGGGCAAGAGCATCATGTTCATCTCCTCGGAGATAGAAGAAATGCTCCGCACCTGCAACCGCCTTGCCGTCCTGCGCGACGGCGCCAAGGTAGGCGAACTGGACGGCAAGCTGACTCAGGAGCGGGTAATGGCCGCTATCGCGGGAGGTGCGAGCAATGAATAAGATTAGGAGCCTGACCCAAAAGCAGCTGTTCCTGCCCATATTCTGCGTATTCCTTGTGCTGTGCTCGAACATCATCTACGACATTGCGCAGGGCAACGCCTTCTACAACTTCTTCAGCATCTCTATAAAGAACGGCGTGCTCTACGGCCGTATCATCGACATACTCAACCGCGGCAGCGAGGTCGCCATCCTGGCCATGGGCATGTACGTCCAGTCCGTCGGCATCAACAAGAAGGCCAGCCGCATCGCGGGTCTCAATTCGCAGAAGATCATCTTCCTCTGCTACGTGCTCTGCGGCCTGTGCGCGGCGATCGCGGGCATCGTCTCTTCCTCTCGTACCAGCAACGCGGACTCCAACAACATCGGCCTCAACTATGAGCTGGACGCCATCCTGGCGGTCGCGCTTGGCGGCAACAGCCTGGGCGGCGGCAAGTTCAACCTGGCCGGCTCCATCATTGGCGCATACACCATCCAGGCCATCACGACTACTCTCTACGCCCTGGGCGTCTCCACCGAGGTCGCGCCGGTATTCAAAGCCGTCGTGGTCATAGTCATCGTCGCCATCCAGGCCCCGCCGGTGAAGGCGTACTTCAAAAAGCGCCGCGCCGTCAAGGCTGCCGCTGCTGAAAAGGAGGCCGTGACCGCATGAAAACGACCGCTATAAACAAAAAGCCCGCCTCCGCCCTCAAGGACAGGCGTTCCATGAACGGCAACACCGTACTGCTGGTCATCACCATTGCGCTGTTCATAGTCATGTACGCGGCGGGCTGCATCGTGTATGCCGACAAGGGCTTCACTCACTTCCAGACCTTCCTCAACATTCTCATAAACAACGCCGGCCTCATCTGCGTGGCCTGCGGCATGACCTGCGTCATGCTCACCGGCGGCATCGACATCTCGGTCGGCTCGCTCATCGCGCTCGACTGCATGCTGCTCGCTAAGGGCATGAGCGACTGGGGCATAGGCGCCGTGCCGATGTGCCTCATCATCCTCGCCATAGGCATCGTGATGGGCATCATCCAGGGCTTCTGCGTGGGTTATCTCGAGATCCAGCCCTTCATCGTCACCATGGCGGGCATGTTTTTCGCCCGCGGCCTCACCGCCGTCGTGTCCACGGCGCAGCTTTCCATCACCCAGGACGCCAATGCAACCTTCTACGCCTGGGCCAACACCAAGATAAACCTGCCCGAGTTCCTCGGCTACGCCAACAAGAAGGGCATAATACAGGTTCCGTACATACGAGTGGGCGTGATCGTGGCCATCGTAGTGCTGATTGCTATTTTCCTGGTCCTGCGCTACACTAAGTTCGGCCGTTCGCTCTATGCAGTCGGCGGCAGCGAGCAGTCGGCGGCCATGATGGGCCTGAACGTCAAGCTCACAAAGATGAAGGCATACATTCTCTCGAGCTTCCTGTGCTCCATCGGCGGCATCTGCTACTGCCTGAACACCATGCAGGGCAGCGTGCAGCAGGCCTCGGGCCTCGAGATGGACGCCATCGCATCCTCGGTAATCGGCGGTACGCTGCTGACGGGCGGCGTCGGCAACGTCATCGGTTCGTTCTTCGGCGTGCTCATAAACGGCACGATCTCCACCATAGTAAAGACCAACGGCAAACTGGCCAGCTCCTGGCCCAACATCCTGACCGCGGCGCTGCTCTGCTTCTTCATAGTGCTCCAGAGCATCTTCGCCACGATCAAGGAAAAGTCAAAGTGAGGCGCGGAATATGGATATTAAAGATACTATCGCAAAGGGCGAGGCATTCCTGGGCATAGAGCTCGGCTCCACCAGGATAAAGGCCGTGCTGACTGGGCGCGACATGGCGCCGATAGCCTCCGGCGGTTTCGCCTGGGAGAACCGCTACGAGGGCGGATACTGGACCTATCACATAGACGAGGTCTGGAACGGCCTGCGCGCCGCCTACGCGGAGCTCGCGGCGGATGTGGGAAAACGCTACGGCGTGAAGCTCACGAGGGTCGCGGCCATGGGCTTTTCCGGAATGATGCACGGCTACATCGCGCTGGACGCCTCCGGCGAGCTGCTGGCACCGTTCAGGACTTGGCGCAACACCACGACAGGGGAGGCCGCGGGCATCCTGACGGAGCGCTTCGGTTTCAACATCCCGCAGCGCTGGAGCGTGGCGCACCTGTACCAGGCCATACTGAACCGCGAGGAGCACGTGAAGGACATAGACTACCTCACGACCCTCGCAGGCTATGTACACTACAGGCTCTGCGGCGAGCGGGTGCTCGGCGTGGGCGAGGCCAGCGGCATGTTCCCGATAGACAGCGCCGCGAAGGACTACGACGACGCCATGCTCGAGAGCTTCGATTCGCTGGTGGCTGACAGGGGCTATCCCTGGAAGCTGAGGGACATCCTGCCGCGTGTGCTGGTCGCAGGGGAGGCCGCGGGCAGCCTGACCGAGGCCGGAGCGAGGCTGCTCGACCCGAGCGGCGCGCTCGAGGCCGGTATCCCGCTCTGCCCGCCGGAGGGCGACGCGGGAACGGGCATGGCCGCCACGAACAGCGTCAGGCAGAGAACGGGCAACGTCTCCGCCGGAACGAGCGTGTTTGCCATGATCGTACTTGAAAAGGCGCTGCCGAAGGTGCATACTGAGATAGACATGGTAACGACTCCGGCGGGCCTGCCCGCCGCAATGGTGCACTGCAACAACTGCACAAACGAGATAAACGCCTGGGCCGAGGTGTTCCGCGGCTTCCTGGAGGCGATGGGGCAGGAGCCGGATATGAACGCGGTGTTCACGGCCATGTTCCGCACGGCGCTCGCGGGAGAGCCGGACGCGGGCGGGCTGCTGCTGTATAACTACCTCTCCGGAGAGCCTGTGACGGGCCTTAAAGAGGGCTGCCCGCTGCTGGTGCGGACGCCGGAGGCGCGGCTGAACTTTGCAAACTTCATGCGCGCGCAGCTATTTTCCGCCGTGGCCTCGCTGAAGCTGGGCATGGACATACTCGCGGCGGACGGCGTGGAGCTGGACAGGCTCCTGGGCC
>OLZB01001088.1_pt1 | contig 10920 bp, 4 predicted proteins | sample 1673421 | NCBI WGS metagenome assembly OLZB01 (sample SAMEA103958111, study PRJEB25191) | human gut metagenome | biome: human-associated habitat [ENVO:00009003]; feature: intestine environment [ENVO:2100002]; material: feces | place: Germany | collected 2013/2015
GTCAAGTACCCGATCAAGTGGGTCACACAGCAAGAGGACACCCACCCCTATTATTTCGGGGCCATGTCGCTGAAATTTGAGGCGCCAGCGGTGCGCCAGGAGGTGCCATTCACATGACCAAGAGAACAACCAGAAAGGCGGCGGAGGCCGCCGGCACGGTGGTGTACTGCGGCCCGTCCATCAAGGGCGTGGCCAAACAGTTCACCGCCTACAACAACGGGATCCCGGAGGGGCTGAAAGCGGCGACCGAGAAAAACAAGGTCCTGGCCGCCCTGATCGTCCCCCTGGAGGACCTGCCGGAGGCCATGCGCCAGTTGCGCCAGAAATCCGGCCGTATCCACACCCTGTATAAAGCCGTACAGGGCAGAACCTAAAGGGAGGGATCAACTATGCCTTATAATCACGGCGTTTACAACCAGGAGCAGGAAACCAGCCTGACCACACCGATCCAGGGGACGGCGGGCCTGCAGGTCATCTTCGGCACCGCCCCGATCCACCTGGCGGCGGATCCGGCGGCGGCCGTCAACAAGCCCGTGGTGTGCTATTCCTTCGCGGAGTGCCAGCAGGCCATGGGCTATTCGGACGACTTCGAGAACTTCACCCTTTGCCAGAGCATGGACGCCTGTTTCCGCGTGTTCAACGTGGCGCCCATTATCCTGGTGAACGTGCTGGACCCCGGCAAGAGCGGCCACACCACGCAGAACGCGGAGGAGGAGTGCGCCGTGGCGGACGGTGCCGTGGCCTACGCAAAACAGTTTGTCCTCCTGGACACCATCGTGGTCAAGAACGCGGACGCCACCCTGGTGGCCGGGTTCAACAAGTGGAAAAATCAGTTTGAGCGCCATGTGAAAAAGGGTGAGCATGGTATCACCATCATTGCCCCCACGCCCTACAAAAAGAAGATCGAGGAAATGAAGCGCGACCCGGATACTCATGCACCCATCCTGGACGCGGATGGCAAGGCGGTCATGGAGGAAAAAGAAATTGAAATCCCCATGTTCCGTCCGGTGAAGGTGTTCGATGTGAGCCAGACGGACGGAAAGCCCCTGCCAGAGCTGGCCTCCAGCCTGTCCGGGACGGTGCCGCACTATGAGGCTTTCATGGAAGCTCTGCGCCGCTCGGCTCCGGTTCCCATCGAGTTTGAGCCGATGGCCGAGAACATGGACGGCTATTTCTCCTCTGACCAGCAGCGGATCGCCATCCGGGAAGGCATGAGCGAGGTGCAGACTGTTTCCGCCGCTGTCCATGAGACCGCGCACAGTAAGCTCCACGACCCCAAAAAGTACGAAGCGGAGCCGACCTGGAAGATCGTGATGGTGAGCGAGGGCGGCACCAAGCATGACTTCCGTCTGGACTTCGCCACCGAAGCAGAGGCGGAACAGGCCGCCGCCGAGGAAGGCTGGCGCTATGTGGACGAGAATCGGTTTGAGTGGCGGTTGGAAGTGGAGGAAGATCTGACGGCGGTGAAACAGGCCGCCAAGAACCGCAACACCGAGGAAGTGGAGGCCGAGAGCATTTCTTATGCGGTTTGCCAGTATTTCGGCATCCAGACCGGCGAGAACAGTTTTGGCTACATCGCTTCCTGGTCGAAGGACAAGGAGCTGAAGGAGCTGCGGGCCAGTCTGGAGACCATCAACAAGACTTCCTGCGAGCTGATTAACGACATCGAGCGCAACTACAAGGAAATCTGCAAGGAGCGCGGCATTGACCTGACTGCCGCCACGGAACCGCAGCAGGACTCTATCGAGCAGCTGGCAGCAGACATCGACCAGTTCACTTTCGATTATGACCCTTATGAGTATCGGAACAATGCAGATAGCCGTGAGGACGCACTGCACGAACTGACTGCCACACTCCGAAGCGGAGATGCCAGCGGTGTACGCGAATGGCTCCAGAATATCGTGAACGAGGATGAACCGGATGAAACCACCCAAAAAGCTGCCGAGCTTATGGGACGCTTGGATCAGCTGGTGCCGATGACTGAACCGGAACAGCTGACCGAGCGGAAAATACCGAAAGTGTCCAGCCCAGCGCCGAGTACCGGGAGGCCCTGTTGGTGCTGGATGATACCAGCTACCTTCATGTTCAGCCCTGCGACACCGGCTGGGACTACACGCTCTACGATGTGGCAACCATGAAGCAGATGGACGGCGGCCAGTTGGACGGGCCGGATATGGGCCGTTCCACAGCGGTTAGCCATATCTGCGAGGACCTGGGGATGGGCGGCAAGTCCATCAAGTATGCGCCGCTGTCCATGATCGAGACTTTGCAGGAGGCGGCTTACCACCAGATGCAGGAACAGGTCAGCCAGCAGACCACAGAAGCTGCCGCCACCCAGCTGCCGGATGCCCAGGAGCAGGCGTTGGACGAGTATCCCATGCCGGACCCGGCACTGACTCAGGATGATCTGGAGAAATGCGGCTACCTGGACGGTGACCTTCTGCCCCTCTCCAAAGAGCGAGCCTATGAGCTGATGGAGCGAGACCTGACCGTTTATATCGTCCAGGAGGGTGAAAACCCGGAAATGGCCTTTGACACTGCCGACCTGGACGCCCATGACGGTATCTTTGCTGTGTCCCGCGAGGAATGGGAGCAAAGCCCGGACTTTCACGAAAAAGTTTTGGAACGACAGGATCGGCAGTTGGAACGGGAACAGGCGTTTCTTTCCCATGAGGGAAATTGTTTTGCTATTTATCAGGTGAGCAAGGATGACCCGCAGAATGTGCGTTTTATGAATCTGGATTGGCTGCAATCGCACAATCTGTCCGTAGAGCGGAGTAACTATGACCTTATCTATACCGCCCCTCTGGACGGTTCCGGCAGCACTATGGAGCAGCTGGAAAGGCTGTATGAGCAGTTCAATCTGCAAAAGCCGGTGGATTTTCACAGCCCGTCTATGAGCGTCAGTGACATCGTTGCCATCAAGCAGAATGGTCAGGTATCCTGTCATTACTGCGACAGTGTTGGTTTCACCCAGGTGCAAGGTTTCTTGCCGGAAAATTCGCTGAGAAATGCGGAAATGACGGTGGAAGATGATTACGGCATGATCGACGGTATCATCAATAACGGCCCAAAGGAGCCGACAGTGGCCCAGCTGGAACAACAGGCCCGCAGTGGTCAGCCCATTTCTCTTATGGACTTGGCAGCAGCCGTCCATCGAGAGGAACGGGAAAAGAAAAAGTCCGTAATGGAGCAGCTGAAAAGCCAGCCCAAGACGGAACACAAAAAGACAGCGCAAAAAAAGAGCGCGGAAAGGGAGCTTTGATATGAACAACTTCACCTTTGAGGAAACGAACCTTCTTTGCATCTACAACACCGGCAGCCGCACCGGGCTGATCGACGCTCTGACGGAGATGCGCGGTGAGCTTTCGCCGGAGGAAGCCGAGCTGCGGGAACTGACGGACAGCGCCCTGGGTAAACTCCAAGCTATGAACGACACCGAGTTTGCCGAACTGGAGCTGTACCCAGATTTCGACGAGTAAAAAACACACATAAAGACCTGATGGGACGGCCTGATATGCCGTCCCATTTCTATTCAACATGAAGGGAGGACAGAAAACCATGCCATCCAAAGCTGAATTTTACCGGCAGATGGCCGAACAGGTATCGACCCAGCTTGTAGGCAGCTGGAAGGAGTGGACGGCTTTTCTCACCACCGCCGCCCGCCTTTATAAATACCCATTCCACGAGCAAATGATGATTTACGCCCAGCGCCCGGATGCCACCGCCTGCGCCGAGTATGACCTGTGGAATGAAAAAATGGGACGGTATGTGCGCCGTGGCTCCAAGGGTATTGCCCTGGTGGACGATTCCGGCGACAAGCTTCGCCTGCGCTATGTGTTCGATATTTCCGATACCGGCACCCGTGAACATTCCCGTACACCCTGGTTGTGGCAGCTGGAAGAACAGCACATTGGGCCTGTGTCGGCCATGCTGGAGCAAAACTACGGCGTTGCCGGTGACAATCTCGCCCAGCAGCTCACGGATGTAGCCGGAAAGCTGGCGAGTGAGTATTGGGACGATCATCAGAGAGATTTCCGCTATATCGTTGACGGTTCGTTCCTGGCGGAGTACGATGATTACAACATCGAAGTCCAATTTAAGTCCGCCGCCACCGTCAGTATCGCCTATGCCCTGATGTCTCGCTGTGGGCTGGATACGGAACAATATTTCCAGCATGAGGACTTCATGCCGATTTTCGATTTCAATACCCCGGCCACGGTTGGGGCGTTGGGCGCGGCGGTCAGCCAGATTAACCAGCAGGTTTTGCGGCAGATCGGCGTCACCATCCAGATCTATGAGCGCGAGCAACTCGCGGAAAGGAGCGTTACACATGGAGAACAGCCTGACTTACACGATGAACGGAGATTATCAGATTCCCGACCTGAAGCTGACCGAACAGCCGGAGAAGCCCCTGGGCAAGTACGGCAGGATGCGCAAAGCGTACCTGAAGGAGCATCGGCCCATCCTGTACAACCAGCTGCTGATGAGCGAGAAGCTGTACCCGCACCTCATCGAGATCGACGAGACAGCGCAGAGCCGTCTGGAGCAGATGATGCCCCAGCTGGCGAAAGACGCGGGCGCGACGGAGCAGCTGAAAGCCAGCGACCCGATGCGCTGGGTGGGCCTGATGAACACCTGCAAAGCACAGGCCGAGGAGATTCTGATGGCGGAGCTTATTCACAGCTGAGTTTCTTCCTCTCCGAAGCAGAACAAATCAGAATCATAGATGAAGCAGAGAATGTGAAAACATCCTCTGCTTTTTCTTTTGCCCAGGCTGACATCGACCATGTGCTGCGGCTGGGCGGCAACACCTATCGCCAGAGAGAGCGCATTGTCGCGGCCTTTGAGGAGCAGAAGTCCACCACCGAGATCGCAGACACCCTGAAAACCCTGTACCATGGCGGCAACGGGATTGGCAGCATCACTGCATGGTATGCCGAGGATGGAATCCATCTTTCCCACGGCAAAACTGCCCGTTACGATAAGTCCGCCCAGGTCATTTCCTGGGAGAGTGCCGCTGAGCGTATCGGCCAGCTTTTGCAGGACGGCCAGTTTGCCACCAATGTGGAGCTGGCTGAGGCTGCGGGCTATGAACGCTCCCTCCTCGCGGAAAAGTTCTGGAATCTGTACCACGATTTCAGCGAGGAAGCCAGAGAAGCTGGGTATCTGCCCATCCTTTCCAACAATCCGGGGCGCGGTTTCCCGGAGGAATCTGCATGGCTCACCGAACAGCTGAAAAGCCCGGAGTTTCGCCAGAACCTTGCGGAAGAATATGCTGCCTTCTGGACGGCCTACCAGCAGGATCGGGATTTGCTGCGCTTCCACTACCATAAACCCAAAGAAATTTGGGAGAACCTGCAAGATCTGTCCTTGCCTCGCACCACCTTTACCTCTCAGTTGACGGAAGTACCTTCGGTCAAGCAGTTTATCTCTGAGGACGAGATCGACGCCGCCATGACCAGAGGCAGCGGATTTGAGGGCGGTAAGGGCCGAGTTTTCACCTTTTTCCAGGAACCCCATACGGATAAGGAAAAGGTGGATTTTCTCAAACATAAGTATGGTATTGGCGGTCACTCCCATGCCCTGTCCGGTGCAATGAAAAGCGATGAAAGCCACGACGGAAAAGGTCTGCACTACAAAAAAGACGGCTGCCCGGATGTGCATTTCACCTGGGAGAAAGTCGCCAAACGGATTACCGACCTGATCCAGAAGGGACGCTATCTCACAGAACAGGAACAGGCGGAGTATGACAAAATCCAGGCAGAAAAGGCCCTGGCGGAAGAAGATGCCCTGCAAGCCCAGCAGCCGGACCCGGCTGTGTGGGAATACAACGGCGTCAAGGAGCGCCACCCGGATGATATAATCCTCTACCAAATGGGGGATTTTTTTGAGCTGTACGGTGAGGACGCCAAAACTGCTGCTGCGGAACTGGACCTCAATCTCACGACCCGCGCTATCCCTGGCGGTGGCCGTGTGGAAATGTGCGGCTTTCCGGCAAACCGGCTGGAGCAGGTTGTGGAACAGCTGCGGGATAAGCATGATGTGACCATTTCCGCTGTCCCGAAGGGCGGCAGGGAGCGGCAGGAGTATTCCATGCCCTCTATCGACCATGAGGCGGAACAGCACATCAATGCCCAGGAAGCGGAGTTTGGCGCAGACGGGACCAGAGTATTTCAGGAGACCGAAGCAGCCGCAGCCCCTACGATTCGAGAACTGCATGAGCAATACAAGCCCATTGTACTTGCCGCTGTTATGGAAGATGTGCCATATCGCAATGCCTGCGGTCACAGTGACCATGAGAACGCCGTGATCGAGGGCAATGCCGCTATTCGCCGTGCTGTCCTGGGATCTGGCAACATGGAGCTGCTCCGCCTCTATTCCGACACACCGGAGTTCCGCCAGCGCCTTCATCGAGAAATCATCGACGAGACCTATCCCAAGCTCCATGAGCTGCTGCACCCTCTCACGGACAATGACATCGACAAGGCTATCCAGGACTGGAACGGCAAAATCGAAAGTAAACACGCCGTTGTCCGTTACATGGAGAAACATGGGCGGGAAAAAGATACCGCTGCATGGCTGGCCCATGAGTTTGACGGCGGCGATGGCAAAACCCCGTTTTCGGTTCGCCCGGAAAGCCCCGAAGGAACGGTGCTGCCCTGGCCCAAGGTACAGCGCCGGATCGCTCAGCTTATCAAGGAGGACCGGTTCTACACCGAAGCGGAACAGGACCGGTTCGACAACATCGACCCCATCGCCATTCGGGAGGCTTTGGCCGAGCGCGGCATTGTGAATGGTGAACTGGTGGATGAGGAAAAACTGGATAATGACCCATTCATCCAGCGTGTTATGGCGGATGTGGAGGCCATATCCAGAGAGAGCGTCCCGGCAGATGAGCCGGAACAGCCTTCTCCCCATAATTTGCGTGTTCTGGTTTCAGATGAGGAATACGCTGCGGCTCGTGGCACACTCCGGGAGCGAACCTCCTACGATCCAGCGGTTCCTCCTTACAATGTGGGTGATATTGTCTATCTGGATGACCGGCCCCATCAGATCACAGAGCTGCGGGATGACACGGTGCAGCTGCTGCCCACCGGCATGAGCTATCCCATCTACCGGGCTGAGAGCCGGGAACGGTTTGAGCAGCTTTTGCGGGAGGATAACCGCAACGACTTCTATACCGAATTCCTGCCTGCAAATCTGGATACGGTGGACCAGGACCTTCGGGATGTGCTGGCCCATGGCCTGATTGGTGAGGCGGACAAGGCGGAGCTTTCCGAGCTTCTTCGCAACGGCAAGAGTAACCAGGAGGTAGCCTTGTGGCTGAGCCGGGCCTATCCCAACATCGTGGAAACGATGGAGCTGGAGACCGGCGAGACCGCCGATTACCGCACGATGCCGGAAGGTATCGAGCTGGAAGTGCTGGATGCAGATGAAAAGCGTCTGGCCATGCTGTTCTTCCAGTGGAGCGAGGTTGCGCCTTTGCTGCGCGGGATGTATGCCCGTCAGTTGGACGGTTTTGAGCAGGAACGCCCCGAACCGGCTGCCGAAACCCCGGCCTTCCAAGCCGAGACTGTGGCTGTCTATCCGGGCGATAAGAACAATCTGCCCTATGATGTGGTTGTTCAGACCCTGCGAACCAATGAGCCGGAGCCGCCCACGCCTGCTGTCGAGCCGGAAAAGACTCTGGATGAGGTACTGGACGAACACCCCGTTTCCATTCAGGTAAACGGCGAGTGGCAGACCTTCCCCAATGTCAAAGCTGCCGAGGAAGCCTCTTATGAGGAATACAAGGCCAATCTGCGTCGCACCGCCGAGAATTTCCGTATCACTGACGATCACCTGGGCGAAGGCGGCCCCAAGGCTAAGTTCCAGGCCAATGTCGAGGCAATCAAGCTGCTGAAATACCTGGAGGAAACCACCGAGCAGGCAACGCCGGAACAGCAGAAAATCCTTTCTCGGTATGTGGGCTGGGGCGGCCTTGCCGATGCCTTTGACCCCGACAAGGAAAGCTGGAGCAAGGAATATGCCCAGCTGAAGGAACTGCTGACCCCGGAGGAATACGCCGCTGCCAGGACCTCTACTCTCAACGCCCACTACACCAGCCCTATGGTGATCCGCGCTATCTATGAAGCCGTGGAACGGTTGGGTTTTCGCAACGGCAATATTCTGGAGCCGTCCTGCGGCGTGGGCAACTTCTTCGGGATGCTGCCGGAGAGTATGGCCGGGAGCCGTCTGTACGGCGTGGAGCTGGACAGCATTTCCGGGCGCATCGCCAGGCAGCTTTACCCCAAAGCCGACATCACCGTGGCGGGCTTTGAGACCACCGACCGGCGGGACTTCTATGACCTTGCCATCGGTAACGTCCCTTTCGGCCAGTATCAGGTGAACGACAAAGCCTACAACAAGCTGGGCTTCAACATCCACAACTACTTTTTTGCCAAGGCGCTGGACCAGGTGCGCCCCGGCGGCGTGGTGGCCTTTGTCACCAGCCGCTATACGATGGACGCCAAGGATTCCACCGTGCGCCGGTATCTTGCTCAACGTGCCGAGCTGCTGGGAGTCATCCGTCTGCCTAATGACGCGTTCAAAAAGAATGCCGGTGCCGAGGTGGTATCCGACATCATCTTTCTCCAAAAGCGGGATCGCCCGTTGGACATCGTGCCGGAATGGACCCAGACCGGACAGACGGAGGACGGGTTTGCCATCAACCGGTATTTTATCGACCACCCGGAAATGGTGCTGGGCAGACAGGAGCCGGTAAGCACCGCTCATGGTATGGACTACACCGTGAACCCTATCGAGGGACTGGAGCTTTCCGACCAGCTGCATGATGCTGTGAAGTACATTCATGGCACTTATCAGGAGGCAGAGCTGCCGGAGCTGGGCGAAGGCGAAGCCATTGACACCTCCATTCCTGCCGACCCAAATGTGAAGAACTATTCCTATGCCATTGTAGACGGGCAGGTGTACTACCGGGAAAACAGCCGCATGGTGCGCCCTGACCTCAACGCCACCGCCGAAGCCCGCGTGAAAGGTCTTGTGGGACTGCGTGATTGTGTGCAGGAACTGATCGACCTTCAGATGGATGCAGCGGTTCCGGACAGCACCATTCGGGAGAAGCAGGCGGAACTGAACAGCCTCTATGACAGCTTTTCTGCCAAATACGGTCTCATCAATGACCGTGCAAACCGTCTGGCCTATGCAGACGATTCTTCCTATTACCTGCTCTGTGCGCTGGAAGTCATCGACGAGGACGGAAAGCTGGAACGCAAGGCAGATATGTTCACCAAGCGGACCATCAAGCCCCATCAGGCGGTGGCTGTGGTGGATACGGCAAGTGAAGCACTGGCGGTGTCCATCTCGGAAAAAGCCTGCGTGGATATGGACTATATGAGCCAGCTTACCGGAAAAACAAAAGAAGAACTGGCCGGAGAGCTGCAAGGCGTAATCTTCCGTGTACCGGGACAGTTAGAGCAGGACAGAACGCCCCATTATGTGACTGCTGATGAATACCTCTCTGGCAATGTACGCCGAAAGCTGCGTCAGGCACAGCGGGCAGCACAGCAGGACCCGGTTTATGCAGTCAATGTGGAAGCTCTTACCGCCGCCCAGCCCAAAGACCTGGATGCGTCGGAAATTGAGGTGCGTCTGGGCGCTACATGGATTGACAAGGAGTACATCCAGCAGTTTATGTACGAGACCTTCAACACCCCGTTTTATCTCCAGCGCAGCATTGAGGTCAACTATTCCTCCTTTACTGCTGAATGGCAGATCAAGGGGAAATCTTCTGTATCCTACAACGATGTGGCAGCTTACACTACCTATGGAACCAGCCGTGCCAATGCTTATAAGATTTTGGAGGACAGCCTGAACCTGCGGGATGTCCGTATCTATGACACCATAGAGGACGCAGACGGAAAAGAGCGCCGCGTACTAAACGCCAAGGAGACCACTCTGGCTGCCCAAAAACAGCAGGCGATCCGGGAAGCCTTTAGGGACTGGATCTGGAGAGACCCGGAGCGCCGCCAGACTTTGGTGCGCCAGTACAACGAAGAAATGAACTCTACCCGTCCCCGCGAGTATGATGGCAGCCATATCACTTTTGGCGGCATGAACCCGGCCATTACCCTGCGGGAACACCAGAAAAGCGCCATCGCCCATGTGCTGTATGGAGGAAATACCCTGTTGGCACATGAAGTAGGCGCAGGCAAAACTTTTGAGATGGTGGCCGCTGCTATGGAAGCCAAACGCCTGGGCTTGTGCCAGAAATCTCTTTTTGTGGTTCCAAACCACCTGACCGAGCAGTGGGCGTCGGAGTTTCTGCGTCTCTATCCTTCCGCCAATATCTTAGTCACCACCAAAAAGGACTTTGAGACCCATAACCGAAAGAAGTTCTGCGCTCGTATTGCGACGGGTGATTATGATGCCATCATCATGGGACACAGCCAGTTTGAGCGTATCCCCATCAGCCGGGAGCGTCAGGAACGGCTTCTCTATGAGCAGATCGACGAGATCACCGAGGGGATTGCAGAGGTACAGGCCAGCGGCGGCGAGCGTTTTACCGTCAAGCAGCTGGAGCGTACCAGAAAGTCTCTGGAAGCCAGACTGGAAAAGCTGCAAGCCGAGGGGCGAAAAGACGATGTGGTAACCTTCGAGCAGCTGGGTGTGGACCGTTTGTTTGTGGACGAGGCCCACAACTATAAAAACCTGTTTCTATACACAAAAATGCGGAATGTGGCTGGTCTTTCCACATCGGACGCGCAGAAATCCTCCGATATGTTTGCCAAGTGCCGCTATATGGATGAGATCACCGGAAACCGTGGCGTGATTTTCGCCACCGGCACCCCGGTCAGCAACTCCATGACCGTGCGCCCGTAAGGGGCTGTAATAATCTTACCTTGAGCAAGTAATAGG
>OLZB01001094.1_pt1 | contig 10866 bp, 9 predicted proteins | sample 1673421 | NCBI WGS metagenome assembly OLZB01 (sample SAMEA103958111, study PRJEB25191) | human gut metagenome | biome: human-associated habitat [ENVO:00009003]; feature: intestine environment [ENVO:2100002]; material: feces | place: Germany | collected 2013/2015
TCAGCGAGAGCATGAGGCCTATGACCATCTCCGCAACGCAGTCCGAGGCGCCGCCCGCGCAGTTGCACACATAGATGCCCTTCTCCCGCGCGTACTCTATGTCGTGCTGGTTGTAGCCGACGCTTGCCACCTGGATGATCTTCAGGTTCGGCGCCCTGTCAATGATCTCCCGCGTCACGCCGCGGGAATGGGCCAGGATCGCCTCCGCCTCCTCCAGGGAGCCCGCCTCGCCGTAAGAGGGCTCGTAAAACTTCAGGTCTATGCCCGGCTTGGCATATTCGATAAGCAGTTTCTCAATGTGCGGCGGCCTTTTGTCATAATAAATGACTTTCTCAAGCAAAGCGCGTCACCTCTCCTTTCATGTGCAAAACTCAGCCTATGCCTCGGCCCTTCTGATGGAATCTTACTAGTTAATCTCAGCCTCAACAATCAACGCGGAGTTTATCGTCCTGAAAATATGCGACGCGATTTTACTTCTTCTGACATAATTAGAAATCGCCGACCCTGCCGGGTCGGCGATTTCTCTGCGTATATTCGTATTTTAAATATTCAGCTAAACAGCTCCCCAATTATCCTTATGCAGTTTTTTTCGACTCCGCTGATATATGCGTCCTTCCTGAAGATCGCGTAGACTCCCACGCTCGCCGGAGGGCTCCCGATGAAGAACACGTCCAAGGGGTCCACGCTTTTTGTTATCTCCACGTTGGACTTGAGAACGATGTCGATGCCCTGGCCGGCGGCCGCCGTCCGGAATTTGCTCCCCGGGCTGGGGTACTCCACCAGGTTCGACGGCGTTATCCCATACATTTCAAAAAGCCCCTCCGTCACCCGCCTGAACGAGAACGATTCCGGCAGCACGAAGATCGGCATATCGGCTATCGCCCGGAGGTCCACGGAGTCTCTTCTGCCCTCCACAAGGCAGCTGGAACTCAGGTAGCCTCTCCGGGTGACGGCGTAGATATTCTCCCTGTGTATCTCGACGCAGCTGTAGTTCTCATCCGGCTTCAGCAGGGGAACGATTATAAAATCTACCTTTCTATTCCGCAGCGCTTCCTCCAAAACGCTGTAGTTCCCGGGGACGATGTCCACCTCGATAGAGCCGAATTCCTCGTGCAGTCGGGGCAGCAGAGTGGGCGCCATGTATTCCAGTCTTTGCCAGGGGATGCCTATTCGCAGACGGCCCTTGCGGTTCTCGGAGATGTCCTCGAGCTGCTTTATCATGCGGTCGTAAATGAGCAGGATGCGCTCCGCCGCCTTGATGTATTTCTCGCCGGCGTAGGTCAGAGTAAGCTTGTTCTGTGAGCGGTCGAACAGCTTCACTCCGAGCTGCTTTTCCGTCTTTGCGATGAAGCTGCTCAGCGAGGGCTGGGAGATGAACAGCTTCTCAGCGGCCTTCGTTATGCTCCCGCATTCGTAGACCGTATAGATGTATTTTAATTGCCGAAATTCCATTTATTCCTCCCGCAGAGACTGCTTCTGTTCGCGCTCACTTTTTATATGCTTGGCATATAAAAAAACGTAGTTCAAATTCAATCTTTTTTTATATATACTAAACTTGCCTCCGATAAAAGTCAATCAATATGTCATTTTGACGAACTTTTCAAAATGTTTCCTTGTGGCCTTTTCCTTATACAAGAAAGGTGTGCTGGCGGTGAATTTGAATTATATGCAATACTTTGTCCGCGCAGTGGACCTGGGTACGATATCGGAGGCGGCGGCAGAACTCTTTATCACCCCGCAGGGGCTGAGCCAGGCGCTGCACCGGATGGAGAAGGAATATGGCGTCCGTCTCATCTACCACGAGAGCAACCGCGTCCTGCCGACGCAGGCCGGGAAAAATGCCTATGACATCTTCTCCAAGATCCTGAGTTTGAACGAAGATGCCGTTCAGAAAATACGCGAGCAGCCCTCGGATAACGCCGGCGGCCGGGTGCTCAATATCTTCGCCTCTCCTTTTTTTACCGAGAGCGTCCTGAGGCACATCGTCCAATCCTACAGCCGGCGGGACCCGGACGTGAGCCTGCGCATAATGGAACTTCCTTGCAGAGAAGTCTACAGTCTGCCTGCCAGAAAACAGGATACGATCTGTCTTTACGGCGCCTCGCCCAGCGGCGTTGCAGAATTTGCAAACCGCTTTTCCGAGCTTGACGAGAGGCACCCCCTCCTGCGCACAGACGTTTTGGCCTGCGTTTCGGCCAATTCGCCGCTCACCGGCAAGGCCAGCGTCTCTGCGTCGGACCTCAAGAACGCGGAGATCGTGCTCTGCCGGAACGAAGAGCTGTTCCTGCGCGCGGCATGTCCCGGCTTCGGAGCCTCGAACGTCAACGTGAGGACGCACAGCAAAGGTCTTTGCTTTTCCTACATATCCAGCAGGAAAAACGCCGTGGGCTTCACGAACCGCGCGGAGCTCTACGGCGCGGGCAACAAAAAACTTGCCGCGGTCCCGCTCGAGGCCAAGCTCGAGATGGTCTACGGCTACCTTGTAAGCCGTGACGGGGCCAGGAACCCCGCCGTAGTCAGCCTGATAGAAATGCTCGAGGCCCACTTCAAAAAGGTCGAGCAGAGCTCCTAACAACAGAAATCAAAATACGAGGTGAGATAATAATGAAACCACTTTCCAGAGCCGCTTTGAACGTACACGCTTCCACCACAATGGCCATTGACTCCAAGGCCAAACAAATGAAGGCCGACGGTCTGGACGTCATCGGCTTCGGCGCAGGCGAGCCCGACTTCCACACCCCCGACAACATCAAACTCGCCGGCATCAAGGCCATCATCGACAACAACACCAAGTATACCCCCGCCGCCGGTATCATACCGCTCAGAAAGGCCATCGCTGAAAGGCTTAAGCTCGACTGCGGCCTCGATTACGACTACACGCAGATCGTCGTCGCCAGCGGCGCCAAGCACAACGTGTTCCTGGCCCTCGCCGCGCTCGTGGACATCGGCGACGAGGTCATCATCCCCGCGCCGTTCTGGCTCAGCTACGGCGAGATGGTCCCCATGCTCGGCGGCGTTCCCGTCATCGTGACCACCACCCACGAGCAGGGTTTCAAGATAACCCCCGAACAGCTCGAGGCCGCCGTCACGGAAAAGACCAAGGTCGTCATCATCAACAACCCCTCGAACCCCGGCGGCATGTTCTACTCCCGCGAGGAGCTGCAGGCCCTCGCAGACGTCTGCGTCAGGCATGACCTCTACATACTCGCGGACGAGATATACTACAAGCTCCTCTTCGACGGACGCGAGTTCGTCAGCGTGGCCGCCCTGGGCGAGGATATCAAGGAGCGCACCATCGTCGTGAACGGCGTCTCCAAGTGCTACTGCATGACCGGCTGGCGCCTGGGCTACTCAGCCTCCAATCTCCCGCTCGCCAAGGCCATGTCCAGCTACGTCGGCCACTCCACCGGTTCGCCCTCTACCATCAGCCAGTACGCCGCCATCGAGGCGCTGACGGGGCCGCAGGAGAACATCGACGAGATGTGCAAGGTGTTCCAGGCCCGGCGCGACTATATCTATGAGCGCATGAACAGCATAAAGGGCGTCAGCTGCATAAAGCCCGAGGGCGCCTTCTACGTCATGATGAACGTGAGCGAGCTCCTGGGCAAGACCCTGCACGGCCACCTCATCACCAGCGACAGCGATTTCGCCTCCGCCTTCCTTGAGGAGAGCATGGTCGCCGTCGTACCCTGCGCGGGCTTCGGCACGCCGAACTACGTCCGCTGGACCTACGCCACCTCCATGGAGAACATCAAGGAGGGGCTGGACAGGCTCGAAAAGTTTATAAAGGATATCTGACTTCTCTCCCACAAAACCCGTATAGCCGGCGGAGCCTGAAAACTCCGCCGGCTATATGGCATTATCGCATTATGAGCGCGGCTTCCGCGCTTATTTCATTATGGCCTTGTTGAAGTTCTTCTTGCCGCGGCGCAGGACCACGCCGGACTTGAGCTCGGCCTCGGTGAAGGTCTTTGCGATGTCGTCCACCTTTTCGTCGTTCGCGGTGACGCCGCCCTGCTGGACGTTGCGCCTGGCGTCGCTCTTCGAGCTGCACAGGCCGGTCTTTACCAGCAGCGTGAGGATGTCCGCAGCGCCGTCCGTGAGGTCCTCTGCTGTTATCTCAGTCTCGGGCATGTGCTCCGTGCCGCCGCCGCCGAAGATCGCGCGGGCGCCGGCCTTGGCCTTCTGGGCCTCCTCCTCGCCGTGGACGAGGGCAGTGAGCTCCGTCGCCAGGATCTCCTTGGCCTCGTTGAGCTGCGCGTCCTTCCACTTCGACATCTCGTCTATCTGCTCCAGGGGCAGGAAGGTCATCTTCCGCAGGCAGTTTATGACGTCCGCGTCGTCTATGTTGCGCCAGTACTGGTAGAACTCGAAGGGGCTCGTCTTGTTCGGGTCCAGCCACACGGCGCCGGACTGAGTCTTGCCCATCTTCTTGCCCTCGCTAGTCAGCAGCAGGGTTATCGTCATGCCGTAGGCGTTCTTGCCCAGCTTGCGCCGGATGAGCTCCGTGCCGCCCAGGATGTTGGACCACTGGTCGTCCCCGCCGCACTGCATCACGCAGTTATACTCCTTGAACATGTGGTAGAAGTCGTAGGACTGCATGATCATATAGTTGAACTCGAGGAAGCTCAGGCCCTTCTCCATCCTCTGCTTATAGCATTCGGCCCTCAGCATGTTATTCACGGAGAAGTGCGCGCCCACGTCGCGCAGCAGCTCGATATAGTTGAGGCCCAGCAGCCAATCCGCGTTGTCGAGCATGAGCGCCTTGCCCTCGGAGAAGTCTATGAACTTCGCCATCTGGACCTTGAACTTCGCGGCGTTCTCCTGGATCTTCTCCTGCGTCAGCATCTGGCGCATATCAGTCCTGCCGGAGGGGTCGCCCACCATCGTCGTGCCGCCGCCTAGCAGCGCTATCGGCCTGTTGCCCGCCAGCTGGAGCCGGCGCATGAGATTCAGCGCCATGAAGTGGCCGATGTGCAGGCTGTCCGCCGTTGCGTCGAAGCCGATATAGAACGTCGCCTTGCCCGCGTTCACGAGCTCGCGTATCTCTTCCTCGTCCGTCACCTGCGCGATAAGCCCGCGCGCCCTGAGTTCCTCGTAGATCTGCATCGATCTTTCCCCTTTATTCCTTAATTTTTCGGTTTTTACTTGCCTATCAGCTCGGCGGCCTTGTCCGCGCACCAGGCGCAGAAGCCGTTACATACGCTGTGGTCCCCGCCGGAGAGGGCCAACTTCTCCTTGAACTGAGTTGAGAGCTCCTTTGCCGCCACGGCCACGGGGCCGCCCGGCTTGCCCATGCCGTCCGCGCCCAGGGTCATGCTAAGGGCCAGGACCGCTCCGCAATAGGCGCCGCAGGCCTCGCCGCAGCGCAGGCCCCCGCCGAAGCCCGTGCTTATGACCGCCGCGGTTTTTTCATCCAGACCGCACAGGTCGCTCAGCGATACCGCCACGCTCTGCGCGCAGTTGAGAGTTTTTTTCAGCTCCGCAGCCTTTTCTCCGTGAGTCATATCACAATCCCCCTTTGTATTTGTACGCCGCGTCGAGCTGCTCTGCCGCGCTCGCGAGCGTAGTCTCCGTCACGTTGTCGCCCCCGTGCAGGCGCGCGAGCTCCCTTATCCGGCCCTCGCGCTCCAGGGGCGTGACCTTCGTATAAGTTCTGCCGTCTCTCTCTGTTTTTTCAATGAGGAAGTGCGTATCTGCCATCGCCGCGATCTGCGGGAGGTGCGTCACGCAGATGACCTGCTTTTTCCGCGCCAGGCGCGCCAGCTTTTCCGCCACGCGCTGCGCCGCTATGCCGGAGACGCCCTCGTCTATCTCGTCGAACACCATCGCCGGGACCCCGTCGCGCTCGGAGAGCACGTCCTTCATCACCAGCATGATGCGCGCCAGCTCGCCGCCGGAGGCGATCTTCGATATCCGCCCGGGCGTCTCGCCCGCGTTCGCGGACATGAGGAAGCGGACCTCGTCCATGCCGCTCTCGTCGAAGCCGGGCTCGCCCTGCATTGGGACTATCTCCGCCTCAAAGCGCACCGAGGGCATCGAAAGTTCGCGCAGCCCGAGCTCTATCCGCTCGCGCAGCTCTTCCCCCGCCGCCTTTCTCAGTTTTGACAGCTCTTTTGCGGAATTATACGCCGCTTTTTTCCTTTTTGCAAGCTCCGCTTCGAGCTGCGTACGCCGCTCGGCCGAGGAATCCAGCTCCTCCAGGCCCCTCTGCGCGCTCTCCAGCAGCTCCGCGAGCCCGGCCTCGTCCCGGCCGTATTTCTTCTCCAGTCTCCGGAGCTGGCTCAGTCTGGTCTCCAGCGCGTCATATTCCCCGGGTGAAAAGTCCAGCCCCTCCCGGAAGTCCCTCAGGCGCTCCGCTGCGTCCTCGATGTTGCTCCGGGCCTGCTCGATCTCCGCCAGGGCCTCGTCCAGCTCCGGGGCCAGCGCCGCCGCGCGCTCCGTCCAGGCAGAGGCCTCGCCCGCCTGCTCCGCCGCGCTGCCCTCGCCGCCGTAGAGCGCCTCATACGCCGCGTCCAGCGCCTCGCGCAGTTTCTCCGCGTTGCGCAAAAGCTCCCGCCGCGAGGAAAGGCTCTCCTCCTCACCGGGGCGTATGTTCGCCGCGCCCAGCTCCTCCGCCGTCTGGCGCAGGTCCCGCTCGCGCCGCTCGCGCTCCGATTCGGCCTCGTCCAGCCGGCGCAGCTGCGCCGCCGTCTCCCTGTAGGCCGAATACAGCTCCCGGTGCCGCGAAAGCTGCTCCGCCATGCCCGCAAAGCCGTCCAAATAGTCGCGGTGCCGAGTCTCGTCCATGAGCTGCCTGCCGTCGTTCTGGCCGTGGATGTCCAGGAGCCCGGAGCCCAGAGCGCGCAGCTCCGCCGCTGCCACCGGGACCCCGTTCACCTGGGCCGAGCTCTTCCCGTCCTGGCTCACGCGGCGGCGGATGATGACGCCGTCCTCCGCGTCCAGGCCGTTTTCCTCGAGCCAGTCCTCCGCGTTATCCGCTGTGAACGCCGCCGTCACAGACGCGCGCGCCGCGCCCGTGCGCACCAGCTCGCGGCTCGCCCGCGCGCCCAGCACCGCCTCCAGCGAGTCTATGACGATGCTCTTGCCAGCGCCGGTCTCGCCCGTCAGGACGTTCAGGCCGGCGCCGGGCTCTATGTCCGCGCGCTCTATCACCGCGATATTCTCTATGTGCAGCTCTCTCAGCATGACCTGCCTGCCTCTTTCCCGCTCAGAACAGCTTTTTTATCTCCTCACAGAACTGCTCGGCGCTCCGCACGTCCTTCATGGCTATGAACACCGTGTCGTCCCCGGCGACGGTGCCGACCAGCGCGCTCATCTCCATCCCGTCCATGGCCGAGCTGGCCGCGGAGGCCAGGCCCGGCAGGGTCTTGAGCACGATGAGGTTCATCGCCGTGTCGCAGGACACGACGCCCTCCTTGAATATCTTACGGAGCTTCTCATTGTGGCCCGCGGACTCGTCGTGCGCGGGCTGGGCGTAGCGGTAACGCCCGCTGGTGGACAGCTCCTTTACCAGGCGAAGCTCCTTTATGTCCCTCGACAGAGTCGCCTGCGTGCTCTTGACCCCGCGCTCCGAGAGCGCTTCCATCAGCTGGTTCTGAGTCTCGATGTCCCTGGATGCGATTATCTCCAGGATGATGCCCTGCCTTGCCGTTTTCATTGAAACTCCTCCTATTCCCCGGCGTCCCCGCCTGAATTGGCCCTCGACTGCGCGGCTCAGGGGCGGCTCAGCTTGCCCATGGCCGTGTCGTAAAAGCTCCTTACCTCCATATCCGCCATTATCACCGTGTTTTCCGACCTGCGTATCCTGACCTCGTCGCCCGGGGAGAGGGGCAGGCCCTCCGAGCCGTCCACCGAGAGGACGACCCGCTTGCCGTGCAGCCGCTCCGGCTCCACCGTCACCGTCCGCTCCGGGGCAAGCACAAAGCTCTTCGCCGCCATGACGTGCGCGCAGATGGGCGTTACGATGATGTTTTCGGCCTCCGGCTCCACGATGGGGCCGCCCGCGGACATCGAATACGCCGTCGAGCCCGTAGGCGTCGCCACGATGACCCCGTCCCCGGCGAAGCCCGTTATCTCCGTCCCGTCCGCGAGGACGGTGAGGTTTATACAGTTCACGTCGCTCTTCACGACGGCGTCGTTCAGCGCGCAGTCGCGCAGGACCTCGCCGTCCGACTTGAGCAGCTCCACGTCCAGCATCATGCGGAGGCTGCGCCTGTAGCCGCCCGACGCCGCGCGACGGACCAGCTCCAGGTCCTCCGGCTCCAGGCCCGCCATGAAGCCCTTTGTCCCCACGTTCACGCCCAGCAGCGGGATGGGCAGGCCCAGGGTCTGCCGCGCAACGTGCAGGAAGGTCCCGTCCCCGCCGAAGGAGATTATCATCTCCGCATCCTCCACCGCGCGGCGCAGCGGGACCATGTTTGAATCGCCCGGGACCTCCACGAACACGGGCGCGACCACCGTCTGCCTCCCATCGCGCTCCAGCAGCTCCTTGGCCCTGTAGGTCAGGACCAGGCCGCGGTCGCGGTAGGGGTTGGGTGACAGCACGATCTTTTTCATCACTTCGCCAGCTCTCTGTGGGACGCCGCGACCACCGCCGCCGCGTCCGGGATGGGCGCTTCGAACGCGCCTTTCTTGAGGTAAGCCAGGTATTCTATGTTCCCCTCCGGGCCGCGCACGGGCGAAAAATCCAGGCCCATGACCGTGTAGCCCGCGCCGGGGGCAAAGTCCAGGAATTCGCGCAGCACGCGCTCGTGCACGGCGCTGTCCCGCACGACGCCCTTTTTGCCGACGTCCTCGCGCCCGGCCTCGAACTGCGGCTTTATGAGGCAGACCGCCGGCGCGCCAGGGCGCAGCAGCTCCCGCACCGCCGGCAGCACCAGCCGCACCGAGATGAACGAAAGGTCCATCACCGCCATGTCCATCGGCTCCGGGAACATCTCCGGCGTGAGGCTGCGCGCGTTCGTGCGCTCCATGGTGACGACCCTGGGGTCGCTCCGGAGGCTCCAGGCCAGCTGGCCGTAGCCCACGTCCACGGCGTAGACCCGAGCCGCGCCATTTTTGAGCAGCACGTCCGTGAAGCCGCCCGTCGAGGCGCCGCAGTCTATGCAGACCTTTCCCTCCGGCGAGATTGGGAACACGCGCAGCGCCTTCTCCAGCTTGAAGCCGCCCCGCGAGACATAGGGGCAGGCCGCGCCGCGGACTTCTATCTTCGCGTCCTCCTTCACGGCCAGGCCGGGCTTGTCCGCCTTCTGGCCGTTCACGTAGACGAGGCCGCTCATTATCGTCGCGCGGGCCTTTTCCCGGCTCTCGAAATGGCCGAGCTCTACCAGCCTCTGGTCCAGCCTGACGCCGCTCATGCCCTCAGCTCCTTTGCCGCCGCCGCTATGCCCGCGGCGTCTATGCCGCAGAGCGCGCGCAGTTTTTCCGTTCCGCCCTGGCCGACTATGCCCTCGCCCAGGTTCAAAAGCCGCGCCCTGAAGCCCGCGTCCGGCCCCGCCTCGGCGAGTATCCGCCCGCCTATGCAGCCCGAGGAACAGACCTCCTCCGCCACGACGAGCGCGCCCGTCCGCTTTGCGGAGGCTATGACCGGCTCCGCCTCCAGCGGCAGTACGCGGCCGAGCTTTATTATTTCCGCGGAAATGCCCTCAGACTCCAGCAGCTCCGCCGCCGAGAGCGCCTCGCTCACCATCGTCCCGTAGGCGGCTATCGTGAGGTCGCGCCCCCCGCGCAGGAGCTTCCAGGGCTCCGCGCCGCCGTCCTTATAGCCGCCCTCGCCGCCGCGGGGGTACCTCACGGCGACCGGCCCGGTCTCCTTGAAGAGCGCGTATTCGAGCATGTCCTCCGCCTCCCGGAAGGACGCCGGACACCAGACGGTCATCCCCGGCACCGCGCCGAGGTAGGCGATGTCGAAAAGGCCGTGGTGCGTCTCGCCGTCCTCCCCGACGAGGCCCGCCCTGTCCACGCCGAGCACGACGTGCAGCCGCAGCAGGGCGACGTCGTGTATGAGCATGTCGAAGCCGCGCTGCAGAAAGCTCGAGTAGACGCAGGCCACGGGTATGAGGCCCTCTTTCGCCATGCCCGCCGCCATCGAGACAGTGTGGCCCTCCGCTATGCCCGTGTCGTAGAAGCGCTCCGGAAAGCGCTTTGCAAAGTCCGAAAGGCCCGTCCCGTCCGCCATTGCGGCCGTCAGCGCAGAGACGCGCGCGTCCCGCTCCGCGGCCCGGCACAGCGCCTTGCCTATGACGGCGGAAAAGCTCCCGCCGTTTCCCTTCACCACGCCCTTTTCCGGGTCGAAGGGGCCGACGCCGTGGTAGCGCTCCGGGTCCAGCTCCGCGCGCGGGTAGCCGCGGCCCTTCCGCGTTATGACGTGCAGCAGCACAGGCACGCGCATCTCGCGCGCCCAGGCAAGCGCGCTTTCCAGCGCCTCCACGTCGTGTCCGTCCACGGGGCCGAGGTAGTAAAAGCCGAGGTCGTCGAACATATTCTCCGGCAGGATGGCCTCCTTGACGCCCTCTTTCAGCCGGTGCGAGAGCTCGTACACCGGCTTCACACGGCCCACCGTGCTCCTGTACCAGCGCTTGAAGCGGAAGTAGCCCGGCTTCACGCGCATCCGGCTCAGGAGCTTCGCCATGCCGCCGACGTTCGAGCCGATCGACATTGCGTTGTCGTTCAGGACGACCACGAGCGGTTCTCCGGACTGCCCCGCGTTCGAAAGGCCCTCATAGGCCAGGCCGCCCGTGAGCGCGCCGTCGCCTATGACGGCGGCGACGTCATAGTCCCCGCCCAGCCTGGTCCGCGCCCGGGCCATGCCCAACGCCACGGAAACGCTGTTCGAGGCGTGGCCCGCGATGAAGGCGTCCGCCC
>OLZB01001101.1_pt1 | contig 10805 bp, 12 predicted proteins | sample 1673421 | NCBI WGS metagenome assembly OLZB01 (sample SAMEA103958111, study PRJEB25191) | human gut metagenome | biome: human-associated habitat [ENVO:00009003]; feature: intestine environment [ENVO:2100002]; material: feces | place: Germany | collected 2013/2015
TAGTGTTTTCTTCCCCCGGCTGCATCAGCAGCCGGGGGAGCATTCGCTTCCAAAAAATCCACGAAAAAAGCAACGAGCCATTGAAAGAACGGCGGAGATTTGATACTATATAGAAAACATGGGGCGGCCACGCGCCCGCCCCGAAAAACGATCAGGTGAAACCATGAACACCAAACAGGATTACATTGCCGTCTTCGACTCCGGCGTGGGCGGCATCAGCGTACTGCGGCACCTGCGGCGGGTCATGCCCGGGGAGCGGTACCTCTACTTCGGCGACTCCGCCAACGCCCCCTACGGCACAAAAACCAAGGACGAGGTGGAAGCGCTCAGCTTCGCCGCAGCGCGGCGGCTGATGGCGCGCGGAGTCAAGGCGCTGGTGGTGGCCTGCAACACCGCAACCTCCGCCGCCATTCACGACCTGCGGGAAGCCTATCCGGATACCATCGTCATCGGCATTGAGCCTGCCCTCAAGCTGGCCTATGACCGGTATCACGGCGGCGGCATCGGCGTGATGGCCACGCCCATGACCCTGCGGGAGGAAAAATTTGAAGCGCTGATGCACCGCTACGACCAGAGCTGCCGGATCTATAAAATTCCCGCACCGGGGCTGGTGGAGCTGGTGGAGCGGGGACAGGCGGATTCCCCGGAAGCCGAATCCCTTCTGCGGGAGCTGTTCGCCCCCTATCAGGGGAAGCTGGACGAGGTGGTGCTGGGCTGCACCCACTACCCCTTTGCGGCTAAGGCCATTTCCCGGGTGCTGGGAAGCGGCGTCGCCCTGTTAGACGGGGGTGACGGCACCGCCCGGGAGACCCGCCGCCGTCTGGCGGAAGCGGGGCTTCTGGAAAACGGAACAGGCGAGGTCATCCTCACCAACAGTCTCCCGGACGAGTCAATTCTCGAATTGTCCCGGAAGCTGTTGGATGAGAAATAGATATGGAGGAAAAGATTATGGACGACAACATTCTGGTCATCGGCATTGCCGGGGGCACGGGCAGCGGCAAAACCACCCTGATGAACAATCTGATCTCCCGCTTTGAGGGCATGGTCACGGTCATCAGCCACGACAACTACTACAAGCGCCACGACGACATGACCTACGAGGAGCGCAGTCAGCTCAATTACGACGAGCCTGCCGCCTTCGACACCAGCCTGATGGTCTATCATCTGGAAGAACTGCGCCGGGGACACGCCATCGAATGCCCGGTGTACGACTTCACCATCCATAACCGGTCGGAGCAGACCATTCACATCGTGCCGAAAAAGGTCATCATCGTGGAGGGCATTCTGATCTTCGAGAACGAGGAACTGCGCAACCTCATGGACATCCGGATTTTCGTGGACACCGACGCGGACATCCGCCTGTGCCGCCGCATCAAGCGGGACGTGAACAAGCGGGGAAGAACTTTGGAAAGCGTACTGAAGCAGTATCAGGACACGGTCAAGCCCATGCACGAGCGGTACGTGGAGCCGAGCAAGAAGTACGCCAACATCGTCGTCCCCGAGGGCGGAAAAAATCTGGTGGCGCTGGACATGATCGTCGGCCGCATCCAGCGGCATCTGGAGGAAACATGAATTACGAGAGTCTGATTTTTGACATTGACGGCACCCTCTGGGATTCCCGTGCGCTGGTGGCGGAGGGCTACAACATCCAGCTTAACAAAGAGGGGCTTTCCCGGTACTGCATCACGGCGGAGACCCTGAAACCCCTGTTCGGCCGGGTGATGACGGAAATCGCCGATGTTCTGTTTGCCGACTTTCCGGAAAAAGAGCGCTACGCCCTGATGGCGCGGTGCATGGAGACGGAAAACCGCCATCTCCACGAAAACCCCTGCCATATCGGCTACCCCGGCGTCCGGGAGACGATGGAAGAGTTGGCGAAGACGCACCGCCTGTTCATCGTCAGCAACAGTCAGCAGGGCTATCCGGAGCTGTGCATTTCCAAGCTGGGGCTGACCGGCTGCATCACCGGCCATCTGTGCTTCGGCGACACCGGCACCAGCAAGGGAAAGACCATCCGCACACTGATGGAGAAATACAACATCACCTCCTGCGCCTACATCGGCGACACCCAGGGGGATTACGAGGCCACTGTGGAAGCGGGCGTTCCCTTCCTCTGGGCAAGCTACGGCTTCGGCACCCCGGCGGGGTACGCCGGGAAAATCGATTCCTTTGAGGATTTGCTGAAGTTATAAACATTATGGAGGTTCCATGAGTATCCCAATCGACACTTACTGCCTGCAATGCCTTCTGCGGCGGAACATCGCCCTTGCCCAGACGCTGGGGACGGAGGAGCAGGCAATGGCCTTTGCCAAAGAGATCATGAAGCTGTGCATTAATGCGCCGGAGGGGGTGTCCTCCCCGTGGTTCGGGCCGCAGATCGCCGACCTGCTTCACGATATGTACGGCCTTGACTACGACCGTTTCCGTCAGGAAAAGCTGGATTCCAACCGCTTCGTGCTGGAGCGGCTCCCCATGATCCGGAAAAGGGTGACGGAATCCAAGGACCCGGTTCTTGCGGGGCTGCAATTCGCCATTCTGGGGAATTATCTGGATTTTTCCGCCTTGCAGGGGCAGGTCAGCTTTGAAAAGCTGGAGGAAATGCTGGATAAGGCGCTGGAAATGGAGCTGGACGATCAGGTGTACGCTTACTTTTGCCGGGATTTACGCCGGGGCGGGAAGCTGGTGTACCTGACGGACAACGCCGGAGAGATCGGCTTTGACCGGGTGCTGGCCGAGGCCATCGCGGCGGCGTATCCGGATATTTCCGTCACTTTCTGCGTCCGGGGCGCCATTGCCCAGAACGACGCGACCCGGGAGGACGCCGCCGCCGTGGGAATTCCCTTCCCGGTGATCGACAACGGCAACCGGGTGGCGGGCACCCAGCTGGATATGCTGAGCGAGGAAGCCGCCGCGGCGCTGTCGGACGCGGACGTGATCCTCGCCAAGGGCATGGCCAACGCGGAGACGATGCTGGGCTGCGGGTACAACGTGTACTACGCATTTCTGGTAAAATGCCAGCGGTTCGTCACCCGCTTCGGCAAGCCCATGTTCACCCCCATGCTGGTGAAGGAACAGGAGTAAAAAAATTCCTCTGCTGCGGTGGCAGCAGAGGAATTTTTGCAGTCAGGAATGGCGCTGGGTGGGCTGGAGGTAGCATTCTGTGCTCCAGCTGAAACCGTTATCGTACTCGACGGTCAGATAGACGGTCTTCTTGCCGTCCTTCAACTGGACGAAGCACACGCCGTTTTCGTCAAAGAGATCGGTGATGTCCATACTCTGATCTTTGTAGTAGACCCACACCGTTCCGTCCTCCCGGTAGGTCACATCGATTCTGTTCTGAAGGTCTTCCAGAAGCTCTTCCTCCGTCAGAGGGCGCTCCCGGCCAAAGGCGTCGATGGCTACACCGCCGCCCCCTTCGCTGTGTACCCCGTCGGCAGCTTCGTAGGTCAGCTCGTAGCTGCCGTCCTGAATTTCCAGAACGGCGTCGGTCTGATCGCCGTAGCACCAGAGCTGGATGGTTCGCTGAATGCCGCCCACGTCTTCCGCGTAGCAGACGCCCGCCATGGCAAATACCGCAATCACCGCGGCACACAGCAGCACCGCTTTCCGCAGGGAAAAATGCTTTTTCGTTTCCATATGGGTTACCTCCGTCAAAATGTCCTCGGAGGCATGAAGCACGCCGAAGGCACGCCGGTATTTTTCCTTATTCGTCATCGTTCCACGCCTCCATCAGTTTGGTTTTCAGGAGCTGCCGACCCCGGTTCAGCTGGCTTTTGACGGTGCCTTCCCGCAAATGGAGAATCTCCGCGATCCGGGCGACACTGTAGTCCTCGTAATAAAACAGGTGGATCACCGTCCGGTATTTTGCGGGCAGGGACATGACCGCCTCAAAGAGGGACTTATCCTCCGGCGCTTCAAAGACCAGCGTTTCCATATAGTCCTCCCATGAGACCCGGTGCTTTTCCCAGAAGGAACGCTTCTGATCTCTGGCCCGGTTGATGGCGACCCGCAAAAGCCATGCGCGGATGTGATCCTCGTCGGCGTCCGCCTGATTCCCTGTGACGCTGAACGCCGCAGAGAAAACACGGTCGCCGTATAAGCGAAAGGCATCCTCAGCTGACAGTTTCATAGACAACCCCTTGTTCGTTAGAAGTACTTCTGCCAATAGAACGTATGAGAAGCGGAAAAGGTTGCGTATTCTGGAAAATTATTTTTGAGTATTGTATCATCCGAAGCGCTTTCCTTCAAGGGCGTTTTCCACCGCTGATTGGGCAAAATGTTGAAAAAAAAGTCCCGGAATTTGTGAAAACCCTCTTGCCAAACAGGAAAAACGGTGATATAATCCTAACGTAAACAGGTAGAGGGTAGGAAAGAGAGGCGCGAGCGCCTCTCTTTCTTGCTGATTAAGGTCGTGTCTGAGAGCGGGTGAAAGCCACCTTTCGGACAGACTCAGGGAAAGGGTGTATCCATGAAAGTTACCGAACAAGTGGCGGCCTTCGCCGAGCCCATCGTAAAAGAACACGGCTGCGAGCTTTGGGACGTGGAATACGTCCGGGAGGGCAGCGAATATTTCCTGCGGCTGTATATTGACAAGGACGGCGGCGTGGACATCAACGACTGCGAGGCCATCTCCCGCGCCGTTGACCCCATTCTGGACGAAAAGGACCCGATCCCCGGCTCCTACCATTTTGAGGTCTGCTCCGCCGGACTGGAACGGGTGCTGAAGCGCCCTTCTGATTTCCAGAAATATCTGGGCAGCCCCATCACCGTCAAGCTCTACCGCCCCAGGAACGGCATGAAGGAAATTCCCTGCGTCCTGCGCGCTTACGAGGACGGCAGGCTGACCGTGGAAGCGGGGAAGGAAACCGTAACATTTGAAAAATCCGAGGTCGCGCTGGTGCGGCTTCGCGTGGAATTCTGATAGGAGGACAGAATAAAATGGCAAGAAAGACAGCCAAAAAGCAGGCGGAAGCCCCCAAGGTGGACATCGGCGCGGAGATCTTCGCGTCCCTTCGGGAACTGGAAAAGCTCAAGGGCATCCCTGTGGACTATATGGTGGAGCGTCTGAAACAGGCGCTGACCAACGCCTACCGCAAAGACCGGGAGGATCGCCGGGACGTCCCGGCGGACAATGTGGTGGTCGATCTGAGCGAACATGGACTTTCCATGCACATCGTCAAGACCGCCGTGGAGGAGGTGGAGGATACCGCGCTGGAGATCCCCATCGACGCCGCCCGGAACTATAACCCCGACGTTCAGGTGGGCGACCCGGTGAACATTCCCGTGGACATCCAGAAATTCGGCCGCATCGCCGCCCAGACCGCCAAGCAGGTGGTCATTCAGGGCATCCGGGAAGCCGAACGGGGCGTGGCTTACGAAAGCTATTCCAACAAGGCACAGGAGCTGATGACCGGCACCGTGCTGCGCATCGACCCCACCACCGGCGATATGTTCCTGCGCATCGGTCAGGGTAATGATACCTCCGACGCCGTGCTTCAGGCCGGCGAGCAGATCCCCGGCGAAACCCACCACGAGGGCGACATGATCCGGGTGTACGTGCTGGAAGTCCACAAGATGGGCCGCGGCCCGCTGATCCACGTCTCCCGCACCCATCCCAATCTGGTGCGCCGCCTGTTCGAGCTGGAGACCCCGGAAATCGCCGACGGTCAGGTGGAGATCCGCAACATCGCCCGGGAAGCCGGTTCCCGTTCCAAGATGGCAGTTCGCGCCGCCATGGAGGGCATCGACCCCGTGGGCGCCTGCGTCGGCCCTCACGGCGGACGTGTGGGCGCCGTCGTGAAGGAACTGGGCGGCGAGAAGATCGACATCGTGGTGTGGAGCGAAGACCCCTGCCAGTATGTCCGGGCTGCCCTCAGCCCTGCGGATGTCATTGACGTCAGCCTGATCCCCGGCCAGAAAGCCTGCCGGGTGATCGTCCCCGACGACCAGCTGTCTCTGGCCATCGGCAAGGAGGGTCAGAACGCCCGTCTGGCAGCCCGCCTGACCGGCTACAAGATCGACATCAAGCCCGCCTCTCAGGCCGAACCCGCCGAGGAGACAGAGGAAGCATAAAAATCCGGAGCGATAAGGAGGCAGTTCGATGCAGAAGAAAATTCCCCAGCGGCAGTGTATGGGCTGCCGGGAACGGAAGGCCAAGCGGGAGCTGATCCGGGTCGTCCGCAGCCCCGAGTGCCTGAAAAAGGCCATCCGCTCCAAAGCGCTGGATCGCAGTCTGGAAGTGACCATCCCGGAGGAGGTCTACCAGCGGCTGGAAAAGGAGATGGAGAATGGATAAGGCGCTGCAATATCTGTCCATAGCCCGCAAGGGCGGCATGGCGGAGCTGGGCGAGGAGCCGGTAGGCGCGATCGCCCGGGCGGGAAAGGCGTACCTGATTCTGGTAGCCGCCGACGCTTCCGACCACACATGGCGCCGGGCAAAATCCTTCGCCGCCGGAACCGACCAGCAGTGCGTCCGCCTGAAATCCACCAAAGAGGAAATGGGCTTCGCCATCGGCCGGACCAGCCTTGCCATCGCCGCCGTGACGGATGTCCGGCTGGCGCTGACTCTACTGACGGCGCTTGGCGAACCGGAGAAAAACCGGGAAGCTCTGGAAGTGCTTTCCGCCAAGGCCGAAAAGGTAAAGAAGCATCAGGCCGAAGCGAAAGCCCATGTAAAAAATGTGCGAAAAGGGAAAAAGAAGCAGTAGTTTTGAGTAGTAAGCAGAGCGCAGAAGCGCATATCCCCTGCGTTCCGCTTTCCGCTTGTCATATTTTGGAGGTGCGTTTTATCGTATGAGTTTAGTGAAGTATCGTTTGAAGGAGGTCGCGGCAGACTTCGGCGTTGCGCCGAAGGTGATCGCGGACATCATCTCCAAGTATTTTCAGAAGCCCAAGTCCAATACGCAGGTGCTCACCGATGAGGAACTGAATCTGGTGTTTGACAGCATGACCCAGACCCACCAGATCGCGTCGCTGGAACAGGTGTTTGCCGTGAAGCCCGCGCCCAAGGCGGAGCCGCCCAAGCCCGAAGCCCCCAAGGCCGAGGCTCCCAAGCAGGAAGCCCAGCAGGCCGCGAAGCCCCAGCAGGCGAAGCCTCAGTCCCAGCCCCAGAATCAGAACCGTCCCCAGCAGCCCGCCGCGCCCAGCGCGCAGCCTGCCAAGGCAGACAAGCCCAAGGAGCCTGAACGGAAGCGGGAGCGCCGGGTGGTGGACACCTCCGCCGTGCAGGTCAACGCCGGACGCTTTGCCGACGTGGACAATCTGGTCTCCGAGAAGGTGCAGAATTATCAGGGCGGCAAGCAGCGCATCGGCGGCAAGAAGGGTCAGCAGGGCAATAAGCAGCAAAACGGCAAGTTCCGCGGCAGCAAGTCCCGGAACGAGGAGCAGGAGAAAATGCGCCGCCTGCAGATGGAGGTCGCCCGGAAGGCACCTCTGACGGTGAAGATCCCCGAGGAGATCACCGTGGGCGAGCTGGCTTCCCGGATGAAGAAGACCGCCGGAGAGGTCATCAAGTGCCTGATGAAGAACGGCGTCATGGCCGCCATCAACCAGAGCATCGATTTTGACACCGCCGAGTTCGTGGCCACCGAGATGGGCTGCAAGGTGGAGAAGGAAGTCACCGTCACCATCGAGGAGCAGATCATCGACGACCATGTGGATACCGCCGAAGAGCTGGAGACCCGCGCCCCCGTCGTAGTGGTCATGGGTCACGTTGACCACGGCAAGACCTCCCTGCTGGACGCCATCCGCAAGACCTCCGTCACTGCGGAAGAAGCTGGCGGCATCACCCAGCACATCGGCGCTTACACCGTGGACGTGAACGGGAATATGGTCACGTTTTTGGATACCCCCGGCCACGCGGCCTTTACCTCCATGCGTGCCCGCGGCGCGAAGTCCACGGACATCGCCATTCTGGTGGTTGCCGCCGACGACGGCATCATGCCCCAGACCATCGAGTCCATCAACCACGCCAAGGCTGCGGACGTTCCCATTATCGTCGCCATCAATAAGATGGATAAGCCCACCGCCAACCCCGACAAGATCAAGGAGCAGCTGACCAAGTACGACCTGATCCCCGAGGAGTGGGGTGGCGAGACCGTCATCTGCCCCATCTCCGCCAAGACCGGTCAGGGTCTGGACAATCTGCTGGAAATGGTCATCCTCACCGCCGAGGTGCTGGAGCTGAAGGCCAACCCCAACCGCCGCGCCAAGGGCGTGGTGATCGAAGCGCGGCTGGATAAGGCCCGGGGTCCCGTGGCGACGCTGCTGGTGCAGAACGGCACGCTGAAGCAGGGCGATATCGTCATTGCCGGTACCGCCGTCGGCCGTGTCCGTGTTATGACCAACGACAAAGGACGCACTGTCAAGACCGCCGGCCCCTCCGTGCCTGTGGAGATCACCGGCCTTGCCGACGTGCCCACGCCGGGCGACGAGTTCAACGCCGTCACCGACGAGCGTATGGCCCGTGAGCTGGTGGAGCAGCGCCGTCAGGCGCAGAAGGACGCCCTGGCCAAGATGAACCAGAAGGTCACCTTGGACAATCTGTTCGCCAAGATGCAGGAGGGCGAAATGAAGGAGCTGCCGCTGATCGTCAAGGCCGACGTGCAGGGCTCCGCCGAAGCGCTGAAATCCTCTCTGGAGAAGATCTCCAACGAGGAAGTCCGCGTCCGTGTCATCCACGCGGGCGTCGGCGCCATCAACGAAAGCGACATTCTGCTTGCCTCCACCGCAGGCGCCATTGTGGTGGGCTTCAATGTCCGTCCCGACGCCGCCGCTGCTGCCAGCGCCCACCGCGCCAATGTGGATATGCGGTTCTACCGCGTGATCTACGACGCCATCGACGAGATCGAGGCCGCCATGAAGGGTATGCTCGCGCCCAAGTTCGAGGAAGTTGTCATCGGCCACGCGGAAGTGCGCATGACCTACAAGGTCAGCGCCATCGGCACCATTGCCGGCTGTATGGTCAAGGACGGCAAGGTCACCCGGGATTCTCAGGTGCGTGTTCTGCGGGACAACATCGTCATCCACGAGGGCGAGATCGGCTCCCTGCAGCGCTTCAAGGACGCGGTCAAGGAAGTCACCGCCGGTTACGAGTGCGGCATGAGCGTCGTGAAGTACAACGACATCAAGGAAGGCGACATTTTCGAGTGCTTTGTCATGCAGGAAGTGAAACGCTAAGTTATTCGCCGTGCCGCACGGGGAAGCTCTGGATAAACTGGCAAGAGCTGACAGCGAGAGATTTTTCACCAGATGAAGGCTTCCAAAGCGGAGAAATACTTTGTGTATTTCCCGCTTTGGAAACCGCACAGCTGGGGGAAAAGATCCGCTGCTCAGCCGCAGACGGTTTATTCAGAGTTTCCCCCTCGCGGCGCGGCGAAAACTGTTATTGCACAGAGGGGGAAGCTCCCAATGTGCTGCTGAAAGGAGTACCCAATGTCATCCAACCGAATCAATCGGATCAACGAGGAGATCCAGAAGGAGCTGTCCGCCCTGCTTCGTACCGTGAAGGACCCCAGAGTGCAGGACACGATGATCTCCATTACCCGGGTGGAAACCACCCCGGATCTGCGCTATACCAAGGTATACGTCAGCTTTTTGCAGGAGGAGCGGGTGAAGGACGCCATGGCGGGGCTGAAATCCGCCGCCGGATACCTGCGCCGTCAGCTGGGACACAACCTCCAGCTGCGCTACAGCCCGGAGATCGTCTGGTCTGAGGACGATTCCATCACCTACGGCGCGAGAATGCTGAAGCTGATCAACTCCCTGGAGGTCAAAAACGATGAAGATTCTGACGAGAGCTGATGCGGCGCGTTTTCTTCTGGAACACGACCATTTTGCCATTCTGTCCCACCGCCGCCCGGACGGGGATACCGTCGGTACCTCCGCCGCTTTGTGCCGGGGGCTGCGGCTGCTGGGCAAGACCGCCCATGTGCTTGTCAACAAAGAAGTGACGCCCCGGTTTGCGTGGCTCCATGAGGGGCTGACCAAGCCATGGGTGGAGGAAGGCGACACCATCGTCTCGGTGGACGTGGCGTCTCCCGAGATGCTGCCTGCAGATTTCCGACCGCTGCTGGGGAAGATTGCCCTGCGCATTGACCATCACAGCTCCGCGACCTCTTTCACGGAGCAGGAGCTGGTGGACGGGGACAGCGCATCCTGCGCCGAGGTGGTGTGGGACGTGCTGGAGCTGATGGGCATCAAGGCCGACCGGGCTTTGGCGGAGGCGGTGTATGTGGGCGTTTCCACCGACACCGGCTGCTTCCGCTTTTCCAATACCACGGCGCATACCTTTTCCGTGGCGGCGCTGTGTACCCGGGCAGGGGCGCGGATCTACGAGCTGAATCAGGAGCTGTTTGAGACGAACACGCTGGAGCGGCTGAAAATGCAGGCGTGGATCGTGGAGCATCTGGAGCTGCTGCGTGGCGGCGAAATGGCCATCTGCGCTATCCCCCGTGCCGTGGAGGAGGAGATCGGCGTCAACGAGGACGATATGGACAACATCTCCAATTTCCCCCGCACGGTGGCGGGCGTGCGCATGGCGGCGACCCTCCGGGAGACGGGGGACGGGGAGACGAAGCTGTCCGTCCGGGCAGTCCCCGGCTGCGACGCCACGGCGGTCACCGTCTGTTTCGGCGGCGGCGGCCACAAGGGCGCGGCAGGCGCGTCCATGAAGCTGCCTCTCGATGAGGCCGTCAAGGCTGTGGAAGCGGTCATGTCAGAAGTGAACTGAAATGAACGGAATTGTGATTATAGACAAGCCCGCCGGGTGGACGAGTCAGGACGTGACGGCGCGGCTGCGGCGGGGG
>OLZB01001123.1_pt1 | contig 10628 bp, 7 predicted proteins | sample 1673421 | NCBI WGS metagenome assembly OLZB01 (sample SAMEA103958111, study PRJEB25191) | human gut metagenome | biome: human-associated habitat [ENVO:00009003]; feature: intestine environment [ENVO:2100002]; material: feces | place: Germany | collected 2013/2015
AATTCGCTGCAAACAAAAAATTACCCGATTGCCGGCTCCGAACACCTGCTGGTCGCACAAATCGTCACCGGAAAGGAATACTATACCCCGGCACACACCACCCTCCCTACCCCGGAATCGAAAAAACATACATGGCTGCAATTAAAAGGACGTTGGCAACGCTATACGGAAATCAATAAATATTTCAACCTTGGCTATATGGGCGAATTTGTCCTTTCCAGCAAGAACTTGATGAATAATTATACCGCTTCTATCCTGCAGGCTCCGGCTTTTACACCAACGCCCCATAGCAAAATCGTGTTCAATGAAGCATTCCGAGCCAACCAATATATAGCGGCAGGAATCTCTCCCATCATAAAATTCAGCAAGTTACTACATTTCCGTCTCGACCTATACGGATTCGCTCCGCTGCATGAGATTCGGAAAACGGAAATCAATTCATCCAGCAATAACGACATTACAATACCCTATTACGGGAAGTTCTTAAACTCGTTCGAATATATGGGAGAAGCAGCATTAGTTCTCCATTTACCGTTTGCTTCCGTCAGTCTTTACGCCAACGGATACAGTTATCCGAAAAACAACTTCAATTTCGGTATCAATATCGGATACCTGATATTCAACCCCAAAATGCTGGATTAAAAACAAAATCGTTTATCTTTCCAGACAAAACAGCAAACGTAATCCGGAAATTATCCAACAGATAAAAATCTCCCCGCATGACTTTGTTTTCAAACCATCTCTATTTTATTGTTGTTTTTTTTACAGAAAAGATTGTTTATACCAAAAAAATATATACCTTTGCAGACGCAATCGAGAAAATAATGGCTCGCTAGCTCAACTGAATAGAGCATCTGACTACGGATCAGAAGGTTATAGGTTTGAATCCTATGCGAGTCACTTGAGAATCCTTATTTCATCCAGCGTCTTCGGAAGCAATGAAATAAGGATTTTTTCAATTTCTACCGGTCGTATCATTATTATTCATATATTCGCAGTTAATACAAAGAATATTTTATTTAAGATAAAAGGTAAACACTTGAAAGCACACTATAAAACTTCTATAGCCATAAGTCTAATCGTCATTATCGTATTAGTGATCTTACGTACTACTGTTACCGGACAAGATAGCATCAAATTCATCGACAATACCGATGATCAGCCAATCGATCAACAAAACAGCGACTCTATAGACCTTCGTTATTCCAATGAGTACCAAAGTTGGAAACAAACCTCGGACACGACTTTCCGCAGTTTGTTTAATGGGAACCAACAAGCTGATATCTTGGCCGAACATCCCGGAATGATGGTATTATGGGCAGGATACGCTTTCTCCAAAGATTATCTAAGTCCCAGAGGGCATATGTATTCCATAGAAGATCTATACAAAAGCCTGCGGACCGGCGCTCCCATGACCCCGACGAGTGGTCCCCAGCCTGCCGCATGCTGGGCATGTAAAAGTCCGGACATACCCCGCTTATTAACGACCACCAATGCCAAGACCTTATATAAGAAGAAATGGGCGGAGCTAGGCAACGAGATCGTGAATCCAATCGGATGCGCAGACTGCCATGAGCCGCAGAGCATGGGATTGCGCGTGACCCGCTCATTCTTGAAAAGTGCCTATAAGCGCAACGGATTACGTATAGAGGACGCAACCGAGCAAGAGATGCGATCTCTAGTATGCGCCCAATGCCACGCCGAATATTATTTCCAAGGAGAAGATCGTATACTAGCCTTACCTTGGGATCAAGGTTATACAGTAGAAAATATAGAAGCCTATTACGATAGCATAAACTTCACCGATTTCACCCATAAATTAAGCCGGGCACATTTGATAAAGGCGCAACATCCGGATTTCGAGTTATTCCAGATGGGCATTCACGGGCAAAGAGGCGTTTCCTGCGGAGAATGCCATATGCCTGCTGTCGGGGAAGATGAGAACCGGTACAACAACCATCATATCAAAAGCCCGTTGGCAATGATAGACCGTACTTGCCAAGCCTGCCACCGGGAAAGTGAGGAGACCTTACGCAAGGATGTTTATGAACGGCAAAACAAAGTCTACGCCATACGCATGCGTGTAGAGGAAGAATTGACAAAAGCCCATATAGAAGCGAAATTCGCTTGGGACAAAGGCGCTACGGAATCTCAAATGAAAAACGTATTAAAACTGCTCCGGCAGGCACAATGGCGTTGGGACTTCGCCGTGGCCTCACATGGGGCGGCTTTCCACGCGCCCCAAGAAGTCACACGTATCTTGGGTAGCGGACTCGATAAGGCTACCCAAGCCCGCATCCAGATCATGAAGGTCTTAGCGCAGCTAGGCTATACCCAAGATGTTCCGATGCCGGATATCTCCACGAAAGCGAAAGCCCAGCAATATATCGGCCTCGATATGGAAGCCGAGCAACAGGCCAAACAAAAGTTTTTAGAAACCGTCATCCCCCAATGGCAGGAAGAAGCGAGGGCCAATAAACGATTCATCGAAGGTAATTAAGTTCTTTCCTCCAGCTCCAATCCCGGGGTATAAGGTAGCGAGATCGTAAACATACTACCTACGCCAACCTCGGATTCCAACGATATGCTTCCATGAAACGTATGAACGATACTCTGGCAGATCGCTAACCCCAAGCCTGTACCTTGGGCAAACTCATCCAGTTTCTGGAAACGCTCGAATACCTTTTCCTTTTTATCATCAGGAATGCCCTTACCCGTATCTTTCACGGAAATAAGGATCGATTTTCCATCTGCGCTAAGTTCGTATCCGATCTCGATATATCCCTTAGCGGTAAACTTCACCGCATTATTAATGAAATTGGTACAAACCTGCGTCAACCGGAAATGATCCGAACGGATGATAAGAGGTTCATGGGGAACCCTTATCTTTAACTCCACTCCCTCCGGCATCATCAATTGATGCGTATGGAAGATATCTCCCATCAGTTTACTCAGATCGAGGTTCTCATAAGAGAAAGACATGCTACCGGATTCTATGCGTGATAGATCCAAGATATCGTTGATCAGCTTAAGCAACAGGTCACTGTTTTTGGTAATCAGATCTATAAACTCCGCCTTTTCCTCCGGTTCCAAAGGCATATCCGAATTGAGCAATTGGGAGAAGCCTACGATCGCATTCAGAGGCGTACGTATCTCATGGCTCATATTCGCCAGAAAGACTAATTTCATCCGATCGGATTCCTCCGCTTTCCGGCGGGCGGCTATAAGGCTATTCTCCGTGTCTTTTATCCGCTGGATATTCAAGCATAAGCCACTTACCTCAACAGCTTCGTCACCGGAAACCGAATCTTTCTCATTCTTATTTTGGGCATAGCGAAATTCCCACCACTCATACCCCTTCTTATTAAAGTTACAACGACGTTGCGTCACTTTCCGGGAAAGAAAGCCACTATCCAGCAGATTCCGGTCTCGAAGGAAATTATCCAGTTCTTCAGGATGTATAGCATCCTGAAACTCCTCGATTTTCATCGGTACACAGGGCATACCTAAATAATGGTAGAATCTATTATCAAACTCGAATACCCCTTTGCTATACCGAAAAGCGAAAATGTTGCCGCTATCCAACGCAAAAGAAAGAAAAGTCTTCTCCCTTTTTAACTTCTCCTGCGCATCCTTCTTATGTAAAGCCTCCTGTATATATCGCTTTCTTTGGTAACTAAAAAGCAGAAGCAACATCACCACCAGAATAAAGCCGGCAGCCCATATATAATATTTATATTGAACGACAAACGGCATATTCGCGATAATAGCTCCTTCCGGCAATTTACTACTATCAATGCCCCAACGTTCTAACACACCGTAATCAAAAACATAAGCCTTGTTACTCTCTTCGATTTGCGGAAAATCGGACGGGGGCGTTCCTTTCAAGATAGAGACGACCCGGTTTACAGCTGCCTCTACCTCATCCTTAAAGACAGTTACATACCCGCCAACTACGCCATTCTGATTTCCGATCAACTCATTGATCACGGAGAAACATGGAAAGGCGCTGAGCCGCCCCAACGAGATTGTCATATAATCCCTCTTGGTTGCCAGATACGCTTTATTATAATAATTCTCGCCGAATCCCTTAATCAGGGCATTCGCCGATTTCGTACTGAGTGTGCTTATATACATCGTATCCGGCTTTATCTTAGGTATATCCGATATCGAAATCCCGTTCTTTCCGGATAAACGTACCCGATCCAAGGAATATATATTGTTCACGGCACAAATATCCTGAATCTGCGCATTCATGTCCGCCAGCATCATATTATCCTGAAAGGTATCGTCCGAGACTCTTATGACGATGCAATTACCAACAAGCCGCCGTATCAATTCTATATTCCTCTTATAATCCGGTTTATCATAAAAGCTCATCATATTCGGATATTTCCGGATGATCGGGATATTGGGATAACTAACCCCCATAAACACGACCGGGATCGATTTAGCGAGGGGATGCCTGCTACTTATCAAAGCGTTCAAGGCTTGATCGTCATTGACCAGAATAATATCCGGGTTCCATGTCGATAACTCATTCAGTTTCTTGAATAATTTCTGTCGCTGTTGCTTCTCCGAATATTGCTCACAATCCAAATAAAAAGAATAGACACTCGCATGTATCCCCTTCTTCCGCAAATCACTCGACATGATTTCCTTCATCTTCTCATAGGCGGGAAAATGTTTTTCGTAAGATTGAATCACGAGTATACGCTTCTCCTCCGATAAGTCTGTAGAGGATTTACATGATGTACAGGTAACAAAGAGAAATATGATGGATATTATTCCAAATAAGCGCTTAGCTGGCATATCGTTCCTTTAAGGTGTTTTCTATGACTTTACAAAACTAAAGATTTATTTCGTACATTTGAGCATATTTTTCACGAAATACAATCAAAACATCAAATATATGAAACAAGAAATCCAACTGAACGAACACAACAAGCAAGAGTATCCTCCTATGCACACGGCGGAACATATCTTAAACCAGACAATGGTACGGATGTTCGGATGTCCCAGATCCAAGAACGCACACATAGAGAGGAAGAAGTCTAAATGCGATTATCTATTGGCGGAAGAGCCCAGTGCGGAGGTCATGGCCGAGGTTGAGAAGAAGATAAACGAGGTGATCGACCGGCACCTGCCCGTAACCATCGAGTTCATGCCGAAAGAAGAGGCCGGAGATATCGTGGATTTAAGTAAATTGCCCGACGATGCCAGCGATACATTACGTATCGTACGCATAGGCGATTACGATGCCTGCGCATGTATCGGATCGCACGTGGCGAATACATCCGAGATCGGACATTTCAAGCTGTTGAATTACGACTATGCCGACGGGAGATTACGGCTACGTTTCAAATTGGTATAAAATTTAAAGCAAGCGCAAACGGTCAAATAAAAATATTTTATGTAAGTTTGCAAGCGATTAAAGGAACATTTTAATACAGACATTAAATACAATAGTTATGCAAACAATTGACAATTTCAATTTTGCCGGCAAAAAGGCATTTGTAAGAGTTGACTTTAACGTTCCATTGGACGAAAACTTCAACATCACCGACGACACTCGTATGCGTGCCGCTCTTCCTACATTAAAGAAGATCTTAGCGGATGGTGGTAGCGTAATTATCGGTTCTCACCTAGGTCGTCCGAAAGGCGCTACTGATAAGTTCTCCTTAAAGCACATATTGAAGCACCTTTCTGAGTTGTTAGGCGTAGATGTTCAGTTTGCAAACGACTGTATTGGCGAAGAAGCCGGCGCTAAGGCTGCCGCTTTGCAACCGGGCGAAGCTTTGTTGCTTGAGAACCTTCGTTTCTACGCTGAGGAAGAAGGCAAACCAAGAGGTTTGGCTGAAGACGCTTCCGACGAGGAGAAGAAGGCTGCCAAGAAAGCCGTTAAAGAAAGCCAGAAAGAGTTCACGAAGAGATTGGCCTCTTACGCTGACTGCTATGTAAACGACGCGTTCGGTACCGCTCACCGTGCTCACGCTTCTACGGCTTTGATCGCTGACTACTTCGATACGGACAACAAGATGTTCGGTTATTTGATGGAGAAAGAAGTGAAGGCTGTCGATAAGGTTATGAACGACATCCAACGTCCGTTCACCGCTATCATGGGTGGTTCTAAGGTTTCCTCCAAGATCGAGATCATCGAGAACTTGTTGAACAAGGTAGACAACTTGATCATCACGGGTGGTATGACTTATACTTTCACGAAAGCGCAAGGCGGTAAGATCGGTAAGTCTATCTGCGAGGACGATAAGCTGGATCTTGCTCTTGATTTGATCAAGAAAGCGAAAGAAAAAGGCGTAAACTTGGTATTGGCTGTTGACGCTAAGATCGCTGACGATTTCAGCAACGACGCTAAGACTGATTTCGCTCCGGTAGATCAGATTCCTGATGGTTGGGAAGGTCTTGACATAGGTCCGAAGACCGAGGCTATCTACGCTGACGTTATCAAGAACTCTAAGACGATCCTTTGGAACGGTCCTACGGGTGTATTCGAGTTCGAGAACTTTACGCACGGATCTCGCACGGTTGGCGAGGCTATCGTTGAGGCTACGAAGAACGGCGCTTTCTCTTTAGTAGGTGGTGGCGACTCTGTTGCTTGCGTTAACAAATTCGGTTTGGCTAACGGCGTATCTTACGTTTCTACAGGTGGTGGCGCTCTTCTTGAGGCTATAGAAGGTAAGGTTCTTCCGGGTATCGCAGCTGTAAAAGGCGAGGCTTACAAATAATCAGATAAGTAAGTGATTTAATAAAAAATCCCCCGGGACGCTCGGTATTCATCGAGATGTCCCGGGGGATTTTCTTTGATTTAGTTCCGTATTAATCTTGTTTCAAGATCAAGGCGGAAGAGGCGCTTACGGTAGTTTTACCCTGTACGGAACCTTTACCGTCCAGATAAATCCGACCGTCTTTACAAACCGGAATCCATGTTCCTTCCGGCAGAGAAACCGTTACCGCCTTTCGGTTCCCGTTAAAGATAACCATAATCTTCTTCCAACTATCCCCGTTCGCATGCTCCCCTAAGGTATACGCTACGACACCGGGCTGGTTCACTTCTTGGAATTGAAGGGCCTCCCTCACTCCCTCGGCCGTGGCGATACGGAAAGCCGGGTGCGACTTACGAAGGGCGATCAAATCCTTGTAATAGTTGAAAACATCCTTGTTTTTTGCCTTCAAAGACCAGTCGATCTCATTGATTGAATCGGGCGATTGATAGCTGTTATGTACGCCCTTCTTATCGTGCAGCAACTCCTCTCCTGCCCGCATGAAGGGAACTCCTTGCGAGGTGAAGATGATGGTCTGGGCCAACTTGCCGAATCGTATCAACTCATCCGGGGTAGCGTCTTTCGGGGCCGAGAGCTTCAACTTATCCATCAAACAAAGATCATCGTGGCAAGAGACATAGTTGATCACTTGCGTAGGCTTGTTCGCATAAGGCGCTTTGCAATATAATATTTGGTTATAGTCGATTTGCGGATGGCGGATAGCGCCTACAATACCGAACTTAATAGACTCCTCGTTACCTTCCGGCTTTCCGGAGGCGAAACCGGCCTGTGTAGTCTCGAATACGCTTCCTTTTAAAGCATCCCGCAGGTCATCGCTAAATACGGCCACATCATTCAGTTTCGGGGCGTTTACCTTGATCGCCCTCTGATCCTCCGGTAGCGGGGAATCGCTGGCGGTCCAGCCCTCGCCGTATACGAAGATGGAAGGATCTAGTTTAGCTAACTCGGCTTTTACCTCGTTCATGGTCTCTACGTCATGGATGCCCATCAAGTCGAAACGGAAACCATCCACATGGTATTCCTCGGCCCAATATTTCACGGACTCCACGATATAGCGGCGTACCATCGCCCGCTCCGAAGCGGTCTCATTGCCACAGCCGGAGGCATCCGAATAGCTTCCGTCCGGTTTATGACGGTAGAAGTAACCGGGAACGGTCAAACTGAAATTCGACCCATCCCCCACGAAGGTATGATTGTAAACCACGTCCATGATCACACGGATACCATTCCGGTGCAATCCCCGCACCATCTCCTTGAACTCACGGATACGAGCCTCGGGATTGTAAGGATCGGTGGAATAGCTCCCCTCGGGGGCGTTATAGTTCTTGGGATCATATCCCCAATTGTACACATTATCTTGCAAGCGGGTCTCGTCCACCGAGCCATAATCATAGGAAGGAAGGATATGGACATGGGTAACGCCCAACTCCTTCAGATGATCCACGCCGGTAGCCACGCCGCCCGGCCCTTTCGTGCCCTCCTCCGCCAAGGCGAGAAACTTACCTTTATGCGTCACGCCGGAGTTCGCGGCGATCGAGAAATCCCGATGATGCATCTCGTAGATGATAATATCGGAGAAGCTTTTCAACTCGGGAGATTTATCTGCCTCCCAGCCCTCCGGATCGGTAGCCGCCCAATCGATCACGGCCGCACGGTTTCCATTCACCCCGACGGCTTTCGCCCAGATACCGGGAGTCTCATCCAGCCATTTATCGCCGATACGGATCTGGAAGGTATAGAAGGAGCCTTTCAGATCCTCGCTCACGGAGATACGCCACGTACCCTTGTCCGAGGATTTCATCGGCAACCGGCGGACAGGCTCCCCTCCTTCACCGGAGGCGTAAAGATTCAAGCGGACTTCTTCCGCCGTCGGGGCCCAAAGGGTGAACACGGATTTCGTGGGAGAATAGAACAACTCCAGATCGTCTCCCTCATAGGAAGGGTATTCATCAAAGGATTTGTATTCTTTCGGCGAGTTGCAGCTAAGCAACAGCGACAGGTATATAGATACCGGAACTAAGTGTCTCGTCATGGCTGATTCAGTAATTTGTTTTCAATCACAAAGATAGAAGATTCGAACCGGATTCGCCAACGAAACAGAAAAGAAGAGGCGAAAAATCTACCGCAAACGTTTTCGCCTCTTTCGTTCATTCATGCTATATTAAAACGGAACCTCGTTGCTGCTACCTTGACTTAGGAAATCAGCTCCCGGCGATGGGATCGGGGGCATCGGGTCTCCACCGTTCATGGTTGAGGAGAATTCCCTTACCGCTATATCTTCCTCTACGTTCATAAACTTGGCGAACTCGCTCTTAAAGCGCAGCCGGACATCCCCCACGGCACCGTTACGATGCTTGGCGATAATGATCTCGGCGAGACCGATCAGGGAATTTCCCCGCTCGTCTTCCGTAATCTTATAATATTCGGGACGGTGGATAAAACAAACCATATCCGCATCCTGTTCGATAGCACCGGACTCACGCAAGTCGGCCAACTGCGGGCGTTTTCCTTCCGCCCCTTGACGTGCCTCGACACCACGGTTCAACTGAGACAAGGCAATGATCGGAATGTTCAGTTCCTTCGCCAATCCTTTCAACGACCGTGAAATAGTACTTACTTCCTGTTCACGGCTGCCGAAGCTCATACCGCTTGCATTCATCAACTGAAGGTAGTCGATAATGATGATCTTAATACCATGTTCACGCACCAGACGGCGAGCCTTCGTACGCAGTTCGAATACCGAAAGACTCGGCGTATCGTCTACATAAATCGGTGCATCATACAATTCTTTTATCTTAAAGTCCAACTGTTCCCATTCATAGTTTTCCAAACGCCCGCTCTTGATCTTCTCGCCCGGAATCTCACATACGTTCACGATCAGACGGTTAACAAGCTGGACGTTACTCATTTCAAGAGAGAACAGAGCCACCGGCGTGTTATGGTTTACCGCCATATTCTTAGCCATCGAAAGGACAAAAGCCGTCTTACCCATCGCAGGACGGGCGGCAATGATGATAAGATCGGAATTTTGCCATCCGGACGTCATTTTGTCCAATCCTTCGAAACCGGTGCGCAGACCGCTCAACCCTTCTTTTTGATTGGCAGCCTTCTCAAGCATAACCATCGCTTCCTTGATGACAGGATTGATCTGGGTACCATCTTTCTTCACATTGCGCTGAGAAATCTCAAAGAGCTTTCCTTCCGCTTCCTGCATAAGGTCTTCCACATCGATCGACTCATCAAAAGCCTTGCCCTGTATCATAGCAGTGAAGGAGATCAACTCACGCGCCAGATATTTTTGGGCGATGATACGGGCATGATATTCGATATGGGCACTACTGGCAACCTTGCTGGTCAGCTGGGAAATATAGAACGGGCCACCTACCTCTTCCAATTCGCCTCGCTTCTTCAGTTGCTCAGTGACGGTCAGCATATCCACCGGACGCTGGCTGATCGCCAGATCTACGATAGCTGCATAAATTTTCTCATGTGCCTTCTCATAGAAACTCTCCGGTTTCAATATTTCACTAACGATGGAGTAGGCATCCTTTTCAAGCATCAGAGCACCTAACACCGCCTCTTCCAACTCACGGGCTTGTGGTTGCAAACGTCCCATATCGGGTACTACAACCGGTTTCTGCCTCCCTTTTCCTCCAGTATTTTTTCCTCTTTCTGCCATTTGTTCTAATTGTTATCGGGCATCAAATGTACTACTTTTTATCCGGTTCTCCGAACCTTGCAAAAGAGAAATACGATACTCCTTTGGAGTTTGCCGGGTTATACTTCTTGAGTTCAACTTATAAATGCAACTTTTTGGGTGCGGATAAT
>OLZB01001133.1_pt1 | contig 10558 bp, 7 predicted proteins | sample 1673421 | NCBI WGS metagenome assembly OLZB01 (sample SAMEA103958111, study PRJEB25191) | human gut metagenome | biome: human-associated habitat [ENVO:00009003]; feature: intestine environment [ENVO:2100002]; material: feces | place: Germany | collected 2013/2015
TGTGAAATTAATATACAACAAGATGGGTGTTGTTATATATCAATGAAAAGCAAATTTAAGATTTAACTAGCCCAATTCTATATCAAAAATTGTATCAATATCAATTATATGAGTTCCTTGATTAGTGGTTAATATTAACACCCCAGAATCTTTACATTCCATACCAGATACAGATATGCCAGTATCTTGCCAAGTACGATTAGGCAATAATTCCTTGTAGCCATATTGCTTTTCGACGTTAGTTGTTTTGCTATAAATACATCTAATATAAACTTTGTCAGGACATTTTAGTTCTTCCCATTTATCAATAAAATCCCTAACTTTTTCTACATTATACATTAACACTTACCTCGCTTTCTCTATATTAAAGAAAAACATAAAAACAATACAAATTCAATTTATTAAAAAATAGAATGTCAAATTTTTATTTTTTCCATAATAATGGTGGATTTTAGTATCATATTGTTTAAAATTGCTATAGATGAGATTGACAAGACTATAGAACGTTTGCAAAAAACTAAAGAAGCATTATTATCTTCTGAAAATAATCTGCGGTTAGCAAATAACAAAGCTGAAGATTTAACAATAAAGAAACTTACTAAGAATAATCCTACTATGCAGAAGAAGTTTGAAGATGCAAGATTACTTGTAAAATAGCGGAAACAGTTTTAATAGTAGAAAGAGCAGTGAAGCTGCTCTTTTTTATTTACTTCTAAATATTGCGGTATCCGTATAAGTTTCAGTTTGCAAAGTCGGTAAATACATTACTGTATAATTCTGTCTGTTATCTAGGAACTTTAATACTGCATTGTCAAAGGATGTATTGCCTGAACTTTCAACCAACTCATAGTTTCTTAACCGTCCCATTTTATCTACTGTGTATCTTACCTTTGCTTTTAAGTTTTGATTCTTTGCAGGATATGAAAAACCTTCCATCAGAGCTGAACGCAGGTTAAACAGGAACTTTTCCTGCTCCATTCTCTTTAATTCGGATTTTTTAATAAGCCGTTCAACAACAGAAACCGCAGGACCTCCGCCTATACCCTTCATAAGATTGTGAGATGGAAATGTTGTATCAAGGATTTTATTTTCCCATTTTACCTGACGACGTCCCAAGTAATCTCTTATATACACATTTTTGACAGAGCCGTCTGGCATAATCTCAACATCTACTCTGACAGGGTAGTTTAGTAAATAATCATCTGAAAAGCCCAGCACTTCTATCATTTGATTGACAACTTTTTCGCAATAATCAGTGTATGGGCTTGCTGAGACTGGCAAACCTAAGCAAATAATTAAAGTTATTACTAAGAAATATTTTTTATAATTCAAATCTGTTCAATCCTTTCTTGATAGTAAAGTTTTATTTAATCATCGCTGAATGCTGCAAAATACAACAATATTAGTCCGATTAATAGTTCCATTATTAAATCCTTTCTAGGTGATACTTTATTTTAGAATATTCATGCGTCAGATTTGGTCGAGTTAGTTTTGTCAAAGTTTGTATGTGTTATATTCTTGTTCTGACATTGAAAATTCTTTATCTATAGTGAGAATTTCCTCATAGGTTAAGTCATAAAGTTTATAGACCATTATATCTATTTGTTTTTCGTATTCTTTTACTGCATTTTGTTTTTCTTGATTTTCTAAATAATCGTCTGTTTGTGTAATAGCAAGTATTTTATCCACAACAGATACAAATTTGTTCTGGATATTTTCATCAGCTTTTTTGATTGGGATTTCTGAAAGCGGTTTTTGGTATAATTCTAAATTTTCCCCTTTTCGTTTGCCTTTGTTATACAGCCAAATATAATAGAGATAGGAATTTAGTAATACCAAAATATATTTTAATTGATATTCGGGCTTTGGTTCTGTTATGAAATAAACATCCGCACTGGCATACCATTCACATTCGTTGTAACCAAAAGTATTGGTTTTACTACGCTGTGGTGCAACAATTTTTGGTGCATTGAACTTAAGGGCAAGCTTAGGAAGTGCCATGACATCCCAACGTCCACGTTTCAATGCTCCTTTCAACGAATTATCTTTTCTATTCTCTAGTTTTGTTTTATATTTAGATAAATATGCGAATATATTTGGAATATCATTTAAAGAATATTCGGCTTTTTCGTGGTGATAAATTAATAACCTCTTAATTTCATTACATGTGTAAAACCTTTTAATATCTGAATTCTTATATAACGGCTTTAAAAGTTTTTTCTCTAATTCATTCAAATTAAATTTGTACTTGTAACTATCTTTGTCATCAATAAAAATTTCATCACAAGCTGTAAAAATACCTGTATTTACATTACAAATATTCCCCAAAATATCATTATTACTTTTAATTTTATCAAGAATTATAGACAATTCACTGTTTTTATCTTCTTTAAATATCCTAATGTAGTTTTCTGTCCCTTCATAAAGTTCTGATTGTTTTAAGAATTGATAATTAGTTTCTTTATCTGTTCCTGAAACAATATTATCAAAAGACTTATCTAAAAAACCTTTTCTGGTTACATTTACCAATTTGCATAAAATATCAGGATTATGTCCTTTTTGTAGAATAGTTATTAAATTATGCTGTCCCAATGCAGATTCAAATATTTTTAATTCATTAAAGTTTATTAATTCTTTTAGGATAGCTCTTTCTTTAAAATCCCGTCTTAAATATTTAGCACCGAGAGCTGTTATATAGTAGTTTGTTGTTATAAAGGCACACTGACCTTTATTCTTTAATAGATTTAGTGCCAGATGAAAAAAGAAATAAAATAAGTCCATTTTACCTAAGTAAAACTCTTTAAGAGAACATTTTTTTATGGGTTCAAATAGTTCTTTATGTCCTTTTTCTCCTACATACGGCGGGTTTGCAATAACAACATCAAATCCGTCTTTTTTAAACACTTCGTGGAAGAAGAACCTAAAATCAAAAGTCGCATTACAACCTAGTGATTTTGCAATTCTAAAAACTTCTTCTTTAATTTTTTCAAGTTCTGCTTGATATTGTTTTTTCTTCTGTTTGCTTGTTTCATCAAAAAGTAAATCAGTTAATTCATTAAATCTTGTTTGTAAATTATCAGGTATTATTACGTTATATAAATCTAACAATGAATTTCCCTGTACAATTTTGTAATCCAAGTTTGGCAGGGCTTTAATATTTTTAATATCATCTTCTTCAACAACCAGTGAGAGCCATAACCTTAGTTTGGCTATTTCAACGGCTCCGGATTCTATATCCACTCCATAGATTGAATTTTGGATTGCCTGACGTTTGTATTCATATACTGAACGCTTTTTAGCCTGCGGTAAGTAACCTGAATCAACCAAAGCTATTCTTGCTCGTACAATTTCATTCAGCATCCCGACAGGAAATGCTCCGGAACCTATTGCAGGGTCGCATATTTTAATATCTGCCAGGGCTTTATCAATAACTTCAGCATTTTTACGTATGTTTTCGGATATAATGTGTTTGTAAACAGATGTCGGTTTTTCTTTTTGACTTGCGATTGCTTCCCTGTCTGATATTTGGTCCGAATGATGAATAAAATCAGATAAATCCTGTTTGGTCAAATTGTCAGTATCAGTATCTTCACTTGCGTTAAGTTCTGTTGCAAGGTAATTTATCAAAGATTCCTGACACATATAATGAACAATTTCACGAGGGGTATAGAATGCACCTTTTGATTTTCTATCCTGAACTTCCAGTAATTCTTCAAAGACTTTACCGAGCATTTCAGGGTCAACCGCAACTTCTTTTTCTAATGGTTCATCTTCTTTTACGGTAAAATTGTACCTGTCAAAAACATCTAAAATACCTGTACCTGTATCACCGATTCTATTTTTTTCTGTGTTTGAAAATATACTATTATCAAAAACAATATCTGTGTTTACCCAGTCATATCCGTTTAACGGCTCAAATAACCCTCCGTTCAAAAAAGGAATTTTGCACTCCAGTAAATCAAATATTTGTTCATCACGTTCACCGTTTGCAAGTGCATTATAGAAAAGCGGTTCCAGATAATCATTAAAGAAATTTTTACCTTCTGCTATCGCTTTTTCAAAGGTATGTCTTAAAAACTGTTTATCGCCTTCGCCCCAGTTTGCACCTTTCGGAACTCCAAGCCAGCCTTTTTTCTGGATAAAATACAAAAATACAAGCTGACCTAAAAGTTTCTTACAAAAGTTTGCTTCTGTTATTGAACGGGTAGTAAATTCAAAATTAATGCGGTCATCTTTACTGCGAATGTCTTTAAGGTTATCCACAAGCTGCAAGAAAAGTTCTTTATATTGTGCGAAAAATTCTTTTGAAACTTTTTCAACATTGAAGGCTTCTTCAATTTCTTCCAGTGTTGGGTATTCTTTTACTAAAAGTTCCACTAATCTTGATTGTGCAGTGTGGTTAGGTTCAAGTTCTCCGACAAGATATGAGTATCTTTTAGCCGGAGTGTACTCATTTGCAACTTTTACATTACCTTTATCATCTTGTTTCAACGATATTTCCAGTTTTACAAAAGAGAATCTCCAGTCAGCAGAATTATCACGATAAAATGCAACAAGAGCATTTTCTTTGCTCTTTGTCCGCATATAATCCGCAACAAAATTTCTTAAAAAGGTTCTGCTTCTATCTAACGAGCACTTATCATTAAGGTGTACGATTAAAGCATCAATAATATTTCCGTTTTTATCAGTGTATTGTCCTATTCTCTGATAGGATAATACATATTTTCTGAATGCTTCTTTAACCTGTGCCTGACCAACACTAAAGGCTTTAGTTTCATTTATTTTGTCAAGAAGATTTATAATAAAATTCCTGAATTGACCTTTGTCGAACCTGTTATTAAAAGTATTTTCTATTAAATTTTTAGCCTGTAACTTATCCATTAAAACACCTTAAATTTTTGTACCTCTATAGAAAAAAATTTTTAAAGTGTCTTAAAGCAGTAGCATCTCTGATAAGATAACCTCTCTGACAGATTCACTTGGCTTTTCTTTTACGCTTGTATTAGTAAAATATGTTTCAGGAATATTTTTCTTTACACTGTTATAAACATCCTGACTATCAGTTGTTTTGGCTATTTCATTTTTAATTTTCTTGCTTGTTTCATTCAGAACAACTCCGGCATTATACAAATCAAGAACTTTTTTCAGGTAATCTTCCTGAACGTCCGTTAATCGTCCTTCTTTTATAGCGTATTCAATACGTAATTTAACTGCTTTATGGTTTGATGGACCACCGCGTTTAGTAACAGTTTCTTCCGCGATGTCATTTTGTATAAACTGTTGTTTATTAAAATCAAGCAAGTCATAATATTGTTTAGTAATTGGTTGTTTTACTGTATCAGGAGGGCATTCAAAATACTTGACGGCATCTTCAAACGGTAAATCTTCATACTTTTTACCGTCAGATATTATAATTTTGTTCAATGCACCTTTTTTGAAAAAAGTTATCAATGACGGATTTTCTACTGCACATTTACGTGCCGTTCTTGCTTTTTTAGGCAGATATTTAATTCTGTTGAACAGGTCTAAATTATTTTCCCGAATATTTTCTAAAATAGAAATATATTTCAGTTGTATATTTTCTGTTTCGCCCTCGTCATTGTACGTATCTTTATTATTAAGTTTGTTGTAGAAATTTTCCCCGAAAAGTTTATGGTTGGTTGTTTCTTCTTCATCAGTAAGATATTTTGCATCTTCTCCTAATGTATCGTGAAAGGCTTGTATTTTTGCCTTAATACTGTTTTCTAATCCTAATTCTTTGTCAGATGTTGATGTCGGGAAGAAATTATAAATTAAAATTTTATCAAATTTAGTCCCGATACGGTTTACACGTCCGACACGTTGCAGGACTTTAGTTGGGTTCCATGGCAAGTCATAATTAAGAATTGTATTAGAACGGTGCAGGTTTATACCTTCTGCCAAAACATCAGTTGTTATCAAAATGTTAATATCATCTCTCTGTACCGAATATTTTGGGGTATAATTTTGATGAATCAACTCTTTAACATAATTTTTACCTATTGATTTTCCGTTATACCGGCAAACTCCGCTCGAATAAAACAATACCTTATCGCCGTATTCTTTTTCAAGAGTATTGTACAAATCCAATCCGGTTTCCATGGATTCAGTGAAAATAATTATTTTTTTGTTCTTTAATTGATTGTCTGTTCTTAAGACTTTTAGAAATTTATCTTTTTTAAAATCGGTAGGAACTTGCTGCCAAGCATCTTTTATCCAATGAAGTATGTTTAAATCTAAACGTAATTTTTCAATATAGCCAGGTTGAAATTGCTCTTTTGTATAGGCTTTTGACTTTGAGTCTTTTTCTAACTCTTTTATAAGAGCTGCTTCGTCGTCATTATCCAGATAATCATAAATATCTATTTTTTTACTGATATATACAGTTCCGGACTCATACATTTTAATAAAATCATTATAAGACTGTATAAAACGGTCTATGGTTTGTAAAAAGGCATACTTGCTGCTTTCTAACCTTTTTATAAGCATACTCTTCATAAATCCAGCGAGGTTTCGTTCCTGTGTTTTAGCAAAATCGTTTAACTTATATTCATCTTCCAAACCCTCACCAGGTTGGTACCGTGCATATGTAAAATCTTTTTTTATTTTTTGTATTGTTTCGTTAAAAATAGCATCAGTTTTTTTATCAAACTCATAAATAACTTTATGAGGGGTATCAACTTCAGGAAACGTTAACTTCTGGTCAGCAATATCCTGCTTAAAATATTCTTTAATGTCGTTTCTAGTTCTTCTTATAAGTATCGGATGTAGAACTCTATCCCTGACAACTTTTGAAACTCGTTTAACTTCTTCCAAATATTCAGGAGTGGATTTATCTATCTTGTCTAACTCTATCCTTATCTTCCTAAAAAATTCTTCAAGATTTTTTACTCCGGGAATTGTACTGTCATTTGCCGGTTGAAATAATCTGATTAAAGGATAAAAATCATAAATTGAGTTATTTAATGGTGTTGCTGTTATCAGGATAACTTTTTTGCCATAGCAAATTTCATGTAATAACCGATACTGTTCGGTATTTTCGTTTCTAAATCTATGTGCTTCATCAACAAAAATATATTGATACTCATCGTACCCTTTTCTCTTTATGTGCTCTAATTTACCAAGTGAAACAACTGTTGCACTTCTTACTCCAAAATCTGAAATTGCATCATTCCAAGATTCTATAATTGGCGGCGGACAAATTATTAATTTTTTACCCGGCAATGTCTGCATATACATTGCAGCAATATATGTTTTCCCTAGTCCGACAACATCTGCAATAAACGCACCGTTATATGCTTCAACAATATCAGAAAGCGTTCGTACTGCCTCCTGTTGATATTCAAGTTTCATAAAGCCTTTTGGCAACAATATATCTAAAGATTCTTTCTTTCTGAGGTTTTCCTTGAAGTATTCGTATAAAAACTTCAGATAAAGTTCATAAGGTGTAATAGTATCATTAAGCCATGTTTTTTCCCGGATTGTATCTATGTAAACATCTGATAAATCAACTGCATTTTCCCACAACTCTTCAAACTTATTTAGAGCATATTTTACGTCTGATGCATTTTTCAACTCAACGTTAAACTCATATTGAGAGTTAAGACCTGATTCCGAAAAATTACTTGAACCTGTTATAACCCGACCAAAATCTCTGTCGTCCTCTTTAAACCTGCTAATATATACTTTTGCGTGAATATTGTAACTGGGGTATGCTTTTATTTCCAACTTTCCGGAACGTAAATACTCAATGAACTTATATATCCCGTGTTCAACGTCATAATTATCATCAGAAGCATAAACTTCCTCAACAAATGTTTCTGATGAAATTTCTTTTGCATTAGTATGTGATTCAAAGTTTATAGGCACTTGCTTAGCTGTTTGAATTGTTTCTACAGCCTTTTTATCCGCATTTAATCCTACTAAAATTCTTATTTTTTCAATATTTTCAAAATCTTTGTATAGTTTGTAAAAACCGCTTGTTCTGAAATAGCCGACTAATATATCAAAATACTTAACATCTTTCAGTGTCCGCTTAAACCTATCTTCAAGTTTTTGTCCTTCCTCATTGGTAAAAAATGTTAAATCTTGCTTATCCTCATAACCAGCTACCGGCACAATATTCTCCACTGTTTTTTGCCCCAATTTGTTTCATAGCGGGGCAATAGTTAGAACGTTTGTAGTAAATGGGTTTTAGAAGAGAAAGAACAAGTTAATATTATAAAATTGCAACATAACGAGGACTGTTTACAGTTTGACAATAGTCCTTATTTCGCGTATATTTACTATTAAAAGGTGTACTGTCTCATTATGAAACAAATTGGGGCAAATCATGATGAGGCAAAACTTTAGCTCAAAAATTTACAGTTCAAAGTTTTTATAGCTTAAGTCTATCTCATCTTGTTCTACAGAAATATACATAAGTGTTATTCGCTGACTGCTATGATTAAATATTTTTTGCAAAATAATGGGGTCCTTAAATTTTTGATAATGATGATAGCCGAAAGAGCGCCTGAGCGTGTGCGTTGAAACGTGAGCCGTTATCCCATTTGCACGACATGCTTTTACGATAAATCTATATACTTGTGAACGGTCCAAACGTTTCCCCTGTTTTCCTAGAAATAAAGGTTCATTAAGTTCTCTCCCTTTTGTAAAATCCTTTAATACCTTTTTTAATTTATCATTTATGTAAAAAGATTTTCTTTTCCCTGTTTTCTTTTCAATGATTGTGATATGTGTTTTATCAACTACATCTGATACATTAAGGGCAACAATATCAGATACTCTAAGACCTGAATTTAAACCTAGCACCCATATTACGTAATCTCTTTTGTTTCGTTCCTTTAAGTATTTTTCAACTACCTGAATATCTTTTTTGTTTTTCAATGGTTCTGCAATGTGTTTTTTCATAACTACCTTCTTTCTGCACTGGAATGTTTAACTATCGTGCATAGAAAAATGTAGCACTAACTCAAGGCAGCCATTAAGTTGACGGATTCGGCACAAATGTGTAGAATAGAAACTGTTCATCCCGAAAATAAGTGTGAATAACCCCGATATCGTCGAATAGCAACCTGTAAGGGCTCTCTATAGACATATAAGCTAAGAATAGATTCATCATTATGATGAGTTTAGTTCTCGTGCAATTTTTTGAGGACGAAATAAAGGCATTTAAGAGGCAGGATTGAGAAACAGCAGTTGTACAAAAATTTCATATCCAATTAAGATAGCTGATTTGTACAGCGGCTCTAAAGCAATTCCCGATAAGTTAATAAAGAAAAAATTTAACAAATTTTTACAAAAAGTCAATTTCAACAATGCTGAAGAACTTTATATATGCATAGCGATGAATATAGAAAGTTCTTTATGTAAAAATTTTAAAAGCCTTAAAGATTTGAGGGCAATCTTTAAAACAAATGAAGATTGCATAAGATTCCTGGAAGAACTTATTTGGGAAGGTGAACCTGTCAGCCCTTTTGATAAAACTTCTAAGGTATATAAATGTAAAGATGGTTGGTACAAATGTAAAAATACCGGTAAGGAATTTAATGTTCTTACAGGAACGCTATTTCAAGGTACAAAAATAGATTTAACTACCTGGTTTGAAGTAATCTTCCGTGAAAATTCAGATAAGAGCGGTTTAGCAGCTACAACTGTTATGAGAGATTATGGTATTTCATACACAGCAGCATGGAATATGTTACATAAAATAAGAAATGCTATGGGTAAAGAAAATTATCAAGAATTAAGCGGAACTGTTGAAGTTGACGAGTATCATGCAGGCGGTTCTTTAAAAAATATGCACTATAATAAAAAATTGGAAGTAAAACAAATACCTAACCAAAATAAAAAGTTGTTACAAGGGTTTGTACAACGGAACGGGGACTCAGTTATTAGAGTTATCCCGAATATGTTAGATAGTACGTTAAACGGAGGTATACTGAGATATGTAGAAAAAGGTTCATATTTATACAGTGATGATAATCCGAGTTATCAGAAGTTACCTCCTTTTTATAAGCAGGCTATGGTAGTTCATAGTAAGGGAAATTATGTTAAAAAGGATGATAAAAATGTTCACACTAACACAATAGAAAGTGTTTGGTCAGGATTTAAGCGAGTAGAAAATATTCATATTGTGATTTCTCCAAAGCATACACAAAATTATGCAAACGAAACAGTTTTCAGGTATAATACAAGAAAAATGAAATCTAGCGAAGCATGTATTTGGTTTTTACAAAATATAGAAGATACCAAGATTACCTGGAAAGAAATCAGAGATGGAAAATATAGACAATATAATAGAAATCAAAAGAGGGTTGCATAAGATTTGCGGGCGAGACCTTGTAAATGTTATCGCTGAAACTGAAAAATGCGAAGATTTTTATAGGAATATATTTACTATTTACGACTTAATATATAATACCGAAACAATTATGCAAAAACGGGAGTTTATTGCTGCAAGTACAAAGTATTTTATTTTGGACAGATTACCTGAAGATATTTTACACTTTAAAGATGGCAAGTATGAAACCAGCAATAA
>OLZB01001134.1_pt1 | contig 10543 bp, 9 predicted proteins | sample 1673421 | NCBI WGS metagenome assembly OLZB01 (sample SAMEA103958111, study PRJEB25191) | human gut metagenome | biome: human-associated habitat [ENVO:00009003]; feature: intestine environment [ENVO:2100002]; material: feces | place: Germany | collected 2013/2015
CGAGGAAAAATTTAGGGGAATTTATCATGGCAGATTTGACTGTGAACGAAAAAACGACGATTGTTATTAAGAAAAACAAAGGAATTACACATGCACTCAGGGATTATATAAAAAGCAATCCGAATTCAGTTATTACTGACGGCAAAATTACACCAAAAGAATGGAGTGCTGCTCTTGATGCGTTAGTAGAGATTAATAATAACAGAAAATCAGAAAATAAAACACCGATATTTACTGGCGGAACTGACAAAACACGGGCCGGCTGGCATACAAGTTTTGTTGTCCATCCGGAGCAGAAAATCGAATTCACATCAGAGGAGATGGACAGTATCTATAAAGCTCTTGGTGTAACATTTAAAGAGCAAGCTCAGCCTCAAAATGCAGACCCGGCAAAATCTGCACCTTCAACCGCAAAGGACTCAGCTCCAGTAGCCCCGCAAGACACAAGCAAAGTCGCACCTCCGGTTGCCAAGGATTCAATTCCAACTGCACCACAAGACACAACTAAAGTCGTAACACCGGCACCTGCCACAGAAGAAGTCAGCAGCGCTGCTGACTCAACTGACGTAAGAAAAGCGTCAGTTGATACTTCCTCTAAGAAATCAAGATACGAACTTAGCTGGGGCGAAATCGGTAAAATTTCACTCAAAAGCGCTAAAAACTTTGTAAAAGGAATGTTCTGTGATGAAGACGGTTTCAGCCTTAAACATACGGCTGCAACGGTTGGCGTTGTTGCAGGTCTTGCTCTTGCGGCTCCTGCTGCGGCAGCAGCCGGAGCTAGCGCGGTGGTTGTCGGCGGAGTTGCTTTGGCTGCAAAAACGGTAGGTCTTGGACTTGCAGGTGTTATGGCTTACAATGGAGGCAAAAACGCTATCGAAGGCGGTCAAAAATACTACAATTCTACAACCGAAGAAGAAGCCAAAGCTAACATGGAGCAGGCCATGGATGGTGCAGTAGAAGCCGCTGCCGCACTTCCGGCATTCTTTGCAATCAAAGGCGGTGCAAACAAAGGAAACAAGATTGCGCAAAACAAAGCATCACAAAAGCCTGCGGTTGAAGAAGCTCCAAAAGCAGGCCCCGAAGTTAAACCAACCGAAAGCAATTCCACTCCGGAAGGCATTACTATTCAACTAACAGAAGAACCGCGTGTTCGTTCATCGGAATTTGAGTTTGATTTTAGCGTTCCGGAAACAAATCAGGGTTTACAAATAGCCCCGAACTTGAGACTGATAGAAGAACCAAAGGTTCCCCAAGGCACTCCGGCTGCTACAAGGCCAAAATCAGAACCAAAAATCTCAGAACCTGCACCTAAAGCAGAGCCAAAACCGGCTGAGGAAGTAAAACTTACAGAAACACCGAAGTCTGAAACTAAGCCGAACGAAGGCAAACCGGTAGAACCGGAAATTATTAGAACAAAAAACAGTTTAAGAATCCAGCGCCACAGAAATGCAGATGGTAAGATCTCAAAAGATGTTGTCATTGACGATTCAAACGGTAAATATTCTTATACAAAAGAATATCAATACGCATCAGATGGAACAGAAGCAGGTTATACAATGAACTGGGCAAGCGGCACCAAAGACGTATTCAAAACAGGCTCAAATCAAGGTGTAAGAACAAAAGCCGACGGCACACAATGCATTATCAAAAAAGAAGGCACAAAAATTGTTGAAGTCGAACAACTTAAGCCGAACGCTGAAACTCCGGCAGCAGAAGTAAAACCTATTGAAGACGCTGCTCCGAAAGCAGAAGTTAAGACGGAAGAGGCAAAAGTTGAAACAAAAGCCGAAGACGTTAAGCCCGCTGAAAATGCAGTCAATGATTACAACAAAGCTGTTAGAAATAAGATATACACAAATTCTGATGGCTCAACTAATGAATATTTCTACAATGAAGCTGGCGATATTATAAAAAATATAAGCAGAGACAAAAATGGGAAGATTACTACTGAAAATATTCTTGAATACGATTTAAATGGTCATGTAGTAAAAGAAACCTATCGGCTTAAAGACAACTCTATCTGTGAATATTTCTACGAAAATGGCATAGAAACAAAAAAAACATGGAAATTGTCAGATGGCACAGTTGAGGAACTAAAACCTGTTGGTGAAAACGTATATGAAGGTGTTCGCACATACCCCGACGGAAGAAAGGTCAAAATAAAAGAGGAACCCACTATGACCCTCATTATTGGGCCGGTTGAGTAAATCTAAATTATACAAAGAAATAGATACAACAAAGGATCGGAATTACTCCGACCCTTTGCGTTTTCACCCACAGTATTTAGTTTTTACTGGTTTAAAAGACAGTTTTTTTCTTCTTCGGTTACGCCTTTGATTGTAAGGTTAACTCTGCCTTTTTCGTCTATTTTAACAACTTTGACGATACATTCCTGACCGATTTGTAAATGCGGTTCAATGGTTTCAATTCTTTCGTGGCAAACTTGCGAGATGTGAACCATACCGTCTTTGCCCGGAGCAAGCTCCACAAAAGCGCCGATTGGTATAATTCTGACAACTTTGCCCTTCAAAACCATACCCGGAGCCGGTTTGAATGTTAATTCATTAATCATTCTTCTAGCGATTTCAGCGCCTTCCTGATCGTTTGACGTAATCGTTACAACGCCGCTGTCCTGAATGTCGATTTCTGCGCCTGATGCGTCGATAATCGCACGGATTTGTTTTCCGCCAGGTCCGATAACTGTTCCGATGTCTTCAACCGGAATTGTCATTGTTGAAATGCTCGGCGCAAACGGTGAAAGCGGGCCGGGTTCAGTGATTGCTTCACGCATTTTGCCTAAGATATGTAATCTGCCTTCTTTTGCCTGAGCCAAAGCGCGACGTAAGGTTTCGTTTGCAATACCTTTTGCCTTCATATCCATTTGAAGCGCTGTAATTCCGGTGTCGTTTCCTGTAACTTTGAAGTCCATATCGCCGAGGAAGTCTTCAATGCCCTGAATGTCTGTTAAAACAACAGGTTCTTTGCCTTCTTCTGTAATCATTCCCATTGCAACGCCGCCAATCATGCATTTTACCGGAACGCCGGCATTCATCAAAGCCATTGATGAACCGCAGGTTGAAGCCATTGAAGTAGAGCCGTTTGATTCTAACACGTCAGAAGTTACGCGGATTGTGTAGCCGAATTCTTCTTGGGATGGAAGCGCCGGAACATTAGCGCGTTCTGCAAGTGCGCCGTGGCCGACTTCACGTCTACCGGGGCCTCTGAGCGGTTTAACTTCCCCAACTGAAAATCCCGGGAAAATATATTTATGCATGTAAGTTTTTTCAGTTTCTGGGTCAACGCCGTCAAGCTCTTGCTTCATGCCAGGCCCTGCAAGTGTTGCGACTGAAAGAACCTGAGTTTGTCCTCTTGTGAATACGGCTGAACCGTGTGCGCGTGGAATTACGCCGACTTCGCACCAGATTGGGCGTACATCGTGCGGTTTTCTTCCGTCTGCACGTACGCCTTCATCCAAAATCATTGTGCGCATAATTTTCTTTTCTGCATTTTTGAATTCTTCTGCAACAAAGTCAATCCCTGTTTCTTCAATGATTTGTTTGATATAGTGGTCTTCAGGCAATGCTTCGATTTTTTCTTTAACGAGTTTTTTCGCTTCTTCGAGTTTTTCTTGTCTGTAAGCTCTGTCAAAGTTATGGTATGCATCGAAAATCATAGCACCGGCGGTTTCGTTGATAATATTTTTCAATTCTGTTGTGTCGTAAGGATTTACGAACTCTTGTTTTTCAACTCCGCAAAGTTTTGCAAATTCAACTTGAGCTTCGCATTGTTTTCTGATTTCGCCTTGGGCAAATTCAACAGCATTCATAATATCGTCTTCGGTAACGAATTTACAGCCGGCTTCAACCATAATTACGCTGTCGTGAGTTCCTGCAACAACGATGTCTAAATCTGATTTGTCAGCCTGTTGGTGAGTCGGGTAAGCAATCATATTGCCGTTTTCATCTCTTGAAACTCTTACAGCGCCAATCGGGCCTTCAAACGGTGCGCCTGAAAGCATTAATGCGCAGGAAGCGCCGAGCATAGCCAATGTGTCAGGCTGGTTTTGCTGGTCGTAGCTGAATAATTGTGCAACGATTTGAATATCGTTTCTGTAACCTTTCGGGAACAGAGGTCTTATGGGTCTGTCAATCAAACGTGAAACAAGGATTGCTTTATCGCTGGCCTTGCCTTCCGAACGGTTGTAACCGCCGGGGATACGTCCGATTGAGGACATTCTTTCTTCATAATCAATTAATAACGGGAAAAAGTCGATACCAACGCGCGGTTCTTTAGATACAACGCAATGAACAAACAGCATTGTGTCGCCGCATCTTACTGTAACTGAACCGTTGGTGGATTGTGCATACTTCCCGGTTTCAACTGTAACGGTTTTTCCTCCGATTTCCAGTTCGAATTTTTTTGTTTCCGGTATCATAATTACCTTGTCTTTCTCGCACTTCTTGTGCGTTTTAGTTATACACTTATTTGTTCGTTTTTATGATAACCCAAACATAAAAAAATTACCATACGGGTTAGGTCGGGTTTATATAGCAAATTCCGCTAAATGCGTAATCCTCGTCACTGTAAGCGCACGTGAAGCGGTCAAGAAAATGTACTACCACGGGTAGTCGTCTTTTATTTCCCATCCGTCTGTCATAATTAACCCTGCGCAATAAAATCCGTTTTGCTTTCTGTTGCACCCTCTTTCCTGTCCTCCTGTAAGGAACCAGTCTCTGCTATAAGCTTGTTGTGCTCCTTGCATTGCAGATGTATAACCGACTCCTGCCGGTACAAATCCGAAATCAGGTTGTATTGAAAACGCAAAAACATCACGACCATATTGATTTGGTTTTTTGAAACCGTTAATATCCACAATTATATTAATTGCCGATATAGTATTATTATTTATATCTTTTGCCTCAAAATAGTCAGTTGCTAAAATCATAGTTCCATCAGCTAATACCAGTTTTGGATTATTATTTTTTACTTCCCCATAACTATCGCAGTTTTTACCGTTTACGCATTTGTAATGTATATCAGCTGGAAAATCTTCTGGCATGTAGGTTTTTATTATTTTTAAGTAAGGGGTTAAATATGTATTGGCGAAAATTTCTGTGTTTTTATTTCCTCCTATTTTAAAATTCCAATATTTAACTTCACCGTTTTGCAGTTCAGATGTGGCTATTGCTTGCTGCATAATTGAATAGAATTTTTTTAACTGTATTGCGGTTTGTTTTTTCTGATAGTTGCCTATGAGTGAAGGCAATGTTATAGCTGCGACTATTCCAATAATCCCCAGTGTGATAAGGACTTCTGCCATTGTAAATGCCCTGAGTTTAATCATGTTCAACACCTTAAAACTATAAAATGTACCACTTTTGACTTAAATATGAGTCATTGTAGTAAAACTATATCATATAATCCATATATGAGTCAAGGTGCAGAGGTTATTTTTTATGAAGGCGCGTGAAAAGCATTATTGCAAATTTGTCGGAGCTGCAATACGCGCTTTAAGAGAAGCCAGAAGTAAAAGTGTCAGACTTTTTGCTTATGAAAATGATATTCCTCAGGCAACTTTATCACGAATTGAGCGCGGTGATAATGAGGCGCAGCTTGTTACTCTAAAAAAAATCGCGGAAGGTTTCGACTGGTCACTTTCAGAATTATTTCGACATATTGAAGAACAAATTCCCAATGATTTTAAAATTTTTGATGATGAGCATTATTAATTAGATTTATTTTTCTCGTAAATTCCTTTCAGAGCCTTAATATCGTCTTTTGTAATATTAAGTCCTTTACTGGTTGTCGGATTCATAATTGCATAAGGAATGTTTGTATGCGGCAGGCCGATTGCATGCCCTATTTCATGCCGCATTATCTTTAGAAGGTCAATGTTCGGAAGTTTTGTTGTTCTTAAATCCGAATATTTTGCAATTTCGATTTTCGCATGTATGAAATTCTTTTGGCCGTCTGTGTAGGGATATGTTAGTCCAACTGCGTGTTCGGCTTTATCTGAAACCTTATCTACAAATTTTACAACAATCTGAGCCTCTTCTTCATTGTCAGTGTAAGTAAATCTAACCAGCTTATTGCTTGAGGATTCCCAGTCGCCGAAACTTCTTTTCATAAGATATGCATTCCTGTTTTCTTCTATGTAAACTGATATCGGCATTGATTGCCATACGCCGATAATTTCTTCAGCCCTGGCAATTCCGGTTGTCAAAAAAATTACAGTTAAAAGTGATAATAGCTTTTTCATTTTCTCCTCGGTTATTTGTATAATCTGTAAACTTCTTTTATTGAATCATTTGTGATTGTATATCCTGATTTTACTGTTGGCTGCATAACACTGTTGGGCGTGTTTGTATGGCCTGTAATTCCGATTGCATGGCCTATTTCATGCTCCATAAGCAGTAACAGCACGTCTTTTGGCGCCTGATTTCCGTCTTTTGTTAGAAGCCCCATTTCTATATGGGCTTTTGTAAAGTAAGTGCCTCTATAGGAATACGAAGTCAGTGATTTGACTTTATTCGGCGCGTAACTTATTGTGATTTTTGCGTCAGGGCAGGAATTGGCTGTTAAAAAATTAAAAGTTACTTTATCTTTTGTTACTTTCTGCCATTCCTGAAATGCCTGTTTCATAAGCTCGCTGTTTGGATTTGGCGGAAGGCATACCAAAATAGGATTGCTCTGCCATCTTAAATCAAGTGCAAAAGCGCTTGATTGCATTAATCCTGCTATTGCAAAGGACATAAATATTCCTAAGATTTTTCTTACCATTTTAACTCTCACTTTCACACTGTTAAATTAAAAATTTCCTGAGTTTGGTGCGATTTTAACGAGTTTAGAAATGCATGTCAAAACTTGGCGGCATACCGTTAATTTTTTCATCCTCCATACGCATCGCAGAACCAATAGTAAAACTTTCCGCAAAAGCTTTGTTGATTTGATAATTTATATCACCGTTAAATACAGGTTCACCTTCCTCCAGAAATTTGAATAACGGCTCAACCGGCGCTTTTGCGATGTTGCTCAGTGTAGTGCCAGCCTGCTGTAACGTTTTTTCACCGATTTCCGGAACTTTTACATTCATGCCAAAGGGTTTGTATGGCCTGTTAAATGAAAATTGAGTGTCATTCATTTTTAATATCCTGAATTTAATACTTACTTACATTCAGGATATCGGCATGTTTTTGGTTAGAATTCAGTATTTTTTGTAAAAATGTTACGTTTGTTAATAATAATTTTTTTTAGGCTTAGACTTTAGTTTTGGTGATTCAAATTGTCGGCCGCTTTCATTGAAAAATACTTTTAGCATTCTTTGGGCTGTCTCTTTTGGGATATTTCCTTTGAAAACTTCTTCGAAAATTTCATTAAAGTAGCGCTGCTGGTTTTCTTTTGGAAACGCATTTATAAAATCTTTCATATAACTGTCAGAACGGTTGTTGTTGTCACGTTCACAGGAAAGAGCGTAGTTCCATAATTCATTTGCGCCGTTTTGGGATTTTGGATGCATGTGCTCAATTGTTACAATGGAAGGGCGCAAAAGGTCGTATCCGATAGCGTCTGAGGCTGCAAGTTCATGTTTTGTGATAAAAGCATTTACGCTTGTTCTTGAATCTGGCAGTCTTTTTACAATCGAGCTGATTTTTTCTCTTAGTGCGTCATCCGGCATGCCTTCAAGTGCTTCATTCAAATCGTAGCGGAAAGCTTTGTTGCTGAATTTAATTTTTACCGGTTTTTTCTCAATTGTAGCGATTCCGATGTCACAGAAATTAATAATATCCTTACGATTGAGAATTTCAGCATATTTTCTGATTTGGCCTATGAGAAATAACTGTAAGTCGGATTTTGTAACCTCGTTTTTGTTCGTGTCACGAATTTCTGTGAGTCTCAAAATTTTATCAATAAATTTTTCTGTTAAGGGTTCTTTCGGGTTTTTGAAGATAGGATGTGTTAACGGCTCTGTTAGTTTTATAATTCTTGATGCCATGTATTCATCTTTAACGGTGTCACTTATTCTGTAGATTTTGTATGCAAATTCCTTGCCGCTGAATTCTTCCGGGATGTATTCTTTTTCTTCAAGTCTGTTTCTGGTTATTTTAAGAAGTTTTTGATATTTTGTTTTCCAGCCGTGCGGCATTTGGTTTGCAAGGCCGGAAAGCTCTTTAAAGATAGGTTTTTGCTCTTTTAAAAGCTCTTCATTTGCTTTTGGATATAATTTTTTAATAGCTTCGGAAAGTCTTATATTCGGATAGTCAAAAGCCATAAGGGTAATTTTTTTCAGAGCTTCTTTTTCGCTCGGGTGAAGGTATTCTATGTAGTTGAACATTTCTTGTGCAAAGTTTTTAATCGGGCCTGAGAATACCCCGTTAGCTTTTAATCTGGCCGCGATTTTGTTGCTTAAAAGCGGTCTTCCGCAATATATACAGTGTATTTTGCGTTGATTTACGAGGCTTCTGAAATCGCCTGCGCTTCTTATTGCAGTGAAAGAAATGTCAGGAACGGATTTTACAAAAGTGTCATTTTGCGCAGTCAATAATTGACTGCGAGAATAATCATACTGATTATTCTCGATATTCCTTCTTTGAGGTTGTATTGAATATAAATTTATTCCTAAAATCCGCATGTTATATTAAATACATGACAATAAAAATTTTGCTGTTTTGTTGAGAAATGTAAACAATATATTTAGCCCATCGGAGGCGGCTGAATATATAAAGGTTTTAGTTTACGCCAGTCGCAATCAGAGGTTTCGGCTTTTTTTAGGATTAATTCACAAAGGGTTTCGCCAATCGGCAGGTTTAGTGTCTGGTAAACCGTTCCGCCCAAAACCGGCTCAAGTTTTGCATCTGTTAAAATTTCGTAATTCCCGCTTTGCGCAAGTTCTTTTACTTTGTCAATTTCAACCGCGCCTTTGATTTCGTTCTCCATATATAAATAAGCCTTGTTTTTGCGAGCGTCAAGTGCTGTTAAAACAGGTTTTGACGGGTTTTGCCGGTTTTTGAAGGCCTCTGTCAGAATTTCGAGGCTCGAAACGCCTGCTGCTCTTATGTTAAGCTGTTGAGCCATAACTCGCGCAGCCGTTGTGCAGGCGCGAATGCCGGTAAAGCTTCCCGGTCCGATGTTTATTCCGATTAAAGATAAATCCGCGGGTTTTATATTGTTTTTGTTTAAAATATTTGAAATTGTTGAGATTAAAAACGCGCTGTGATATTTTGAATCGTGATTTTCTATTACTTCGGAGGCCAGAATCTCATTATTTAAAGCGAGAGTCAAATACATTTTTTCAAGACAGGTATCAAAGCAGAGTGTATAATTTTTATTCATTTTTCAATCCCTCCGTAATTTTGATATTATCTTCTCCAAAAGCTTCAAAAGAATATTTTCTGGAATCGTCGTCTTCGTAAGTAACATTGATTTTCATATGGTTAAATGGGATTTCGTCCTGCGAAAACTCCGCCCATTCAACAAAGGTAAGCTGTTTTCCTTCCGAATATTCGCGTAATTCATCAAGAATTGTGCTGACGCCTTCATTTTCAAGTCTGTACAAATCAAAATGATAAATAGGAATTCTTGCAGTATGATATTCGTTTAAGATTACAAAACTAGGACTTGTAACCTTTTCTTGAACATCAAGAGCTTCTGCCGCAAGCTTTACGAAAGCCGTTTTTCCGGCGCCTATCTCGCCGTAAAGGCTTACAAAACATCCGCCTTCGGCAAGTTTTGCAAAACGGTAAGCAAGTTCTTTTGTTTCTTCTAAATTCTTACAAACTTTTTCATAAATATTTTTGTTATTCATAATTCACTACAATCTTGTTTCTTCCTGTTTCTTTTGCTTCATAAAGGGCTTTGTCTGCTTTTTTTAAGAGTTCTTCGGCCTTATCCTGGTTTTTGAATTCGTAAATTCCTACACTAATTGTAACATTAATAATTTTATGCGGGAATTCCTGATTAACTTTTGATAAGTCGATTTTTTTGCTTTCGACTGCTTTGCGCAAACGTTCTGCAACCATAACAGCTTCTTCAGTCTTTGTAAAAGGTAAAAGAAGAGCAAATTCTTCCCCGCCGTAACGCCCTGCAATATCATATTCACGAAGCTGCGAGCGCATTGTTTTGGAAACGGTTTTTAAAACCAAATCCCCTGCCGCATGTCCGTAAATATCGTTTACCCGTTTGAAAAAGTCGATATCGGTCATTATTGCGCAAAGCGGTGTTTTTTGACGTTTGGCCTTTGCTGTTTCCTGTTTAATCCGCTCTTCCAGCTGGCGCCGGTTGTAAAATCCTGTTAAAGCGTCAAGTGTTGCGTGTTTTAAGATTTCTGCATAAACGTTTGCTCGGTTAATCGTTATTGCAGACTGTTTTGAAAGCTGTTCAAGGTAATTTATGTCATATTCGCTTAATTCGCCTCCCATGCTTTTTGCCGCCATGCAGCCCAAAACCCTGTGTTCGCAAACAAGCGGGAAAATTCCTGTTTTGCCGTTGTTTGTCAGAAAATATTCCTGATTTTCATGAAGCTTGTTAACTGCATTTAAGATATTTT
>OLZB01001135.1_pt1 | contig 10537 bp, 8 predicted proteins | sample 1673421 | NCBI WGS metagenome assembly OLZB01 (sample SAMEA103958111, study PRJEB25191) | human gut metagenome | biome: human-associated habitat [ENVO:00009003]; feature: intestine environment [ENVO:2100002]; material: feces | place: Germany | collected 2013/2015
GTAGTCATCCAGTCCTACCCGGTGCAAAAGATCCAGCACTTTCTTTTCCAGATCCGCTTTATCCTGATACAGATGATGCACCAGCAGCGGCTCTGCAATGATGTCAAAAACAGACATCCGTGGATTCAGGGACGCATACGGATCCTGAAAAACCATCTGTACCTTTTTCCGGATGGAACGCATTCTCCGGTCATTGTACTCTGTAATATCTTCTCCATCCAGATACACATGGCCCGATGTCAGATTTTCCAGTTTGCAGACGCCTCTTCCCAGCGTGGATTTTCCGCAGCCGGACTCGCCTACAATTCCGAATACCTCGCCTTTTTTCACCTCAAAGGTAACTCCGTCTACCGCTTTGACGAATTCCTTTTTCCCAAATCCGCTTCCGGCAACCGGATAATAAATTTTCAAATCCTCTACTCTAAGTAATGTATCTGACATCCTAGTCACCTGCCTTCTCTACGTGATCTGTTTTGAGCTGTCCGCTTTCGCAGAGCCAGCATCTGCTGATATGGCCTTCTTCGATCTGGAAAAATCCCGGTTCTTCCTCGCGGCATTTTTCCGAAGCGTATGGACATCGCGGCTCAAATTTGCAGCCTTTCGGCATATATTTCGGGTTTGGAACGTTACCCGGAATCGACTTCAGTTCTTTTCCGGCGTCTCCCAGTCTCGGAATCGATCCCAGCAGTCCCTTCGTATACGGGTGGGAGGGATTGGCGAAAATTGTTTTTACATCTCCGCGCTCTACCACGCGGCCGCAGTACATAACGGCAACATCATCGCAGACCTCTGCAACAACGCCAAGATCATGTGTAATAAACAGGATGGATGTACCTGTCTCTTTTTTCAGCTGATTCATCAGATCCAGTATCTGTGCCTGAATTGTTACATCCAGTGCAGTCGTCGGCTCATCCGCAATCAGGATTTCCGGCTTGCATACAAGTGCCATGGCAATCATGACCCTCTGTCTCTGGCCGCCGGAAAGCTGGAACGGATACTCCTTCATCATATGTTCCACACGCGGAACACCGGTTTTCCGGAGCATATCTTCCGCCTTTTTCAGTGCCTCTTTTTTTGATATTTTTTCGTGCTGCAGAACGCATTCTGCCACCTGGTCTCCAATCTTCATGACCGGGTTCAGACTGGTCATCGGTTCCTGGAAAATCATGGAAATCTTGCTTCCGCGCAGCTTTCTCTGCTGTTCCTTCGTCAGCTTTACAATGTCATCGCCATCCAGCAGGATTTCGCCATCAGCAATTTTTCCTTTCGTTCCGGTCAGTAATCCCATCACAGAGAGGGATGTCACGCTCTTTCCACTTCCCGACTCGCCTACGATACCAAGCGTTGCGCCGCGTCGAAGCTCCACATCGACACCATCTACTGCTTTGATCACACCGCCATCAGTATAGAAATACGTATGTAAATTTTTTATCTCAAGTACGTTATCAGTAGCCACTTCTGCTCCTCCTTATCAATCGGAAAGTTTCGGATCGAGTGCATCGCGAAGTCCGTCGCCTAACAGGTTAAAGCTCAGTACGGTAAGGAAAATCGCAAGACCCGGGAAAATCGTCACATACATTGCACTTGCCATATAGTTTCTTCCGTTGGAAAGAAGCAGTCCCCATTCCGGTGTCGGCGGCTGTGCTCCCATTCCCAGGAAGGAAAGGCTCGATGCCGTCAGAATGGAAGATCCAAACGACATGGAATACTGTACAATGATGTCCGGAATGGCTCCCGGCAGAATATGGTGAAACAGAATTCTCGCATCGGAAACACCGATGTTCCGTGCCGCCAGGACAAAGACGGAATTTTTCAGGCTCAGCGTTTTGCTTCGGACAAGCCGCGCAAAGGTCGGTGTAGAAAAGACAGCGACCGCAATCACAACGTTTGTCATGCCGCTTCCGAGGATTGCCACGATGGCGATTGCAAGAATCAGTCCCGGAAAAGCGAACAGGACATCGCAGATTCTCATAATAATAGAATCAATCCATCCGCCGTAATATCCGGCCAGAAGTCCGAGAATGGTACCACAGACTGCACCGACCGTAACAGCGCCGAATCCGACTGCAAGTGAAATCCGGGTTCCACAGACGATACGGGAAAACAGATCCCGTCCAAACTCATCCGTTCCAAACAGGTGCTTCATACTTGGTCCCTGCAGAATCGCATTGTAATCATACTCATTGATTCCGTACGGCACAATTTTGCTTCCGAAAAACGCAAGGAAAATGAGAAAAATGATAAAACAAAGCGCAACTACTGCATTTTTCTGTTTTTTAAATTTTCGAACCATCTCAGAAAACGGAGTTTTAATTCTCTCCTGGTTCTCGGTCTGTACTTTTTTCTTTTCTTTCATTCCACTCATCTCCTACTGAAGTTTAATTTCCGGATTCAGAACCGCATAGAGGATATCGACAATCAGGTTGATGACGATAAACTGCAGCGAAAAGATCAGAATCAGGGACTGGATTGCCGGATAATCTCTGTAATTGACCGATTCAATCAGAAGGGAGCCAAGGCCAGGATAGGCAAATACCGTTTCTGTGACAACAGAACCTCCCAGCAGAAAGCCGAACTGCAGACCCACAACCGTCACGACGGAGATCATGGAGTTGCGGAAAACATGCTTCCAGATCACAACCTTTTCTTTGATTCCTTTTGCTCTTGCTGTTCTGACGTAATCTTCTTTTAAAACCTCAATAATGGAGGATCTTGTAAATCGTGCGATCACGGCTGCAATTCCGACGCCGAGCGTGATCGACGGCATAATCAGACTTTTCAGGCTTGTTCCGCTTGTTGTCGGCAGAATTCGCAGTTTTACCGCAAACAGCATAATCAGCAGAAAGCCGATCCAGAACGAGGGGAGCGAAATACCTGAGACCGCAATCGTCATTCCGGTATAATCCTGCCATTTTCCCCGGTGTGTTCCGGACCACACACCAAAGAGCACGCCCACAACCGAGCTCCACAGCAATGTGACAAATGCCAGACGGACGGTATTTCCGAATCTTCCCGCAATTTCCTTTGTAACCGGCTGCTTTGTTCGAAGGGAGGTTCCGAGATTTCCTTTTAAAAGTCCTGTCACGTAGGTAACATACTGTGTCGGAATGGATTTATTGAGGCCAAGCTCTTCTCTTACTGCCTCTACGTCATCCTGTGTTGCCTGCTCTCCTGCAACGAGTCTCGCCGGATCTCCCGGAATCAGGCGGACAAAGAAAAATACAAATGTAACAACAATAATCAGTGTGGGGATCGTACCCACAATACGCTTCAGTATATATTTTGGCATATTGTATCTCCTACTTTCATGCTTATCCTACAGGTACAATCCCACGGATCACTGCCTGCTTTCCTGTTTGTAAGAAACCGGCGCCCTCTTTTGATGGAAGGACGCCGGGGTCTTTTTCATATCCTTGTTTCAGTCTGCCGTTATTCGGCTGCCATTCTGGCATTTCTCATGCCGATGCTTCCATCGCCTAACAGATATACTCCGGTAATGTTGTTGCTGGTTGCCCAGATGTTTTTATCGCTTGCGATGCAGAGCAGCGGGAGATCCTTCCATACGATATCCTGTACTTCTCCATAGATCTCACCACGTTTGTCTTCATCTGCAGTTGCAAGACCGTCTTTGAGAAGCTGATCTACTTTTTCATTCTCATAGTAGCTGATATTGAAGCTCATCGGCGGCTCAGACTCGGTTGCCAGCATCGGGCGAAGTCCCCAGTCAGCATCACCGGTGGAAGTAGACCATCCGCTTAAGTAGCAGTCAACCTCGGCATCTGCTCCTGCGCAGTCAGCTCCCTGAACCTTTTCATTCAGAACGGCACTTTCCATTCCGTTCAATTCCAGATCAATGCCAACCTCAGAAAGCTGCTGTTTGTAGAACTCTGCTTTTTTCTGATTTGCTGTCGTGTTGCTGTACATCAGTGTTGTGGTAAATCCATCCGGATATCCTGCTTCTTTTAACAGCTCTTTTGCTTTTTCCGGATCGTAGGAATACGGATCATTTCCTTTGTAGTGCTGTACTTCTTCTCCTACCATAGAAGTTGCCACAGAACCGTAACCGTTCATAACGACCTGGATATATGCCTCTTTGTTGATTGCATAAGCCATTGCCTCACGAACCTTAACATCGTTGAACGGTGCTTTCTGTGTATTCATGAAGAAGTACCATACGGCGATGCTGTCGCCCATTCCAACGGATACGTTGCTGTCACCTTTTAAGGTGTCAACGCTTTCGGTCGGTACAGACCACATAATCTGTGCGTCACCTGCCTGAACTGCAGATACACGGGTAGCACTTTCTGCAACCGGTTTGAATGTGATGCTCTTAAATCCTGCATCTGCATCTGCCAGAGCAGTTCCGCCGCAGACGTCTGCGTCATATCCCCACCAGTCTTTGTTCAGTTCTACTTTCATATGGTCACCGGCAACCCACTCAACAAATTTGTACTGGCCGGTTCCTACCGGTGCCTGTGCACAGGCATCTTCTCCTGCTTCAATCTGTTTCGGGCTCATGATCAGCGTAGCCGGATGTGCCAGGTTGCTGATGAAAGCACCGAATGACTGTGATAAATAAATTTTAACGGTATAATCATCTATCTTCTCTGCATGATCCAGAACATTGCAGAGGAATGTAGTACGTTTCAGTCCAAGGCTCTTGTCTGCCCATTTATTTACGTTTGCAATCAGGGCATCTGCATTCCACGGAGTTCCATCGGTAAAGCTTACGCCCTCACGAAGATGAATCGTATACTCGGTTGCTTCATCATTTGCTTCATAGCTGGTTGCCAGCATCGGAATGATCTGCATATTCTCATCGAATCCAAACAGACCGTCCATCATCATTCGCTGTACACCACCGGAAAGTGTATCGGAAGTATCCATCGGATCCATGGTGGTAAAGTCTACAGCTACCATTGCCGTAACATCAGAATCCTGGGATACCGACTCGCCTGCCGGGATCGTGATGGTATTCTCCGTATCTGCTTCCGAACCGGATGAGGTCGATGCAGCAGATGCTGTTGATGTGCTCTTACTTGTGTCAGAAGAGCCTGTCGATCCGCATGCTGTCAGTGCCAGTGCTGTTGCTGCTGCAACCAGAGCACGCATTACATGTCTTTTTTTCATTGTTGTCTCCTCCTTTTCTGCAAGTGTTGCTGTTTTCTTTGTTCTTTCTTTTCACAGATAACAGAACCATGATATAAAAAAGAGCAAAGATGCCTTACCTTTTTTTACAGCCCCTTTGCTTAATCGGTATTATAGATGTAATGCGTCACTATGTCAAAGCATTCTTCCTGATTTTTTATTTTCTTTTTTGTCTTTTTGCATTTAGGTTGTTTATTTTCGTCAAAAACGATATAATTATCCTAATTTTTAACCCATTATCACTTTTTAGCAGGAAAAGAGGTCCCTTTATGAACAGAACACAAAAGCTTGGCAACGTATTGATCATTTCTTCCCGGAAACGAATGCTTTCCGAATTTCAGTCTTATCTTCACTCCGTGCTCGGTGAATATCTCACCTTTAATACCCTTTTAAGAGAACAGGCCACAGACCCATCTCTCTTCCGGGGATACCAGTGCGTCCTTTTTCCAAGCGTCCGCGCCATGGAAACCTTTCCGCTTACCCTTGACTCCTCCATTTTGCAGCTCCCCTGCGACCGCGTTTTCAACCACATGTTCCTGGATAAAATCATTCAGATTCCGCCGCACGAACGTGTCTATCTGGTAAACGATGATAAATATTCCACGCTCGCTATCATTTCCCAGCTTGAGGAATGCGGCGTCACACAATATGACTTTGTTCCGTTTTATCCAGGATGCAAGGATACCGAGTCTGACATTCAGTTTGCTATCACCGCCGGCGAGCCGCAGCTCGTTCCTTCCCGCATTCCCAATGTGCTGGATATCGGCAACCGTATCATCGATATTTCCACTATTTTACAGCTCTGCGAATATTTCAACATTCCTCTGCAGACCGTAAACCGTGTATCGCGCAATTATGTCAATCAGATTCTTCACACCGTCAAGACCTCAGAAACTTACTATACCAATTATGTACAGACCGAACAGCTCATGCAGGTTATCCTGTTCTCTCTTCCCATTGGCATCTGTCTGTTTGGTGCGGATGGCCGCATTCAGTTTATGAATACTAAATTTGCACATGCCTTCTCGCTTCCCTCCTCCAACTTTGAAGGACAGCCTTTTTCGGAATGTTTTCCGCCTGCCTACGCGGATACGGCTTTCGACCGCAACGGTGACTGGACTATTCTCCTTTCGGATCAGAAAACACAGATCACGTTAAGCGTTCTCTCTATGGTTTTTCCGGATACAGAGCCTGTTTTTCTTGCGTTTCTTCCCGAGGGCAGATCCACGGAAATGTCGGTTCCGAAAGACGAAAAAACGGAAGAAAGCACTTTTTTTGCTTCCTCCCGTACCTTTTCACTTTCCCTGTCCCACGCAGATTCCGTCCAGAATCTGATGGCGCAGGCCAGACATCTTGCACTTTTTGATTTTCCGATTCTGATCCAGGGAGAAAGCGGTACACAGCGCAGGACACTCGCACGTGCGATCCACAATTTTTCGCGCCGCCATCATTATCCTTTTTCCGTTCTTCATTCTCCGGGAAATGATCTGACCGAAGCTTCTCTGCTCCGGCTTCTTGCCGAAACCAACCATGGCACACTCGTCCTTTCCCAGGTGGACCGTTTTCCGCTTTCCATTCAGGATCTGCTGGTCAATGTTCTTACCAATGTTCATGGTAACTTCTTTTCCGCACCGGAAACCCGCCGTTTCGATGTGCGGATCATTGCTATTGCGGATGATAACCTTTACAAAAAAGTAGAAAAAGGAACCTTCCTGCGGGAACTTTTTCACCTTTTAAGTGCTTCAGAGCTTCAGACAGTCCCGCTCCGCAGACGCAGGGAGGATATTCCCGATCTTCTCAATTACTTTCTGCTTCAGTTTTTCCACAACACCGATATGACCTGCGACCGGATCTTTTCGGAAGGGCTTCTGCGCTTTCTGAAGGAATATGCGTACCCCGGAAATATTCATGAGCTGTACAATCTGTCCTGCAGCCTGTTTACCCGGTACAGCAGCCATAAGCTGCAGCTTTCCGATCTGCCAACGTACCTCCGCTCCCGCCAGATGGCTGACGTTTCCCTCACCGACCTTCAATATCAGGTTCTTTCTTTCGTATCGACGCATCCGAAAGCAGGCCGCCTGGCAATCAAAAACGGACTGGCCGACGGAGAAACCTTTGTATCCGAAGCGGCTCTGCGCACCGTACTCGGAGAGCTTTCTTCCGCCGGTTATCTCATCGTGCACCGGACAAAAGGCGGATGTGAAATTTCCGAGCTGGGGCGTATGGTTCTGGAAAAATAATTTATTTCAGAAATCCCGGTATTTCCAGAAATTCTGCAAGGCTGCGGTATCTGGCTCCGTCCAGGCCTCTTTTTTCCTTTGCGGTTACCATAGAGTTCAGGATCGCTTCCTCCACAGCCTCTGCCGCTGCTTCAAATGCCTCGTTGATTTTTTCTTCTTTTATCCGGGCGCACGCTTCCACCTCACATGTACTCTTTGTGTCTACGCGGTTTGCTGTTGTAAATCCGATCATGATTTCACCGCTTCCGTGGCCGGTGTAGGCTCCTGTTCTGGCGATTCCAACTCCACAGCGGCGGATAATCCGGTACAGCTGCCGCTCCGATACCGGAAGGTCTGTTGCCAGAACCGTCATAATTGATCCCCGGTCTTCGGCGCTGCTTCCGCATTCTTCCTTCCGGATCCGCTCCAGAATCTTCTCTCCTGCCGGTTTTCCACTGATTTTCAAATCTCTGGTTGCTCCGAAATTTGACTGTACCAGAACACCAATGGTATATGTTTTTCCGTCAAGCACCAGCGTGCGGGATGCCGATCCGATTCCCCCTTTCAGCCCATAGCAGATCGTTCCTGTTCCGGCACCGACTGCTCCTTCCGCAAAGTCTGTATCCGCCTGCTCCAGTGCATGATACAGCTCTTTTTCCCCCACTACCCGGTTACAAATCTCATTGATTCTCGAATCATTACATTCTCCGACAACCGGATTGATGGAAAAAACATCTTCCCCTTCTTTTTTGGTCTGCTGTATCATCCATGAAATCATGGCATCCGCCACTTTTCCGACATTCAGTGTATTGGTCAGGGCAATGGGCGTTTCAAGAGTTCCGAGCTCCTGTACCTGCACAAGACCGCACGTTTTCCCGAAACCGTTATGCACGTAGGCAGACGCCAGGTACTTTTTCAGAAACGGATTGCCTTCTCCCGGCACAATCACCGTCACTCCGGTATGCTGATTTCCACTTTCCACCGTCGCATGGCCTACCCGCACACCGGGCACATCCGTAATTTTGTTTCGCGGTCCGCTTTCATGGTGTCCAATCCGATATCCGTAATCGCTGATTCTCTTCTGTCTCATCCTGTTTCCTCCTCTTTTTATGATGTACTCCCGGAATTTTTCAGCTCACGCAAATACAGGCACAAAAAAGACTCCGAAGATACATTTTTCTCTCACTTTACGCTCTCTTCTCTCTTCTGTCCATACCTCTTCCCACAATTTTTCTTCTTTTCTTTATATTTTTTCCATTTCTTTTAGAATTTGGACACACTTTGCTCACATATTCCTTTTATAATAAAGCTCGGATAGTTGATAAACCACTCACTATCTCCCCCCTCATAAAAAGATGGCGATATACTTTTGTATATCGTCATCTTTGTTTTTACTGACAAAAACGCCCCCGGCGGAAAACGTAACCACTTCCGTTTTCCGCCCGGGGGCATTCTTTCTTCCTTTTTGCTCAGGCCTCTGCAGCAGCTTCCTCTGCTTCCGCTTCTGCCATCGCCTGTTCGTACTGTTTCAGGATAATGGTCTGAATCTTTTCTCTGGTTCCGGAGTTGATCGGATGTGCGATATCGCGGTACTCCCCGTCCGTAGCCTTACGGCTCGGCATTGCAATAAACAGTCCTTTTTCTCCTTCAATCACTTTGATATCATGTACGACAAATTCGTCATCGATTGTGATAGACACAACCGCCTTCATTTTTCCTTCTTTTGTTACCTTGCGTACTCTCACGTCTGTAATGTTCATAAACTTTTATGCCCCTTTCACCCCATAATCAGATGGCGTATCTTTCGTTTTTTTCGACAACAATTTTGATGCCGTCCTCCCCACAGTGATAGGAGTTTGCACGGATGGTGTCCCTGCTCTCCACAATACAGTTTTCAATGTGAGTGTTGTCTCCGAGATATACATCATTTAAGATGATAGAATTTTTAATCACACAGTTGTTTCCAACATATACCTTCTTGAACAAAACAGAGTTCTCAACCTGTCCGTTGATGATACAGCCGCTGGATACAAGAGAATTTTTCACTGTGCAGCCAGGATTGTATTTTGCCGGCGGAAGATCGTCGATCTTGGAGTAGATGCCCGGATACTGGCCGAAGAAGTAATCTCTTACCTCCGGTTTCAGGAAATCCATGTTGGTCTTATAGTAAGAATCAACGGTTGCAATATTGCTCCAGTAGCTGTCTAACTTATAAGCATAGATCCTCTTTAAGTTCTTATAACGTACCAGGATATCATTTACCAGGTCGTATCTGTCTTCTGCTGCGCAGCGCTCTAACAGCTCGATCAGCTGTCTTCTGCGGATAACATAGATACCACAGGAAATGGTGGTAGCGTCAGAAGCCATTGGCTTTTCTTCAAAATCAGTGATGCGTCCGTCATCATTTAACTTAACGCATCCGAAACGGGTAACATCCGTTCCCTCTTCCATATCTTTGCAGACAACGGTAATATCCGCTTTCTTCTCAATATGGTATTCCAGAACCTTGTTGTAATCCAGCTTATAAACGCCGTCACCAGAGGTGATAACTACATATGGCTCATGGCTGTTCTTTAAGAAGGTCAGGTTCTGGTAAAGAGCATCTGCTGTACCACGGTACCAGTCTCCGTTTTCAGGAGTAATGGATGGTGTAAATACATACAGTCCGCCCTGCTTACGTCCGAAATCCCACCACTTGGAGGAACTCAGATGAAGGTTTAAGGATCTGGAGTTATACTGTGTAAATACAGCCACATTCTGAATGTGGGAGTTTGTCATATTGCTTAATGCAAAGTCAATACTGCGGTAGCTTCCTGCAACCGGCATAGCAGCCACTGCTCTTTTACTGGACAGTTCCCGCATCCTCTTGCTGTTACCACCTGCTAATACGATACCGATTGCTCTCATTTCACGCCACCTGCCTTTATAATGTAATTTCCGCTTGCCAGTAATCCATCAGGATAGTCGCCTACGGTGGTCTCGCCTGCTATGGCGGTATTCTTTCCGATCTTTACGCCGTCCGGGATAATGGAGTTCTCGCCGATGGTAGCCAGGTCAAACTGATATACCTTCTGGTCATATGTACTTGGTGCGTATTCGCCAACACCGATCTGAACATCGGAACCAACTTTTACATTTTCTGCGATAATAAACTTGAGATCGGAAGAGCG
>OLZB01001136.1_pt1 | contig 10536 bp, 8 predicted proteins | sample 1673421 | NCBI WGS metagenome assembly OLZB01 (sample SAMEA103958111, study PRJEB25191) | human gut metagenome | biome: human-associated habitat [ENVO:00009003]; feature: intestine environment [ENVO:2100002]; material: feces | place: Germany | collected 2013/2015
AAACACCAATGAGTCCGGAGATTCCTATCAGTCCTCCCATCCGTACGGCGTGCCTGAGGGCCAGCGTCCCGGACCGTATCAGCATTACCAGCAGCAGCCTCCCGTACAGCCGCCGCGCAGGACGGGTTCGCAGGCCCTTGCGGCCGCTTCGATGGTCATGGCGATCTGCTCCTTTTTGTTCATGCTCAACATGGGTTCCCTGTTTTTCGGCTCGCTCGGCGTGATCTTCGCCCTTTTAAGCCGCGGCGCAGGACGCATGAGCGGCACGGCAAAAGCCGGTCTGGCGGGCTGTACCATCGGCATAATTGTCGGTATCTGCATGTATGCTTCTTTCCTGCTTTTCAACATGGTCAGCGGCGGCAGCACCAACCTGCTCGAGCGGTATTACAATCAGTACATGCAGGAATACCAGATGACACCAGATAACGGAACAACCACCGACGGAAATACCATCTAAGTACCAGAAAGGATTTTTCATGAACGGACAAAAACAGAAATTTTCAGAACTGAAAAAGCAGGCCCGTGAGGCCATGGCAGGCCGATGCGGCACGCTGGTGGGCGCAACCGCGATCAACCTGTTTCTCACCTTCTCCTGCTCCCTCATCCCGACGCTGATTTTTTCAGGCACAACGCTGTACGATATCATTTTCCTGAATCTGACGCTGTTCCTGTTTTCCCTGCTCCTCAGCCTCTTCCAGGCAGGCTACTTAAAAATCTGCCTCTCGACGCTGCGCGGGGAACCGATTTCCGTCGGTGATATGCTCTACGCTTTCTATCACCACCCGGACCAGTACGTGCTGATGTTCCTTATCATCAACGGCATCAGCTCCGTGATCGCCCTGATTTCCAGCATTCCGGGCTTCCAGTATCTTTCCTCCCCGAGTGCGGAACTGACGCTTGGAACTGCACTTTCCATTGACGCTGAGCTTTCTTCGCTCATGAATGTTTATGTTTATAAGCTGATCGGCTCTCTCGTTTCCACGCTGGTGCTGGTTCCGTTTTCCCTTTCCACCTTCGTGATGAACGACACTCCCGGCATCGGCCCGATCCAGGCGATCCGTCAGAGCTTTGTGCTGATGAAAAAGAATTTCTTCCGCTACATTCTGCTGCTCCTCAGCTTTTTAGGACTTGAGATCCTTGCATCCTGCTCCTGCGCCATCGGCTTCTTATGGGTGATGCCGTATATGCAGATCACGATGGCTGCGTTCTATCAGGAACGGAAAGATGTCCTGTATCCGGCATCGGAACCGGTGGGATATGATACGGATTCCTTTGGATCCGGCACAGATCTTTAAAAATAAATCTTAAGATAACTAAAAAGACGTTTCACACCCCTTGCTTTACGGCTGTGAAACGTCTTTTTAGTTATGTCTATTTCGAGATCTTAAATTCTCGCGCGGATTCTGCTCTGGATTCCGTCGAGTTTCTCTGCTTTTTCTCTGTACTCCTGCTCTGTGATTTCGCCTGTGATGAATGCGAACTCCTCGGACAGACTTGGAACTGCTACGATTTCTACTTTTCCGAACAGCTCCTCAATCTCACTCTGGCGCTCTGCGGCGTGGCCGGATACGCGGACGAAGAAGCGGCTCTTCACATCATCGATCTGCAGCAGGTTCAGTTTCTCCTCGCTCCAGCTCATCATGATGTTTCTGCCTTTGTTCTTTGCGCAGTCTACAACATCGGCAACAACGGCACTTGCGGTCGGGAGTTTTCCTGCTCCGCTTCCGTAGAACATGGCATCACCCAGTACATTTCCGTGGATGAAGATGGCGTTGAAGACACCGTTTACGCTGTACAGCGGGTTTTTCGCGTCAATCATCACCGGGCTTACCATAGCGTAATACTGATCACCCACCTTGCGGCTTGTTGCGAGCAGTTTGATTGCGGTTCCCATCGAGGTCGCATATTTGATATCCTCTGCGGTGATCTTTGTGATTCCCTCGGTGTAAACCTCTTCGTAATTGACTTCTTTTCCATAAGCAAGAGAAGAAAGAATCGCAATTTTACGGCACGCATCGTAGCCTTCTACATCTGCTTCCGGGTTGCGCTCTGCGTAGCCGAGGCGCTGTGCCTCTTTTAATACATCCGCGAAATCGGAACCGTCGCTTGCCATTTTGCTTAAGATATAGTTCGTGGTACCATTTAAGATACCAGTTACTTCATCGATCTCATCTGCAGTCAGGGAGGAGTTTAACGGACGGATGATCGGGATACCGCCGCCGCAGCTTGCCTCAAACAGATAGTTTGCGCCGTGCTCTTTTGCAATTGCAAGAAGCTCGGTACCGTGTCTTGCCACCAGCTCTTTGTTGGATGTGCAGACGCTCTTTCCAGCCTCCAGCGCACGTTTTGTGAAGGTGTAAGCCGGCTCCACACCGCCCATGACCTCGACAACAATATCAACCTCCGGATCGTTTGCGATCACTTCGTAATCATGTACCAGCACTTTTTCCACTGGATCTCCCGGGAAATCTCTTAAATCCAGAACGTATTTGATATTAATCTCGTTCTCTGCTCTCTTGTTGATGCTGTCATGGTTCGTGTTGATGACTTCTACCACGCCGGAACCAACGGTGCCATATCCTAATACTGCAATCTGAATCATCTCTTTTGTCCCTCTCTTGCTTTTTCTTTTTCAGGACTCCTGTCCTAATATTTTAAAATAATGAACTCCCTGTCTGGACTCAATCTCGTTGATCATCTCCGAGGCGTCTCCCCGGTCTTCCGCGATATCCACACTGATCGTCAGTGACGCCACGCCGTTTAACGGAATCGTCTGATGAATGGTCAGAATGTTTCCGTGAAACTCGGCGATAATCTTCAGCACATCGGAAAGCAGTCCCGGCTCATCGTCCATCTGCAGAATAAACGTAATCGTTTTTCCTTTTGCATTGTCATGAAAAGGAAGAATATCATCTTTGTATTTATAGAAAGAGCTTCTGCTGATTCCTGTGCGCTCTGCTGCATCCTGTACAGTGTCCACTTTGCCGGAGTCCAGAAGTTTCTTTGCCTCTATGACCTTCAAAAGGACCTCCGGAACCGCCTTTTCTTTGATTACATAATACTTTGTTTTCTCTTCTCTCATGGCAATCCTCTGTTTCTATGTTCTTTCCAGGAAATACATTTGTTTTCACAGGAAAGATCGTACCATATTCCGGCACAATGCGCAAGGACTTTTTAGAATCCGATACTTCCGCCGCCGTGGCTGTTTCCGCTGGCGGATGTGTGAACGTGGCTTCCGCCGCCACCGCCTCCTCCGCCGCCGGAACCGCCTCCTCCGTGGTTTCCGTCGTCCCTCGGGATCTTGTGCATCGACACATGGCGGTCAATCAGTGCATCCCTGCGGTCTCTGATTTTTACGCATTTCAGATCCGCATAGCCCTTTGCACCGCGGTTTTTCTTTCGTCTGTAACTCTTCCAGATTCCAAAATAAACACAAAATCCTGTCACAGCAGCTAAAAGGACAGCAATCATTGCCTCGGTACTGTTGATTTTACGGTAATGAATGATCGAGCCGTCTTCTGTAATCAGGTAGTCCGCCTCGGAAACACCGCGGTCGAAGCACTCCTGCGTTATCGTAATCATTTTTGCAAACGTCCCCGCATAGTCGCCCTCTTTTGCATAGCTCTGCGCTGCCTGCAAAATGTCATCGATTTCCGCGTCCGACATATAATACTGCATAATGCCCGACGTTGAAATCACAATCTGGCGCTGTCCCATGTCAATGAGGAAGCAGACGCCGTTCGGCTCCTTCGGATACTTTTTATCATAGAAATCATCCGCAATCGCCTGGCAGTCCTCGGAGCCGCTGCTGTACTCGGTCAGGATCACCATATGAATGTCCGTATTGCTCTCGAACTCCGCACAGGAACGCTCGAGATCCTGCTCCTCCTCATCCGAAAGAAGCGATGCGTTGTCGTAGACATACTGGGTGTCCGCTTTTACGGTATTCACAGAAAAAATCCCGCACAGCAGAAGGGCTGCAAAAATGCCGAGCAGATATTGTCTCGCTTTTTTCATTCTTCTCATGAGAAATACCCTCCCACCAGCATAAAGATCAGCACAAAAAGTGCACTCACAACCGACGTCAGCAGCGCTTTTTTCCGCTCAAACGGAAAATCACCGTTGATCGTGCCGGTCTGGCCGTTCATCGCGTAGTAGTAAACTTTTCCGTCTTTTCCCGGATACGTCAGCGTCCAGACCGGAAACAGTACGTAACGCCAGTCCTCCCGCTTTGGAGAAAGCTTCATTTTCTCCTGTTCGAGGGAAATATACTCATTCGCCTCGTTCCGCATTGCGCCGCGCGCCATCGTCTCCAGTTCTTTTTTCAGTTCCGGTGCGATCTGCGCCTGTTCGATATCACGTTTTTCCGCCTGAAATCCGGAAAGATAGCCCATGGAAAACGGCTGCATCTCCTCCAGACGATAGGGCTGCACGCATTCGATCAGATCGCGGTCGGCCTTGTTCAGTGCATTGCGCGACAGACCGTCCACGCGGACCTCGCCCTCCCGGCGGACATCGTAGATGCTGGTCTCTTTGTACTCCACATCACCGGTCTGCCAGACTCTCACCTTCCGGCCGCGTGCCATGTAATCCGTCTCAAAGTCTCCGCCGTAAATCCAGTACGGGAAATAGACACCCGTCATCTTCTGTACCTGGTTTTTCTCGAAAAAGTCCTTCGGAATAAAGCGTTTCTTCCGCGCAAATGACAAAAATTTCTCGATTGCCTGCTCCTTGCTGATCTTAAACGGCAGCACGAAATCCGGCATATATTCTCCCGAAAGCCGGCCGGAAAGCACCACCGGGTTGTGGCAGTAGAAACAGTATGTCGCTGCCGTCGTCGCATCGGTCACAATCTCGGCGCCGCAGTTCGGGCAGGTGTAAACAACTGCTTCGCCCTGCTCTGTTTCCCCTTTTGTTTCCTCCGTACTGCTTTCCTTCTGTGCATCGGATGCTTCCTGTGCACCGGCAGCATCGTCCTCCCCGTTCAGCGCTTCCGCTGCTTTCGGGTTCGCCTTTTCGGCTTCTTCCTGTGTAAACGAGGACAGGCAGTACTCGCATTTATACTTTCCGCTTGCCGGATCGAAGGTCAGATCGCCTCCGCAGTTCGGGCATTTGTATGTAATAACCTCCATATTCTATCCCTCCTTCCCCGGAGCCGCTGTTGTATTGGATGGTTATCTGTTTTCTTTTACTGTCTTGGTTTTCCGCAGTTCGAGCAGAACTTGCCGGTATTCTCGGTCCCGCATGCGCAGACCCATTTTCCTGCCGCTTCCGGTTTCGGGCTGCCGCAGTTCGAACAAAACTTCCCGCTGTTCTCCGTTCCGCACTTGCCGCAGATCCACACCATCGGCTTAGCACTTCCGCAGTTTGAGCAGAAATTGCCGGTGTTCTCCGTTCCGCAGGAGCATTTCCATACGCCTTTTGCAGCTTCCTGCTGTGCCTTGGCTGCCGCCTGCTGCTGCATCTGCTGCTGATTCGAAGCGGACGCCGATGCAAACGAGGAACCGAAGGCATTCATGCCCATCTGAACACCCATAAAGCCGTTCATGGCTCCGTTTGGGTTGGCTGCTGCTTTCTCCATACTGCGTGCCATCGCTCCCTGTACATAACCCTCACGGATCGATGGATCAGACATCATCGCACCTTCGTTGCGCATCTGGATCAGTTTCTGGGAAGCTTCATCGTAGGAAAGGCTTGCGATTGCCACGGACTGGATCTCCATGCCGCGCATTGCCCGCCAGCTCTCATCCATCGCATCTGCCATGTAGCGGGACAGCTCGGCGCTCTTGGATGCTGCGAACGAAATGCGGATGCCGTCGGCTGCCATCTGATTGATCGAGGACTGCAGGCCCTCTAAAAATTCGTTCATATACTGCTCGTTGATATCCTCAATCTCCACGCGGGATGCGTTTCTCGGCACAGCCTCTGCGTAGAAGCGGAGCGGATCGACGATGCGGATGGAATAGGAACCGTGTGCCCGAAGGAACAGCTCGGCATTGTAGAACTGGTCGAAATAGTTGACCGGATTTCTCGTTCCGAATTTGATTCCCTTGATTTCCTGCAGATTAATATAGAAAACTCTCTGCTCATGCGGAGTCTGGCCGCCGAATTTCAGGCGCTCAAACGTATCTTTTACTGCCGCGTCAAGCGATCCGCTGAACATCGACGGAGACGATGACTGATCTACGGTAAAGTAGCCCGGCTCTGCGGTGTAATCAATAATCTTTCCGCCGTCCACCAGCATCATGAACTGATTGTCATAGACATGGATCACAGAACCGTTTGAAATCGTCTGGCTTCCCTTTTTATTCTGGCCTTTTCTTACCAGAATCCCCTCTGTAAATACCGTATGTTCCCCCATCTCATACGGTTCCACGGTCTCCAGCCACTGATCGGCGAGACTGCCGTGTACTGCATTGACTGCTGCTCTGATAATACCCATACTTTTACCTCCTGTTTGCCTTTGGCTTCAAAACAGAAAGGAGCATTTCCGTCCTCTGTTGGTGAAAATGCTCCTTATTTTACTTGTCACTGTGCTCTGCCCACAGCCGAATTATGCTTCTTCCTCTTTCGCTCCGGTTCCGAGGGCAATCCACTTCAGATATGCGTTGATAAACAGATCAATTCCGCCGTCCATGACTGCATCGACGTTTCCGGTCTCTGCGTTGGTACGGTGGTCTTTGACCATGGTGTATGGCTGCATAACGTAAGAACGGATCTGGTTGCCCCAGCCGATCTCGGTTACTTCGCCGCGGATGTCGCTCAGCTTATCTGCCTGCTCCTGGAGTTTCAGCATATACAATTTTGCTTTCAGCATCTGCATTGCCTTGTCCTTGTTCTGGAACTGGGAACGCTCATTCTGGCACGTAACCACGATGCCGGTCGGCATATGCGTGATTCGGATCGCCGATGACGTCTTGTTGATGTGCTGTCCGCCGGCACCGCTGGAACGGTACGTATCGATACGGATATCCTCATCACGAACCTCAACATCGATCTCTTTGTCGATATCCGGCATAACATCGCACGATACGAACGATGTCTGGCGTTTTCCTGCCGCGTTGAACGGAGAAATACGGACGAGACGGTGAACGCCTTTTTCGGATTTCAGATAACCGTAAGCGTTTTCGCCGTTGACCTGGAATGTCACGGACTTCACACCGGCCTCATCACCGTCCAGAAAGTCGAGTTCCTCGATCGTAAAGCCTTTGCGTTCTGCCCATCTGGTGTACATACGGTACAGCATGCCGCACCAGTCGCACGCCTCGGTTCCGCCTGCACCTGCGTTCAGTTTGATGATCGCATTGTCCTTGTCAAATTCGCCGGACAGCAGGGTTTTGATGCGGATGGCATCGAAGGATGCCTTGAACTCTTCCATCATTTCCGCGATTTCCGGAACAACGGAATCGTCATCCTCCTCCTGTCCCATCTCGATCAGAGTTTCCATATCTTCTTTGGCGGATACCAGTTTCTGATACGTATCTCTGTCCTCTTTCATGCTGCTCAGCTGTTTCATCTGCTCCTGCGCTTCTTCGGGGTTGTCCCAGAAATTGGGTTCCTCCATTTTACGCTCTAATTCTTCGATCCTCTGCTCTTTGTTAGCGAGGTCAAAGTGAATCCCTCACTTCCACTAATGGTTTATCGTATGTGCCAAGTTCCATTTTGAACTGGTCTAATTCAACTACCACAAGCTTCACCTGCTTTCTGTTTTATATTTTGTATGACACGCAGCTTCTGGTAGGGAAGCTGCGTGCTTTGTCAAACGGATCGTGCTCATCCGTCTCACTGCTGTTCTGCTTTTATCAAACCGGTTTTCTTCCGCAGCACTGTTTGTACTTCTTGCCGCTTCCGCACGGGCATGGATCGTTTGGATAGATCTTACGCTCTGCGCGCTGTACCGGTTTTCTCGAGCCGGACTCGTCTTTGTTGGTTCCGGTCACTTTGGCTACCTGCTCACGTTCTACTTTCTGCTCAACACGTACATGGAACAGGAGACGGACGGTATCCTGCTGGATGGACTCGAGCATTTCGTTAAACATGTCGTAAGCTGCCATCTTGTACTCAACCTTCGGGTCTCTCTGGCCGTATGCCTGCAGGCCGATACCCTCGCGGAGCTGATCCATATCATCGATATGATCCATCCACTTCTGGTCGATAACCTTCAGAAGAACGACACGCTCAAGCTCACGAATCTGCTCCTCCTCCGGGAATTCTGCTTCTTTCTCCTCGTAGAGTTTAACAGCTTCCTCTTTTAACTGCTGTTTCAGCTCGTTTTTGGAAATCTTCTCTACGCGCTCTTTTGTCACTGCCTTCACCGGCATGATGGAGAGCAGCATCTCATTTAACTCGGTCAGATCCCACTCGGACTGCTCGGTGTTCTCGCCGATGCAGAGATCCACAGTATTGTCGATGGTGTCGGCAATCATCTTGAAGATGGTGTCTCTCATGCTCTCGCCGTCCAGAACGCGGCGTCTCTCTTTGTAGATGATCTCACGCTGCTCGTTGTTGACCTGGTCATAGTCGAGCAGGTTTTTACGGATTCCGTAGTTGTTGCCCTCGATCTTCTTCTGCGCTTTTTCGATGGCGGAAGAAAGCATCTTGTGCTCGATCTGCTCATTTTCCGGTACGCCGAGGGATTTGAAAATGCCCATCAGTTTTTCGGAACCGAAGAGTCTCATCAGATCGTCTTCCAGGGAAATGTAGAAACGGGACTCACCCGGGTCTCCCTGACGGCCGGAACGACCGCGGAGCTGATTGTCGATACGGCGGGACTCATGACGCTCGGTGCCGATGATCTTTAAGCCGCCGGCAGCTTTTGCCACATCATCCAGCTTGATATCGGTACCACGGCCGGCCATGTTGGTCGCAATGGTAACGGCTCCTGCCTCGCCGGCATGGGCTACGATTTCTGCCTCGAGCTCATGGAACTTCGCATTTAAGACCTGATGCGGAATTCCCTCGCGGCGAAGCATTTTGCTGATCAGCTCAGAAGTCTCAATGGTGATGGTACCAACCAGAACCGGCTGGTTCACGGCATGTGCCTCTTTGACTTCCTCTACGACTGCGTGGAATTTCTCTTTTTTCGTCATGTATACGGCATCGTCCATATCCACACGGATGACCGGGCGGTTGGTCGGGATCTCGATAACGTCCATGCCGTAGATGTCACGGAACTCCTGCTCCTCGGTGAGGGCAGTACCGGTCATGCCGGCTTTTTTCTCGTATTTGTTAAAGAAGTTCTGGAACGTGATGGTTGCCAGAGTCTTGCTCTCTCTTCTTACTTTTACGTGCTCTTTTGCCTCGATTGCCTGATGCAGACCATCGGAATAACGACGGCCCGGCATGATACGTCCGGTAAACTCATCAACGATCAGGATCTCGTCATCTTTCACAACATAATCCTGATCCTTATGCATCAGGTTATGGGCACGAAGTGCAAGTGTAATATTATGCTGAATCTCCAGATTCTCCGGATCTGCCAGGTTCTCAATATTAAAGAATTTCTCAACCTTCTTCACACCCTGCTCGGTAAGGTTGACAATCTTATCCTTCTCATTTACAACAAAGTCACCGGTCTCGATAACTTCCTCACCCATGATGGCTGCCATCTTGGTCATCTCATGGCTGGCTTCACCGCGCTCTAACTGCTGAGCAAGGATATCGCAGGCCTCGTATAACTTGGTTGACTTACCGCTCTGTCCGGAAATGATCAGAGGGGTACGTGCCTCGTCGATGAGAATGGAGTCGACCTCATCGATGATACAGTAGTGCAGATCTCTCTGTACCAGCTGTTCTTTATAGATGACCATGTTGTCACGCAGATAATCGAAACCGAGTTCGTTGTTCGTAACATAGGTAACATCACAGTTGTATGCAGCACGACGCTCATCCTGCTTCATATCATTTAAAACAACACCGACTGTCAGGCCAAGAAACTCATGGATCTTTCCCATTTCTTCCGCATCTCGTTTAGCCAGGTAATCGTTGACTGTTACGACATGCACACCTTTGCCTTCCAGTGCATTTAAATATGCAGGTAACGTGGATACTAAAGTTTTACCTTCACCAGTTCTCATCTCTGCGATACGTCCCTGATGCAGGATAATACCACCAATCAACTGTACTCTATAATGGCGCATTCCAAGACTTCTGTAAGCACCTTCTCTTACTACAGCATATGCTTCCGGAAGGATATCATCCAGAGTCTCTCCCTCTTTCAGTCGTTCTTTAAATTCTTTTGTCTTTCCTCGAAGTTCTTCGTCTGAAAGCGCCTCCATCTCCGGCCCCAGTGCCTCGATGCGGTCTACGATCGGATAAATTCGTTTCAGCTCGTTCTCACTGTGAGTTCCGAAAATCTTTTCTATAATATTCATATTTCCGCAATTACTCCTTCTCTGAATTTTGATTTTGGTCTGAAATTCCACTCTGTTCTACATTCTATCACTATCCGCTCTTGAATTCAACAACTTCATAGAGTGTTAACATTCTGCGGATTTACAAGCGGAGTGATTAACAGTAACTACAAACTTCTGCATA
>OLZB01001138.1_pt1 | contig 10518 bp, 7 predicted proteins | sample 1673421 | NCBI WGS metagenome assembly OLZB01 (sample SAMEA103958111, study PRJEB25191) | human gut metagenome | biome: human-associated habitat [ENVO:00009003]; feature: intestine environment [ENVO:2100002]; material: feces | place: Germany | collected 2013/2015
AATATGAAGAAAAAGTGGAAAGTATTAACATTTATTGGATTTTTAACGGCTTTATATGCAGGTTATATGTGGGGAATTCCTGCTGTTGTTAATATTAAATCTCATAAAAGTTTTATTGAGTCAAAAATTTATGATAATTCAGGTTATATTGTAGATATTGGATCTCCGAAACTTTCGATGGGTATATTCCCATCTGTGTGGATAAGCAGCGATAATGTATCCATTCTTAATAAAGATAACTCTAAGGCTTTATCAGTTGATAATCCTAAATTAAAAATTAAATTACTTCCGTTGATATTTAAAAAAATTGAGATTTCTCAGGTTTCAACTTCAAGAGAAGATGTTTTTTTAGTATTAACAAAAGATAAGCAGCTTTTATTAGGGCAATATCCGGTAAAATTTAACAATAAAGATAATAAATTTACATTAGAAAAAATGGATTTAAATCTGGGGCCTTATAATATTTGTCTTGATGATAAGCTTAATAATCAACAAGTAAGTCTTGATGGAAAGTATTTTGAGCATGGAAAATATGTTCAGAATAAGCATATTAAGTTTGGCACCGAAGGAAATATTAATATTGGTAACAAATCTACAAAATATCTTGCTGATGTTGAAATTAACTTGCCTATAACTAAATTGACTGAAGATAAATTGAAAATTATTGCCAATATTGAAAATTTTGATTTAGCTTCTATTTCTGATTATGTAAATATTTTGTCAAAAGGTAAGATAAGAAAGCTTAGCGGGAAAATAAATTTTTCTGCAGATACCAAGGTTGACAAATTTGCCCATAAAAATGTATATACTACTCTGATTACGGAAAATCTCGAGATTTTAGGTAAGGATAAAGCTTCTTCTATAGTTTATAAAGATAAACTTACTGCTAAAATTAACTTTAATACAGTAGAAAATGGCATTGATTTTAAGAATACATCTTTGTTATCAGATAGAATTCATGCATTTGTTAATGGAAAAGTTTATAATATAGGTGAAAAAGTTCCGCACCTTGCTCTTTCAGCGGAGATAAAATCTACTCGTCTCGAAGATGTTTGTGCAATTTTACCAGGATTAGAAAATCTTATTCCTGAATTTAATCTTTATAAATTGAAGAAATATGTGTTTTACGGCGACGGGGAAGGTAAATTACAGTTCAAAGGACGTGCTAACAGACCATCTGTAACTGGTGAAGTGAATCTGAGCAATGCTTATTTAATAAAACCTATTCAAGGTGCAAGTAAAAATGCTACAGTTAATTTAAAATTTGCCGGTCATAAGATGTATTTAGATGTTTTAGTTCCTGCAACTAATAATCAGCAAGTAACTGTCAAAGGTATGGTTTTGATAGACGGGTCTAAATATTCGGAATTGAATATAAAAAGTACCGATTCTGTTGTACTGGCACCTGCGCAGGAAATTTTAAATCCATTACATGAAATTTTAAAATTTCAATTAGGGCCGGTTCCTGTTATGAAAATTTCCGGAATTGGAAATATCAATTTACGTTCTGCCGGAAAAAAGGTAGACCCGCATATTTGGGGTGATATCAAGTTTAGAAATGTAACAGCATCATTTAATGATATTAACAATCTTGTTTTAAAAAATGGTTCAGGTGAGGTTAAGTTTAACGATACGCTTACTTCTTTTAAAAGTTATTATGCAACAATTAATGGACGTCCGGTAGAGATAAAAGGAACTTGTTCTGTTCTGGGAAAATTGAATGTATATGTTACATCCAAAGGGCAGAATATTCCGGGACTGATTAAAGTGATAAATTCTTCACCTGTATTGGCTGATATTCAAAAAGTTATTGCTCCTTTTACAAAGCCGAATGGTATTGCTGATGTATTTTTAAATATTTATGGAACAGCTAAAAATGCTGAGACTATTGAGTTTAATAAAGATTTATTTTCAAAGGGAACTGTAACATTACATAATGCATCAACAGTATTGCAGGATACATATTTACCATTTACAAGGGTTAATGGTGTAGTTAATTTTAATCAATATGATTCAGATTATGATATCAATGGTTATGTTCGAAATTCAAAACTTCTAGTAAAAGGTACCGGTAGTGATTCAAATATTGATTTAGTTGCACAATCTGGAAAATTTGCTATTGAAGATTGTTCTGATTTATTATATCCGCAAATGAATTTACCTTATCAAAAAGAGGTAGGGAAAATAAATATATCTTTTGTTGGCAGATATAAAGGCGTTGCAGATACAAATAAGCTTGATTATAACAAGATAAAGGTTGATGGAAAATTTTTATCTAACAAAAATTCATCTAATCCGATAAAGGTTAACTCTGGAACTTTTACTATTCATAATGGAGTTTTAAAAACATCAACAATAGCAGGTTTGTTTAATAATAATTCATATACACTATCTCTTGTTGTAAATGATATTTACAATACAATGAATATTTCCAGTGCAGTTTTTAATTTTAAAAATTTTGATATAAGTGTGATAAATACTATAAAAAATCAAATTAAATTGCCAAAAGAAATAGCTGCTCAAATTGATTCCATTTCTAATATAAAGGGTTCTATTGATATCAAAGGTAATATTAAAAACGGACAAATTTGGGCTAATACAAATTTAAAGAATACAAGTTTTGTATACAAACCTTTTGGTGCTGTAGTAAGAATTCTTAATGGTGATTTGTATGTTAGGGATAATACTATTTATTTGGATAAAATAAATTCCAGAATTAGTTCAATGCCGGTATTTTTGGATGGAAGAATTTCTAACATATATAAAACTCCTAATTTGAATATTTTTGTAAGTGCAAAACCTACTCAAAGCTTTTTAGATAGATTTTATAATACGAAAGCAGTTTATCCTGTAAAGATAAAAGGTGATGTTAATTTTAATACCAGATTGCATGGCCCAGTAAATATGATCTCAAGCCATTCTAATCTAAATATTGGAGAAAATTCTTCTATATATTATCTTGGGGCAACTATTGCAGGTGCTCCGACAGGTGCAATTGCGCCTGATGGAGGTTTGGCTACCAATCCTGTATCTGTAATATCTGATATAATCCTTTATCCTCAACGGATGAAGATAAATTCTTTAAAATATAACCAAACAATTTTATCTCAGAATAAAAGAAAATCGGTGCAAAATCAACTGAACGCTTCCGGAGAAATTTCTATTTTGAAAAATAATGTTATTGGTTTTAAAAATTTCAGAGTTAAAACAAATCAATCTACAGATGCAAAAATATTCAATGTATTATTGAAAAAACCTACAATAAAACAAGGCGTGTTTACTGCTGATTTGTTGATTAATGGGACATCTGTTGCTCCAAATATTCTTGGTTTTCTCAATATTACAAGTGTTGATATACCTCTGTTGGATGCTACTATTCGTGATATTAATATTGATTTTAAACATGATTTTGTTAATCTTACCGCAAAAGGAATTATTTTAACCAATGATATTATGTTAATGGCAAAGATTGTTAATAATCCAAATCCTCCAATTGTTGTGGAAGATGCCAAGATTCTAATGGATGTTTTAAATCTTAATATAATTTCTAATGCTTTGAATGATTTTGAAGCTGATAATACAAGAAACAATCAATTACAATATTCAGGCAAAATTCCTTTTTCTGCAGAGCAATTACTTATCAAAAAGGCTCAGGTCAAGGCTGATAAAATTTTAATTAAAAAGGCTAATGCTACTAATTTTGTTTCAGAAATGTCATTGGGGGCAGATCATGTATTCAATATAGATAAGTATAGTTTCAATCTTGCAAATGGTAAAGTTGCAGGGAAGATGAATTATAATTTGGATACATTTGCCGGATACGGAGAAATGAATATTAGTAATGCTGATGCTCAAATTATTGGTGAAAATTTCTTTGATATGCCCGGACAAATGTTTGGACATGTAACAGGTAATATGCAGGTTGCATGTAAAGGTTTGTCCAGTGTCGACTGTATAAATACTTTATCCGGAAATGGAACATTTAAAGTTCAAGATGGAAGAATGCCGAAACTAGGTTCTCTTGAGTATCTTTTAAAAGCCGGGAATCTTATCACCGGCGGAATAACCGGTCTATCAATAAATGGTATTATTGATTTAATAACACCTCTAAAAACCGGAAACTTTGAAAGTATAAGTGGGGAAGTGCATGTAAAAGATGGAATTGCGAATGATATTCAAATATATTCTAAGGGTAAAGATTTGAATATGTATCTCACAGGTAGTTACAATATATCAACGCTTATTGCAGATATGGAAGTTTATGGCAGTCTATCCAAAAATTTTTCAACTCTTCTGGGACGAATTGGTAATGCTTCGCTGAATAGATTGTTTAATGCAATTCCTGGTATCAATATAAATGAAATTAATCCAAAATCAACCAGTAATATAAATAAAATCCCAAATTTTGATAAAAAGAATATTTTGCGCGTATTCAAAGCCGAAATTTATGGTGATATTAATGGTAGTAACTATGTAAAGAGCTTCCGCTGGATAAAGAACTAGTCTTTATTCTGTAATATCTGGAAGTCTTGTAACGACGCGGTCTCTCACCTATAATGTAACAATATGTAAAGAATATATATTTTTTATATAAATTTAGGCAATTAAATATTTCGAAAATTGTTTATTATAGTATAACGAGGTATAATTAAAATCATGGTTGAGAAGACTGAACAAAACTTAGAAGTAATTAAAAACCAAAAAGAGATGAGAGAAAATGAAGTTTTTGGTAACTCTCAGTCATCTTGCCAGACGAATCCTATTGCAAGAAAGTTGCTGGACTTTAGCTTGTCTAACAAAACCCGCAAATTTTCAGTCAAAGATTTGTTTAAACGATAGGCGCGAGTAACACGGTTTTATGAGGATCGATACGTACATCAATTTGTATGGTTTGCGAAAGGCCGAAAATTAATTGTACTTCGTTATTCCCTTTTAGGAAATAATGGTTAGCAGTATTATTTTATTGCAGGGTAGTATGTACGAAATAAAAAAACATATTTATTTGGATTTTACTAAAAATCAAAAAGCAGCTTTGTGTAATTTTTTACGTGCGTTGGTAAAAAAATCGAATGATATATCAGTTGAGGGGATTTGGGAAAATTTTGTTGCTGATGAAAAATATTATTTAGAATTAAATTGTTCGAGATTTGAGTTTTTAGCTGATATTCTGGAACAAGAATGGTTTAAATCAGATACTATAAAATACCTCAAAGAGTGTAAAAAATATTATGATTATAAGGAGAAACAGCGTCCTATAATTGAAGCAAATAAAAAATATGAAAAACAGAAACGTAAATTTTTGCAGGAGGTAAAGATGTCAAAAGAGCCTCCTACAAAAAAACAACTTTACTATTATGAACGCTTATGTAAAAAATATAATATAGAAAAAATTGAATTGAGTTCTAAATTAGAGGCAAAAAACATGATTGACAAAATAATAACAGAACACAATTCTGACTATAAAATTGATATACAAAAAGAGGAAAGTTAGTGCTAATACAAGATATTGTAAAAATTTTAACAGATTCGGGAATAGAACAAAATGAAGCAAATATAGAAGTAAAGCTTCTTATTGAACATTTTGCAGGATATAGTTTGATTGATATTTTGACCGGAAAAAAGCTTGATGAAAATAAGTTAAAGCTGGTTGAAGAAAAAGCAAAATTAAGAGCAGTTACAAAGCAGCCGATTCAATATATTATCGGAATGGCTGATTTTATGGGGGAGAAATTCCTTGTCAATCCTAAAGTCCTGATTCCGCGAGATGAAACTGAGATTTTAGTGCGTAAATCTATTGAGATTATTAAAGAAAATAATTTTAAATCAGCAATGGACATGTGTACAGGTTCTGGGTGTATTGCATGTATGATAGCACTTTTGACTCGATGTCAGGTACTAGGTGTTGATATCTCTACTGAAGCTATACATTGTGCTTTTTCAAATATGGAAAGGTTTAAATTATTTAACAGAGCTTTATTCAGAAAATCTGATTTATATACAAAAATAAGAAATGATGAAAAATTTGATATAATTGTTTCAAATCCTCCGTATATACCTCCTCAAATGAAGGCATCAATTCAAAAGGAAGTAACATTTGAGCCTGAGTTGGCACTATATACATCAGATGCTAAGGGATTAGAATTTTATAAAAAAATTATTGATGGTGCTTTCAGTTTTTTAAATGCCGGGGGATATTTATTATTTGAACTTGGTTTAGGACAAAGTGGTGATGTCGCAGACTTAATGAATAATGCAGGTTTTAAAGATATAAAGATTGTAAAAGATCTTGCAAATATTGATAGGGTTATCTTTGCTCATATCTAATTATCTAAAATTTAAGTTTAATTGTTCTTTTGGGCGATTACAATAATTGGAGAATATGTTAATTTTGCAACTGGATATTTTTTCGAATATTTATCGCAAAATTCTTTTACTTTTTTTACTGTCCAGGTTTTTTCGGATAAAGAATTTACACCTGTATTTTTCATGTGAGCAAGAAGTTCCAGTGGTGTTTTAAATTGGAGTTCTTCATAAAAATTTTCACAATATAAAATTTTAAATCCCAGTTTTATTAAAATTAGCTCAATTTCATCTTTTGTTTTATATTTCAGGCTTAGACCTGTTAGCTCTGTTATTTCATTATAATTATCCGGAGAAAAAGTTGAAAAAGCTAAAATGCCGTCTTTGTTTAATGATAATTTTAGAATCTTAATTGCTTTTTCCAGATTTTCGAACCATTGAAACATTGCATTTGATATAATTAAATCTGCCTTTTTAGCAGGTTTTATTTTTAGCGCATTGCCACATAAGAATTGAACATTTGGAATAATTTCTTTTATAAACAGTTTTGATTTATCTACTATATCATTTGCATAATAATTTTTAAAATTTATATTTTGGATAACTTTTTTTGTTAATAATCCTGTTCCAGCTCCTAGTTCTAATATATTTTCAAAGTTAGTCGAAATTTTGCATAATTCAATTATCATTTTTGATGCCATCATATTTTGTACGACGGCATTTTTATCATAATGATTCATGCTTTTTTCAAAATGTTTTTTTATATGTTTATTATCTATTTGCATTTTACAATTTCATCCCAGCTTTCAAAATTATACAATGGGCCATGTCCATAAGGCAATTGTATAATCGGAACATTATTTTTTTTATGACTTGCGATTTGATTTTTAGGAGGAATAATTTTATCAAATTCACAGACTATTGCTTTGTCATAAAATTTTTCATATTTAATATTAGTTGTTTTGATAAGATTATATAAATTTTGGAGTTCAGATACTCTATTTTCTATAGTTCTTTTGACAGGAGTATTTAAATATTTTTGGAATTCTTCTTCTGTTTGAAATACATTTTTATAAAATTTTCCACCGGTACCCAATCCGGTTGCGGCATGTTTAAGTGTTAATTCAAATAGTTTTACGGGAATTCCATATTCATCATCAACAGGTGTAACTGTACCATTTATAGCCAGTTTGTAATTGAAATTTTTAAACAAATCTTTCATTAAGTATGCGGTAAAGACACCCATAGACCAGGATATAAGTATTTTATTATGATAGCTTTCCAGATTCTTTAATTCTTGCGGAATTTCAAGATTATTATAATCATAGATAAGTAAAATATCATAACCGCTGCAGTCAAGGAATTTTATGGGATTTTCATCGAAACTCCATCCTAAAAAAATTACAATTAGATTTTTATTATTTGTATTATTTAACCAGTAACTTTTCATGAATTTTCTCCATTAAAATTTTTAATTCATCTTCTTGTATCTCACAAGTTAATGATAATCTTATTCTTGATGTACCAACAGGTACGGTCGGCGGTCTTATTGGGAGGGTAAAGTATCCGTTATGAAAAAGAATTTCGCATAAATCTACAGTGTCTTTATTTTCTCCTATTACAACAGGTATTATATGGCTGTCGCTTCCGAATTTTTTCCCTATTGAAAGCATTCTTTTCCTTTTAGTGTAGGTATGCGGAAATTTATTTTCAATAATCCATTTTGAAAAAGCGATATTTATAGGTGGAAGTGCTGTTGAAAAAATAAATGAGCGTGATTTATTTATCAAAAAATCTATTAAAATTTTAGATCCTGTTACAAAAGCGCCCATTGAGCCCACAGATTTGCCAAAGGTTCCTACAATTAAATCTATATCATCAATTAGTTTTAATTCTTCGGCTACTCCAAGCCCATTTTCTCCAAAAACTCCAAAGGCGTGGGCTTCATCTATAATCACCAGACAATTATATTTTTTCTTTAGTTCTACGTATATGGGGCTGGTCTCTTTGGCCGGACCATAACTGCGGAGTCGCAGTTTTTCTTTGTAGACGGGTTTTTCCAGCGAACGGCGGATGAGCTGGTGATCCGGGGTATCGTAATAGAGGCTGCAGATGGTATCAAGGCCGTATTCATCCATCTGCAGATGACCCGGAAGGCTCTTGCGAAGCTTGCGAGCCATGATCGGGGAAAGCATGTATTTTGTTTCATACCGTTGGAAGGTCATGGGAATCTGTTGGCTTTGCATCATAATCGATTGATCCTTTCGTTTGATTTACTTCCGGAAATGTTTTTTACATTTTTAAGTATAATGAGGAAACTTTAAAGGAACCTTAAAGAATGGACGGAAAATGTGAAAGGTTTGTGAAAAGACGAACCTCTGTAATCCAGATCGCTTTTTGAATACCATATAAAAAAGAAAGAGCCCGTTTCCGGACAAATTCGTTGGAAACGGATTTGTTCGGAACGGACTCTTGTAGCCGATATGTAAAGTCATGAAACATATAAAATAGGAAAAGCGACAAAAATCATCTTGGCCAGCGCTCTTTTCTGGACATGAGTGGCGCGAATGGTACATGAGGATGCGTCTGGTACCAGTAAGCTGTGGTAGCGACATCATCCTGACGTTCAAAGAGACCTCCATGACTGACGCCAATCTGCTGAAGGGTTACCTTAAGATCCTTCTCAAAAAGGATAGGATCAAGAAGGTGCCAGCGGTAGAAGCTGCGCTGTGGCATCTGATCATCATTGTGGTAATCATTATGAAGGAAGGTATCGTGGGTAGAGTAGTAAGGATATCCAAGATACGGAGTGCAGTACTGATTTTCAACAGTTTGGCCATTTTGCTGTGTTGCAAAGCTCCAAGCACCGCCGAAGTAATCTTCTGTTCCGGTTCCGCAGATGGTTGGATAATCCTTGTCTCCATCGATGTAGAATTTCATCTCACCTTCTCCGTACCAGTAGCGTTCGAGGCTGGTCAGTGCAAGATAAGTTCCAACGTACTGGCCTTTCCCTTTGATGTTGTCGAGGACAACGTAGTCTTTTGCCTTTTCCGTGATGCGCTGACGACGCCACTGGGCATGGAAATAGGCAGCATCTTCCGGAACCGTTGTCAGGCAATAGTCGATCTGATAAAAGAAGGCCGGAATCGGCTCATCACACTGATTTTCAATGGTAATACGGGCGTTTTTACGGAACGGCATCGGGAAATAGCTGTTGAAACCACGGGTCGGATTGACAGCAATCGGGACTGAGTTTACCTGGTAGGAAACACCGAAGCCGCAGCAGAAGAAATCGCCAAGCGGGCATTCAACGGATGGGAATTCTTCATCGTCCCAGTACATGCGCAGAACAAGATCCCGCAGAACATAACGGTTACGTTCACTGGTACGGTCTGTGACGGTGATCCAGATGTGCTGAATGATGCCTTCTCCCTGGATCTCACCAAGTGTTACGGTCTCTCCTGCTTCTATTTTCGGGATACACGGGGAACCTTTTCTGGACGGACCAAGATCGCTGGATGCCATGCCGCCTTTTCCTTTTTCTCCATTCCGGTTTTCCCAGTTAATAGAACGGGACTGTCCGCTTTTCAGCTGGAAAATGTTTTGTAAACCACAATCAAACATCATATATTCCTCCTTTTGTTTTGTTTTCTTTTGTTTTCTTTTGTTTTGTTTTTTCTCTCTTGGAAGCTTTTGATTTCTGCTTTTTTGTGTGTCTGCCTTTCCTACCCTGCCGTCATTTTTCCATTTTTCCGGAATTTTCTTTCTTTCATCCTTTTGCCGGAAAGACTGCTTTAAAACAGATGCCATCTCGTGTCCGCTCTGCGGTGATTTTTCCCTTATGTGCCTTTACAATTGCAGCTGCCACAGAAAGGCCGATTCCATAGCCGCCGCTTTCCCTGGCCCGCGACGCATCCGCACGGTAGAAGCGGTCAAAGAGGCGGTTGAGATCACCTTCCGGCAGGGTATCGCAGGTATTCTGCACCGAAAATTCTGCTTTTTTGCCGTTTTTTCGCCAGAAAATGTGGATTTTTCCACCCTCCGGAGTGTATTTAACGGCGTTATCCACAAGAAGAGAAACGAGCTGGTGGATTCTTGCGGCATCCCCTTCCATATGGAGTTCTTCTGCAATATCGCTCTGCAGCGCGATCCTGCCCGGATGTTTTTTGAATTTACAGGAAAATTCAAAAACATCCGACCGGCACTTTTGCATGGGTG
>OLZB01001139.1_pt1 | contig 10511 bp, 10 predicted proteins | sample 1673421 | NCBI WGS metagenome assembly OLZB01 (sample SAMEA103958111, study PRJEB25191) | human gut metagenome | biome: human-associated habitat [ENVO:00009003]; feature: intestine environment [ENVO:2100002]; material: feces | place: Germany | collected 2013/2015
CACGTAGATAATTAACACATAAAAAGTATATGCATATATTTTGAGTGTGGCAGAGGGTAAAAATTATGGTCGATAACAGGTCAGCAGGATTTTTCGGGATTGGCGGCTCTTTTAATTTTAAGGGAGGCGATATCTCAGGCACCGCTGCCAAAACCCAGGATGATAAAATGGGCCAAGGCGGTGAATATTTTGCTCAGCAAAGGGCCGAAGAAGAAGAACAAAAAGAATCTGAAAAATACATGGATAGAAGCGCTGTTTTGCGTGCGACCCTTAACTCTCTAGCTATGATGAATGTTGCAAACGTGATTAATGCAAAGAAAAAACAGCTTCTCTTAGATGAGAAAAACAAAAATAATCAAGAACAAAAACAAAATAAAGATGAACACGAAAAAAGTGATGAGAAATCTGGCGAGTAGCAAGCCGACCCCGTGAACACCGGCTTACGCGTTTTCTTACGCATTAAAGATACTTTCAGCATCTTCAATTTTGTTGCCTTTTTTAGAATTTTGCATTAGCAATTCGCCGTGATAAAAAGGATTTGAGCCATTTTTATCTTTTGAAGTGCTGTTTGCTACAATTGAATTGAAAACAGGTGTTGTTTCTGTTTTTGAAGGCTGCCCATTAATTTCATTTACAGCAACTGTCATTTTGCCTTCAACGGATTTTTGAACGTTTTGTATTGCAGCTTGAGAATTTAAAAAGCTAATTGCTTTGAGCGCGTTTTGGCTCAATTGGATTTGTAAGCCGCTGTTGTTTAATGCGATTTGCTTAGCTGTTGTGGAGTCAACTTGGCCTTTGTAAAGGTCAACGCCTATGTCAGTGTTTTTTAAAACACTGTTGAATGAGCTTGTATTGTATTGGCTGTTTTTCGCTTCTGCTCTTTTAAGGATTTCTGCTGAAACCTGCTTGAGCACAGAAGTGTCGATGCCTAATTTGTAATTTGAATTGTAAACACTCATTTCCATTAGCGTATATCCCTTATAAATTTCCTTATATTTTTTATTACGGCAATAGTAGGAGGGGACTTTAATAAATAAGTATTTCCCTGTAACAATTCGTAACAAAGAAGCAAATTAAAGCAATTTTTCGGGAAAAATATATTTTATATATATACAAGATATTAAAGTGAGAGAATAACTATGAGCTTATCGAGAACAAACTTTATATTGAGTAATGTGAACGCACTGTTGGGCAGTACGGCAACTGCACTCGAGGCAAAAAATAAAGGCGCAAACCCTTCAGATATAGCAGTTGACTTTGGGCTAAATGTTATGAACGGAGCAGTGCGAAACGAAATTGCTTATGATATGCGCAAAACTACCGGCAGTAACTTAGGCTTTTTGATAAATAACATGGCAGGATATGGTAATGAGGCGGCTAATTCAAAAGGTATGATGGGGCTTATGGGTGCGTCAATAATGACTGCTATGATGAGGCCTTGGGGTGGTTTTGGCGGCTGCTGCTGTACAGGCGGTTTCATGAGCGGAGGTTTTATGGGCGGTTCGATATTTGGCGGGGGCTTTGGCCCTCCGGGGCTTCCTCCGGGAGGATTTCACGGGTATATGAAGGAAAGTTTTTTCCCTTCAGCAGAAGCAAATTTTTTCTTTAAAACAGGAAGACCATTTTAAAAAAAGCCCTCAATATCGAGGGCTTTCAAGTATTATTATTTCCAAGGGTAATCGTCTTTGATTTCCCAGTTATCCAGCATAATTAAAGCGGAGCAGTAACGTCGTTGAGTTGCAGTTTTGGTGCAAGCCCAGTTTTTGCCCTCAAGGTTATCTGTAGCATTTAATATATCATCTCTTGTGATTTCTCTATCGTTGCAGGCCAGCCCCGGGGGTAAAAAGCCCAATTTTTTAGTGCATTCGTTGCCACCAATAACAGAACTTGTAGTTTGTGCATTCCCCCAGCTCATAACGAACGCAAATCTGTCAATACCATACTCATTCGGAGCTTTAGAAGCATTTGTATCAATAATAAACCAAGCCCCATTACCTACTCTATGCAGCCAATAATTTACGGCGTATCCGGATGCGGTAATGAATGAACTTGTTTTTTCGCCGCTCAAAAGGATCCCTCCGGGAACCCAGCAGTCATCTGAAAGGCTGGAACATCTTTTAATGGTTTTAATGTTTGGAAAAAGGTAATTTTCTGCAAAGTAATTACTTTGCTCCTCACTATTTTCGAAGCTAGAAACAGAAAAATCCCAACTGTCCAAAGTACCGTGAATGCTTTCAGCCATTCTAACAGCCTGGTTAATCTCGCTGTACGCCTTTTTTAACTGGACAACAGTCTGCTTTTTACGGTAATTGGTTATTACAGTCGGAAGTGTCATTGCCGCGACAACACCGATAATGCCCAGGGTGATTAAGACTTCGGCTAAAGTAAAACCGGGTGATGGCTTTCTAATCAAAGAGTGCAAGGAAAAATTTTTCAAAAATTGCACTTCTTTAAAAAAAATTGTGAGAAGACGGGCATTGGGATTTGTACATAATTCTGTTACAATGTCTCTGTTGGCGTAACAGCCCCCCCCCCCCCATTTGATTTTTAGGTTTTGTCATAATTTTATCTCCTTTTTTCATTAATTATAACAAATTTTTTATGAAAATTCAAGGGGGCTTAATCAAATGAAGTATACGGCCGGACTTTTTTAGAAAGCGTTGACAGTGCGGATTTTGTGTCGGTTTTGTCGAGTAAAACTTCCTGAACAGCGGCGTTGATAAGATTGTTGATGTCCTTTTGATTTCTCATTGGCTTCAAAGCCGGCTGAACTTTGTTAAGCTGATTTGCGCTCAAAACGCGTGCTTTCGCCATCAAATCACCCTCGTCATATCGGGTGTAAAAATCATCTTTGAGGGCGATTTTGTTTGTTGCAATAACGTTTGTGAGCTTTGCTAGCTCAAGTTGATTTTTCTCGTTAGTAAGAAAGAGTGCGAATTTTAAGGCACTGTCTTTGTGCTTTGCGCGGATAGGAATTACGAAATTCATCAGCGAAAAATCGTTTTGACCTAAATCCCCGATGATTTGCGGTGCAACGTCAGTGTTTTTATAAGTTGATGGGGCGTTTTCCTTAATCATATTCAAAAAATTTGCGCCAGCTTGGAAAAGCACGATTTTTTCAGACATGTATTTTTCTAAAGCTTCGCGGTGTGTTTGGGTAATGCTTTCACGCGGAATAAGGTTTTCGCGGTAGAGTTCTTTGAAAAATTCAAATACCTGCGCTGACTTTTCAGAATCAAGCATTTCTGGCGAACTTACGCCGTATTTGTTGAGAATTTTAAGCATAGTGTCGTTTTCCGTAATGTTTGGCAAAAATGCGTAAGCTCCGGTTTTTTGTTTAATTGCCTGGGCGATTTTACCTATTTCTTCGTAGGTTTTCGGAACTTCAACACCGGCTTTTTTAATCAAGTCTTTGTTATAAATTGTAACGGCAGACGTTGCGTACCAGGGCAGCGAGTAAAGTTTTCCGTTATATTTTAAAGACTCAATGATTTCTGGGTTAAATTGCGAAGCGTCAGCGGAGTTAATTTCATAAAGCGTTCCTTTTTGCGCTAATGCCGCTGAAAAATCCGGGTTTAAATTAATTAAATCCGGCGGATTATCGCTTAAAACAGAGGCAAGAGTGCGCTTTTCGCCTTCAGAAAAAGGTACATCAATCCATTTTATTTTGATATCAGGGTTTTGGTTTTCAAATTCAGATATTACGCCGTTCATGTAATCTGCGAAATCATTCATCTGCAAAGTCCAGAAAATGACTTCATTAGGGCTTTTTGAGGCATGCTTTGCGGATTTAGTAAAACTTATTGCGCCATAAATTGCCAGAATAATCAAAATGGCCGCGGTTAAGATTGCAAAAACTTTTTTCATTCGACACCCTTTCCTTTTAATGTTATGATTATACTATGAACAATCTTTTTACAGAACTCGAAAATCAAAATAAACAAATTCCTCTGGCAGAAACGCTTCGGCCAAAAACTCTGGAGGATTTTTTAGGGCAGAGTAACGTTGTTTCACAAAACAGCCCGCTTTTGAATTTGTTAAGAACTCAAAGGCTTTTCTCGTTAATTTTTTGGGGCACCCCGGGATGCGGCAAAACGACACTTGCTCGCCTGATTGCCGCAAAAACAAATGCGAATTTCATTGAGCTTTCTGCCGTAACTTCAGGTGTTAAAGATATTAAAGACGCTGTTGAAAGCGCAAAAAATTCCTTAAGAAGCGGAATAAAAACGATTTTGTTTATAGACGAAATTCACAGATACTCCAAAACTCAGCAAGATGCATTACTTCCGCATTTGGAGAACGGAACTCTTTTTTTGATAGGTTCAACCACTGAAAACCCGTCATTCCAGGTTGTACCGGCTCTTTTGTCGCGGGTTCAGGTCATAAGGCTTAACAGTATTGATGATGAAAGTATGAAAACTATTATTAAAAAAGGTTTTGCGTACCTTGCAAAGAATTACCTTCCAATGGATTGTGAAAGCGGCGTGTTGGATTTTATCGTTAATCTTGCGCGCGGAGATGCACGTTATGCGCTTAATGTTGTTGAAAATGCCTATTTTGCAAGCGATTTGAAGGATAACCGGCGGAATTTGACCGTGAAAATAATTGAGAACATTTGCCAGAAGCGTAATACGAGATATTCTCAACAGGAGCATTACGACTGCGCGTCAGCATTTCAAAAGAGCTTGCGCGGAAGCGATGTGAATGCGGCGGTGTATTATCTTGCAAAAATGATTGCAGCAGGCGAAGATCCCCGCTTTATTGCACGCCGGCTAATCGTATGTGCGGCAGAAGATGTCGGAAATGCTGATCCTAATGCGCTTAATGTTGCTGTAAATGCTTATAAAGCTGTAGAACTTCTCGGACTTCCGGAGGGCCGTATTCCGTTAGCACAGGCCGTAATTTATGTTGCGCGCGCAAAAAAATCAAATGAAGCTATTTGTGCAATTGACGCAGCGCTTGGAGATATTGAACATGGAAATGATTTTCCTCCACCAATGCACCTGCGCGATGCGCATTACAAAGATGCTAAAAAATATGGTTTCGGTGAAGGTTATATATATTCACATTCCGCACCGGATGTCGAACAGCAGTTTATGCCTGATGAACTTATCAACAGGCGTTATTTAAATCAGTAAAAAGGAATTTTTTTATGAAAATTGGAATTATCGGTTTAGGACTTATCGGCGGCTCTCTGTTTAAATCACTGAAGGAGTTGGGGTATGACGTTATTGCGGTTTCCAAATCCCAAAACGGAGAGGGCATTTTCAAAAGCTATGACGTATTAAGGGATTGCGGGGTTGTTTTTGTCTGCACTGCGATGAATAAAACTCTCACAGTCTTGGATGAACTAGAGGCAATATTGCCTAAAAATGCCCTTGTAACAGACGTTTGCAGCTTGAAAGGTTTTGTATCGAAAAAGAAGCGTCCTTACAATTTCATTCCGTCGCATCCAATGGCCGGGACTGAATTTTCCGGATTTGAGAATTCTTTTGCAGGCCTTTTTAAGGGGGCAAAGTGGGTTTTGACGCCGTGTTTTGGAGAAAAGGACATTGAAAAGGTGATAAAGATTATCACGGATTTGGGCGCAGAACCCGTTGTTACGGCGCCGGATAAGCATGACGAAGCCGCGGCAATGATTTCGCACATGCCGATGGTTTTGGCGCAAGCGCTTTTTCTTGCGGCAAGTGCGGATGATTTAGCGCTAAAGATTGCTGCAAGCGGGTTTCGGGACATGACACGCCTTGCGCTTTCTAACACAGAAATGGCGCGTGATATGGTTTATATGAATTCTGAAAATATTGAAAAGGCTATTTTAAAGTTATACAAAGCGTTGGGAGATTTAACTCACGGTGATTACGCAAAAATGATTGAAACAATTAAGCAGAAGCGTTCTGAAATGTTCAAAAACTAAAAAGACGCCGAAATTTCGGCGTCATACGATACATTACTATTTATAAATTAGACTTCGGTTTCTGTGTAATTAAACATGTTATGAACAAACCCTGCTGCAAATCCAAGCGCTCCGCCTGCCGTAATTAGCGGTAATGCAAGGCGTTTTTCTTTCAAAGTTTTGTGGCAGGATTTAACAATATCGTCAGCAATCACCCGGCTTTTTCTGTTAACTTCTTTAACTAATCTTTTAAATTCAGCGCCGTCTTGTTTGCCGAGTTTTTCGATTGTTGCTTCAACGTTTTTAAAGGAGAAGACGTCTTTTTTTTCGGAAATGCTTCTTATATATTTGTCGTTGAAGAAGTTTAGTCTTTTTTGGAAAGCATTTTGGTCAAGGCCTTTTTCGTCCTTAAAGATTTCTGAAAGGTTTTTGCCTAAATTTTCAATGCCTTCGTCGATGGTTTCGTGAACATCTTTTGTACGTTTTTCCATTGCCGCGGAATATGATTGCTTGATTTTGCCGCTGAAAGTTTTCAGCTTTTCGTCAAAAGTCTCTTGGTTGAAGCCATCTTTGAAAGTAATTGTCAAATCCTTTTCAAAGGCAGTTAAAGATTCTCTAATAGGATCTTTGACATCGGCATTTCTGTAATCAATCATTTTGACAAAAGTATCTTGAGCCGGCGTTCTTTCACTGAGGGCTCTTAATTCTTCTGCTTTTTGGGCGTTAGCGTCTTTACGGCTTGAATTGATAATTGCACGATAATTAATATTTTTCTTTTCATCCTCGTTGAGACCGATAAGATACTTAGACGCATAACCTGCCGCTGCACCGATAGCTGTTGCTTTTACAATTGTTGACAGCGGACTTCTTTCTTCATTTTGTTTTACTGCACTTACATACATAGTTAATAAACCTTTACTTAACTAACATCCTGTAATATTTTATACTCCACACGTCAGGAGTTTTTCATCCTAACCTATAAAATATATAGCAGATTTACACTTAAATATTTCAAGCAAATGCAAAAAACATTTGACTAAAACTGAGTAATTAAATCCTTTGGCATTCTATCACAGAGTTATTTCTTTGTCAATACCTTTATAAAGTTTAGTAACAACATGATGAATACAATGGCTAAAATATAAACAAAATAGTGCTTAATCGTGCTTTCTCCCATCAAAAGCGACGCGATTGCGCCCGCTAAAATAGCAACTGATGTGAGAATTGTAACGGTCTTCTTTTGCGAAAATCCTGCGTGTAAAAGTTTATGGTGAATGTGCTCCGCATCGGCTACAAAAGGCGATTGACCTTTTAGAATTCTTCTAAAGCTTGAATAAGTGATATCCATAATCGGCACGGCAAGAACCACGAAAGGCAGCAGAATAGCAAGCGTTGCCGCCTTCATAACCCCTGTAATCGAAATCGCTGCAAGGAGAAATCCAGAAAACAATGCTCCTGAATCGCCCATAAATATTTTTGCAGGGTTAAAGTTGTATGTCAAAAACGCAAGCATTGCGCCTGCTAAGATGAAACCTATCAATGCAATTATCGGATTTGACGGGGTCATTGCAAGTGCAATTATGGCTAAAGTGATTGAATTCACTGTAATTACAGAACCAGCCAGCCCGTCAACTCCGTCTATAAAGTTTACAGCATTGCAAATTCCGACAATCCAAAGCATTGTTATCGGATAAGAAAGCCAAAAACTCAGTTCAATTCCGCCAAAAAACGGGATTGTATTAATTTGTACGCCCAAAAGATACACAATCGTAGCAATTGAAAGCTGCAAAAACAGCTTAAACTTCGCATTCAGATTATAAATATCGTCAATAAGCCCAAGTAAAAACATTAAAGAACTGCCGAGAAGAATACCTGATAAGAGGCTTCCAGAAGGGTAATAGCTCAAAAACACGAGCGACAAAAATGTCAGCATTGTACTCAGCCAGATTGCAACTCCGCCAAGGCGCGACACAGGTATTTTGTGAATTTTTCTTTCATTAGGCAGGTCAACCAGGCCTTCTTTTTTTGAAAAACTTATTACCAATGGCACCAGGAATACCCCGAAAATATAAGCCATTACTGTTCCAATAATGTGTGCGTGTGTTAATTTTATAATCATCTTTATTCTCTTTTTTATTCAACATACAGCGGATATTTTTTACATAATTTGAGAGAACGTTCTTTCAAATTATTTAATCCCATTTCATTATCTGACGAATATATTGCAGATGCAATAATTTTTGCAACTTCTACCATGTCGTCTTCTTTGAAGCCTCTTGTTGTAACTGCCGGGGTACCAAGTCTTATTCCGCTTGTAACGAAAGGACTTTGAGGGTCATTAGGCACCGTGTTTTTGTTTGCGGTAATCCCGACACGTTCAAGCACATTAGCCATATCTTTCCCGGTTTTGCCGGTTTTCCTTAAATCAAGTGTCATCAAATGGTTTTCGGTCATGCCGCCAACGATTGACATTCCTTCATCCATAAGCCCTTGTGCAAGTGCTTTTGCATTTTTAATAATCTGAGCTGCGTAATCTTTGAATTCCGGTTTGGAAGCTTCCAAAAGCGCAACGGCTTTTGCTGCAATAATGTGCTCAAGCGGGCCCCCTTGAAGTCCAGGGAAAACAGCTTTATCAATTCCTGTGGCGTGTTCAGCTTTGCACATAGTAATTCCGCCGCGTGGGCCTCGTAAAGATTTGTGGGTTGTAGTTGTAACAAAATCCGCATAAGGCGCCGGAGACGGATGAAGCCCTGTTGCAACAAGAGCTGCAATGTGCGCAATATCTGCCATTAAATATGCTCCGACTTCGTCTGCTATTTCTCTAAACTTTTTAAAATCAATAATTTTTGAATAATTTGAAGCACCGCAAATAATTAATTTTGGCTTGTGTTCAATTGCCATTTGGCGTACGTTTTCATAATCAATATTGCCTTCATCGTCAACGCCGTAGCTTTTTACATTAAAATACATTCCAGAAAAGTTTACTGGAGAGCCGTGAGAGAGGTGGCCGCCGTTTGACAAATCCATCCCCAAGACATTATCGCCTATTTTGAGGGCGTACATAAATACTGCCATATTAGCCTGAGCGCCACTGTGAGGCTGAACATTTGCATGATCCATCCCGAAAAGTTCACACGCACGTTTTTGCGCAAGTTCTTCAATTACATCGACGTGTTCGCATCCGTTGTAAAATCTTTTGTGAGGCTTACCTTCTGCGTATTTGTTTGTGAGAACACTTCCTGCTGCTTCCATTACTGCAAGTGATGTACAGTTTTCGCTTGCGATAAGCTCAATTGTATTCTGTTGTCTTGTAAGTTCCAATTCTATTTGTTGAGCGACTTGCGGGTCAACTTGCTTAATATGTTCAATGTTCATAATATCACCTCGTACTTTCCACTTTAAAATTATAAGATAAAAGAAGTGGTTATTTCAAAATGTTTACAGATATTTTACAAAAAAAGTTTGCTCAGTTTTGAATTTCGTCCTATAATCAGACGTATGAGAAATGTTAAACAATCGAATGTAAATATTCATAGGGATAGCTGGGTTGAGATAAACCTTGATTACCTGGCGCAAAATATTAAAGAAATAAGAAGAATCACTCCAAAAAATAATAAACTTTTGGCGGTAGTAAAAGCCGATGCCTACGGCCATGGTGCTGTAATGCTGGCTCCGACACTGCTTGCAAGCGGTGCAGATATGCTTGGGGTTGCCTCAATCGATGAGGGCGCTGATTTAAGAAATGCCAAAATTAACGCTGAAATCCTTGTGCTTGGCGCTGTTCCGGTTTGGGCGGTTGAGAGTGCTGTAAAACTTGATTTAGCAATATCAATATTTTCTGAAGAACACATCTTGGCTTGCCGCCAGGCTTTCGAGCGTACAGGCAGAAAACCTAAAGTACACGTTAAATTAGACACTGGAATGAACCGTATTGGCGTTGATATCGAGAATGCAGTGAAATTCATTGAAGAAGTTAGAAATTCTGATTTCATCGATTTTAAAGGTATATTCACCCACCTTGCTAATGCTGAAATTCGTCAGAAAACAGGGCTTCAGATAGAAAAATGGAATAGTGTAATTTCGCGGATTAATACAAACGGCTTGTTGCTTCATATCCTTAACACAGCGGGCGGAATGTGCTACGATGTGCCGAATTCCAACATGCGACGTGCCGGAATTGCCCTCTACGGGCTTTACCCGGACTTGCCGGTCGATGAAAATGTAAATATTCCAAAACTAAAACAAATACTCTCTTTAAAAGGCCGGATAGTGCACATTCACACAGCCAAGGACAACGAAGGTGTGAGCTATGGTCATACATTTACGGCAAAAGGCGATAGGCTTGTTGCAACGGTGCCTTTGGGTTATGCAGACGGAATTCCACGCGGGCTTTCCAATAAAATATGCGGGGTTTTGAATGGTAAAAAAGTTCCGCAAATAGGCAATATCACGATGGATCAAATGATGTTTGATATTACTGGAGTGGACGCTAATGTTGGTGATGTTATCACACTTCTGGATGAAAACAATTCCATTGATGAATGGGCTAAAATTCTTTCCACAATAAACTACGAGCTGACTTGCCGCTTAAAAGTCCGTTTACCGAGGGTTTATACAA
>OLZB01001140.1_pt1 | contig 10506 bp, 8 predicted proteins | sample 1673421 | NCBI WGS metagenome assembly OLZB01 (sample SAMEA103958111, study PRJEB25191) | human gut metagenome | biome: human-associated habitat [ENVO:00009003]; feature: intestine environment [ENVO:2100002]; material: feces | place: Germany | collected 2013/2015
CTTGGCTGAGAGCCGGGGGATATGACGGTACCTTGAGCATAGAGGCAAGCGAGTTTGAACCAAGGAAGGCGGAAAAGGCGCTGGAGCTGCTGGAAAAGAAATAAGCCTGACGGGCGGCATTTTGCCGCCCGTCTTTTCTATGAAAACATTTACCGGAAACTTACTCTCAGGCTATTTACTTCATCTGACTAAAGTGATATAATAGCCTAAAAATTCGGGGAGAGAACGCAAATGCGCATTGTAATCAAAATCGGCACGTCGACTCTTGCGCACCCCACCGGCCACTTAAATATCCGCCGGGTGGAGCAGCTGTGCAAGATCATGAGTGACATTAAAAATGCCGGACATGAGCTGATACTGGTTTCCTCCGGCGCCATCGGTATGGGCGTGGGGAAGCTGGGGCTGCGGGAGCGGCCGAAAGACATCCCGTCCAAACAGGCCGCCGCCGCTGTGGGTCAGTGTGAGCTGATGTATACATACGACAAGCTGTTCAGCGAGTACCACCACACGGTGGCACAGCTGCTGATCACCGGCGACGATACTACCAACGATACCCGGCGTTTCAACTTTACCAACACCCTGAACCGTCTGCTGGAGCTGGGGGCGCTGCCTATCATCAATGAGAACGACACCGTCGCCACCGATGAGATCGTCATCGGCGACAACGATACCCTTGCCGCCATCGTGGCAAGGAGCGTCCACGCCGAAATGCTGATTCTACTGTCGGATATCGACGGCCTGTACACCGCCGACCCCCACACCCACCCGGAGGCGAAGCTATTGCACCACGTCACCGGAATTGACGACCACATCCGGGAAATTGCCGGGATCAGCAGCTCCACCCAAGGCACCGGGGGAATGGTCACGAAGCTCCATGCCGCCGATATTTGCCTGGGCTGCGGGTGCAAAATGGTCATCGCCAACGGAAATAATCCCGGAAATCTCTACGACATTCTGGAAGGAAAGACCGTCGGTACTACGTTTTCGGAGGAACGTCTATGAAAGAAATGCTGGAAGCCGCCAAGGCGGCAAAAGGGGAAGTCGCCGGCCTGACCACGGAGCAGAAGAACGCCGCGCTGAACGCCATGGCGGACGCACTGCTTGCCCGGCAGGACGCGATTCTTGACGCCAACGCGCTGGATATGGCGTCCGCGAAAGAGCATATCTCCCCGGTCATGCTGGACAGACTGAAGCTGACAAAGGAGCGCATTGCCGGGATGGCGCAGGGTATCCGGGAGGTGACGGCGCTGCCTGACCCGGTGGGGCGGGTTTTGCAGACCCACATCCGCGAGGACGGTCTGGAAATTCAGAAGGTGTCCGTCCCCATGGGTGTCATTGCCATTATTTACGAAAGCCGTCCCAACGTCACCAGCGATGCCGCCGCTCTGGCGCTGAAAAGCGGGAACGTCTGCGTCCTGAGAAGCGGGAAAGAGGCGTTCCGCAGCGCCAACGCCATTGTGGACGCCCTCCGGTCCGGTCTGAGATCGGTGGGCATCACGGAGAATGCGGTGAATCTGGTGCAGGACACCTCCCGGGAAAGCGCCGCAGCGCTGATGACCGCAAACGGCTATATTGACCTTTTGATTCCCCGGGGCGGCGCGGGGCTGATCAACGCCTGTGTAAGCACCGCCACCGTGCCCTGCATCGCCACCGGCACCGGCATCTGTCACGTGTATGTGGAGAAATCTGCCGACCTGAACATGGCGCTGAACATCGTGGAAAACGCCAAAACCAGCCGCCCCAGCGTCTGCAACGCCGAGGAAGTCCTGCTGGTGGACAAGGCGATCGCCCCCACGTTTCTGCCCATGCTCTATAAACGTCTGGTCACTGACCGGGAAAGGACAGTGGAGCTTCGTCTGGATGAGACGGCGGCTGCCATCATCCCCGGGAAAAAGGCGGGGGAGAAAGATTTTGATACGGAATTTCTGGATTACATTCTCGCCGTCAAATGCGTGGAGGATGTGAAGGAGGCTGTCGCCCACATCGCGGCGCACTCCACCGGCCACAGCGAGGCCATCGTGACCCGCAGCCCGGAGGCGGAGCGGTATTTTACCGCCAATGTGGACAGCGCGGCGGTGTATGTCAACGCGTCCACCCGGTTCACCGACGGCGGCGAATTCGGCTTAGGGTGTGAGATGGGCATTTCCACCCAGAAGCTCCACGCCCGGGGACCCATGGGATTGCAGGAGCTGACCACCTATAAATACATCATCCGCGGAAACGGACATATCCGCTGAGGGGGAAAAACATGAAGTACGGATTTATCGGCTGCGGCAACATGGGCGGCGCCATTGCCAAAGCCCTGAGCAGAGCCACGAAGGAGATCATGGTGTCCGACCGTTCCGGCAAGGCGAAGGCGTTCGCGGAGGAACTGGGCATCGTCTATTCGGACGCGGAAACCATCGCCGCCCGGTGCGACCGGATCTTTATCGCAGTGAAGCCTCATATGGTGCAGGAGGTGCTTTCTCCGCTGCAAAAGGTTCTGGGGAAGCGCAAACCGCTGCTCATTACCATGGCGGCTGGCATGGAAATTGAGAAATTGGAGCAGCTTGCCGGGACGGAGCTGCCCGTCATCCGCATCATGCCCAACACTCCCACGGCCATCGGCAAAGGGGTCATTCCTTACTGCCGCAACGCGCTTGTGGAGGATGAAACGCTGAAGGACTGGCGGGAAGATATGCGCTTCTGCGGCCTGCTGGACGCGCTGGAAGAACGGCTGATCGACGCGGCAAGCGCCCTGTCCGGCAGCGGCCCGGCCTTTATGTATATGTTTGTGGAAGCCCTTGCCGACGGCGCGGTGGCCTGCGGCCTTCCCAGAGCCAAGGCAGTGGAATACGCCGCCATGACCATGGCGGGTTCTGCGGAAATGCTGCTTGCTACCCGCCAGCACCCCGGCGCGCTGAAGGACGCGGTGTGTTCTCCCGGCGGCAGCACCATTGTCGGCGTTCAGACGCTGGAAAATCACGGCTTCCGCAGCGCGGCGATGGACTGCGTGATCGATACCTACAGGAAAAACAAAGAGCTTGGAAAGTAACGGAACGGGTCAGCGGAAGCTGACCCGTTTTTTATGATCGGACAGGTTGTTTTTTCAGCGATTTTGCCGTATAATGTCAGAAACGGAAAGGAGCGCGTGACTATGGAATACAGAATCCTCGGCAAAACCGGGCTGAAAATCTCCCGCATGGGCTTTGGGGGAATCCCTATCCAGCGCATCGACGCGGAGGGGACGAAAGCGCTTATGCACAAGCTGCTGGAAAACGGCGTCAACTACATCGATACTGCCCGGGGCTATACCGTCAGCGAGGAATACTTAGGCATTGGCCTTGAGGGCATTCGGGAGCATTTCGTGCTTGCCACCAAGAGCATGTCCCGCACGGCGGAGGCTATGGCGAAGGACATCGATATCAGCCTGAAAAATCTCTGCACCAGCTATATTGACTTGTACCAGATTCACAACGCGCCCCCTGCGGATTTGGAGAAGGTTTGCGCCCCCGGCGGCGCGCTGGAAGCCCTGACGGCGGCGAAAACGGCCGGAAAGATCGGACATATCGGCATCACCGCCCATTCTCTGGAAACTTTCCGGATGGCGTTGGAGCTGCCATGGGTGGAGACCATCATGTTCCCATACAATATCGTGGAAGATCAGGCAAAAGAACTGATCCACGCCTGCGCCGAAAAGAGCATTGGCTTCATCGCCATGAAGCCCCTTGCGGGCGGCGCGATCGAGGACGCCGTGACGGCGCTGCGCTGCGTCTGCGCCAACCCGGATGTCACTGTGGTGATACCCGGCATGGCGGACATTGCCGAGCTGAACCAGAATCTCGCCGCAGTAAACGATAGTTCCCCGCTGTCCGTGGAGGAAGAAGCCAAGATGCGCGCCATCCGCGACGCCCTTGGCACACAGTTCTGCCGCCGGTGCAATTACTGCCAGCCGTGCAGCGCGGGCATCAGCATTTCCAGTGTGTTCCTGTTTGAGGGATATCTGACCCGGTACGGGCTGGCGGACTGGGCGAGAAGCCGCTACGCAACACTTACCCAAAAGGCTTCGGAGTGCATCGGTTGCGGCGCCTGCGAAAGCCGCTGCCCCTACCATCTGCCCATCCGCAGTATGCTGAAAGAAGCTGCGGAAAAGTTCGGAGAATAAGGGAGAACATACATGAAGCTGTTAATTGTGCGCCACGGCGACCCGGACTATTCCATCGACTCCCTGACCGAGACCGGCTGGATAGAAGCGGAGCTGCTGTCCGACCGCCTGTGCAAACTGGATGTGAAGGCGTTTTACTGCTCCCCCAAAGGGCGGGCGCGGGATACCGCCAAGGCCACGCTGGAAAAGCTGGGGCGGCAGGCGGAAGTTCTCCCATGGCTGCGGGAATTCTCCCCGCAGGTTCTCCGCCCGGGGAAAGATAAACCGGGTGTCGCATGGGACTGGCTGCCTCAGGACTGGACGGCAGACAAGCGCTTTTACGACCGGGAACACTGGTGGGAAAACGACCGTTTCACCGCCGCCGGAGTGCGTGAGGAAGCCCAATGGGTATGGGACGGGCTGGACGAGCTGCTCGCCCGCCACGGCTACCGCCGGGAGGGGGAATACTACCGGGCGGAGCAGCCCAACGAGGATACCGTCGTCCTGTTCTGCCATTTTGGCGTCACTTGTGTCCTGCTGAGCCATCTGCTGGGGATTTCCCCCATGCCGCTGTGGCAGGGAACCTGCTCTCTGCCCACCTCCGTCACCATCCTGAACACGGAGGAGCGCCGGGAGGGCATCGCGTCGTTCCGCATGACCGCCTTTGGGGACACCTCCCACCTGTACGCGGCGGGACGGGAACCGTCCTTCTCCGGCCGGTTCTGCGAAACCTACGAAAACTGGGAGCAGCGCCACGATTGACGTCGAATCCTGAAAAAGCGTCCTGCACGGAACATGCAGGACGCTTTTTCCGCCCCAAGGGGCGTTCCTTGACTTTTGGCTTATTTTTGCATATAATAAAATTGTATGACTATGGATTATGCAGGCAGGTATGCAACATGAAAAAACAGGAACAATACGGAAATTCCAGTATCTCCATGCTCAAGGGCGAGGATCGGGTGCGCAAGCGCCCGGCAGTCATCTTTGGTTCGGACGATCTGGAGGGCTGCAAGCACGCGGTGTTTGAAATTCTCTCCAACGCCATCGACGAGGCGCGGGAAGGCTACGGCGACACCATCATTGTCACCCGCTACGAAGATTTGAGCGTGGAAGTGGAGGATTTCGGCCGGGGCTGCCCCGTGGACTACAACGAAAAGGAAAAACGCTACAACTGGGAGCTGGTGTTCTGCGAAATGTACGCCGGCGGCAAATATGGGGAAAACGGGGAAAACTATGAGTATTCTCTGGGCTTAAACGGCCTCGGCTCCTGCGCCACCCAGTATGCTTCGGAATTTTTTGACGCCACCATCCGCCGGGATGGCTACCGGTACGATCTGCACTTTGAAAAGGGCAGAAACAAGGGCGGCCTGAAAAAGGAACCCGCCGACCGGAAAAAGACCGGCTCGTGCTTCCACTGGAAGCCGGACAAGCTGGTGTTCACCGACATCAACATCCCTGTGGAATATTACCGGGATGTGCTGCGCCGTCAGGCGGTGGTGAACAAGGGCATCACCTTCCGTTTCCGCAATCAGGTGGGCGGCAAATTCGAGACGGAGGAATTTTGTTATGCCGACGGCATCCGCCAGTATATCGAGGAGCTGGTGGGGGACAACGCCTTCACCATGCCCGTCTACTGGGAAGCCGAGCGCCGGGGCCGGGACGCGGAAAACCGCCCGGAGATGAAGCTGAAGATCACGGCCTCCTTCTGCTTCTCCAAGCAGATCAGCCACATTGAGTATTACCACAATTCCTCGTGGCTGGAATACGGCGGAAGCCCCGACAAGGCGGTTCGTTCCGGCTTCACGGCGGCCTTCGACAAGTACCTCCGGGACAATAACAAGTACACCAAAAACGAAAATAAGATCATTTTTCAGGACATTCAGGACTCGCTGGTACTGGTGACCAACTGCTTCTCCACCATCGGCTGCTTTGAAAACCAGACGAAAAAGAGCGTCAACAGCAAATTCACCCAGGACGCCATGACCGCCTTTTTCAAGGAGCAGCTGCAGGTCTGGTTCATCGAGAACAAGCAGGAGGCCGATAAGGCGTCGGAGCAGATTCTGGTGAACAAGCGCGCCCGGGAATCCGCTGAAAAGACAAAGTCCAGCGTAAAAAAGAAGCTCTCCGGCTCCATCGACATTGCCAACCGGGTGCAGAAATTCGTGGACTGCCGCACCAAGGATGCATCCCGCCGCGAGCTGTATATCGTGGAGGGCGATTCCGCTATGGGTGCGGTCAAGTCCAGCCGCGACAGTGAATATCAGGCCATCATGCCCATCCGCGGCAAAATTTTGAACTGCCTGAAGGCCGACTATGCCCGCATCTTTAAATCGGATGTCATCGTGGATCTCATCAAGGTGATGGGCTGCGGCGTGGAACTGGGCGGCAAACACAACAAGGAGCTGGCCACCTTCAATCTCGATAATCTGCGGTTCAATAAAATCGTCATTTGTACCGATGCCGATGTGGACGGCTACCAGATCCGCACGCTGGTGCTCACCATGCTCTACCGGCTGACCCCCACCCTCATCAACGAGGGCTATGTCTATATCGCAGAGTCGCCGCTGTACGAGATCACGACAAAAGACCGTACCTATTTTGCCTACACCGAGCCGGAGAAGGCCACCTTCCTCGAGGAGATCGGCGACAAGAAATACACCATCCAGCGCTCGAAAGGTCTGGGCGAGAACGACCCCGAGATGATGTGGCTGACCACCATGAACCCGGAGAGCCGCCGCCTGATCAAGGTACAGCCTGCGGATGTGGAAGAAACGGCCCGCGTGTTTGACCTGCTGCTGGGTGACAACCTGGCTGGCCGCAAGGAGCACATCGCGGAGCACGGCGCAGAATATCTGGACGATCTGGATGTGAGCTGATGATTTTAAATTGCCTCCGCTTGCGCTCTGGCAATGACAGAGGTAATGTTGTTTTGATTTGTTGCTTTGTCGCAGCCTGCGGGCTGCTCCAAAGCACGTTTTCACGAGGAAGGCCCCAACGGGTCAAGACATTTTAAGGGAAAATGCAGAAAACCGGAACGGCCTCCATCGGTGAAAGAGCAGCTCAGAATGGCCCGCAGGCCATTCTGAACTGCAAAAATAAAAATATGTTCCGCTGAATATGGGCAGAGCGAGAGCGGCGCCCATTTAAAATCGTCAAGAGGTTAGAAGATGCCTAGAAAATCAACCAAGAAAACCCCAAAGCCGGTGCGCCCGCAGCTGGGCGACGGCGTTGAAATTTTAAATGCCGGCAGTGTGCTGGAGGACCCCATCACCCGCACGCTGGAAACCAACTATATGCCCTACGCCATGAGCGTCATCGTCAGCCGCGCGCTGCCGGAGATCGACGGCTTCAAGCCCGCCCACCGCAAGCTGCTGTATACGATGTATGAGATGGGCCTTATCAAGGGCGCGCGCACCAAGTCGGCGAACATCGTGGGCAGCACCATGCACCTGAACCCCCACGGCGACGCCGCCATCTATGACACCATGGTGCGCATGGGCCGGGGCAACGAGAGCCTGCTGGTGCCGTTCGTGGACAGCAAGGGCAACTTCGGCAAAGCCTACAGCCGCGATATGTCCTGCGCTGCGGCCCGCTACACCGAAGCAAAACTGGAAGGCGTCTGCGAAGAGCTGTTCCGGGACATCGACAAAGAGACGGTGGACTTCGTCCCCAACTACGACGGCACCACCACCGAACCGACCCTTCTGCCCGTGACTTTCCCGACCATTCTGGCCAACAACACGCTGGGCATCGCCGTCGGCATGGCCTGCAACATCTGCTCCTTCAATCTGGCAGAGCTGTGCGCCACCACCGTGGCCCTGATGAAGGATCCCAAACACGATATCTCCACCACCATGCCTGCCCCGGATTTCGTGGGCGGCGGCCAGATCCTGTACGATGAGGCCCAGATGCGGGAGGTCTATGAGAATGGCCGGGGCAGCATCAAGGTGCGTGCGCGGTACAATGTGGTGCCCGGCGAGAATATGCTGGAGATCACGCAGATCCCGCCCACCACCACGGTGGAAGCCATCATGGACAAGATCGCCGAGCTGGTCAAGGCGGGCAAGATCAAAGAGATCAGCGATATGCGGGATGAGACCGACCTGAACGGCCTCAAGCTGACCCTTGACCTCAAGCGCGGCGTGGACCCGGAAAAGCTGATGGCCAAGCTCTACAAGACCACCCCGCTGGAGGACAGCTTCAGCTGCAACTTCAACGTGTTGGTGTCCGGTCAGCCCCGGGTCATGGGTGTGCGGGAGATCCTGCAGGAGTGGACAGCTTTCCGGATGGAGTGCGTCCGCCGCCGCACCTACTACGATCTCCACGGCAAGGAAAAGCGGCTCCACCTGCTCAAGGGCCTTGCCGCCATTCTGCTGGATATCGATAAGGCCATCCGTATCATCCGCACCACCGAGGAGGAGACCGAGGTGGTGCCCAACCTGATGATCGGCTTTGGCATCGACGAGGTGCAGGCCGACTATGTGGCCGAGATCAAGCTGCGTCACCTGAACCGGGAATATATCCTCAAGCGCACCAGCGAGATCGAGCAGCTGGAAAAGGATATTGCCGACCTGAACGATGTGCTGGCAAAGCCCGCCCGGGTGCGCCGCATCATCATCAACGAGCTGAACGAGGTAGCCAAGAAGTACGCGCAGCCCCGCCGCAGCGAGATTTTGTACGACTTGCCGGAGGAGGAAGCTGCCGCCGAGGAAGAGACGGTGCCGGACTACCCGGTCACCGTGTTCTTTACCCGCGAGGGCTACCTGAAAAAGATCCCGCCCCAGAGCCTGCGCACCGCCGGTGCCCACAAGCTGAAAGAGGGCGATGAGATCATCCATCAGGTGGAGACGCGGAACAATGTGGAGGCCCTCTTCTTTACCGACAAACAGCAGGTGTACAAGGTGCGCCTGAACGAGCTGGAGGACGGCAAGGTGGCCCAGATGGGCATCTACCTGCCGGGCCGTCTGGGAATGGATGAGGGCGAGAATATCCTCGCTATGGTCATCACGGGCGATTACAGCGGTTATGTCCTCTTCTTCTTTGCGGGCGGCAAGTGCGCAAAGATCCCGCTGGCCTCTTACGCCACCAAGCAGAACCGCCGCAAGCTGCTCAAGGCCTACTCCGACAAGGAGCCGCTGGCAAAGCTGCTCTTCCTGCCCGAGGACACGGAGCTGGCCATCCGCACCAGCGCAGGCCGGATGCTGCTGGTCAACACGACGCAGATCGCTGCCAAGACCACCCGCGACAGCCAGGGTGTTGCTGTTGTGACCCTGAAAAAGAACCAGACCATTGCATCTGTCGTCCCGGCGGAAACGCTGGAGCTTGCCAACCCCCACCGCTACCGTGTGCGCAGCCTGCCCGCCACCGGCGCGCTGCTCCGCGCCGAGGACGAGGGCGAGCAGATGAGTCTGCTGTAAAAAAACTCCCCCAGTCTCGCATTCGCTCGACAGCCCCCTCTAGGATGGGGCCTTTGGCATGGCGGCAAAGCCTCTGGTTGAATTGCAAAGTATCCGGTTTCGCCAGAGGCTCCCTCTCCGAGGGAGCTGGCACGGCGTAAGCCGTGACTGAGGGAGTTCAAGCAGTAGCGGAGACAATTTTAAATCGTTTCTATATAAAAGAGGAAACTGCAATGCAAAACATCGACCTGATCTGTGTGGGCAAGCTGAATGCAAAATATTTCGCCGAGGGCGTGGCAGAGTACCAGAAGCGCCTTGCCGCCTTCGCATCCTTCCGCATCATCGAGCTGCCGGAGGAAAAGATCGAGGAGAAAAATGCCTCCGATGCTGTGGTGAAAAAAGCACTGGAGAAGGAAGGAAAAGCCATCCTCTCCAATGTGCGCAAGGGTGCTGCCATCGTTGCCATGTGCATTGAGGGCAGGCAGATCTCCTCCGATGAGCTGGCGCAGTTCCTGGCCGACCGCGCAAACAGCGGAGCAGGGGATGTGGCGTTTGTCATCGGCTCCTCCCACGGCCTGTCCGATGAAGTGAAGAAAGCCGCAGCCCTCAGATTCAGTATGGGCCGCATCACCATGCCCCATCAGCTGGCCCGCCTGGTGCTGACCGAACAGATCTACCGGGCCTGTACCATCAATGCCGGTATGAAGTATCATAAGTAAGAACCTCTCAGGCGCTTTGCGCCAGCTCCCCTGTTTACACAGCTGCTGTCTTGCCTCTCCTGTTAGGAGAGGTGGCAATGCGAAGCATTGGCGGAGAGGTTATCTTTACAAAAATAAGAAAACATGATAAAGTAGAGATACGCGGCAGTGGGGAAAGCTGCCCGAAACAACACACACGACACGGCAAGCCAGCCGCGGACGGAAAGGATGTTATTACAATGGAACAGAGCGAAAAGACCCTTGATATGATCGTCAATCTCTGCAAGAA
>OLZB01001141.1_pt1 | contig 10484 bp, 9 predicted proteins | sample 1673421 | NCBI WGS metagenome assembly OLZB01 (sample SAMEA103958111, study PRJEB25191) | human gut metagenome | biome: human-associated habitat [ENVO:00009003]; feature: intestine environment [ENVO:2100002]; material: feces | place: Germany | collected 2013/2015
TCGGTATTGAACTGGGCAGCGTCTACGCCAGGTTCGGCGCGAAAGTGACCGTTGTAGAGCTGAGCGGGAGACTGCTGCCGCTCATGGATGAGGAGCTGACGCGTCTGCTTCAGTCGCGGCTGGAGGGCATGGGCATGCGTACCCTGACCGGCAGCAGGGTGGAGTCGGTCAGCGACATCGACGGATGCGCCCAAGTCACGGTCGCCGGTCCCGGGGGTTCCGAAACGATCGAGGCGGAGAAGATACTCGTGTGTACCGGCAGGGGTCCCAACACCGGGGGCCTTGACCTTGAAAAGGCCCAAATCGGCTGCGACGGAGGCTTCATCCGCGTGAACGACAGGATGGAGACCGACGTACCGGGCGTTTACGCGGTGGGCGACTGCAACGGGAGACTGATGCTGGCCCATGCGGCCATGGCCATGGGCGAGGTCGCCGCGGAGAATGCGATGGGCGGAAACAGGAGCTTCCGCGCGGAGCTCAGCCCCAGTTGCGCATACGTTGGTCCGGAGTTCGCCGGCGTGGGATATACGGAAGAACAGCTCAAGAGCATGGGCGTGGACTACCGGTCCGGCAAGTTCCCGGCGGCCGGAAACGGCAGGTGCCTGGTCGAGGGCGAGACGGGCGGAATGTTCAAGGTGCTCATCGGAAGCCAGTTCGGGGAGATCCTGGGAGTACACATACTGGCCCCTGGCGCAACTGAACTGATAGAAGAGGCCGCGCTTGCAATGAGGCTCGAATGTACGGCGGAGGAGCTGATTGACACGATCCACTGCCACCCCACCGTGTCAGAGGCGCTGCGGGAATGTGTCATGGCGGCGGAAAAGCGGGCTATCCACATGCCGAACAGGAAGTGAAAATAGAAACCGGCTGTGCTGACTCTTCAGCACAGCCGGTTTTGGCGTTCGTTATTCAAAAAGCGCGAAATTTACAGAGAGCCCCTAAGCACAAGGGAGGTCATTATCTCAGACTTTACGGTGCAGCTGGAGCCGCCGTTTATAACGGAGAGCAGACGCTCGACCGCCAGACGTCCCATGGCCTGCTTCGGCACGTTGACGCTGGTGACCGGAGGGTCCATCAGCTCGCAAAGAGACGTGTTGTCGAAGCCGATGAAGGCGACGTCCTGCGGGATACGGTAGCCGTGTTCTTTGAACGCTCTCATGGCGCCCGCCGCAATGAGGTCGTTATCTGCAAAATAGCAATTGGCGGTCTGTACATTCTTGGCAAGCAGGGCGGACATCTCGGCATAGGCCCCGTCCACCGAGGGCGGGAGCTTGTGCACGACGATCTGCGAGGCGGACATTCCGTTCCCGCGAACGGCTTTGTAAAAGCCGTCAGCACGCTCTTCAAAATTCCCTATGGGGTAGGAAGAGTGGAGATATCCGGGCGGCTGCTTGCGCACGGATATGAGATGATTTGTAGCCAGGAAAGCGCCCTGTATGTTATTGATTATCACGCAATCCCGCGTGAGCCCTTCAAAATACGTGTCCAACACGACCATTGGCAGAGGAAGATCCCGAAACGGAACAAAGTCCTCAGCCTTCATTTCCGTTGCGAGCAGGATCACCCCGGAGGTGCCTGAATTAGCCAGGGACTGAACGTCTTTTGCCACGTTGCCGGATTCAAACAGGTATTGGATATCGAGCGCGTAACCATGCTCGCGGCAGCTCAGTGCCACTCCTTCCGTAAGGCTGGAGAAAAACGGCGTGTCGTCCACAACGGCTCCGCCGGACTTCTTATAAAGGATAAACGAGATCGTTTCCTTGCGCTCGTCCGAGTTTTTTCCGCGAGAAAACTCATATCCGTTTTCATTGGCCAGCTGCAGGACGCGCTCTCTTGTAGCGCTGCTGACTCCCGGTTTGTTGTTGATCGCGATAGAAACGGCGGCCGGGGAAATGCCCAGGATCTTGGCGATCTCTTTGGCGGTGATTGCCATTAGCGCACCTCCTCTTGTGACTTGTACAGATATAGCGTTGCCCGGACACGACTAAAAACGCTCGGCGCTGAGACTGGAAATGTGCCGCGGCGATAAATATAATGAGCTATATGCTTATATACTATTTATATCATTATTTTATCTCAATTAGTTTATTTAGTGAAGAGTTTTACTAAATTTGATGAAATATTAAGTTGACGACTCATGGTGCACAGAGAGCTGAACGGGGGCCGGGAAATTGAAGCGCGGGCAAGCGCAGGATATGTCTGTGACAAGGTTCCTTGACGGGCATATGAGGCTCGTGTATAATCTCTGTACATTTCACAGATTTCCGGAGGTGTATTATGAAACGATTGTCTGCTCTGCTTGCGGCCGCTCTGCTGCTGCTTTCCGCCTGCGGTCAGGCTGCCGCTCCGGCGGAGACGTCCGGTGCGGAGGAAACCGCCTCCGCCGGGATACTCAGCAGTTTTGATACGGTCGATCTGGACGGGAACGCCGTGGACCAGGGCGTGTTTTCAGAGCACAAGCTCACCATGGTAAATATCTGGGCCACTTATTGCGGCCCGTGTATCTCGGAGATGCCCGACCTGGGCGTTTTGGCGGAGGAATACGAAGAAAAGGGCCTGCAGGTCATGGGCCTTGTATCGGATGTGTTGGATTCGGACGGAAATCTCAGCGAGGAGCAGCTCGAGAAAGCCCGGGAGATAGTGGAGAGCACAGGCGCTGATTATACGCACATCGTCCCTGGAGAGGGTACCTACGGTCTGCTTTCGCAGATCTATGCCGTTCCGACGACGCTGTTCGTAGACAGCGAGGGGCGCCAGGTCGGCTCCGCCTACATGTCCGCCAAGAGCCTGGATGATTGGAAGGAGATAGCCGACGGACTGCTGGAGGGACTGGAGCAATGAGCCGCCGCGCAAAAGATCTGGCCGCTGCGCTGACGGCCGCAGTGGGAGCCGCCCTCCTGCTGCTCGGCCTTTACCTTGGCGAGGGGGAGATCGTCCTGCGCAAGGCCGTGAACATCTGCCTGGAGTGTATCGGCCTTGGTTAAAAGATTGGGCAGGCATATCAGGCTGATCGTTCAGCTGTGCTGGACTGCGCTGACGAACGGCTATGTCGCCGGCTTCCTCAAGGGCGGCATATATAAGGGGGAGCTGAAAACCGTTTGCGTTCCGGGGCTCAACTGCTATTCATGCCCGGGAGCAGTGGGAGCTTGCCCCGTGGGCGCTCTCCAGGCCGTGCTTGGAGAACAGGGAAAGTGGTTTTCGTTCTACGTGGTCGGTTTCCTGATGCTTGTCGGAGCGTTTTTCGGCCGTTTTGTCTGCGGCTGGCTTTGCCCGTTCGGGCTTGTGCAGGACCTGCTGCACAAGATACCGTTTCCCAAAAAGCGCAAGCTCCTTCCGGGGGACCGATACCTCAAATATCTGCGCTACCTTGTGCTGGCTGTTCTGGTCATACTCCTCCCTCTCACGGTTTTGGACCTCGTGGGTCAGGGTAGTCCGTGGTACTGCAAGTATGCTTGCCCCTCCGGAACGCTATTCGCCGGTATACCGTTGGTACTTATGAACGAGGGGCTGCAGAGCTCGCTCGGCTGGTTGTTCAACTGGAAGCTGGGGCTGCTTGTTGTCATCCTCCTGCTCTCCGTGTGGAGTTACAGGCCGTTCTGCCGGTACCTCTGCCCTCTGGGGGCCATATACGGCATATTCAACCCCATAGCGTTTTATAGATACGAGGTTGACAAGGAAAAGTGCATAAACTGCGGGGCCTGTACTCGGGCCTGCGGTTTCGAGCTCAAGCCCAATTTGAACCCAAACAGCAGTGAGTGCATCCGCTGCGGGGATTGTATACGAGCTTGTCCCAAAGGCGCGCTGAGCCGCCGCGGGTCCAAAGACAAGGGCTGATTGCCGCGCCATTTGCGCAAGAGATGTAAAATTTGTCGTCATCCTTTCTTTTCTCTTTGATGTATGAAAATAAATTGCCCCCGGGCCTGCGAGCAGGTCCGGGGGTACGTTTTTGTTACTTTTACTCAGCCCTTGACAGCAATGGCCTCGATCTCGACCCTGGCGCCCTTGGGCAGGTCCTTCACGGCGAAGGCCGCGCGGGCGGGGCAGTCGGTCTTGAAGTACTTGGAGTAGACCTCGTTCATCGGGGCGAAGTCGGCGATGTCGGCGAGGAGCACGGTGGTCTTGACCACGTCCTCATAGCCGAAGCCGGCCTCGGCGAGGATGGCGCCGACGTTCTTGAGGCTCTGCTCGGTCTGGCCCTGGATATCCTCCGCGGCGAAAGCGCCGGTGGCCGGGTCAATGGGGATCTGGCCGGAGACGAAGAGGATCTGGCCGGAGGCGGCGATTCCCTGGGAGTACGGCCCGATGGCAGAGGGGGCCTTAGCGGTGGCGATGACTTTCTTCATGTGATACGCTTCCTTCCTCAATTACTCGTTGACGACAACGGTGCCGGTCTTGCCGTCAATACCGTCACGCGCCTTCTCGAGCAGGGTGATGAGCGCGCGGCGGCCGGGCTTGGACTCGGCGAAGCGCATGGCGGCCTGAACCTTCGGCAGCATGGAACCGGGCGCGAAGTGGCCCTCGGCGCAATACTGCTCGGCCTCTGCGACCGAAATGGTGTCCAGCCACTTCTGCTCCGGCTTGCCGAAGTTGATGGCGGCCTTCTCCACCGCGGTGAGGATGATGAGGTAGTCGGCGTCCAGCTGTTCGGCGAGGACCTCGCTGGCGAAGTCCTTGTCGATGACGGCGGCCGCGCCCTTGAGGTGGTTGCCCTCGGTGGTGAACACGGGGATACCGCCGCCGCCGCAGGCCACGACGATGTGGTCGCTGTCCACGAGCGCGCGGATGGTGTCCAGCTCGACGACGGACTTCGGCTTAGGCGAGGCGACGACGCGCCTATAGCCGCGGCCGGCGTCCTCGACGACCTGATAGCCGCGCTCGGCGACCATCTTGTCGGCCTCCTCCTTCGTCATGAAGGAGCCGATGGGCTTGGTCGGATTCTTGAAGGCAGGGTCCTCGGGGTCGACTTCGACCTGAGTCAGCACGGTGGCGACGCCCTTGTTGATGCCGCGGTCGAGCAGCTCCTCGCGCAGGGCGTTCTGCAGGTCGTAGCCGATGTAGCCCTGGCTCATCGCCACGCAGACGGACAGCGGGCAGGGGATGTACTTCACGGGGTCGGACCTCGTCAGCTCGGTCATCGCGGCCTGGATCATGCCCACCTGCGGGCCGTTGCCGTGCGCGATGATGACCTCGTTGCCGCCCTCAATGAGGTCGGCTATGGCCTTCGCAGTCTGCTTGACCGCGGCCATCTGCTCGGGAAGATTGTTGCCCAGGGCGTTTCCGCCGAGAGCGACTACTATGCGCTTACCCATTATTATAACACCTCATTTTAAGATTTGAAAGGCAGGCTGCGGGGTTTTTAATGACGTATTCAGCAGAACTTACGCTTCTGGGCGCGGTCCTCGAGGGCCTTGAGGGCGGCGGCGGGGTCTTTGCTCTTGGCGAGGAAGATCATCGCGGCGATGATGTAGGGCTTGTAGCTGGCCTCCTTGTACAGCGGGGTGCGGTAGCGGTCGAACACGCTGGCCTCGACCTCGCCGTCCTTGCAGGAGACGTCGTTGATGTCCGCAGGCAGGCAGTGCAGGTACAGAGCCTTGCCGTCCTTCGTCGTGGCCATCAGCTCCTCGGTGCAGCACCAGTCCTTGTGCTCCGCGTTCTGGGCCAGCAGCTCCTTCTCAAGGGCCTTGATGCCCTCGGTGTCGCCCTCGCCGTAGAGGTTCGTCCTCTTCTCCATCGCGGCGAACGGAGCCCAGCTCTTCGGATACACGATGTCCGCATCCTTGAAGGCCTCGGCCATGCTGTTCGTCCTCTTGAAGGAGCCGCCCGTCGCAGCCGCGTTCTTCTTCGCGACCTCCTCGACCTCCGGCATGACCTCATAGCCTTCCGGATGCGCCAGCACCACGTCCATGCCGAAGCGGGTCATCAGACCGATGACGCCCTGCGGAACAGACAGCGGCTTGCCGTAGCTCGGGGAGTAAGCCCAGGTCATCGCCAGCTTCTTGCCCTTCAGGTTCTCCACACCGCCGAACTCGTGGATGATGTGCAGCATGTCAGCCATGCACTGAGTCGGGTGGTCGATGTCGCACTGGAGATTCACCAGAGTCGGCTTCTGCTCCAGCACGCCGTCCTTGAAACCCTCGGTCACGGCCTCGACGACTTCCTTCTGGTAGGTGTGGCCCTTGCCGATGTACATGTCGTCGCGGATGCCGATGACGTCAGCCATGAAGCTGATCATGTTCGCGGTCTCGCGCACGGTCTCGCCGTGGGCTATCTGGCTCTTGCCCTCGTCCAGGTCCTGGACCTCGAGGCCCAGCAGGTTGCAGGCAGAGGCGAAGGAGAAACGGGTCCTCGTGGAGTTGTCACGGAACAGGCTGATGCCCAGGCCCGACTCGAAGATCTTCGTGCTGATGTTGTTCTCACGCATGTACCTAAGGGCGTCAGCGACGGTGAACACGGCCTCAAGCTCGTCGTCCGTCTTGTCCCAGGTCAGGAAAAAGTCGCCCTCGTACATGTCCTTGAAGTTCAGCTTGTTCAGCTTGTCTATGTACATCTGCAGAGTCTTGTCCATTTCTATTACTCCCTTTCTTATTCGTTAATTCACTTAATGTCGTTGTCGGTGAGGGTCGCGCGGAACTGGCTGACGTCAGCCGTCTTGTTCTCTTCCTTGTACAGACCCGGCACGGCGGCGTACACCGCGGCGCAGGTCACGAGGTCCTGCTTCCAGGTGATCTCGTTCGGCGCGTGGGCCTGGCTCTCCGCGCCGGGGCCGAAGCCCACGCAGGGGATGCCGTAGCGGCCCTGGATGGCCACGCCGTTCGTCGAGAAGGTCCACTTGTCTATGAGCGGGCGGTGACGCAGGTGCATGGCGCCCTCGGGTCCGATGCGCTCGGCGCCCCACAGCGCGTGGTGCGCGTCGACGACCGCCTGCACGTGAGCCGCGTTCTCCTTGTTGATCCAGGTCGGGAAGTAGCACTCGGTCTCATAGACCTCGCCCGTCCAAGACGGACGGTCGTACATGTACATGCTCACCTTCACGTCGTCGCCATATTTCTTGACGTTCGGCAGGTTCCGGATCTCCTCGAGGCAGCTGTCCCAGGTCTCGCCCGCGGTCATGCGGCGGTCGATCGAGATGGCGCAGGAGTCCGCAACAGCGCAGCGGCTCGGGCTGGTGTAGAAGATCTGGCTCGTCGTGCAGGTGCCCCTGCCCAGGAAGCGCGCGTCCTCGTAGTGCTCGGGGTTGTACTTCGGGTCGAGCATCTTCACGAGGCCCTTTATCTCAACGCTGTCGTCCGCGGGGTTCTCGTTGAGGGCGCGGACGTCCTGGAGAATGTCCGCCATCTTGTATATGGCGTTGTCGCCGCGCTCGGGGGCGGAGCCGTGGCAGGACACGCCCTTGACGTCCACCCTTATCTCCATGCGGCCCCTGTGGCCACGGTAGATGCCGCCGTCCGTCGGCTCGGTGCTTATGACGAACTCGGGGACTATCTTATCCTTGTTGTAGATGTACTGCCAGCACATGCCGTCGCAGTCCTCTTCCTGCACGGAGCCGACGACCATGATCTTGTAGCCCGCGGGGATGAGGCCGAGGTCCTTCATGATCTTCGCGCCGTACACTGCGGAGGCCATGCCGCCCTCCTGGTCGGAGCCGCCGCGGCCGTAGATGACCTCGTCGTCCTCGTAGCCCTCGTAGGGATCGTGGGTCCAGTTTGCGATGTTGCCGATGCCGACGGTGTCGATGTGGGAGTCGATGGCGATGATCTTCTCGCCCTCGCCCATCCAGCCGATGACGTTGCCGAGGCCGTCCACCTCGACCTTGTCGTAGCCGAGCTTTTCCATCTCGGCCTTGATGCAGGCCACTACTTCTTTTTCCTCACAGCTCTCGCTCGGGTGGGAGATCATCGCGCGAAGGAAGCGGGTCATGTCCGCCTTGTAGCCTTCGGCAGCCGCCTTGATTTTCTCGAAGTCCATTTTGCGCATCCTCCTATGTTATTGTTGTTTTGCTCTTATTTAAATTACACCTGCTTGCCGCCCCAGACGATGGCGCGGTAGTTCTCCGGGTCGGTGTCCCCCTCGGTGCTGAACATCAGGACCACGCTGTTCTCGTCCAGGCCTATTGCTTCCTTAAGCTCCTTGTACTCCGGGTCCGTCATGAGCGTCGCCACAAGGCCCATGCCAACGGCGCCGGACTCGCCGGAAACGACCTGCGGGTCGCCCTTCACCGGAGCGCCCAGCATCCTCATGCCCTTCGCAGCAACCCAGTCCGGGCAGGAGACGAAAAAGCTCGTGTGGTTCTTCAGTATGTCGAAGCCGATCGTGTTCGGCTCGCCGCAGGCAAGGCCCGCCATGATCGTCTGCAGGTCGCCCGTAGCAAACTTGATGCTGCCGTCGCCGGCCGCCGCGCTCCTGTACAGGCAGTCCGCGACCTGGGCTTCCATGACCACCGTCGTCGGGCAGTTGTCCGGGTACAGGTTCGCGAAGTAGCCCTGGATGGCTCCCGCCAGGCTGCCCACGCCCGCCTGCACGAAGATGTGCGTCGGCCGCTCGCCCAGCTGCTCGGACGCCTCAGAGGCCATCGTGCCGTAGCCTTCCATTATCCAGGCCGGGATCTTCTCATAGCCGTCCCAGGCCGTGTCCTGAACCATGACGCCGTGCTCTGTGCTCTCCGCCAGCGCGTTCGCCCGGCGCACGCACTCGTCGTAGTTCACTTCCTCGATCGTGACCTTCGCGCCTTCCTTCGCGATGTTGTCGAAGCGGGTCTTCGTGCTCCCCTTCGGCATCAGCACTACGGCCTTCTGGCCCAGCTTGTTCGCCGCCCAGGCCACGCCGCGCCCGTGGTTGCCGTCCGTCGCCGTGAAGAACGTCGCCTGGCCGAACTCCTCGCGCAGTTTCTCGCTCGTCAGGTAGGCGTAGTCGCACTCCGACACGTCCTTGCCTACCGCCTCCGCTATGTAGTTCGCCATCGCAAAAGAGCCGCCCAGCACCTTGAACGCGTTCAGACCAAACCTGTAGCTCTCGTCCTTCACGAACAGCTTCTTAAGCCCCAGCTCCTTCGCCATCCCGTCCAGCTTCGCCAGCGGCGTCTCCGCGTACTGCGGGAAGCTCTTGTGGAACGCTCGAGCCTTCTTCACGTTCTCGAGACTCATCACAGGCAAACTCAGGTCCCCAGTCTTCGGCATCCTGTTCGCTACCCACTTGATCTTCTCCATTGCTCAGCGACCTCCGTTAACCAAATTTTATTATGCTAAAAAACTTTTAGTTCCAGGCTCATAATACCACACTATATTTAAAATGCAAGAGCAAATCTAAAAAATTTTTAGCTCAAGAATAAGTTTTTTCAAATACCTGCCCGGCGCCATAGATCAGCGGCCTGCTGTCTGGATTCCGAGAGCAACGCTTCCTCGTCTGCGACCTTTAGGATGCGGTTTTCCATGAGCACTTTGCCGGCGACGACAGTAGTCGTGACGCTTCTGCCGCAGACGCCGCGGAGGATGTGGGAGTCCGCGTTCGCAGCGCTCAGGGGAGTGGGCGGCTGGTAGTCACAGACGATGATGTCCGCTGCCGCGCCCGGCTTTAAAACGCCCAGCTCCACGCCGAAGAAGCGGCTCGCCAGGGAAGGGTTAGCCCGGAAGAGCAGATCGGACGCTACTCCCGCGCCTGAGAGCGCGTCTCCGGAGTTGTGGCGGCAGAGCAGGCTAGCCGTGCGCATGCCGAGGAAGAGGTCCGAGCTGAAGCCATCCGTTCCCAAGCCGAGGGAGAGCCCCGCACGCGAATAGGCCTCTATGTCCGCACAGCCGACAGCGCTGGCCATGTTGCTTTCCGGGCAGTGGACGACCGCCGTATCCGTCTCGCGCAGGATCTGAACGTCCTCCCAATTGAGGTGCGTACAGTGCGCGGCGATGGTTTTACGGCCGAGCACGCCCCGTTCCCTCAGCCGCCGGACTATCGAGCGTCCGTAGGTCTGCAGGCTGTGCGTGGTGTCCTCAAGCGACTCGGCCACGTGGATGTGGCAGCCCGAAGTCGCCGGAAGCGCCTCCATGCAGGCCTCAAGCGTCCGGTCAGAGAGCGTGAAGCTGGCGTGCATGCCCATCATGCCACGGCGCAGGCTGTCCGTGCGCCGGGATATTTCGCGCATGAAGGAGAGGTTTTCCTGGATGGCGGCCTTGCACTTGCTCTCGCCCTCGCGGTCCGAGACTTCGTAGCCCAGACAGGCGCGCAGGCCGAGCCTGTCCGCCGCGCGGCTGACCTCAGAGAGACTGCCGGTGACGGCGCCGTAGCTGGCGTGCTGGTCGAACACTGTCGTCACGCCGTTCCGGACGCAATCCAAAAAGTCTGCGGAAGCGCCGCAGTATACGTCCTCGAGATTCATGGCCCGGTCCAGCTTCCACCAGCAGTTTTCCAGAAGCCCCATATAACGCATCGGCCGGACCCCGCGCGGCTCGAGGCCGCGGGAAAGCAGGGCGCAGGCGTGGTGGTGGAGGTCCACGAGT
>OLZB01001144.1_pt1 | contig 10477 bp, 7 predicted proteins | sample 1673421 | NCBI WGS metagenome assembly OLZB01 (sample SAMEA103958111, study PRJEB25191) | human gut metagenome | biome: human-associated habitat [ENVO:00009003]; feature: intestine environment [ENVO:2100002]; material: feces | place: Germany | collected 2013/2015
CCGCGGGTGCAATGCGCGGCTACGGTATCCCGCAGGCCATGTTCGCGGGCGAATCGCACATTGAGGACGTCTGCCGCGTGCTCGGCGTCGACTCGCTGGAGTACCGCCGCAAGCACATGATGCCCGTCGGCTTCGTCGATGGCTTCTCGAAGAACGAGAACCATTCCGACACGCTCAATCAGGTGCTGGACAAGGGCGAGGCGTGGATGGACTACAGCCGCAAGCACCGCGAATACGAAAACCAGACCGGTCCCGTGCGCCGCGGCGTCGGCTGCGCCCTGTTCTGGTACAACACGGCCGTCTGGCCCATCAGCCTTGAGAGCTGCTCGTGCCGCATGGTCCTGAATCAGGACGGCTCCATCCAGCTGCAGACCGGCGAGACGGAGATCGGCCAGGGCTGCGACACCGCCTTCGCCCAGATGGCGGCGGATGCCGTGGGCATCCCCGTTTCGGACGTGCACGTCGTCACGGCGCAGGACACGGATGTCACGCCGTTCGGCACGGGCGCCTATGCCTCGCGCCAGACCTACGTCGGCGGCTTCGCCATCGCCCAGACGGGTGCGCTGCTCAAGGAGCGCATCCTGAAGTACGCCTGCGAGCTGACGCGCCAGATGCCCGCCCTGCTCGACATCGTCGACGGCAGGATCATCCGCAGGACGGACGGCCGTGTGCTGATGACGCTCGGCGAGCTTGCCACGGAGGCGCTCTACAGCCTGTCGCACTCCGAGCATCTGACGGCGGAATCTACTTACCAGATCAAGAACAACGCCTATTCCTTCGGCTGCTCGTTCGCGGAGGTCGAGGTCGACATCCCCCTGTGCAAGGTGAAGCTGCTGAAGCTCATCAACGTGCACGACTGCGGCAAGCTCATCAACCCGCAGCTTGCCGAGGCGCAGGTGCACGGCGGCATGTCCATGGCCATCGGCTACGGCATGTCCGAGGAGCTGAAGTTCGACCCGAAGACCGGCCGCCCGCTCAACAACAACCTGCTGGACTACAAGCTCTCGACCATGATGGATCACCCGCATCTCGAGGCCCAGTTCGTGGAGAACGCCGAGCCGACGAACCCCTACGGCACGACAAAGCTGATGATTGAGCGCATCCTCACCGACTGCGCCCACGCGGACCCAGAGTTCCACCCGGTGCTCCTGCGGTACTTCAACCCGGTGGGCGCCCACGAGAGCGGCAAAATCGGTGAGGACCCCAACGGCATCCCCAACAACCTGGTGCCCTACATCACCCAGACCGTGGTGGGCAAGCGGGAGAAGGTCCACGTCTTTGGCAACGACTATCCCACCCCGGACGGCACCGGCGTGCGCGACTACATCCACGTGGTGGATCTGGCCCGCGGCCATGTGTGCGCCATCAAGAAGCTGGAAACGAACTGCGGCCTGTTCATCTGCAATCTGGGCACTGGCAAGGGCTACAGCGTGCTGGATGTGATCCACGCTTTCTCCAAGGCCTGCGGTAAGGAGATCCCCTATGTGATCGACCCGCGCCGCCCCGGCGACATTGCCGAGTGCTATGCAGACCCCACCAAGGCAAAGAACGAGCTTGGCTGGGTGGCGGAATACGGCATCGAGGAAATGTGTGCCGACAGCTGGAACTGGCAGAAGAACAACCCCGATGGCTACCACACTGTGAAGTAACGTATCAAAACGGAGCACCGCATCTTCCCGCCTGAGAGGATGCGGTGCTTTTTTGTGTGCAAACTCCTTCCGTCAAAACCTGACGGTTTTGCCGGCTCCCTCGGGGAGGGAGCCTCTGGTGAAACCGTGCACTTCGCAATTCAACCGGAAACTGTGCCGCCATGCCAAAAGCCGAACCCTCTCAGTCATCGCTGCGCGATGCCAGCTCCCCCTTCGGGGGAGCTGGCGAACAAAGTGAGTCTGAGAGGGTTCGATTTGCAGGCATCTCCCCCATATTATCTATTGACAACCGCGCAAAGTTAGCCTATATTACTATTGTTAACACAAACTAACACACGTTGACAGTGGATAAAATGAGAAGGTCGATCTTATGACATTAAAAGAATTGCAGATCGGAAAAAGCGCTGTTGTGGATACCGTCGGCGGCAGCGGCGCACTGCGCCAGCATTTTCTGGATATGGGCCTGATCCCGGGGGTGGAGGTCACGCTGGTCAAGCTGGCACCCATGGGCGACCCCATGGAGCTGCGCATCCATGGCTATGAGCTGACCCTCCGGCTGGACGATGCCGCGCAGATCGGCATCACCCCCACCGAAAAGGCCCCGGCAATGTCGGCGGCTCCGGCAGATGATAAAATGGTGGATCACCCCGGCCTTGGCGAGGGCGGAAAATACCACATCAAAAAGGGGGAGAATCCCCTGCCCGAGGGCAGGACCCTCACCTTTGCGCTGGCGGGCAACCAGAACTGCGGCAAGACCACCCTGTTCAACCAGCTCACCGGCTCCAACCAGCACGTCGGCAATTTCCCGGGTGTGACGGTGGACCGCAAGAGCGGTGCGATCCGGAATAACCCGAATACGGAGGTCACAGACCTGCCCGGCATCTACTCCATGTCGCCCTATACCAGCGAGGAGATCGTGACCCGGCAGTTCATCATCGGTGAGAAGCCCACGGGCATCATCAATATCGTGGACGCCACCAATATCGAGCGGAATCTGTATCTCACCATGCAGCTCATGGAGCTGGATACGCCGATGGTGCTGGCGCTGAACATGATGGACGAGATGCGAGGCAACGGCGGCACCGTCCGCATCAATAAGATGGAGGCCATGCTGGGCATCCCGGTCGTGCCCATCTCTGCGGCAAAGAACGAGGGCGTGGACGAGCTGGTGGATCACGCGCTCCACGTCGCAAAGTATCAGGAGCGGCCGGGCCGGATGGATTTCTGCGGCGAGGAGGATCACGGCGGCGCAGTCCACCGCTGCATCCACGGCATCATCCACCTGATCGAGGATCATGCCGAGGCCGCAGGCATCCCGGTGCGCTTTGCGGCCACAAAGCTCGTGGAGGGCGACCAGCGCATCGAAGCGGCCCTGAAGCTCGACCAGAACGAAAAAGAGATGATCGAGCACATCATCGTCCAGATGGAACAGGAGCGGGGTCTGGACCGCGCCGCCGCCATCGCGGATATGCGGTTCCACTTCATCCACCAGCTGGTGGAGCAGACCGTCGTGAAGCCCCGCCAGAGCAAGGAGCAGCTCCGCTCGGCCCGGATCGACCGGTTCCTCACGGGCCGCTATACCGCTATCCCGGCCTTTGTGGGCATCATGGCGCTGGTGTTCTACCTCACCTTCGGCGTCATTGGTCTGGCGCTCCAGAACCTGCTGGAAGCGGGCATTGATGCCTTGACCGTTGCGATGGACTCCACCCTCACGGCGTGGAACGTCAACGCAGCCGTCCACTCGCTGGTCATCGACGGCATCTTCACCGGTGTGGGCAGTGTGTTGAGCTTCCTGCCCATCATCGTGACCCTGTTCTTCTTCCTCTCTCTGCTGGAGGATACCGGATACATGGCCCGCGTGGCATTCGTGATGGATAAGCTTCTCCGGCGCATCGGCCTCTCGGGGCGCAGCATCGTGCCGATGCTCATCGGCTTCGGCTGCACCGTCCCCGGCGTCATGGCCAGCCGCACCCTGCCCTCGGAGCGCGACCGCAAAATGACCATCCTGCTCACCCCCTTTATGAGCTGCTCGGCTAAGCTGCCCATCTACAGCCTGTTCGCGGCGGCCTTCTTCCCGGAGCACGCGGCTCTGGTGATGGTAAGCCTCTATTTCCTCGGCATTGCGGTGGGCATCCTGATGGCCATCCTGCTGAAGGGCACCGTCTTTAAGGGCGAGGCCGTCCCCTTTGTGATGGAGCTGCCCAACTACCGCCTGCCCGGCCTCAAGAATGTGGTCCAGCTGCTCTGGGAAAAGGCCCGCGATTTCCTCCAGCGCGCCTTTACGGTCATCTTTGTGGCGACCATCATCATCTGGTTCCTGCAGAGCTTCGACTTGCGGCTCAGCCTCACCACTGACCCGCAGCAGAGCATCCTTGCGTGGCTGGCCAGCGGCATCGCACCGCTGTTTGCGCCGCTGGGCTTTGCCGACTGGCGGGTGTCCACGGCTCTTATCACCGGCTTTATGGCCAAGGAGAGCGTCGTTTCGACCCTCACCATCCTCTATGGCTCCTCTGCGGCCTTTGCCGCCGCGCTGTCCCCGGCGGCGGCTGCGCCCCTGCTGGTGTTCTGCCTGCTCTATACGCCCTGCATCGCGGCGGTGGCCTCGGTCAAGCGGGAGCTGGGCGGCAAGTGGGCGTTTATCATGGTGGCAAATCAGTGCATCGTAGCATGGCTGGCGGCCTTCGGCACGCGGCTCATCATGATGCTGTAAAGAAAACGGAAACAGGGAGCGGCCTGCAAGATGCGGGCCGCTCCTTTTCTCTTGACAATCGCTGCGTTTTTGTGCTATTATTACTTCAAATTTGAATGATACAATTTTGAATCACAAGGAGGCGTCCCATGAATACCCCGGGCATCGAATTCGGGCGAAAGACCGCAGCGGCCTACGCCGCCCTCTGCAAACCCCTGTGCCAGAAGCTGCACCTGACCCAGACGGCCTTTGACATCCTGATGTTCCTCGCCAATAACCCCGGCTACCAGACCGCCAGCGACGTGGTGGAGATGCGGAAGCTGAAGGCTAACCTCGTCTCGGTGAACGTAGACCGTCTGGTGCAGGAGGGCTACCTCGTCCGCGAGGCTGACCCCGGCGACCGCCGCCGCACCCTGCTGCGCTGCACCGAAAAGGCACAGCCCATCATTGTGCGGGGCCGCGCTTTGCAGGAGGAGTTCGGCCAGAAGCTGCTCGAGAATACCACCGAAGCCCAGCGGAAAGCCTTCTGCGAGACGATGGACATTATGAACAAAAATCTGGATGCAATTTTGGAGAGAGATACATGAGTATTTTATTTACCGTAATCGTTACCTTTTTCGCCGGCATGGGCGCGGGCCTCGGCACCGGCTTTGCGGGCATGAGCGCAGCAGCGGTCATCAGCCCCATGCTCATCACCTTCCTGCACATGGACCCCTACATGGCTGTGGGCATTGCCCTCTCGTCGGATGTGCTGGCCAGCGCCGTCTCGGCCTACACTTACCACAAAAACAAGAATCTCGACATCAAGAACGGCCTCATCATGATGGTGAGTGTGCTGGCGTTCACGGTGGTGGGCAGCTGGGTGGCCAGCCTGCTGCCCTCGGCCACCATGGGCAGCTTCTCGGTGTTCATGACCTTCCTGCTGGGCATCAAGTTCATCGTCCGGCCCGTCATGACCACCAAGGAGGCCATGGAGGGCGTCAGCGCCCGGAAGCGGGCCGTCCAGTCCGTGGTCTGCGGCGTCCTCATCGGTTTTATCTGCGGCTTTATCGGCGCAGGCGGCGGCATGATGATGCTCCTCATCCTCACCAGCGTCCTCGGCTATGAGCTGAAGACTGCTGTGGGAACCAGCGTATTCATCATGACCTTCACGGCTCTCACCGGCGCGGTCAGCCATTTCGCCATTGGCGGCGCACCGGACTGGTACGTCTGGGTGCTCTGCGTCGTCTTCACCCTGCTGTGGGCGCGCATCGCAGCCGTCTTTGCCAACAAGGCCGACGCCAAGACCCTCAACCGGGCCACCGGTATCATCCTCGTCATCCTCGGCGTGGTGGTCATGGGCTTCAACTGGCTCAGCTGACCGTATCCGGACAAAAAGAAATGCCTGTGCAGCAGATGCTGCACAGGCATTTTTAATGTTCTTTTAACGGACGAACTCGACCTCAACGTCGCCGTTCTTGGTGGCGAGGTTCAGCTTGTTGGGGGCATCTGCATTCTGCTGCAGGGTGTCCTTGCCGAAGAAGAGGAAGTTCTTGTCGCTGGCGTCGGAGACACGGATCTTGCCGCCGCCTGCGGCCAGCTCAAAGCCGTAAGAGCTGCCGCTGCCGATTACAGAGCCGGTGATGCTGCCGTTCTGCACCTTGGCGTTGCAGACGTTGGCAGAGATGTTTTCCAGCTTGAGGGTGCCGCTGTTCTGGATGGTGGCAGCTACATTCTGGGAGGTGACGCCGCTCATGGTGATCTTGCCGTTGCGGGTGGTGCCGCTCAGGGTGGAACCGTTGAAGTTCGATACCTCGATGCGGCCATTGTCAGTGGTGAGGCTGGCGGTCTGTGCCGAAACGCCGTCCAGCGTGATGCTGTCGTTGGTGGTGCTGACGGTGATGTTTGCCAGCGTCTGGCGGGGTACCTGCAGCGTCAGGGTGCAGCTGCGGGTGTCCTCACTCTGGATGATGAGGGAAGCGTTGGGCTCCCGGGTCTTGGTCACGGTGAGGGTGCTGCCCGCCACCGAGAAGTCGTAGAGCTTGGAGCTTTCGAACGCATAGCTCGAGGTGTAGGTATAGTCGGCGTGGATGTGGTCGGTGTCTGCGGCCTGCAGCACGACGGCGGCGCTGCTGTCCTGCACCACGATGGTGCTGATGCCGACCGGTGCGTCATAGCCGACGCTGTAGGTGGACACAGCTGCAGCGCCGCAGAGCAGCGCCGCCGCTGTGGCGGCTGTCAAAAGAGCGAGAAGAAACTTTTTCATAAGGAAAACCTCCTGTCGCAAAGAGAAGACCGGATGAGGGGGATCGCCCCGCAAAATTTTTATGTTATCTGCCCGGGACCCGGCTGTGCCCGGACAAACTTTTTCACCTTAAAAATACCGCAGCTTGGGGAAAAAGTCAAGAGCCAAAAAATGAACAACAAAAAACGCCTGCACGGCGGTGCAGGCGCAAAGGGCAGAAAAATTATTTTTCCTCAATGGTGGAGTGCTCGATGACGTAATCGGCAGCGCGGCGGATGCCCTCGTTGCGGCGCATGGCCTCTACGTTGGTAGCAGCCTTGATCTCCTCGAGGGTCTTTTTGGTGCGCTCGGCACGCTCGGAGAGGGTCTTGTCGATCTCCTCCTCGGTGGGCAGGAGACCCTCGCTCTGGGCCACCTGCAGCAGGGCCATCCGGGCGCGGGTGTTCTTCTCGGCCACGGCGCGGACGGCGGCGGTGAAGCTCTCGCGGGTCTGGTGGACCTGACTGAGATAGCGGTCGAGGCTCAGGCGCTGCATCTGCAGCTGCTGCTGGATCTGCTCCATCTCCTGCTGATAGGCACTCTCGACGAGAACGCTGGGCAGCTCGCCCTCAGCGGCTGCGGCCAGCTGGGTGAGGATGGCGTCCTTGGCGCGGTTGAGCGCGGCGGCGTGTTTGTTGTTGTGGAGCTGCTGACGGATCTGGGCGCGGAACTCGTCCATGGTGTCCACATTGGCAGCCTTCTTGGCAAAATCGCTGTTCAGTGCGGGCAGCTGGCGGACACAGACGTCGTGCAGCTTGATTTTGAAGACCACGGGCTTGCCGGCCAGGTCCTTGACGTGGTAGCGTGCCGGGAAGGTGACGAAGATGTCGAACTCCTCGCCGCCCTTGTGGCCGAGGATGCCCTCTTCGAAGCCGGGGATCATCCGGCCGCTGCCCAGCTGCAGAGTCTGGTTCTGGGCGGTGCCGCCGTTGAACGGCTTGCCCTCCAGCAGGCCCTCGTAGTCGATGTGGACGATGTTGCCCTTGACGGCAGGACCCTTGTGGGGCACCAGCTCGGCAGAGACGGCACGGCGGCGCTCCAGCACGGCGTCGATCTCCTTGTCGGTGACTTCCGGAGTGACGCACTCGGCCTTGAAGCCGGTGGTCTGGGTCAGCTTCAGCTCGGGCTGCAGGGCGGTGGTGGCGGTGGCCACGAAGCCCTCATCCTTCTTCACGCTGACCAGATCGTACACCGGCTCATCCACTGCGTGGAAGCCGTGTTCTGCCATCGCTGCGTCGTACAGCGCCGGGACGTCCTTGTCCATCAGGTCGTTGATGGCGTCATACCAGAAGGTGTGCTCGCCGCGGTCGGCCTCGATCTGGGCGCGGTCAGCCTCACCCTTGGCAAAGCCCTTGATGGTGTACGTTGCGCGGGTGCGCTCGTACACGGCGTTGGACGCAGCTTCCAGCTCCTCAGCCGAAGCGCTGAAAGTCATTTTGCAGACACTCTTTTCGGGAGTTTCCACGCTTACCAGTTTCATAGGTTCTACCCTCCGTGCTGCCCCCTGAAAGGGCAAATTCAAAGCATTATGAAGTTATTATAGCACAACAAGCTCAAAAGCGGTATAATAAAAAGAAAGAAAATCTGTTCTTTTGTCAGCGAATGGGATCCCGGGCGCTGCAAAACGGAAGGAAGTGTACAATCTCATGCGTCTTTTCGACGTTCTCGGGCCGGTGATGATCGGCCCCTCCTCCAGCCATACGGCGGGCGCGGCCCGCATCGGCTACACGGCCCAGAAGCTGCTGGGCGACATCCCCGCAGAGGCGGACATCGGGCTTTATGGCAGTTTTGCCACCACGGGCCGGGGCCACGGCACCGACCGCGCACTGGTAGCGGGCCTGCTGGGCCTCCGCCCGGACGACCCCCGCCTGCCGGACAGCTTTGCGCTGGCCGAGGAGGCCGGGATGAAGTTCACCATCCATCCGGTGGAACTGCGCGCCGCCCACCCTAATACAGCAGTCCTTACCTTAAAGAGCAGGACGGGCCGCACCCTCACCCTGAAGGCGGCCTCCGTGGGCGGCGGGCGCATCCGCGTCACCGAGATCGACGGCGTGCCCGCCGACTTTGGCGGCGACAGCAACACCCTCATCATCCACAACGAGGACACCCCCGGCTGCATCGCCGAGGTCACTATGTCGCTGGCCCAGCGCCGCATCAATATCGCGTCCATGCAGGTGTTCCGCGCCGCGACGGGCGGCTACGCCGTTATGGTGCTGGAATGCGACTCCCACATCCCCCACGTGCTGGAACAGCAGATGGCCGTGATGCCGGGCATCCGCAAAGTCACCTGCCTGAACATCGACGAGCCGGAAGAATCTGAGGAGGGCTGAGACGTGTCGTTTTTATCCTGTGAAGAGATGCTGGCTGCAGCCAGCAGCCAGAAGATCTCCCTGTCGGAGGCCATCCTGCGCAGCGACCTGGCCGAAAGCCGCCTCACCGAGGCCCACAGCCGGGAGATGATGCACCATCTGTGGCAGGTGATGCAGGCCACCAGCCGGGACTACGACCCCGCCCAGCGCAGCCGCAGCGGCCTTTCGGGCGGCGACGCGGCCAAGGTGGAGCAGGCCCATCAAGAAGGAAAGAGCTTTGGCGGCGATTACCTCGCCGCAGTGACTGCCGAAGCTCTCAAGACCGCTGAGTGCAACGCCTGCATGAAGCGCATCGTCGCTGCCCCCACGGCGGGCAGCTGCGGCGTCCTGCCCGCTGTTCTGCTGCCGCTGGCCCGCAGCGGCGAGGCGGACGAGGAAGCCATCTGCGACGCCCTCTATGTAGCCGCCGGCTTTGGGCAGGTCATCGCAGCCCGCGCCACGCTGGCGGGCGCGGAGGGCGGCTGTCAGGCCGAGGTGGGCGCTGCCAGCGCGATGGCCGCTGCTGCGCTCTGCCACCTCAAGGGCGGTGCGCCCGAGCAGTGCGCCGCCGCTGCCGCAATGGCACTGGGCAACCTGCTGGGCCTCGTCTGCGACCCCGTGGCCGGCCTCGTGGAGGTGCCCTGCATCAAGCGGAATGTGGTCGGCGCAGTGAATGCCGTTTCCTGTGCCAATATGGCCCTCGCCGGGGTGGACTACGCCATCCCCTGCGACGAGGTCATCGACGCGATGGGGCGCGTGGGCAGCCTGCTCTCCCCCGACCTCCGGGAGACGGGTCAGGGCGGTCTTGCCGCCACGCCTACCGGCGTCCGAATCGCCCAGACCCTCGCAGAGCAGGGCTGATGCAGGAAAGATAAAAGAAAAGTAGATGAAAAGACGCTCTTTTTCGAGAAATCCAAAAATATTTCCGAAAAAGTGTTGACAAAACCCCGGTTCAGTGATAAAATACATTATGTTCCGAACGGAACGTATGCGTTGGTAGCTCAGCTGGATAGAGTGACTGACTACGAATCAGTAGGCCGGGGGTTCGAGTCCCTTCCATCGCACCAGAAAATGCCGTGAAATCGAAAGATTTCATGGCTTTTTTGTTTTTCTGGCAGAGTCTGCACACTTTTGCACATCTCCTGCACACTTTACAAAAAAGCCATGAACTCTTTGCATCGCTTGCACAGCGTGTATTTCGCTGCACAAAAAAGAATCTTTTACGCGAAGAGCACCCGCGTCAGCTCGCGGCGTTCCTCTGCGTCCATCTGCCGGATGGCTTCAAGGATCATTTTACCCGTGATTTTTGTTGCCACCGGCGTTTTGTTTTCCGGGGGTTCCTGCGGCTTTGCACCTGCTACGTCCTGCGAGTAGAAGTCGGCTTCGATCTTCTCGGTCAACTCCAACCGGGGCTTGTCCTGCGTGTGAGCGTAGGTGTCCATCAGGACGGTGGCGGTTGCGTGGCCGGTATTACCCTGCACCGACTTGAAGTCACCGCCAGATTGTAGCAGCTGGTAGGTGGCACTGG
>OLZB01001156.1_pt1 | contig 10397 bp, 7 predicted proteins | sample 1673421 | NCBI WGS metagenome assembly OLZB01 (sample SAMEA103958111, study PRJEB25191) | human gut metagenome | biome: human-associated habitat [ENVO:00009003]; feature: intestine environment [ENVO:2100002]; material: feces | place: Germany | collected 2013/2015
GGGGGGGGGCAATTTATAAATGCGGCTGTTAACCGCACAAGAAAAGGTTTTAAGTCGCTTGATGTGATTAACCCTCTTACATATGCTAAAATCCCGTTTAAAGCGGCTTCAGAAAAGATTGATAAAATAGTTGATGATGGCAATCCCGAAAACTTGACAGCACTTGAAAAAGGCAACGAATTTATAAAAGGAGCCGGCGATTTAGTAGACTATTTCACGACAACCGAAGGACTTTGGGTTGGTGCAGCGACCGCATTGGGGCTTGAAACGCTTGGTGCTGGTGCAGCGGCTGCTGCGCCGAGGCTTGCTAAAACCTTGAAACGTTTTGTTCCTGCGGCAATGGGGCTTACAGGCACAGGCATGGAAGGAGTTGGTCTTTACAATGTCTATCAGGCCGAAACAAAAGAAGATGCCAGAGCCGCCGGTGAAACAACTGCCGCCGGTGCTATGTTTGTACAAGGCGCCAATGCTATGGGTTTACAAAAAAAGCGCATTGCTAAGGCTGCCACAGAAAATGAAGTTAAGCCGATTGATATAAAGATTAAAGAAAAATTTACCGAAGCTGATATTATTGCGATGAAAACTAATGATTTAATTGGCAATGATGTAAAACGAGTTCTGGATGAAGCCTTCACAAAAATGAACGTCCCTGAAGCTGCTCGACCAAAATTAGAGGTGATAGGAAAGCTGCGAGACTTCAGCGAATATGGCATTGAAGAAAAATTTACAAAACTGATTAATAGTAGATTGAAATATGACGAGAAGGAACTTAGCCACGTACGTGTTTTTAAACCGGGTGAATCTGTAAAAGACATGACAGATGAGCAGCTTGTTGAAAGATTTAAACTTGTAATAGACGAAATTGCAAACGGCCCGGATCCTGGTGATTTGAAGGCATTAACCTCAAATCCTAAGCGCAAAATGTATACAATTTCAAATGATGAATTGAAATATTTTGTAAATAAAAATGAGGGGAAAGGCGGCTCATATAACCAACACGATCACAAAATCGAATTTAATGCTGATAGGTTGCGCGACGGTACGTATAAGTCAATTGAAGAAGTTGCCGTTCACGAAGCTACTCATGCCGAAAACGCAATTCTCCGGCACATGCTTGCTCAAAGTGAAGCTGATGAAATTGTCAAAGATGCTTTGTTAAGCCGTATTCAAAACGGTGAAGCAGAAGAAATTATATCCTCAGCAAGTTTATTTGGCGCTCAAATGATGAAACCACCTAAGCTTTCACCAAAAATGAAAAATGATTTTTCTAAATTTGCACAAGAGGTTCTTTATGATAAGAATTTTGAATATGCAAATGATTTGGACTCTTATAATAGAAATAAATACCTTTTTAAATCATCATACTCCACACTTGATGAAAAAGTTGAATTAAGTAAAAAAATAGCTGAACTTGAGCCCAAAATAAAACCGTTTTTGGATAAAGTCAGGGCCTTGTTAACTGATAATCCTGAGTTTGTTGAACTTAACGGCGGAAGATATGACGATGCCCTTGATTTGATGCTTCAGTATTGCGAGTCCCACAATATACGCTACAGAAGCTTTTCAAACAATAAAATAGATCAAATTAAAGATGTCAAATTTGAACCTCTCACAAAAGAAGAACATGCTCGTGCTGCTAAATCTTTGCAAGGCTATATTGAAACAATCGAAGGCAATTCAAGGATTAGCGGTTTTAACGCAATATTCGGCGCAACAAAAGAACAGTTCAATCAATACCAATTCTCTTTTGAAGAACTTTTGGCAAGAAACAATGCCGCTAATTTTGAGAAGACAAAACTTTTGCAAAATTTGAATTCCGAACGAATTTCAGACATACAAAAAACAAATATATCAAAACGTCTTGAAGAAATAGAGTTTCAGCTTGAATACAACAAGGTCGGGGAGCAGTATTACAAAGCCTACGGTGATGCCCTAAACAACCCTGAAAATGCCGATATTATCAAAAATCTTCGGGCAATAGAAAAAGAATTCATTGTTCTTGACAACAAAAAGAACGGCATAATGCCTGATGGTACCGCCGCTGACGAGGCCAAAATCAAAACCTATGAATACATTTATGAATTCAAATTCCCTTGGGCGATTGGCGTTGTTTCAAGCGCGTTTGTGGATGAATAAAGTCAAGCCCTCATATTTTGAGGGCTTTTCAATTTGTAAAATTTTGTAAAACCATTTTCATTTATCCCGCAAAAAATTTTTTGTTGCTGTATTAATTATATATCATTAATTGAAGCGAAAGGGAAATAAATGAAAGTTCAGTCAATACATTTTGCAGTACCTAATAATATACCGATGGCATCTTTGAACAAAAAATGTTCTAATCCTGCTAATAATTCAAAATCAGAAAGCTTTGCCAATATGCCCGCTGCAAGCGCTTTGGCTAATATTAACAAAGTAAACTTTACCGGAATGAAATTCCCGCAAGGCTGGGAGCTTGTTAAAATGGAAAAAAATTGCAGTCCTCAGTATCTTAATGATACTATGGGTTTGTTTTTCTTGGAAATGGAAAAAGTCCTGAGAGTAAAGGCTCGTGCTGAAAAGCTTTATGCGGATTTCAAAGGCCTTGCTTCTATAGAAAATGCTATTAGATATAATGATAAGTGTGTTTATCAGCTTCCTCCAACCAAGAATGACTATATTAGAAAATCATTTTTTGTTGATAACAATGACAAGCTTGCAAAATATATTGAAGTAAATACAAATAATAACACTTTTCTGAAAGAATATGTTTATAAAGACGGCAAACCAATTTTGGCTTCAGCCGGTAAATCTACTGTCGATCGTTTTTACGAATATCAAATAAATGATGAGGGCACTGAGAAAATTTTTATTATGAATACTCCTTTCCACGATTTCAAAAGATATATTACTATTGATGAAAAAGGCAGGAAGTCCGACAAGTTATTTATCCGAAGCCACGTGAACGGTAATATAGCTATGCGTCGTAAAGTTGAATAAAAAAAGAGCTTTTAAAAGCTCTTTTTTTATCTTTAATCTCCGTCAATCAGCTTTGTTTGCTCGGCTGTAACATCACAGGATGATTTTGGAACATCGCCTGTGAGTGCGGTATCGTCTTCATCCGGATTAAGAATTTTGTTAACTGAGCAGACGGTGTCATTATCAGTCAGATTTTGAGCGCGAACACCTGTTGCAGGACGGCCCTGACAGCTTATTGAGCCGGCGTTTAATCTTGTAACAACTCCATTTGCTGTAACCATCATAATGTCATCGGATTCTTTTACGATTGTCAGCGCCACAAGTCTTGAGGCCGGTGATTTGAATTTTGTTGCAATAAGCCCTAGACCGCCGCGGTTTTGTGTTCTGAATTCGGATAATTTTGTACGTTTTCCAAAACCGTCGGACGTTACAACAAGCAAGTCAGCGTCATAGTTTTTCGGAACAATATCGCATCCGATAATTGTGTCGCCGGAGCGTAATTTCATAGATGTTACGCCGCGTGCGCTTCTGCCTAAAGGTCTCAAATCTTCAATCGGGAAGCGGATTGCCATACCGCAAGATGTTCCAATAATAATTTCGTCTTTCGCCGTTGCTAATTTAACCCAGCAAAGTTCATCGCCTTCTTCAAGTCCGATTGCGATAATGCCATTGCGGCGGATGTTTGAGAAGTTATCCAGTTCAATGCGTTTGATGTATCCTTTGCGTGTAAGCATAATTAAATTCAAATCATGTGAGAACGCGCTGACCGGAACAACAGCCGTAATCTTTTCATCCTGTTCAATCGGCAGAACGTTAATAATCGGCAAACCTTTAGCCTGGCGGCCTCCTTCCGGGAAGTCATAGACGTTAAGGCTGTAAACAGTACCTTTTGACGAGAAGAAAAGTACTTTATCATGCATCATTGCTGTGAAGAAGTGTTGAATATCGTCATCTTCTTTTGTTTTCATTCCTGATTTGCCGCGTGTTGCACGGTTTTGGCGCTCAAACGTGTCGAGAGAAATACGTTTCAAGTAGCCTTGGTGCGTAATAAATACCGCCATAGGCGTGTTTGGAGTTAAATCTTCAATTGTTACTTCGCCTTGTTCAGGAAGAATTTGAGTTTTTCTATCATCGCCGTATTTTTCTTTATCTTCGAGAAGTTCAGTTTTAATAATGTCAAGGATTTTTTGGCGGCTTGCGAGAATTTCTTCATACTCTTCGATTTTTTTGAGTAATTCGTCGTATTCAGCTTTAACCTTGTCTTGTTCCAAGCCTGTCAAGCGACGTAATTGCATTTCAAGAATAGCGTTAGCCTGGTCAGCGTCTAAGCCAAAGCGGGACATCAAGCCGTTTCTTGCATCATCAGTGGTTTTGGAATTTTTAATCAATTCAATAACTTCATCAATTGAGCCGAGAGCAATGATTAAGCCTGCTAAAATATGTGCTCTTACTTTTGCTTTTTTGAGGAAGAATATCGTTCTGCGTGTAACGATTTCCACTCTGTGTTCAACAAATTCATTGAGCACTTCGTATAAGTTCATCAGACGCGGCTGCTTTCCGCAAAGCGCAAGCATGTTTACGCCAAAAGTCGTTGCGAGTTGTGTGTATTTGAATAAATTATTTTTAACAACATCAGGTTTAGCGTCGCGTTTAAGCTCAATAACGATTCTCATACCTTCGCGGTCGGATTCGTCGCGAATGTCAGAAATGCCTGTAATTCTTTGTTCTTTAACTAAATCAGCAATTTTTTCGATTAACATTGCTTTGTTGACTTGGTAAGGAATTTCGGTAATTACAATTGCGGTGCGGGATTGTCTTCCGCCGCCGCCGGCGATTTCTTCAAACCCAGCAACCGCAGACATTTTAATTGAGCCCCGGCCGGTTTCGTAAGCCTGCTTAATATCACTTAAACCAATAATTGTCGCGGCAGTCGGGAAATCAGGGCCTTTGATATGCTCCATAAGTTCTGCGACTGTGATGTTCGGGTTATCAATCAATGCGATTGTGCCGTCAACGATTTCGCACAAATTGTGAGGAGGAATGTTTGTTGCCATGCCGACTGCAATACCGGAAACACCGTTTAATAAAAGCATTGGAAGTCTTACCGGTAAAACAGAAGGTTCTTGCAATGAGCCGTCGAAGTTTGGTTCAAATTCAACGGTTTCGCAGTCAATATCCGCAAGCATAGATTGCGTAATTTTGTGCATTCTTGCTTCTGTATACCTCATTGCGGCAGCGCCGTCGCCGTCAACGGAGCCGAAGTTTCCGTGGCCGTCAACGGTCAGATATCTTGTTGAAAAGTCTTGAGCCATACGAACAAGTGCTTCATAAACCGCGCTGTCGCCGTGCGGGTGGTATTTACCGAGAACTTCACCAACAATACGGGCGCATTTTTTAAACGGTTTATCAGGTGTCATTCCAAGCTCGTTCATTGCGTATAATATGCGTCGGTGAACGGGTTTAAGACCGTCTCTTACATCCGGCAGCGCACGCCCTACAATTACGCTCATCGCATAATCAATGTAAGACCTTTTCATCTCTTCTCTTATATTGACAGGAATTATCTTTCCGTCATCAAAAATGTTTTGTTGGCTCAAAACTCTATCCTCCAGTGTCTAGTAATTCTTATAACAATATAATAGCACAAAAACGCATTTAAGGGTATTTTTAAATTTATCGTTACATAAAGGCTGTATTTGAGTGAAAATTGTGTTATAATGTTTATGAAGGAATTAATGAATGCCGTTTGAATTTCAAAAATTTGATATTCCTGATTTAATCCTCATTACACCAAAGGTTTTTGAGGATGAGCGCGGTTTTTTCATGGAAACTTACAAGCAATCTGACTTTCTGGAAAAAGGAATTGACGTTGAATTCAACCAGGACAACCACTCAAAGTCAGCGGCTAAGGTTTTGCGCGGTTTGCATTTCCAAAAATCTCCGCACGAACAGGCAAAACTTGTGCGCTGTGTAAAGGGAAGAATTTTTGATGTTGCAGTTGACTTGCGAAAAAATTCCAAAACCTTTAAAAAATATGTTCAAGTAGAGCTTTCAGAAGATAATAAGAAAATGCTGTATATTCCAAAAGGTTTCGCACATGGTTTTGTTGTTCTTTCAGACGAGGCTGAAATATGCTACAAGGCGTCCGGTGAATACGCCCCTCAAGCCGATGGCGGCGTTCTTTGGTCTGATAAAGATTTGAATATAGATTGGGGTGTTGACTTTCAGCCGATTTTAAGTAAAAAAGACATGGAACTTCCGTGTCTGAAAGATTTGATTGATAAGGAGGAACTATGAGAATCCTTGTTTGCGGCGGTGCGGGCTTCATTGGGAGCTGTTTTATCAAGCATATGCTCGAAAGCTATCCGAATTATAAAATTATAAACTTAGATGCCCTGACTTATGCGGGTAATCTTGATAATCTTAAAGATATACAAAATAATAAAAATTATGACTTTTTCTGGGGCAATATTTGCGATCGTGATACAGTCGACAGATTAATGTCTAAGGTTAATGCGGTTGTGAATTTTGCCGCCGAAAGCCATGTAGACCGCTCTATTGTAAATCCAAATGTCTTTATTGAAACAAATATCAAAGGCACGCTTACACTTTTAGACAGTGCAAGACAACACGGGATAAGAAGATTTATACAGATTTCTACTGATGAAGTCTACGGGTCATTGAACAAAGACGATTATTTTTATGAAACTACGCCTTTGGCTCCGAATTCGCCTTACGCGGCCTCAAAAGCAAGTGCGGATATGCTTGTTCGATCTTTTTATAAAACGTATAATTTTCCGGGTATTATAACGCGAAGCTCCAACAATTACGGGCCTTTCCAATACCCTGAGAAACTTATACCGTATTTCATAACACAGCTTTTAAAAGGTGAAAAAGTTCCTGTATACGGCGACGGGTCAAATATTCGCGATTGGCTTTTTGTGTATGACCATTGCCGCGCAATTGATATTGTGCTTCATAAAGGTAAACCCGGCGAAGTTTACAATATTGGCGGACACAATGAAAAAACTAATCTTGAAATGACAAAAATTATTTTGGATTCACTGGGCAAAGACGAGTCTTGTATTGAATACGTTGAGGATAGGCCGGGCCATGACAAGCGTTATGCGATTTGCAGCGATAAAATTCAAAAAGAACTTGGATGGAAGCCTGAAATATCTTTTGAAACCGGTATTGCGCTTACGATTGACTGGTATTTAAACAACAGAGAATGGATTGATAATATTCAAATGAGGAAAGCAGGATTTAGTTTATGAAAGTACTGGTAACAGGAGCAAATGGAATGCTTGGGCAGGATTTATGCCCGATACTGGAAGATGTCGGATGTTTTGTAATCGAAACAGACATTGATACACTTGATATAACTGACTTTGATAGTGCTCAAAGCTTTATAAATCAGGTTCATCCGGATATTGTAATACATTGCGCGGCTTATACAGACGTTGACGGCGCCGAAGAAAATTTTGAGCAAGCTGAATTAATCAACGCCAAAGGTACTGAAAATATTTCAAAAATTTGTGCAGAATTGGATGTTCCTATAATTTATATTTCAACTGATTACGTATTTGACGGCAGGAAAAATACACCTTATACAGCAGATGATTTGCCAAATCCGATTAATAAATACGGGCTTTCAAAGCTTCACGGCGAGGAGGCTGTTAAAAAATATTGTGAAAAGCATTATATTGTGCGCACAAGCTGGCTTTACGGCCATTACGGAAAGAATTTCGTTGAAACAATGCTTGCTAAAGCTGATGAGGAATTAAAAGTGGTAGAAGACCAAATTGGCTGCCCGACTTGGACAGTTGAACTTGCAAACGGCATTTTGAAACTGTTCGCTAAGCCTTATGGAATTTATCATATTTGCGGAAATGGCGACACATCTTGGTATGGTTTTGCAAAAGAGTTATTTAAGCAGGCAGGAAAAGATGTTAAATTAGAGCCTTGTAAAAGTAATGAATTTGAACGTCCTGCCAAGCGCCCGGCATACAGTGTTTTGGGCGGTGAAAAGTTTTGCAGAAATTGGCAAAGCGCACTGCATGACTATCTTGAACTGCGGGAGGTGTAAATGAAAGGAATTGTACTTGCAGGCGGAACAGGCATGAGGCTTCACCCAAGCACAATTGCGGTTTCAAAACAGCTTTTGCCAATCTACGATAAACCCATGATTTACTATCCAATTTCGGTACTTATGCTTGCCGGAATCCGCGATATAATGATAATTTCAACACAAGAAGATCTGCCGAATTTTAAAAAACTTCTAAAAGACGGTTCGCAATTTGGGGTAAGATTTACCTATGCAGTTCAGGAAAAGCCTGAAGGCATTGCACAAGCCTTTATTATCGCAGAAGATTTTATTCAAAATGACTGCTGCGCGTTGATATTGGGCGATAATATTTTTTACGGACAGGGCTTTTCCGGGCTTTTGAGAAAGGCTGTTAAAAATATTGAAACAAACGGCGGCGCGGAAGTTTTTGCATACCAAGTTAAAGATCCTCAGCGTTTTGGTGTTGTTGAATTCGATTGCAATAACAAGGCTGTTTCAATAGAAGAAAAACCTCAATCCCCAAAGTCGGATTACGCTGTAACAGGTCTGTACTTTTATGACAAAAACGCAAGCCAGTACGCAAAGCAGCTTGAAAAATCACCGCGCGGCGAGTATGAAATTACTGATTTAAATAACATCTATCTTCATAACGGAAAGTTACAAGCGGAATGTTTTGGGCGCGGCTTTGCCTGGCTTGACACCGGAACTCATGAATCAATGCTTCGAGCGTCCCAGTTTGTGCGTACTGTCGAGGAAAACCAGGGAATAAAAATTGCCTGCCTTGAAGAAATAGCTTACAGAAAAGGCTTTGTAAGCGCAGAAGAAATTCTCAATCATCTTGAAAATATTAAAGAAAACATGTATAATGAGTATGTGAAACGAATTTTAAAATAAACAGAAAGGAGCTGTAAACCATGAATAATCAACAATCTCTGGGGGGGGGGGGCTCGCGGGTTCATACCGCTTAAAGGAAAAAATGTTGGGGTAGAAAGCCCAACCTACAGGCGTATAACCTCAGAAGCAGGCTGGGTTTTCAGCCCAACAAAATCCAAGACAGCCTTTACTTTAGCGGAAGTCTTGATTACCCTCGGCATAATCGGTGTTGTCGCGGCGATGACCATGCCGACTTTGATTAAGAAACATCAGCAGCAGGTAATGGTTACACGTCTTCAGAAGAATTACAGCATTATGGCTCAGGCTGTTACGCGTTCGACGCTCGATAACGGCGATGTTAAGGAATGGGATTTAGGAACCGATTACACAAAAGAAAACCTTAAAAGGGTTGTTGACAAATATTTTGTACCATATTTTAAGAAAATTAAAATCGTCGAAACTACCGGCACTAATTCATATCAAAATTACGGATTTATTCTCGCAGACGGCGCAAAAGTTATGTTTTCTTTGGATGGAGACTCTAATGGAGGAAATCCTCCGAGCAGTATAAACATAAGTTTTGATTTCAGAAATATTTCACAAATCAGTAAACGAGACTTTAGTCGAAATAATTTCTTTTTGCATATTGAGCCATATAAAAACAAGCTTGAGTTTTTCCACTGGGGAAATACCAGGAATGAAATTATTAACAATAGTAATTACGGCTGTCGTGCTTCAAATACAAAAGACAGGCGCTACAATTGCGGTGCGCTAATACAAATGGATGGGTGGAAAATTTCGGACGATTATCCTTGGTAATCACAGCTTGATAGGGTAATCTTCCGGAATTTTCCAGTCGTTGCAGTAGATAAGCATTGTGCAGTATGTGCTTGGATCTATTCCCGCACCGGTCATATCTATATTTCTGCAATATTCAAGGAAGAGTGCGCGGTTATTCTCTACATTTTCACAAGTTTTATACCTATATGAAGACGGCATAATAGATACAGAAGCTTTATTGTCTGTTATGTTTATTGAAAAAGAGAATGCGTCGCGGCCAAGAATGATTTTATCTTTTTTGGCGCTATGCGGGAAAATAACATGCCAAAAGCCGAGCGCCCCTGTTGTAAGCATAATTACACTTCCATCAGACAAATGAACCCAATCGGACAGGTGATTGTTAGAATAGAGCCATCGATGAGGTTCTCCTGCTGCCGAATACGGCGTGTATGGTGGTTTTGAGGAATATGAGGGGACTTTTTTAGTTATTTTCAGATAAGGTGCAAAGTATTTATTAAAAAAAGCATTAGGAATTGTAGTATCTGTCGTGGTTCCGGGCCATTCCCAATGAATTGCCGAACCATTATCCGCTTCTGAACGTTGTAAAAGTTGATTTAAAAGAGAATATGATTTTTTTAATTCAGTTTCAATAACGGTTTTTCTATGCCGTTGAATGAGGCCTGGCAGGGTAAGGGCTGCCACAATGCCGATTATGCCGAGG